>Ga0181531_10001862_pt1 | contig 13233 bp, 12 predicted proteins | sample PEATcosm2014_Bin_38_FD_119743 | JGI IMG/M metagenome (GOLD analysis project Ga0181531, IMG submission 119743) | Peatland microbial communities from MTU Mesocosm Facility, Houghton, MI, USA - PEATcosm2014_Bin11_10_metaG | ecosystem: Environmental > Terrestrial > Soil > Wetlands > Peat | place... | reverse complement strand
CCGTGCTGCTCGAAGCGGCGGCTGTACGGTGACTCGAGCCCCAGAGGTAGGCCGCCACCGCCGCCACCTGATCCGGGGTGAGCTGCGCGCCGCCCATGGGCGGCATCGGCGAGCGGTACTTCTTTGGTTGCGGCACGCCGGCCGTGATGATTTTTTGGATCGCGGCGTAACTGCCATCACCCCACAACCAGTCGGTGGTGGTGAGGTCGGGGCCCAGGGGAGTCCCCTTCAGGTCCGCGCCGTGGCACCCCGTGCAGGTCGCTCCACCCACCTGACCGTGATAGATGCGATCGCCGAGCGCCACCATGTCGGCCGTCGCGCCGGCCGGCACAGGTAGCTTCACCGTCGCGGCCGTCGCGCCGGTAGCGCTGGCCGCACCCGCATCGGGGTGAGTACCTTCCGGAGGCCTGGCGTCTGGTGCACCGATCTGGCCGGCGGACGCCGATGCGCTCGGGCAGGGCGTGATGCTCGCACCGCCGGTGCCTGATCCTCCACGATAGACGATGCGATAGATGCGGCCCCGGACATCGTCGGAGACGAAGAGCGAGCCGTCGGGTCCGACCGCCACGCCGGAGGGACGATGCAGAGCCTGTCCCGGGGCTTTCACCGGCCCTGCAAATCCGTCGGCGAAGATCTCGCACTGACCGGTGGCGTGATCGCCCGCCAAGCCCTGAAACACAACGTTATAGCCGCTCTGAGGGTAGGGCGCGCGGTCCCAGGAGCCGTGGAAGGCGATGAACACACCGTGTTGGTAGTGGGCAGGGAATTGAGCCTGATCGTACAGTGCCATCGCATTCGGCGCCCAATGCGCCGGAAACGCGGCGATCGGTGCGCTCTTGGATTCGCAGGGTCCCAGTTTCTTTTTGCCGCCGTCCCCGCCATATTCTGGAGCGAGCACGAGTTTGCGCTGCATGCCGTCGTAGTAGCACTCCGGCCACCCGTAATCTCCGCCCTGTTTGAGGAGGAGCAGTTCCTCCGCGGGCAGTGTCGCCTCCTCCTCGGGCTTGTACAGATCCGGCCAGTTCGCGTGCAGCTGATCGCGTCCGTGCTGGGTGACGAAGAGGTGATCGTCCGCATCGATCGCGAATCCCTCGGCGTTGCGTATGCCGGTGGCGAAGCGCGCCGCCGGCGAGAACACCTGGTTCGTCCGGTTCGCGTCGAAGCGCCAGATGCCCCCGCGCGTCTCGAGCTCCGTGCACGGATCGATGCCGGGAGAGCGCGGAATGCGATTCTTGACCTGGCAGGCATTGGTCGCGGTGGCGACGTCGATGTACATCGAGCCGTCGCGATCGATCGCGAACGGGTGCATGGGATGATCGCCGCCGAGCGGCAGCCCGCTCACGATCGTCACCGCGGGACCGCGCGGCACGATGGAGCCGGCGGGCAGCGAATAGCGCACGATCTTGTCGTTGATCTCCGCAAACAGGGCACCCCCATAAAGGGCGATGCCCGTACCCCCGGCGCCACCGTCATGGGCCGTCGCCCCGAAGCGCTGATTCACGTTGGCCTTGCCCGCCTGCGTGGTGTCTTGCAGAGCGACCAGAAAGCCGCCCGCGTGCGGCGTATCGTTTCCGTAGTACCGTCCCGACCAGGTATTGACGTAGACGACCCCGTTCGGCGCCACGACGAGATGGCGTGCATGACCGATACCGTCCGCAAAAATCGTCGCGCAAAAACCCGGCGGCAACGCGAGGCCGGTGTCATTCGCGGGGCAGGCATCGGATGCGGCGTGCGCGCCGATGCCGGATGCGGCATGCGCGCCGGCGCCCGGGCTTTGAGCCGACGAGACGGAGGCGGCTGCGCACCCCAGAACGATCAGGGGTATCAACAAGGTTTCCGGGCGGCGAATATACGGCATGGGGCGGGCCTCCTCAGTGTGATGTCAGTAAACGACGTCGACCGGTGAGCTGAAGATGTACCCGGCGCCGCGTTCCGTGACGATGAACTCGGGCTGTGAGGGATCACGCTCGATTTTCCTGCGCAATCGCAGCACCTGGATGTCGATCGCGCGATCGTAAACCTCGTTGTCGTACACGCGGCTCGCCTCGAGGAGCTGATCGCGTGTCAGGATCCGCTCCGGGGCGGCCAACAACGCTGCGAGCAGGTTGAACTCGCCATTGGTGAGGCCGATGTGCTCGCCGTTGTTGCGCTTCAGGCGCCGCGTGCGCAGATTGAGCTCGAAGGCGCCGAACCGGTAGGCGCGGATCTCACGCTGTCGCGCCGCTCCAGGCGCGGCGCTCTTCGTGCGCCGCAGAACGGTGCGTATGCGGGCGAGGAGCTCCCGGGGACTGAACGGCTTGGTGAGATAGTCATCGGCGCCGAGCTCGAGCCCCATCACGCGGTCCGCTTCGTCGCGCACCCCGGTGAGCATGACGATCGGGATCGCCGACTGATCGCGCAGCGAGCGGGCGATCGCCATGCCATCCTCGCCGGCGAGGCGCAAATCGAGGATGAGGAGGTCGACCGCTTCGTCCTGCAGTATTCGCGACATCTCCCCACCGTTCGATGCGACGCTCACGCGCAGGCCGTTCTCGGCGAGATACTCCTTGAGCAAGGCCCGGATCTGGGGGTCGTCGTCGATCACGAGGATGTGCGAGGAAACAGTCTCCGGCATGACGGCACCTCTTGAGGTCAGTGAGCGGTTTCGAGCGCGCGCGCGAGCGATTCGGCGAGATCGCGACGATGGAGGGGTTTGCGCAGCACCTCATTCACGCCGACCTCGGCCGCGCGGCTCGTGAGCTGAGCACCTCCGTAGCCGCTCATGAGGATGATCGGGATCCTGGGGCGCAGCTGCCGGATCCCGCGTGCGAGCTCGGTACCCACGAGATACGGCATGGCCTCATCGGTGATCACCGCGTCGAACCTGTGAGGCTGGGCCCTGAAGGCTTCGAGCGCCGCGCTGCTCGAGTCGAAGCCGACCGGCTCATAGCCGAGCTGGGCGGTGATCTCCTCTGCGAGCGTGAGCAACGCGCGCTCGTCGTCCACGATCATGACCGTCTGCCCGTTGCCACGAGGCAGTGTGCCCGCCACCTCGGTGGGCGGGGTTGCACTCTCTGCGGTGACCGGCAGCCAGATCTCGAACTTCGTGCCCTTACCCGCTTCGGTGGTCACATCGATGGCGCCGCCCAGGTCGCTGACGATGCCGTGCACCAGAGACAGGCCGAGGCCCGTGCCCTGGCCGACACCCTTGGTGGTGAAGAAGGGATCGAACATTCGCTCGAGGACGGCCGGCGCAATGCCGACGCCGGTGTCACCGACGCCGAGGCGCACGTAGCGCCCCGGTTCGACGGCGCCCCGGGACAGGCGGCGGCACTCGTGCACGTCGACGCACTCCAGGGTCACGCTGAGAATGCCGCCGCGTTCCTCCATGGCCTGGATGGCATTGGTGCACAGGTTCATGGCGACCTGATGCAAATAAGTCGCATCGCCGATCACCGCCGCATGGCCGGCTTCGATCCTGCTTTCAAGGCGTATTCCCGCGGGCAGCGATGCCTCGAGAAGCTCGAGCGTCTCTTCGATGACGGACTGCACGTTCACCGGTACGCGTTCGCCGAGGCCGCTGCGGCTGAAGCCGAGAATGCGCTCGACCAGCCTCTGCGCCCGCTCGGCGGCATGCATGACGTTGTCGAGGTAGCGGCGCAGAGGGCTGCCTTCCGGGGAGTTCTGCTGTGCGAGCTCGCCGTACCCGAGAATCGCTCCGAGGATGTTGTTGAAATCATGGGCGATGCCGCCCGCGAGGGTGCCGATCGCTTCCATTTTCTGAGACTGACGGAGCTGCGCCTCGAGCTGCTCCTTGTCGATCTGCGCAAGCTTCTGGGTGGTCACATCGGTCACCGAACCCACGAACCTCAGCGGCTTGCCCGCGCCGTCGCGCAGGCAACGGCCGCGTGACAGCACCCAGCGCCAACCGCCATCGGGCTGGCGCACGCGATATTCGCACTGGTAGGAGGGCGTGAGTCCCTCGAGATGGCTCTTGCTGGCTGCCTCGAAGCGCGGCCGGTCGTCGGGGTGAATCACGATGTTGGCGAGCCACGCGCTGCGGGTATTGATCTCGGTCGCGGCGCTCTGCCCGAACAACGCTTTCATCTTCGACGACAAGAACATCCGATCATGTTCGAGATCGACATCCCAATGCCCCTCGTTCGCCGCTTCCATGGCAAGCGCATAGCGCTGCTCGCTCTCGCGCAGCGCATGTTCGCTGTTCGCCACTCGCTTGATCTGCTGGAGCAAGGCCATCAGGGCAGAGGCCCCGAGCAAGGTGAGCACGAGCGTGCGAAGGCCCACGCGGATCGTCTCCTCGCGCCAGGGGCGCAGCGCGCCCGCCTCGTCGCGCGTCACCGCGATGCTCAAGGGGGCATTCCTCACCCGTGCGAGCGCGACGAAGTCGGACCGTCCATCGATCGGGTTCACGACCCGGGTCGTGTTCGTCGCGGCTTCGCTCAGCAGTTGCGGAAACTTTCGTCCCACGGCATCGGGTGCCGGCGGATTGCGCACGAGCAGTGTCCCGTCGTTCTGTATCAGCTGGATCGCGCTGTCCATGCCGAGATCGGCCGCCCGATAGTATTGCTTGAGGTCGTCCAGGTCGACCGCTGCGCTGACGACGCCCGCAAAAGCGCCGTCGTCCTCGCTGATCCGCCGCGAGAGCACGACGGCGACGTGGCCCTCGGAACGGGTCACGATCGGCTCGCTCATGAACAGCCCCGCGGCGGCATCGTTGCGCTGGGCGATGAAATAGGAGCGGTCGGAGACGTCGTGGATCAGGGAGGAGGATCCACGCGAGGAATAGCGCTGGTTGCCCTGTGCATCGACGATCACCATGACTCGCACCTGCTGCACGCCGGCGAGCCGATTCGCCAGACTGGCGTCGATGCGCTCCGATGGCTGCGCGCGTCCAGCGAGCTGGTACCAGTGCACGGTGTCGCGCAACAGCAGATCGACGGCCTGCAAGTTCCAGGCAGTTTGCTCGGCGAGGGCATTCGCCATGTTGGCGAGCTCGCGGTGAGTGGCCGCCAGCGAGTAGCGATAAGAGCGCCACGCGTCGTACGCGGAGGACAAACCGACGGCGATGATGACGAGGACGCCGAGTGAGATCACCCCGAGCCGCAAGCGCCTGAATCGGATCGAGGTGTCGGGTGAGGACATTGATCGGTGCCACATGCACGCGTTAACCGGCCCTAGCCGGGGGGACCTATCATAGCGCGCACGGCATTCAGCAAGTCGGCGCGGTTGAGCGGCTTCGCGATGACCCGTTGCACCCCGAGAGCCTCGGCGGTGGCGCCGGCGGCGCACAGGCCGGAACGAAACTGGCCGGAGATCGCGATGACGGGTGTCTGGGGATGGGATGCTCGAACATCCCGTAGCCACTGCGCTCCCGTGTGCTTGGGCATGTAGACGTTGACGATCACCAGCTTTGCGGGACGATCGAGGCTCGTATCGTGCGCTTGGCCGACGCGCACGCCATATCCCGCATCGCTCAGCCATTCCTGCAGCAACGCGCGGGTCAGGGAGTCTTCCTCGTAGATCACGATGTTCAATATGTGCTCGTCCTGCACGCTCATCGATCTCGGGCCGCGCCCGCGCTTGTGCATACTGCAACCGGCCCCCCGCGCGCTCATGTCAACCTGGGGCAGGCTCGTTTCAACTGAAACCGGGGGTGCCTGGGCTCGGCAGTGAGGCCAGTGCCGGTTCAAGCCTGAGTGACTCGATTGCAGCTGAAATGCCGATCGCGGGAGGCGAAATGTCAGTGCAACTCATCGGACGGGTAATGGCTTTGACGGCACCTACGAGGGAGCAGATCGACACATGAAGACGGGATTCATCGGTTTGGGTCGCATGGGCTCGCGCTAGCCAGTGAAGTTCTGTGTCTACGGGGCCGGGGCGATCGGCGGCTATCTGGCGGTGGAGTTGGCGCTGGCGGGTCACGAGGTATGCGTCGTCGCGCGTGGCGCTCATTTGAAGGCCATACAGGAGAACGGGCTGAAGCTTCTGATTGAAGGCCGTGAAAGGACGGCGCGCGTTGCCGCACAGGATGATCCCGCGGGCTTTGGTCCCCAGGATTTCGTCCTATGTGCATTGAAGGCCCATCAGGCTTACGACAGCGCTCGCACATTTGCACCGTTGCTGGGACCGACGACAGGCGTGCTCACGGCGACAAACGGAATTCCCTGGTGGTATTTTTACAAGGCGGGCACTCCCTACGACGGCCTGCAACTCAACTCGGTCGATCCCGGTGGGCGCCTATGGGACTGCATTCAACCGAACCGCGCTATAGGCTGTGTGGTGGAGCCGGCGTGTGAAATGGTTGCCCCGGGCATCATTGCGCATCGCCAGTTCAACAGGTTCATCATCGGGGAGCCCGACGGTAGTCGGTCCGAGCGCGTACTGTCGTTGAGTCGGGCGCTCATCGATGCGGGATTCGATGCACCCATACGCGAGGACATACGCTGGAACGTCTGGCTCAAACTCTGGGGCAACGTCTGCTTCAACCCCATCAGCGTGCTGACCGGTGCCACTTTGGATCGCATCGTGCGCGAACCCTCTTTGCGCGCACTGTGTGAAGCCATGATCCTGGAGACCAAGTCGGTCAATGAGTCACTCGGAGTTCATATTCCGATGGCCAAGATGGAGCGTCGGTTCGAGGCGGCCGGATCGGTCGTGGGCCACAAAATGTCGATGCTGCAAGATCTCGAGCGAGGACGCAGTCTCGAGATTGATGCACTGGTGAGCGCCGTTCAAGAACTCGGGCGGCTGACCCGCGTTGCAACACCTGTCATTGATGCAGTGTTGGCGCTCGTCAAGGAGCGCGGCCGGGGCGCGGGCATATATACTCCCACGGGCGGCGCTCGAGGCTGAGCGTCGTCGCTCGAGTTCCAGAGGGAGGTCTTTCATTTATCACCGAATGACGCCGGGTCTGCTCGCAGCCTTCCTCGCTCCGATGTTCGGCGCGAGTCTCGCCGCGAGTGCAGACGCCACCCCGGCCGTGGCGGTCGGAGCACAGTACGACACGACGCACGTGTACGTGGCGCCGGTCGATGTCGATCGGTTCGTGATCAGCTTTCTCGCAACTTTTGGCGGTCAGAGCACCCAGCAGGTGGTGGCCACCGTCACACCCACACCGAGCACGACGACGGTGCAGCTGCTGCAGACTCCCGTCGGAGCCGTGTCACTGTTCGGGTTCAAAACAGCGATTCCCTATCCCTTCGGATCCGAACGTACCGGTTACCTCGTCACCGATATCGACATGGCCATCAAGGCGGCGCGTGCGGCGGGGGCCGACGTGCTCGTGGCGCCCTTCCCGGACCCCATCGGCCGGGACGCGATCATCCAGTGGCCCGGCGGAGTGAACACGCAGATTTATTGGCATACCAAATCCCCTTCGTATGCGCCTCTTCAGACGGTGCCCGAGAACCGTGTCTATGTCTCGCCGGTCCGCAGCGCGGCTTTCGTGCGGAGCTACGTTGCTTTCTCGCATGGCAAGGTGGTTTCGGATGTGCCCGACGCGCCGGGGATCGAGATCGGGCGGCCGGGCGGCATCTACCGGCGCATCCGCATCGAGTCCACCTTCGGCAAGGTTACGGCCTTCGTGACCGACGGTCATTTGGCCTATCCCTATGGCCGGGAGATCACGGGCTACGAGGTCGCGAATCTGGACGAGACGCTGACCAAGGCCAAGGCGGCGGGTGTGAGTGTCCTGGTGCAGCCCTTTACCAGTGAGGATCGTGTTGCGGCGATGGTCCAGTTCCCGGGCGGGTACGTGTCCGAAATCCACGCCGTACATGCGAAATGACCCGTCATGAAGTTTCCAGCTCTTTCCCCGATATCCCTCTTGTTGGGCGTGACGGCGGGCTATGTCGACGCCGCGGGATACCTTGCGCTACAAGGGCTCTTCACCGCGCACGTGACGGGCAATTTCGTCACGCTGGGCGCCGCTCTCCTGTTCGGAACCTCCGGAACGTTGGCGAAACTCCTGGCGCTTCCGACCTTCTGTATGGTGATCTTCATCACGCGGTGGGCCAGCTACGCATTGCCGCCGCAAGGCTTGCGCGTATTCCGGACCATGCTGTCGCTCAAGGTGTTGCTGCTCGCGGTGGCCGCGGCGCTCGCCATCCATTTTGGTCCTTTCCCGAACGGTGATAGCGGGGCGGCGCTCGCGACCGGGCTGACACTCGTATCCGCAATGGCCGTTCAAAACGCCGCGCAGCGAATCCACCTGGCGGGATCACCCCCCACCACGGTCATGACGGGTACGACTACCCAGATCATGATCGATGTCGCGGATCTGATGCGGACGCTGCCGATGGACAAGAAGGACGCCGCGCAGGCCAGAGTGGTGCGGATGACCGTGAGCGTTCTCGCCTTCGCATCGGGCTGCGGCGCCGCAGCGGTGCTTTACTCGCTGGCGGGTGTTTACTGCTTTGTGTTGCCGCCACTGCTGGGCGCGAGCGCGCTCGCGCTTCGGATGGCGGCCGTCGAAGGCGAGGTTCGATGATCGAGGTTCGATGATCGAGGGCGATGATCGAGGGCGATGATCGAGCTGCGGCCGGCTATCATCCGGCGTCGCCCTCCGGGAGAGACCGTATTGAGCTCAGCTCTGCTTCTGTGGGGATTGGTGTTCGGGTGCATCGGCTTGGGGTTCTTTGTTTACGGCCGCAAACAGAGGCGGGTCGTTCCGCTCTTCTGCGGATTGGCGCTCATGATCTTCCCCTACTTCGTCTCGAACTCCGTCCTTGTGGTGGCCATCGGCGTCGCGTTGATCGCCATTCCATACTTTTGGAGGCTCTAAGATGGGGCGCCGCCGCGCCTCCGGCATGCGGTAAAGACGGCGACAATCACCAGAAAAATTGCAACTAAAATATACTCTTACAGACTAAATCTAGAACGTATATCAGGTCAAAGCGCGCGCCGCCCGCATCCGGGCGCACATGATGAGCGAATACACACCTAAGAGTCACTCACTCGAGGAAGGGAGTCTCATGGGCCGCTCGTCGTTCAGATCAACTCTCGGTGCCTGTGCGTTCCTGATGGCGGCACAGGCCGGCGCCGCCGCGATCCCGTGGCAGAGCCAGTGGAGCGATGCATTGTTCACCCAGGCCGCACACGAGCACCGGCTCGTGCTGCTCGATCTGCACGCAGTGTGGTGTCATTGGTGTCATGTCATGGACGAGGAAACCTACGCAGATCCGCACGTGCAGGCCTTGATCACAAAAAAATACGTGGCGGTCAGCGTGGATGCCGACAGCGATCCCGATCTCGCCAGCCGCTACGGGGATTGGGGTTGGCCGGCGACGATCGTGCTGGCGGCGGATGGCAGCGAAATCGTCAAACGGCGCGGCTACATGCCCCCCGCCCAGATGGCCTCGCTACTGCAAGCGATCATCGATGATCCAAGCCCCGGGCCGTCGGTCGGAAAACCTGCCTCGATCACCGCAGCAGGCGGCACACAGCTCGGCCGCGCGGAGCGCGTCGCGCTGACCCGGGTCTACGAGCAACTGTACGATCAAGATCACGGGGGTTGGGGCGAGGTACACAAATTCATCGATGCGGCCTCGCTCGAGCTGAGCTATTCCAACATCGATGCGGGTGACGGTGCGGCTCAACGGCGCTCGCGACAAACCCTCGATGCCAATTTGCACCTCATCGATCCCGTGTGGGGCGGCGTTTACCAGTATTCCGATGCCGTCGATTGGCAATCGCCGCATTTCGAGAAGCTGATGTCGTTTCAGGCCGACGATCTGCGGCTCTACAGCGAGGCCTACGCGCGCTGGCACGACCCGCGCTATCTCGACGCCGCGCAGGCCCTGTACGGCTACATGACGAAGTTCCTCGCCGCACCGGATGGCGGCTTCTATGTGAGTCAGGATGCCGACGTCTCTGCGCAGGTCACGGGTCACGACTTCTATCCGAAGGATGACGCCGGCCGTCGCGCCATCGGCATGCCGCGCATCGACACCCACGAATACGCGCGCGAGACCGGCTGGGCGATCCGCGCACTGTGCAAATACTACGATGTGACCGGCCGCCGCGACGCGCTCGCGACGGCGGAGCGGGCGGCGTACTGGGCGATCAGCCATCGCGCCCTCGCGAGCGGCGCCTTCGGCCACGACGCGAGCGATCGAGGTGGACCCTTTCTTGATGATGCGCTGGCCATGAGTCAGGCGTTCGTCGCCCTGTACCGCTCGACGGGCGATCGGGTCTGGCTCGGCCATGCCGCAGCGGCCCTGGATTTCGTCGACGGACATCTGCGCGATCCGCGCGGGGGTTACATCGCCGCGCCACGTACGGCTCAGGGGCGGGGTGTGTTTCGTGAGCCGGTGCGTCAGCCCGAGCTGAACGCCTCACTGGTGCGCGTGGCCAACATCATGAGCCACTACACGGGTGAGATTCGGTACAAGCGGATGGCGACCCACGGCATGAGGTATCTGGCTGCGTTCGCCAGGGCAGCACCCGAGCAGCTGCGCTCGGAGATTCTGCTGGCCGACCGCGAGCTGTCCGCCGCGCCGGTCCATATCACCGTGATCGGTCACAAGAGCGATCCGGCGGCGCGGCTCCTGCATGCCGCCGCGCTGCGCTACCCGGCCGATTACTTGCAGATCGATTGGTGGGATCCCGAGGAAGGTCCCTTGCCGAATCGAGAGGTTCGTTATCCGCAGCTCGATCAGGCCGCAGCCTTCGCGTGCACGGCGAGCGCTTGCTCGCTGCCGGTGTTCGATGCCGCCAACATCGAGCCGGCGGTGCGCGCAGCGCTCACTCCCTAGAATCTGGCACACTAGCGAGAGCCGATCCATAGCCGCGGCCGACGCGGCCGACGCGGCCACGATGGCCAACGTGGACAGCGCGGCCGTCGCGGGCCCGCCGATCCCAGGGAGAATTCATGAAATTTCTGATCCGCTGGCTGATCGATTGGCCGGAAAGCGTCGCGCGGTATCTGGCGTGGCTCGCGCCGCTCTTCGCGCGCATCACGGTGGGTTGGGTGTTCATGTTGAGCGGCTGGGGGAAGCTGCACAATCTGCCGCAAGTGACGGAGAATTTCGTCGGCTGGGGAATTCCGTTTCCCCAGATCCTCACCCCGTTCACGTCCGGCGTGGAGTTCTTCGGCGGGTTGTTTCTACTGTTCGGACTGCTGACCCGGATATCCGCCGGAGCGCTCGGCATCACCATGATCGTCGCCATCCGCGCGGCGAAATGGGGCGATGTCGATTCGCTCGAAACCTTGCTCGGCTTCGATGAGTTCGAATACCTGGCGCTGTTCCTCTGGCTCGCGATCGCGGGCCCCGGCGCGTTCTCGCTCGATCATCTGTTGCAGCGCTGGACTCGAGGGGATGCGAGCCGCACGCCGATCGCTTCGCGGGTGTAGAAGCTAAAGCCACCCCAGGCGGCAAGCGGCGGCGCCCGCGCCGCGCCGATGCTAGCATCGCGCCATGTGCCTGATCTTCGTGGCCTGGCGCGCTCATCCACAGGTGCCGCTGTTCGTCGCGGCGAACCGCGATGAGTTCTATGCGAGACCCACGGCCCCGGCCCACTGGTGGAGCGATACGCAGCCGCCGATTCTCGCGGGACGGGACCTCGAGGCCGGCGGCACCTGGCTCGGCATCACGCGTACCGGCCGCTTCGCGGCGCTCACCAACTACCGGGACCCGGCCCGCAAGCATCTGCAGGAGGCGCCGAGCCGCGGTGCGCTCGTGACCTCGCTTCTCGCGCTGGATGTGCCGGTGGCGGCATCGCTCGAGCGATTGCGGGCGATCGGTCCCGACTACAACCCGTTCAACCTCATCTTTTCCGACGGCCACTCTCTCGGCATCTACGAGAGCGCCGTGGGGGAGGGCCGGATATTGGCCGAAGGTGTTTACGTACTGTCGAACCATCTTCTCGACACCCCATGGCCCAAAGTGGAGGCGCTGCGGGCGCGCATGATCTCTCCGGGCGGCGAGCTCCCCGACAAGGAGGCGGCGCTCGCGCTGCTGCGCGATGATCGGCCGGCGCTCGATGAGGCGCTGCCGAAGACGGGAGTCAGCCTGGACTGGGAGCGGCGCCTGTCGAGCATCTTCGTGCGGCAGGGCACCTACGGAACACGCTGCTCAACGCTCGTGCGCACGGAGCCCCGAGGCAGGGTCGAATTCGACGAGTGGACCTGGGACGCGGAGGGTGAGGAAACCGTGCACGTGGTCACCGCATTCACCCTGGAAGGGAGCGCGCCGGAGCGCTAGGATGCACAAGTGACCTCGCGACAGCGATTGAAGAAGCTGTATTACGGGATGCTGGTGGGCACCGTCATGATCGTGCCCGGCCTGGGTGGCGTGTTGCTGCAATACGCCACTCCCCTCGACCAGACATCGTTCGTATCGCTGATCGCCTCCGTCGACATCGGCGTCATGCTGCTGTTCGGCGCACTGTTCCGCTGCCCGCGCTGCCGATCGAGTCTCCTCGAGTGGACCCATGCGTTGCTCAACGCCTCGGGCTCCTGCAACTGCCCGCGCTGCGGGTTCGATCTCGATCGCGACCGCTAGGCGCGTTCCGCGCTGTGATGCCCTTCACGTGCGCGATGTCGCTGCATGGCGACGGATCGCGGGCGCAAAAGCCTCCGCGTCGCGCAAGTGTGAACTGCCGCAAGGTCCGATGGGGCTCCTCGGAGCGACCGTATTGCACACCGTCGAGCACGGGTTCATGGAAGGCAACGATCATGGACAAGTGGAAATGGGAAGTGGAAGACGACTATGCGGGTCCGGCGCACGGGGCCTGGGCGTGGATGGCGTTCGCGCTTGCGATCTGGGGCGTCATCCTCTGGGTCGCCTTCCATCGTCATTGACACCGCCCGGGCCATCAACACCTCCCAGGCGATTGACCCCGACCGGCCGTTGACACCGACCCGGCACGGCGCCGGGCCGGTGCACGGCGGCGTCCGACTCAGGCGGGGCTGCCCTCGACCTGGATCTGGAGCTTGACCCACATCTGAAAGCCGTATTTGTCGCCGAAATTCACGCCGTAGTCGCTGCGATCGAAGGTCGCCGAAGCGTCGGCGCCGCAGACCTCCTTGTGCGTCATCGGGCTCGGCATGCACTTGAACGAATCGATCTTGAGCGTGAGCGGCTTACTCACGCCGTGGAGCGTGAACGTTCCCTGTGCCTCGGTCGGCTTGTCGCCGTCCCACTTGCTGAACTTGCCGGAAAAGGTCGCCGTCGGGAACTGCGCCACGTTGAACAGCTCGGCGCTCTTCGCGTGCTCATCGAGCTTTGGGTT
>Ga0181531_10001861_pt1 | contig 13233 bp, 7 predicted proteins | sample PEATcosm2014_Bin_38_FD_119743 | JGI IMG/M metagenome (GOLD analysis project Ga0181531, IMG submission 119743) | Peatland microbial communities from MTU Mesocosm Facility, Houghton, MI, USA - PEATcosm2014_Bin11_10_metaG | ecosystem: Environmental > Terrestrial > Soil > Wetlands > Peat | place... | reverse complement strand
GCGCGAAGCCGTGACGGGTTAACGGTCGGAGACGAAGCAAAGTGGACCGGGATCACAAGAAGAAGCTGGTCGATTCGCTGCACGACGCGCTTGCCGGCGACACATCGGTTGTCGTCGTCACGCACCAGACCGGCATGACGGTCGGTGAAGTGACCGAACTGCGGCGGCAGATGCGTGCTGCGGGCGCCAACTTCCGCGTGACCAAGAACCGGCTCGCCCAGCGCGCTCTCGCCGGCACGAAATTCGAGCCACTGAAGCCGCTGTTCAAGGGGCCGACCGCGATCGCCTTTTCGCGCGACCCGGTGGCGGCGGCCAAGGTGGCTATCGCCTATGCCGAGAAGAACGAGAAGCTGAAGGTCATCGCCGGTTCCTTGGGCGACCGTCAACTTGATCTCGCCGGCGTCAAAGCGTTGGCCACCCTGCCGTCGCTCGATCAGTTGCGTGGAATGATGATCGGCCTCTTGCAGGCGCCGGCGACCAAGATCGCGGGCGTGCTCCAGGCTCCGGCCGCACAACTCGCCCGTTTGCTCGGCGCCCACGCGAGCAAGGCCGGCAAAGCCGCCTAACCCGAATACGTCATAACGACTTTACATACCCAGGAGTGACCAATGGCTGATTTGAACGCAATTGTCGAAGAACTCTCGAAGCTCTCCGTGCTGGAGGCGGCCGAGCTGGCCAAGAAGCTCGAGGAGAAGTGGGGCGTCTCGGCGGCGGCCCCGGTGGCCGTGGCGGCGGCATCGGCTGGCGCGGCCGGAGCGCCCGCCGCAGCGGCGGAAAAGACCGAATTCGCCGTTATCCTGACGGCTGCGGGCGAAAAGAAGATCAACGTCATCAAAGAGGTGCGTGCGATCACCGCTCTCGGCCTCAAGGAAGCCAAGGATCTGGTCGAGGGCGCCCCCAAGACGGTCAAGGAAGGCGTCAACAAGGACGAGGCCGCCAAGATCAAGAAGCAGCTTGAGGAGGCAGGGGCGACGGTCGAGGTCAAATAGCCTGTTAGGGCTTGACCGGCGGGGCGAAGAGGGCGATATATAACGCTACATGCCTATTCATCCTGCCGGTTACGAAACCGGGGCGCGGGGCAACTCGCGCTCGCGGGTTTTTGCCGTTTTTAGAGACGCAGTTTCGAGGCCCGGGTTTTAACGAATCGCTGTCTCTAGAAGTCTGGTCGAAGTTCTTGCCGCATCGGAGCCAGCATGGCCGGCGCGGCATCGTTTAAGGAGCATCCATGACGAAGTCGTTCACCGGCAGAAAGCGCATCCGCAAGAGTTTTGGGCGCATTCCGGAAGTCGCCCCCATGCCCAACCTGATCGAGGTCCAGAAAAGCTCCTACGATCACTTCCTGCAGATGGGCGTCCTGCCCGAGAACCGAACCAGCGTGGGCTTGCAGGAGGTATTCCGCTCGGTCTTTCCGATTCGCGACTTTTCAGACCGCGCCCGGCTCGAATTCGTGCGCTACGACCTCGAAGCGCCGAAATACGACGTCGAGGAATGCCAGCAGCGCGGCATCACTTTCGCCGCGCCCCTGCGCGTGACGCTCCGCTTGGTGGTTTGGGACGTGGACGAAGAAACCAAGTCGCGCTCGATCCGCGACATCAAGGAACAGGACGTCTACATGGGCGACATGCCGCTCATGACCAAGAACGGCACCTTCATCATCAACGGCACCGAGCGCGTCATCGTCTCGCAGATGCATCGCAGCCCGGGCGTGTTCTTCGACCACGACAAGGGCAAGACCCATTCCTCGGGCAAATACCTGTTCGCCGCCCGCGTCATCCCCTATCGCGGCTCCTGGCTCGATTTCGAGTTCGACGCCAAGGATCACATGTATGTTCGCATCGACCGGCGCCGCAAGCTGCCGGTGACGACGCTCTTGATGGCGCTCGACGGCGCGCCCACTGAGAAGCTCCGCCGCATGCGCGTGGCCGACGGCAAGACGCTCGCCCCCGCCGAGGCGCAGGGCATGGGGAAAGAGGAAATCCTCGCCTATTTCTACACTCCGACGCCGTTCTCGCGGACCAAGAACAACAAGGCCTGGAAGACGCCGTTCGATCCCAGCCGCTATCGCGGCCACAAGATCACTCACGACCTGATTGACGCGCGCACCGGACGGGTGAGGCTCGAAGCCGGCGAGAAACTGCCGCCGGTCAAGGCGAAGAAGCTCTTTGACGACGGACTCAAGGAAATCCAGGTCGGCCCCGAAGAGATGATCGGCCGCTTCCTCGCCGCCGATCTCGTCAACGAGCAGACCGGCGAGATTTATGCCGAGGCGGGTGACGAGATCACCGAGGCGCTGTTGAAAACCATCGAGGCCGCGAATCTGCCCGAAGTGTTGGCGATCGGGCTTGATCCTGCCACCGGCGGACCGTATATCCGCAACACGCTGCTGATCGACAAGAACACGGTGCGGGAAGAGGCGCTGATCGACATCTATCGCGTCATGCGCCCGGGCGAACCGCCGACGCTGGAGACCGCCGAGGCGCTGTTCAACAGCCTGTTCTTCGACGGCGAGCGCTACGATCTCTCGGCGGTCGGCCGCGTCAAGATGAACTCGCGTTTGAACCAGAAGACCGAGGACACGGTCCGCACGCTGCGGAAAGAGGACATCCTAGCTATTCTCAAGGTGCTGGTCGACCTCAAGGACGGCCGCGGCGAAATCGACGACATCGATCATCTCGGCAACCGCCGGGTGCGCTCGGTCGGCGAGTTGATGGAGAACCAATACCGCATCGGCCTGTTGCGCATGGAGCGCGCCATCCGCGAACGCATGAGCTCGGTCGAGATCGACACGGTGATGCCGCACGACCTCATCAACGCCAAGCCGGCGGCGGCGGCGGTGCGCGAGTTCTTCGGCTCCTCGCAGCTTTCGCAGTTCATGGACCAGACCAATCCGCTGTCCGAGATCACCCACAAGCGGCGGCTTTCGGCGCTCGGGCCCGGCGGCCTCACGCGCGAGCGCGCCGGCTTCGAGGTGCGCGACGTGCATCCGACCCATTACGGCCGCATTTGCCCGATCGAGACGCCGGAAGGCCCGAATATCGGCCTCATCAACAGTCTGGCGACCTATGCGCGGGTCAATCCCTACGGCTTCATCGAAAGCCCCTACCGCAAGGTGGTGAGCGGCAAGGTGACCGACGAGGTGGTCTATCTCTCCGCCATGGAGGAAGGCCGCTACGCGATCGCCCAGGCCAATGTCGAGGTCGATGGCCACAACCGCATCAAGGCCGACCTGACCAATTGCCGCAAAGGCGGCGATTTCGTCATGGCGCGGCCGCAAGACATAGATTTCATCGACGTTTCGCCCAAGCAATTGGTTTCGGTGGCGGCGGCGCTGATTCCGTTCCTCGAGAACGACGACGCCAACCGCGCCCTCATGGGCTCCAACATGCAACGGCAGGCGGTGCCGTTGATCCGCGCTGAAGCGCCGCTGGTTGGCACCGGCATGGAAGAGACGGTGGCGCGCGACAGCGGCGTCACCATCATCGCCCGGCGCTCGGGCGTGGTGGATCAGGTCGACGGTATGCGCATCGTCATCCGAGCCACCGAGGAAACCTCGGCGGCCGCGCCGGGCGTGGACATCTACAATCTCCTCAAGTTCCAGCGTTCGAACCAGAACACCTGCATCACCCAGCGGCCGCTGGTGCGCGTCGGCGACGAGGTCAAAGTCGGCGACGTGATCGGCGACGGGCCTTCAACCCAGCTGGGCGAACTGGCGCTCGGGCGCAACGTGCTCTGCGCCTTCATGCCGTGGAACGGCTATAATTTCGAGGATTCGATCCTGATTTCCGAGCGCATCGTCTCCGACGACGTTTTCACCTCGATCCATATCGAGGAATTCGAAGTCATGGCCCGGGACACCAAGCTCGGCCAGGAAGAGATCACCCGCGATATTCCGAACGTCGGCGAAGAGGCGCTCAAGAACCTCGACGAGGCCGGAATCGTATACATCGGGGCGGAAGTGAAGCCCGGCGACATTCTCGTCGGCAAGGTGACTCCCAAGGGCGAATCGCCGATGACGCCCGAGGAAAAGCTGTTGCGCGCCATCTTCGGCGAGAAGGCCTCCGACGTGCGCGATACTTCGCTCCGGCTGCCGCCGGGCGTGTCGGGCACCATCGTCGAGGTTCGCGTCTTCTCCCGCCGCGGCGTCGACAAGGACGAACGCGCGCTGGCCATCGAGCGCGCGGAGATCGAGCGCCTGGCCAAGGACCGCGACGACGAGCGCACCATCCTGGAGCGCAGCTTCTTCTCGCGCCTGAAGCAGCTGCTGCTCAGCCAGGAAGCGACCGGCGGCCCCAAGGGGCTGAAATCCGGCACGCGCCTCAGCGAGACCGCGCTGTCCGAGCTGACGCAGAATCAGTGGAAGCAGATCACGGTCAAAAGCGACAAGCGCATGGCCGATATCGAATCGCTGAAGAAGTTGATGGAGGATTCCATCGGCGCTCTTCAGGCGCGTTTCGAGAGCAAGGTCGAGAAGCTGCAGCGCGGCGACGAGCTGCCGCCCGGCGTGATGAAGATGGTCAAGGTCTTCGTCGCGGTGAAGCGCAAGCTGCAGCCCGGCGACAAGATGGCCGGCCGCCACGGCAACAAGGGCGTGATCTCGCGCATCATGCCGGTCGAGGACATGCCTTATCTGGAGGACGGCCAGCCGGTCGATATCGTGCTCAACCCGCTGGGCGTGCCGAGCCGCATGAATGTGGGCCAGATTCTCGAGACCCATCTCGGCTGGGCTTCGGCCGGGCTGGGACGGCAGATCGGCGACATCGTCGACAAGGCGCGGCGTTCGGGCAACCAAACGCGCGAATTGCGGAAGATATTGAACGGCGTCTACACCGACAAGACAGACCGCGACGACGTCAAGGACATGGACGATCAGCAGGTGATGGAGTTGGGCGAGAATCTGCGCCTCGGCGTGCCGATGTCGAGCCCCGTGTTCGACGGCGCGCGCGAGGGCGACATCGTCAACATGCTCAAAGAGGCCGGCCTCGATTCCTCCGGACAGGTGACGCTGGTCGACGGCCGCACCGGCGATCCGTTCGACCGCAAGGTCACGGTGGGTTACATCTATATGCTCAAGCTCCACCACCTGGTCGACGACAAGATCCACGCCCGCTCCATCGGCCCCTACAGCCTCGTCACCCAGCAGCCGCTGGGCGGCAAGGCGCAGTTCGGCGGCCAGCGCTTCGGCGAAATGGAAGTGTGGGCCCTCGAGGCCTACGGCGCGGCCTATACCCTCCAGGAGATGCTCACGGTGAAGTCCGACGACGTGTCGGGCCGCACCAAGGTCTACGAGGCGATCGTCCGCGGCGACGACAACTTCGAGGCCGGTATTCCGGAATCCTTCAACGTGCTGGTGAAGGAGTTGCGTTCGCTCGGGCTCAATGTCGAGCTCGAGAACCGCAGCTACTGAGCCACCGTCCGCGACCCAAGATAAGGACCGTTCAATGAACGAGTTGATGAACGTCTTCGGGCAAGTCAGCGCCCCGCAGAACTTCGATCAGATCCGCATCTCGATCGCCAGCCCGGAGCGCATCCGCTCCTGGTCCTTCGGCGAAATCAAGAAGCCGGAGACGATCAACTATCGGACCTTCAAGCCCGAGCGCGACGGCCTGTTCTGCGCGCGCATCTTCGGGCCGATCAAGGATTACGAGTGCCTGTGCGGCAAATACAAGCGGATGAAGTATCGCGGCATCGTCTGCGAGAAATGCGGCGTCGAAGTGACGTTGTCGAAAGTGCGGCGCGAGCGCATGGGGCATATCGAGTTGGCGTCCCCGGTCGCGCATATCTGGTTCCTCAAGTCGCTGCCCTCGCGCATCGGCCTGCTGGTCGACATGACGCTCAAGGACCTCGAGAAGGTGCTCTATTTCGAGAGCTATGTCGTCACCGAGCCCGGTCTGACGCCCCTGAAGCTTCACCAGATCCTCAACGAAGAGGATTTCATGAAGGCACAGGAAGAGCATGGCGACGAATCCTTCCAGGCGTCGATCGGCGCCGAGGCGTTGCAGAAAATGCTCTCCGCCATCAATCTCGAAGAGGAGCAGACCGCGCTCCGCGAAGAGCTGCGCGACACCGCTTCCGAGGCCAAACGCAAGAAGCTGGTGAAGCGCCTCAAGATCATCGAGGCCTTCGTCCAGTCGAACAGCCGGCCGGAATGGATGATTCTCGAAGTCGTGCCCGTGATCCCGCCCGAGCTGCGCCCGCTGGTGCCCTTGGATGGCGGCCGGTTCGCGACCTCCGATTTGAACGACCTTTACCGCCGCGTCATCAACCGCAACAACCGGCTGAAGCGGCTCATCGAACTGCGCGCGCCCGACATCATCGTGCGCAACGAGAAGCGCATGCTGCAAGAGGCGGTGGACGCGCTGTTCGACAACGGCCGGCGCGGCCGCATTATCACCGGCGCCAACAAGCGGCCGCTGAAGTCGCTCTCCGACATGCTTAAGGGCAAGCAGGGCCGCTTCCGCCAGAACCTGTTGGGCAAGCGCGTCGACTATTCCGGCCGCTCGGTCATCGTGGTGGGACCCGAACTCAAGCTCCATCAATGCGGCCTGCCGAAGAAGATGGCGTTGGAGCTCTTCAAGCCCTTCATCTATTCCAAGCTCGAGCTTTATGGCCTCGCCAGCACGATCAAGGCGGCCAAACGCATGGTCGAGAAGGAGCGTCCCGAGGTTTGGGACATTCTCGAAGAAGTCATCCGCGAGCATCCGGTGCTCTTGAATCGCGCGCCGACGCTCCACCGCCTCGGCATCCAGGCCTTCGAGCCGATCCTGATCGAGGGCAAGGCGATCCAGCTGCATCCGCTGGTCTGCACCGCCTTCAACGCTGATTTCGACGGCGACCAGATGGCGGTTCACGTGCCGCTGTCGCTCGAAGCGCAGCTCGAAGCCCGCGTGCTGATGATGTCGACCAACAACATCCTCTCGCCCGCCAACGGCAAGCCGATCATCGTGCCCTCGCAGGACATCGTCCTGGGGCTTTATTACATCACGCTCGAGCGCGCGGATTGGATCGGGCCCGAGGTCAAGCTCCGCACCATCGAGGAGCTGCGACAGGCAGTCGAGGCGCATCACGTCTTGGCCTTTGATCGCAGCGACGCGCATGATCCGTTGAAGTCAGGCAAGCTTCCCAATTTCGAGCAGATCCGGAAGAAGGAGGGCGTCACCTTCCATCGCATACCGTATTTCAGCGACACGGCGGAAATCGAGCGCGCGCTCGAAGCCAAGGCGATTACGCTTTCGGCCCGCGTCCGCGCGCGCCGCCTCACGCGCGACGCCAACGGCGATTTGACCTATCAGACGGTGTTGACGACGCCCGGCCGCATGATGCTGTCGGAAATTCTGCCCGAAAATCCGAACATCAGCTTCGATCTGGTGAATCGTCTCCTCACCAAGAAGGAGATCACCAACGTCATCGACCAAGTCTACCGCCACTGTGGCCAGAAGGAGACGGTGATCTTCTGCGACCGGCTGATGGCGCTGGGATTCCAGCAGGCCTGCAAGGCCGGCATCTCCTTCGGCAAGGACGACCTGATCGTGCCGGAGGCCAAACACAAGCTGGTCGATACCGCTCGCATCAAGGTGAAGGAGTACGAGCAGCAATATCTCGACGGCCTCATCACCCAGGGCGAGAAATACAACAAGGTGGTCGACGTCTGGTCGAGCTGCACCGAGAAGGTGGCCGAGGAGATGATGAAGGTCATCCGCTCGGCCGATCCCGGCGCGCCCATCAACGCGGTCTGGATGATGGCCGATTCCGGCGCCCGCGGTTCGGCAGCGCAGATCAAGCAATTGGCCGGCATGCGCGGTCTGATGGCCAAGCCCTCGGGTGAAATCATCGAGACGCCGATCATCTCGAACTTCAAGGAAGGCCTGACCGTGCTCGAATACTTCAATTCGACGCACGGCGCGCGCAAGGGTCTGGCCGATACCGCCTTGAAGACGGCGAATTCGGGCTACCTGACCCGCCGCCTGGTGGATGTGGCGCAGGACGCCATCATCACCGAGGTCGATTGCGGCACCACCAAGGGCCTCACCATGCGCGCCGTGGTCGAGGGCGGCGAAGTAATCGCGCCCCTGGCCGATCGCATTCTGGGTCGCACCGCCGCAATCGACGTGGTCGACCCCTTGAACGGCAAGGTGCTGGTCAAGGCCGGCGGCCTGGTCGACGAGGAAGCGGTCGAACTGATCGACCGTTCCGGCATCGACGCCGTGGTCATCCGTTCAGTGCTGACCTGCGAAGCCCCCGTCGGGCTTTGCGGCAAGTGCTATGGCCGCGACTTGGCTCGCGGCACCGTGGTCAATATCGGCGAGGCGGTCGGCGTCATCGCCGCCCAGTCGATCGGCGAGCCGGGCACCCAGCTCACCATGCGCACCTTCCACATCGGCGGCGCGGTGCAACGCGGCGCCGAGCAATCCTCGGTCGAGGCGGCGTTCGACGCCAAGGTGCGGATCAAGAACCGCGCCGTGGTCATCAATTCCGACGGCGTGCCCGTGATCATGGGTCGCAACGCCGAGCTCGAGTTGCTCGACGATGCGGGCCGCGTGAAGGCGAAGCACCGCATCCCCTACGGCGCCAAGATTCTGGCCGATGAAGGCAAGATCGTGAAGAAGGGCGAGCGGCTGGTGGAATGGGATCCCTACACCATCCCGATCATCACCGAGAAGGACGGCTTCGTTCATTACACCGACCTCGCCGAGAGCGTGTCGATACGCGAAGTGGTCGACGAGGCTACCGGCATCTCCGCCAAGGTGGTCATCGATTGGAAGCAGCAGGCCAAGGGCGGCGATCTGAAGCCGCGGCTTCTGATCAAGAACGCCAAGGGCAAGGTCTTGACCCTCTCCAACGGCCGCGAGGCGGTCTATTTCTTGTCGGTCGATTCCGTGTTGTCGGTGGATAACGGAGCCGAGGTGCGGGCCGGCGACGTGCTGGCGCGTATCCCGCGTGAATCCTCCAAGACGCGCGACATCACCGGCGGTCTGCCGCGCGTCGCCGAACTGTTCGAGGCGCGCAAGCCCAAGGATTTCGCCATCATCAGCGAAATCGAAGGCCGCGTCGAATTCGGCAAGGACTACAAGACCAAGCGACGCATCCTGGTGGTGCCGCCCGAGGAAAAGAAGGCCGAGCAAGAACCGGTCGAATACCTCATCCCCAAGGGCAAGCATATCAGCGTCCAGGAAGGCGATTTCGTCCAGAAGGGCGATCTGTTGATGGACGGCAATCCCGTGCCGCACGACATTTTGCGCGTGATGGGTGTCGAGGCGCTGGCGAGCTATCTCATCAACGAGATCCAGGAGGTCTATCGCCTCCAGGGCGTGCGCATCAACGACAAGCACATCGAAGTGATCGTCCGCCAGATGCTGCAGAAGGTCGAGATCGTCGATCCGGGTGAAACCACCCTGCTCGCCGGCGAGCAGATCGACCGCGCCGAGTTTGACGAGGAGAACGCCAAGGCCAAGGTGGAGAAACTGAAACTCGCCGTGGCGCGGCCGGTGCTGCAGGGCATCACCAAGGCGAGCCTGCAGACCAACTCCTTCATCTCGGCCGCCTCGTTCCAGGAGACCACGCGCGTCCTCACGGAAGCCGCGGTCTCGGGCCGCATCGACGTGCTCTCCGGCCTCAAGGAGAACGTCATCGTCGGCCGCCTCATCCCGGCCGGCACCGGCAGCGTCATGGCGCGTTGGCGCCAGATCGCCACCGACCGCGACCGCGAGTTGGCGGCCCAGACGCCGCCGACCCCGGCGGAAGAGGCTGCTCCCATCGAGGAAGGCAAGAAGATCGCCTGATTGGTCACCGCTTCGGACCGGGAAAAGGGGCCGTTCCACCGGCCCCTTTTTCATGCTCCCACGCGTGCATTCTACGAATCGGCAACCCGGCCAAACCCGCTTCCGGCCTGGGAAAAACCCCGCTCCCGGCCTTTATCCGGCTTGACGGGGTGGGGTCCGATCAATAGTATCCGCGCACCCTCGAGGGGGCTGGCCGTAGGTAGCCATCCTAGACGCAGCTTTTAAGCTTCGGCTCGGCGCCGTGAGAGACGGCGCGCCTATCCTGGGGTTCTGTTTCCGGCCGTGACGGCGGTGCGTAAGGCGCCCTGACGCGGCTGTTGTGCTTGTGGAAATGAGTCAAGGAAGTCGAGAGAGATGCCGACGATCAATCAGCTGGTCAACCAACCGCGCCGCCCGCTTGCCGCGCGCAACAAGGTGCCGGCACTCGAGCAAAGCCCGCAGAAGCGCGGCGTTTGTACACGCGTCTACACCACGACGCCGAAGAAGCCCAACTCTGCGCTGCGCAAAGTCGCGCGTGTGCGCCTTACCAACGCTTTTGAAGTCACCAGCTACATCCCCGGTGAAGGCCATAACCTGCAAGAGCATTCGGTGGTGCTGATCCGTGGCGGCCGCGTCAAGGATTTGCCCGGCGTGCGCTATCACATCATTCGCGGCACGCTCGACACCCAGGGCGTCAAAGACCGCAAGCAGCGCCGCTCCAAATACGGCGCCAAGCGTCCGAAGTAGAGATCGCACATGTCACGCCGCCGCGCCGCCGTAAAACGCGAAGTCCTGCCGGACGCTAAATTCGGCAACGACGTTCTGACCAAATTCATGAATTGCCTGATGCATCAAGGCAAGAAGTCGGTCGCCGAGGGCATCGTCTACGGCGCGCTCGACCGCGTCGCCAAGCGTTCGGGTCAGGACCCGCTCAAGACCTTTCTCGACGCGCTCGGCAATGTCAGGCCCTCGGTCGAGGTGCGTTCGCGCCGCGTCGGCGGCGCGACATATCAGGTGCCTGTCGAGGTGCGATTGGAACGCGGCCAGGCGCTCGCCATCCGCTGGATCATCGGCTCGGCGCGCGATCGCAACGAACACACCATGGAAGAGCGGCTTTCGGGCGAGTTGATGGACGCCGCCAACAACCGCGGCAACGCGGTGAAGAAGCGGGAAGATACGCATCGCATGGCCGATGCGAATAAAGCCTTCTCGCACTACCGCTGGTAAACGAGCGGTCCCCGGAGTCACCCATGCCTCGCGCCACGCCACTCGATCATTACCGCAATATCGGCATCATGGCCCATATCGATGCCGGCAAGACGACCACGACCGAGCGCATCCTTTGTTACACCGGCCGTTCCTACAAGATCGGCGAAGTCCACGAGGGCACCGCCACCATGGACTGGATGGAGCAGGAGCAGGAACGCGGCATCACCATCACTTCGGCGGCGACCACCTGTTTCTGGCGCGATCACCGCGTCAATATCATCGACACGCCGGGCCATGTTGACTTCACCATCGAAGTCGAGCGCTCCTTGCGCGTGCTCGACGGCGCGGTCACGGTGTTCGATTCCGTGGCGGGCGTCGAGCCGCAATCCGAGACGGTGTGGCGCCAGGCCGACAAATACGGCGTGCCGCGCATTTGTTTCGTCAACAAGATGGACCGCATCGGCGCCAATTTCTTCCGCACGGTCGACATGATCGTCGACCGGCTCGGCGCCAAGCCGCTGGTATTGCAGTTGCCGATGGGCATCGAAAGCGAGTTCTCCGGCGTCATCGATCTGGTGCGCATGAAGGCGCTCAGGTGGCTGGACGAAACCCTCGGCGCCAAGTTCGATGTCATCGACATTCCCGCCGACATGGCGAAGCAGGCGGCCGAATACCGCCACAAGCTGCTCGAGATGGCGATCGAGCAGGACGACGTCGCGCTCGAGGCCTATCTCGCCGGCAAGGAGCCGGACGAAGCCACGCTCATCAAATGCATCCGCAAGGGCACCGTCACCTTCAGCTTCGTGCCGGTGATTTGCGGCTCCGCCTTCAAGAACAAGGGCGTGCAGCCTTTGCTCGACGCGGTGGTGGATTATCTTCCAGCGCCCACCGACATCGCCGCCATCAAGGGCGTGAAGATGGGCACCGACGAGCCGATCGAACGCCACGCCTCGGATGATGAGCCCTTCGCCGCGCTCGCCTTCAAGATCATGACCGATCCCTTCGTGGGCTCGCTCACCTTCGTGCGTATTTATTCCGGCATCCTGACCACCAGCTCGATGGTGCTCAACTCGGTCAAGGATAACCGCGAACGCATCGGCCGCATGCTGTTGATGCACGCCAACCACCGCGAAGACATCAAGGAGGCTCGCGCCGGCGATATCGTCGCGTTGGCCGGGCTCAAGAACACCACCACCGGCGACACGCTGTGCGATGAAGACAATCCGGTCGTACTGGAGCGCATGGAGTTCCCCGATCCGGTCATCGAGATCGCGGTCGAGCCCAAGACCAAGGGCGACCAGGAAAAGATGGGCGCAGCGCTGGCGCGTCTCGCCACCGAGGACCCCTCGTTCCGCGTCGCGGTCGATCACGAAAGCGGTCAGACCATCATCAAGGGCATGGGCGAACTGCATCTCGAAATCATCGTCGACCGCATGAAGCGCGAGTTCAAGGTCGAAGCCAATGTCGGCGCGCCGCAGGTGGCCTATCGCGAGACCATTACCCGCACTTCCGAGGTCGATTACACCCACAAGAAGCAGACCGGCGGCTCGGGCCAGTACGCCCGCGTCAAGATCCGCTTCGAGCCACTGCCGGCCGGTTCGGGCTATCAGTTCGAGAACGACGTAGTCGGCGGTACCGTGCCCAAGGAATACATTCCCGGCGTCGAGAAGGGCCTGAAAGGTTCGATCGACAACGGCGTGTTGGCCGGCTTCCCGGTGATCGACTTCAAGGCGACGCTTTATGATGGTGCCTATCACGACGTCGATTCCAGCGCGCTCGCTTTCGAAATCGCGTCGCGCGCCGCCTTCAAGGAAGGCATCCAAAAGGCCGGTCCCAAGCTCCTGGAGCCGATCATGCGCGTTGAGGTAGTGACACCGCGCGACTACATGGGCGACGTCATCGGCGACCTGAACAGCCGGCGCGGGCGCATCACCGGCCAGGACCAGCGCGGCAACGCGGAAGTCATCGGCGCCATGGTGCCGCTCGCCAACATGTTCGGTTACGTCAACACCCTGCGTTCGATGAGCCAGGGCCGTGCGCAGTACACCATGCATTTCGACCATTACGAACAAGTACCCCAGGCGGTCGCGGACGAAGTCCGCGCCAAGATGGCTTGAGACCAACGGAATTGAACGGAGAATAAACCCATGTCGAAGGCGAAATTTGAGCGGACGAAGCCGCATTGCAATGTGGGGACGATCGGCCACGTCGATCACGGGAAGACGTCGCTGACGGCGGCGATCACGAAGGTATTGGCGGAGAAGGGCGG
>Ga0181531_10001860_pt1 | contig 13237 bp, 11 predicted proteins | sample PEATcosm2014_Bin_38_FD_119743 | JGI IMG/M metagenome (GOLD analysis project Ga0181531, IMG submission 119743) | Peatland microbial communities from MTU Mesocosm Facility, Houghton, MI, USA - PEATcosm2014_Bin11_10_metaG | ecosystem: Environmental > Terrestrial > Soil > Wetlands > Peat | place... | reverse complement strand
TGCGGCTTGCCGATGCGGGCGAAGAGCAAACGGAGATAGTCGTAGATCTCGGTGACCGTGCCGACCGTCGAGCGCGGATTGCGCGAGGTCGACTTCTGGTCGATCGAGATGGCCGGCGAGAGCCCCTCGATGTAGTCGACGTCCGGCTTTTCCATCTGCCCCAGGAACTGCCGGGCATACGAGGAGAGCGACTCGACATAGCGGCGCTGCCCCTCGGCATAGATCGTGTCGAAGGCGAGCGAGGACTTCCCCGACCCCGACAGGCCGGTGATCACGATCAGCCGGTTGCGGGGGAGGGTCAGGTCGACGTTCTTGAGATTGTGCTCGCGCGCGCCCTTGATGACGATCGCGTCGAGGGCGTGCGTAGTCCCGTCCGGCATCGAACATATGACCGCTTTTGCGGACCGAGGGTTGCCGCTCGCGACCCGGGAAAGCGCTCGGTCGAGTTGCTAGAGACTCGGCGGGACGGCCGCCGGCGGGATGCGACCGGCTTGCTGCAGGTTGAGGTATTCGCCGACCACGACCAGGGTCGCGTAGGCCACCACGATCTGGGTGATGATGGCGGCGATGATCGGCCCGATCAGTGGCGTGAAGTGGAACACGCCGCCGATGACGCCGCCCAGGAACTTGAGCACGAAGATGACGATGGCGATGATCAAGGTCGGAACGAAGCGGGCCACGGTCAGGGCGAACGACTCGCGAATCGCGTCCATCGCCGGACGGTCGCCGACGATCGCCGACGGCATCGCGTACAGCGTGAAGAGGTAGAAGGCGACCACCGAGAGGCCGAGCGTCGGGATGGCGAGGATCGCCGCGACCACCGCCAGCAGCAGCAGCATGAGTGCAACCACGATGATGCGCGTGAAGTCTCGCTCGAAGATCGTCGTGCCGTCGCCGAGCGAGGTCGTGCCGCGGAGCCACGCCGCGCCCGCCATCCCGGTCGTGTAGGCGATCGTGGCGATGTATCCGACCAGTGCGATCAGGCCCAGCAGGGCACTGCCGAAGAGGGACCCTGAAACGGTCGCGACCGGCACGCCGCTCGCGTCATACGTCACCGACGTCGGCGCGAGCAGGGCGCTGGCGACGCCGACGATGATCCCGATGATGACCCCCGGCACGATGATGACCCAATTGGTGGTCAGCAGCGCCCATGCGCGGGCGAAGACGCTCTCGACCGGTTGCTCTGTCATGGCCGGCAGGTTCGCCCTGCCGGTGCCCGGCTCCCGGGGCTATGCGAGCGGCAGAACTCCCAGCACATCCGTGATCGTCGCGACCGTCGCGTCGGGTGGACGCGCTCCCTCGGGGAGCGGGATCGCGTGGACGTCGATCAGGACGGTGAACAGTCCGGCGTCGGCCGCGCCGACGACGTCCCGCTCGTAGCGGTCGCCGACCATCGCACTGCGCGCCGGCGTGCTGCCGAGCACCGCGCACGCGTGCCGGAAAAGCGCGGGGTCGGGCTTGACCATGCCGACCTCGTCGGCCAGGAAGAACGCGTCCATCCGCTCGCGCAACCCGAGGCGGTCGATCTTGTCGTGGTGGGTGGCGGCAAAGCCGTTGGTCACCAGGCCGAGGCGGCAGCCGCGCACGCGCAGGGCGTCGAGTAGCTCGAGGGCACCGGGCGCGAGCGCGAGGACGTCGGCCCGCGCTTCGACGTAACCCTGGGCGGCACGGGCGGCAAGCGCGACGTCGTCGATGCCGACCTGCCGCAGGGCTTCGTACCACATCCGCTGGCGCTCGTCGCCGATCGCCCGGGTCAGGTGCTCGGCCGTCAGCGCCGACCAAAAACCCATGGCCTCGCCGTCGTATGCGTCCGCCAATGCTCGAGCGTCGATGCCGCGCTCGTGCGCGATCTCGTCGGCGACCGTCCTCGCCGCCGAGCGGTAGGCGGCGGTGTCGTCGTGGAGCGTGTCGTCCAGGTCGAACAGGACGCAATCGAGCGCGCGCATCGCCAGCCACCTGCGCCCGGGGCTTGACGAATCCCCGCGTAAACAATATATACGTTCGTACGTATACTTCCGCCGGAGGATCCCGTTGCCGCTCGAGTGGTCACGGCCAACGACGCGTCGACGCGCGCGCGCTGGCGCTGCGCGGCGCCACCGCATTGTCGACGCCGGCGTGAGCGCACCCGCGAGCGCTCCTGCGCGCGACGGCCGCCGCCTCCGCGGCGATGCCAGCCGGGCGCGGATCTTGCGGCGGGCGATGGAGATCTGTTCGACCGATGGTCTGGACGGCCTGAGCGTCGGACGGCTGGCCGGCGATCTGGGCATCAGCAAAGGGAACATCACCGTCCTGTTCGGCAGCAAGGAGCAGCTGCAGCTCGCGACGCTCGACGCGGCCGAGGCGGTCTTTCGCGCGCACGTCGTCGACGAGGCACTCGCCGGCCCGCCTGGCCTCCCGCGCCTACGCAGCGTCTGCGAGCACTACGTCGCGTATCTCGAAACGCGCGTCTTCCCCGGCGGCTGCTTCATGGCGCGCACGTTCGCCGAAGCGCGCGCGCTCTCACCGGCCGTATGCGAACGCGTCGTCGGGATGTTCGTGCGCTGGCGCGTCTTCCTCAGCGACCTGGTGCGCTCGGCACAACGCCGCGGCCACCTGGCATCGTACGCCGCCGATACGCTCGGACTCGAGCTGGTGGCCCTGCAGCAGGCCGCGCACCTCGCGCTCGCGCTCGGCGATGACGTCGGGTTCGCGTCCGCTCGTGGGGCGATGGTCGCGCGGCTGTCAGAACCGCACGACGAACGAGCGTAGGCCGAACGCGGGGAGCGAAAAGACCAGCTCTTCCTCGACGATCGCGGCGTCACCGCCGACCAGCCGTTCGACGGCGTCGACCGGCTGGACCTCGCGCATCCGGCCGCCGCAACGCAGCGCGACGCGGCGCGTCTCGCCGTCGCACTCGCGCACCCGCACGACGACACCGTTGCCGTCGTCGGCCGGATACGTCGCCACGATCAGCACGCTCTGGTCCTCGCAGGTGAACAGGCGTACCCGGTCTTCGTCGGCGTAGGCCACCCAGCCGTGCTCGAGCGCCGAGATCGACGCGCCTGCGGTCGGCACCAGCGCGTACTGCAGCCGCTGTTCGCCGCGGTCGGCGGTCGGATCGGGCCAGGTCGGTGAGCGCAGGAGCGAGGTGCCCAGCCGTACGCCGCCGTCGCGCAAACCGACCGCATTCCAGCCGTAGAGATCGGTCGCGTACACCGCCAGGCCCGCCTCGCCCGTGGTGACGTGGGCGAAGCGCTGCCCCGGCACCTCGAAGCGCGCGCGCTCGGCGTCGGTCGTCGGATACGCGGTGCGCACGCGGGTGCCGTGCGGTTCGCCGAAGCGCACCTCGCGCGCCGGCAGCGCGACCCGGTGCTCGGCACGCAGCAGCACGTGGTCTTCGTGCCAGCCGACGGCGAGCTCGACCCGCAGCCAGGGCTCGTCCTCGTGCAGCGCCAGCCGCATCGTCATGCGCGAGCGCTTGCCGACGTCGAGCTGCACCCGCAGCCCGTCGTCCTCGATCCGCGCACCGGACGGACGCACGCGTACCGTGCGCTTCTGGTAGCCGGCGTCGACGTTCCAGGCGTCGTAGCGCTTGGGAGTGTCGACGTAGGCCACGATCCCGTTGGCGAGCGCAACCACGTTCGGACCGCCGGCGGCGGAGAGCTCCTCGACGGTACCATCGGCGCGCAGACGCGCACGCACGAACGCGTTCTCGACCGTCCAGCCGTTGCCGTCCGGTCGCGGCGCGATCGGTGGCGGCACCGACAAGCGCAGGTCGCTGCGCGGCAAGATCGAGCGCGCCGAGGCGCTGACCCGCTCGAGGATCGCCTCGACGTGGTCGTAGTCGGCGTGCACGTCGGCGTACACCGGCGTGATCGAGGTTCCCGGCAAGACGTCGTGAAACTGGCCGCGCAGCACGATCCGCCAGGCGGTCTGCAGATCGTCGGCCAGCGAACGGCGGACCGATTCGGGCGCGCGGACCGCGACGCACCACGCCGCCAGTTCCTCGGCGCGTGCGAGCGCGCGCTCGAGCGCGGCGTTGCGGGCCTTGACGTCGTGGTGGGTCGTGTAGGTGCCGCGGTGCGTCTCGAGATACAGCTCGCCGCAATACTCCGGCAGTGCGCGCCGCGCGACCGCGTCCAGCCACGCCGCAACGCTGCTGAAGCCGACCGAACCGGGACCGACCTGCGCGACCTGCTCGTCGGTGGCGCCCCCGCCACCGTCGCCGTAGCCGATGACGAGCGCCTCGTCGCGCTCGCGCGCGGTCGCCAATCGCTTCTCCTCGAGACCGCCCTCGTACTTGTCGATGACCGCCGCCGTCACGACCGCGCCGTCGTCACCGATCCAGCGGAACTGCGGATACGGCCAACGCGTCGTCTCGTTCCACTGCAACTTGGTGGTGGCGAAGCGGTGGACGCCGGCGTGCGCGGCCAAGGTCGGGAACGTACCGGGGAACCCGAACGTATCGGGCAGCCACGCGACGGTCGGCTCGACGCCCAGTTCGCCGCGCATCCAGCGTATGCCGTGGGCGAATTGGCGCAGCAGCGACTCGCCGCTGGGGGCGTGAGCGTCGGGCTCGACCCACATCGTCGCCACGCCGGCGTCCCAACCCGCGCCGACCTGCGCGCGAATGCGCTCGAACAGCGCGCGATCGCCGGCGGCGACCCAGGCGTACAACTGCGGTTGGCTCTGCGCGAAGACGTAGGGCGTCGTCTCGACCTGCCGCAGCGCGGTCGCGAACGTCCGCAGCGCCTTGCGGCGGGTCGCGTCGTACGTCCACAGCCAGGCGACGTCGAGGTGCGCGTGACCGACGACCGGGACGTCGATCGCGTGCGCACCGTTGGCCGCGGGCGCCGGAGCAATCGCGAGCGTGCGCGAGGGCCGCTGCCCGGCGCGCGCGACCATCCAGCGCCAGCGCACCCCGTCGCCGGCCGGGAGGCCGCTGGTCGGGATCGAGCGACGCTCGACCTCGAGCGTCAGTTCGTGGTCGCCCGGCAGCGCCGCCAGCGCGATCGTCGCGTGCTGCACGTCGAACGCACCGCGCACGACGCCGTCGACGCGCAGCAGCGCGCCGGTGCGGGTGTGATAGGTCAGGTGCAGGGGCCCCTCGGAAAAGTGCGCCTCGCCGGCGAGGGTGACCGTCGCCTCGCTCTCGGCCCGTACGACGAGCCGAACGTCCATCAGCTCAGAACCGCGTGCAGCAGATCGTTGTGGGTCGAGCAGTTCGCCTGCGCCGCATTGCCCGCGTCGAGCACGTAGCGAAACGTCACGTCGAGCGGGTCGTGGTGCTTGGCATGCGGGATTTGGATGCGGAACGCGGCCGGATACGATTGGCTCGCGCCGAGCGGCGGGATCGGCTGCGTGCCGGCCACGGCGCCGCGTTGCACGATCTCCAAGTGCTGGTGGATGCCGCGCGGCTGCGCAGCGGTGCCGGCGTTGCGCACGTCGACGGTCACGATCGCGTTGTCGAAGCCGTTGTTGACCGCCCGCACGACTTGCAGCTTGGGGTTGGTCACCAGCACGTCGGCACATGGCGCCGGGGCACCGGCCAGGACCGCACCCAAAACGAAGGACAGCATCGTCGTGCTGCCTGTGGCGCGGAACCAGCGCGTTCCTGCCCTACGGATGCGTAGATCTACGGACGTCCTGGCGTACGCACCGCGGCTAGCATCGGCGCATGACCTACGCACTCATCGCCACGCTCGTCGTCATCCACGCGTTCCTGTGCCTGATCGCGGCGGACTTCCTCGCCGGCCTGATCCACTGGGCTGAGGACACCTGGCTGCGTCCCGGCGTCTCGCCCCCGCTCGACAGGTGGGTGGTGCTGCCCAACATCGACCACCACGCTCGTCCGGGCGGGATTCGCTCGGCAACCTACTGGGAGAACAATCGTGTCACCATGGCGATCGCGGCGGTGCCGGCGATCGTCATTGCGCTGTGCCGCGTCGATGCCTGGGAGCCGTACCTGATCCTGCTGATCGGGTCGCAGTCGAATCAGATCCACATGTGGGGCCATTGCGCGAACCCGCCCGCACCGGTGCGCTGGTTGCAACGGGTCGGCCTACTGCAACCGGCCCCGCACCACGCGCTGCACCACAAGCGTCCCTACGGCGTGCGCTACTGCACGACGACGGTCTTCCTCAACCCGCTGCTCGACGGGATCGGCTTCTGGCGCGCGCTCGAGCGGATCGGTGAGCTGCTGGGCGGCCGCGTGTACCGCGCGACGCCGCAGCGGACGGGCTACTGAACGGTGACCATCCCCAGCGCGATCGCGCGCGCGACCGCCCGCGCGCGCGAGTTGACGCCGAATTTCGCAATCACCCGCGCGACGTGGGTCTCCACCGTGCGCGCCGAGATGGTGAAGCGTTGGGCGATCTCGACGTTCGTCAACCCCGCTGCGAGCAAGGTGAGGATCTCGCGCTCGCGTGCGGTCAGTGCTTCGGGCGGCGGCGGCGCCTCGGGCGCCAGCGATGCGGCCCGCGCTGCGCCGAGCCGTCGTGCCAGCGCAAGTTCGACGGTCGCGCGACCGTCGTGCTCGGTCTGGACGCGGCGCGTGAAGGGTGTCTCGCCGAACCGCCGTGCGAGCAGTCCGTCGAACGGACCGGCATCGAGCTGCGTCGTCCGCGCCGCCGAGCGGCCGGCGTCGACGAAGTCGAGCAGTTCCGCCAACGACCACGCCGCCACCGCATCGGCCGCGTCGGTCGGCACGAAGCGCTCGAGTGCAGCGCGCCCGCGCAGCACCGCGGCCGGCGCGCGTTCGCCGGCCAGCGCGCCGAACACGGCTGCGTCGGCCGCGGCCACCGGGTCGCTCGGATCGAGCGCGGCCGTCGCGCGAGCGAGGTCACCGTCGAGCGCCCAGGCCCGCGCGAGCGTACGCCGTGCGAGTGCGCCCGCGCGCGCCGCATCGCGGGCGTACCATGCGCTCTCGGCCGACCGGGCCGCCGCGTCGGCCGCACGCCGCGCCCGCTCGACGTCACCGACGTGCAGCGACGCTTCGGCGAGCGTTACCCACAGCGCCGCCTCGTTGGCCGGCACCAACAACGGCCGACCCACTCGCTCCGCTTCGCGCGCGAACTCGTACGCCGCCGCCGTCTCGCCACGCAGCAGCGCGAAGCGCGCCGCCCACACCAGCGCCGCCGCGAAACGCCCGAGCTCGGGCCCCTGTGCGCTGCGCTCGACGAACGCGGTGACCACATGGTCGGCGGCGTCGAATTCCCCGAGCGCGAGGTGCGCATACGCTTCGAGCGGCGCGAGTTGCGCGCGCGTGCGCTCGTCGCCGTCGTCGGCGACGTGGTCGAGCCGGCGCAGCGCAGCGCGAAAGCGACCGCCGACCGCATCCGCCCAGCCCGCCCGTGCCGCGGCGGCGGTCTGCGCCGGCAAGCCTTCGACGGGTGCGCGCGCCAGCAACTCGTCGATGCGGGCGGCATCGACCGGTTCGCTGCGCGCGAGGTCGGCTTCGACCAGCTCGAGCCGTGACCAGAACGCGAGCGCTCCGTCGCTGCGCGCATCGGCAGCCTCGCGAGCGCGGGTGAAGTCGGGACGCGGATCGTCGCCGTGCGCCTTGGCGAGCGCCGCGTCGACGAACGCCGTCAACGCCGGCTCGTCGGCCCCGGCCGCGCGCACCCGCCGCAGGCTCGCGCGCACCGCGTCGGCCAGCCCGGTCGCAATTGCCGCCGACGCGTGCTCGCGCAGAAACGCGACGTCGGCATCGCACGACCGGGCGCGTTCGAGGTGGAAGAGCGCCGCGCGCAGGCGGCCCTCGCGTGCGTAGGTGACGGTGAGCGCGCGATGCTGAGCCGCCACGATGGCCGGATCGAGCTCGCGCAGCAGCGCGTCGCGCAACAACGGGTGGATGTGAAACCCCTGCGGCGTCGTCGCGAGCAGCGGCGACTCGGCCGCCGCGCGCCGGAGCAGCGCGACTGCCTCGGGCGCGTGCGCCTGCGCGTGTTGCAACTCGATCGTCTCGGCAACCGCGAACGCGTCGAGCAGCGCGCGGGTGGGAGCATCGAAGCCGTGCAGCTCGCGGGCGATCAGTTCGTCGAGCAGCGCATCGGCGCCGCCTCGCAGTGCCAGCGCGGTCGCGAGCGGCCAGCCGTCGGTGCGCGCCAGGATGGCCGCGATCCGCGGCGCGTCGGTTGCGACACCGCGCTCGGCGGCCAGCGCGCCCGCCGCCGCCGCGTCGAAGCGTAGCGTTTCACCGTCGATCAGCGCGCCACGGCCGGCGGCGACCGCTTCGGGCACGCCCAGATCGAGCGGTGCGCGCGTCAGCACGACCAGTCGCACATGGGCCGGCGCCGCTTTTGCCAGCACCCGCATGAAGGCGGCGAAGCCTGCCCCCAGCACCTGCGCGTCGTCGACGACGATCCGCAGCGGCTCTTCGACGTTGCGCAGCTCGGCCGCGAACGCGGTGGCGTACCGTTCCGGTGACGCGCCGGCATCGGCCAGGGCCAGCGCAGCGCGGCCGGCGTCGGGGCGCACCCTGCGCACCTGTTCCACCAACGGCCCGAGGAAAGCGTCGGCGTCCCACGGCTGCCCGTCGTACCACGCGACGCCCGGCTCGTCGGCCAGCGCGGCGCGGGTCGTCGTCGTCTTGCCGAACCCCGCCGGTGCCTGGACGACGACGAACGCGGCGTCGCGTAGCGCGCCGAGCAACGCGCGTGGGACGACCGCCACTCAGGTCTCGCCGTCGAAGTAATCGAGTTGCGGGCTGGCGCGCACCAGCGTGTCGGTCCCTTCGATCATGACCTTATCGGAATCGGGATAGAAGCAGACGTCGAGCGGGGAGACGTTCGCGATCATCAGCACGAGCGCGTCGTCCTGGCCGTCGTTCCACAACCGGTGCGCACCGGTCGGGGTGGTCGGGAACGCGACCAGGTCACCTTCGCGCAACGCGAACGTCCCCTGCGGGGTGCGTACCGTCGGCTTGCCGCGCAGCACGACGAACAGTTCCTCCTCAGCCTGGTGCCAATGCAGCGGCGCGGAGTGGACGCCGGGCGGAATGCGCCGCACGGCGTAGCCCAGCCGCTCGGCCCCGATCAGTTGCCCCACCTCGGCGGTGAGCTCGCCGACGAACGGTGCCGGATCCTGACCTCGCAGCGTGAACGACAGCTCGTCGACGTTGACGCGGAAGGTCGCGACCCCGGTGCGCGCGGCAAACATCGCGTTGAGCGCCGCATAGCCGTTGCCGAACACGCACGCGCCGTCGCCGACGAGCAGGTGCTCGGGTTTGACCGCGCGCAGACGACGCAACGAGAGCAGCGCGCGTGCCGGATCGGCCAGCTTGGCGTCGGGCATCAGGGTGAGCGCACCGGCCGGCGTCCCCCAGATCGCATCGCCGATGATCACCGCGCTGCGATGGGGTTCGAACAGCGCGATCTCGCCGGGCGTCTTGAGTCCCTCGAAGCCGAGCACCCGCCACCCGTGGACGAGGTCTTCCGGAACGATCGTCGCATCGGGCGGTCGCTGCAGTTCAGGCGCATCGAGCGCCGGCGCGAGGATACGCGCGCCGGTCGCCGCAGCAACGGCGGCACTGCCGCGCTCGTGATCGCGATTGGTGACGACGATCGCTGCGACACCACGGGCCGCCAAGTCGCCGAGCAGCGCCTCGTCGGGATCGATGGGGTCCACGACGAGATTGCCCTCGTTCGTCTCGACGAAGAAGCCGTTGAAGTCGAGATTGCGATCCGGCTGCCACCGCGACCAGGTCCAAACGCCGGGAACCACCGTCTGCCGCATGCCGGGTGTTCCGACGTCAGGTGCCGCCCCTCCTCATGGCGCGGGCACCTCCGCCGTGGGCTAGGTGCCCTTCTCGGCCCCGAAGTAGTGGATGAGCTTGAGGATGAACTCGTGCACGGTGTACACTTGACTGGCGTCCCCGTAGGCGAAGTAGAGCTCGTTCGGTCCCCAGCGCTTGTGGTAGTCGAACGAGACGTTCCACGCGTTGATGAAGATCGGCGGAACGGTCGTATCGATCAGCGGCGCGGTCCCGTCGATCTTGCGGATGCCGAAGGCGACCGAGGTGGTCGGCCCGATCAGGTAGTTGTAACTGAGCCGCTCGAGCCACTGGATGTCGGGCGTGCCGTGGTCGAGCCAATCGTTGGTGTTGTCGACTTCGAGCGTGAGGGTGCCACGCGTCCCCGCGCGCATCGTCGAACTGCGCAGCCACGACGTCAGATAGCCGGGACCGAAGCGACCGCCGTTCCACGAGATCACCGTCGGTGTTGCCGAGCTGCCGTGATTGCCGTTGTTCCCGGGGTTGTTGGCGGAGCCGCTGTGCCAGGTGAACTGGATACCGTCCTGCGAGACCGGCGTGAACACACCGCTGGGCAACTTGAGGTAGCTGGAACCGATCCCGCCTTGGATGTCGATCAGGTTGTGGGTCAACACGTCGAGCGAGACGTTGTTGTCGGTCTGGTCGAGCGCGCCGGTATGATCGTGGTACCGGTCGAGGAACTCCCAGAACTGGATGCTGTCGAGCCACGACGTGGCGGGAAAGAGCCATTCCTTGTTCTCGAAGATCGCGTAGCCGGCGATGTCGGGGTGCTGGACGTAGCCGTCGACCGGGACATAATACTGGCCGAAGCTGCGTAGCGAAGCGCCCATGCCGAACGTGTTGGTGTAGTAGTAGGCGCCGCCGTCGATGCGCTTGTTGCGCGAGTCGTCGAGCACGTTGGTGCCCTGGTCTTCGCCGTAGTTGAAGAACGCGTCCCAGTGCTTGGAGTCGTTGAAATGGAGGCCCGCCGTCGTGGTGTGGTCGACGATGCCCGGCAGATCGGCGTCGACTTGCTGGATGGCGGCGCTCCACTGGTTGTTCGGCGTGTGCACCTGCAGCATCGTCGCCCCGTCGTCGCGTCCGTCTCCGACGGCGTCGAAGCCGGCGAACGAGAACAGCCCCTGCTTTCCTTCGAACGCGTAGCCGTCGCGTGGGGTCGGGATCGAGGGCGTGTAGAGCTGCGCGGTGTACGGGCAGACGTCGCAGCCGAACGGGTCGTAGTAGTTGGCGCCCTGGGTGAAGAACGGCCGCACTTCGGTATAGACGCGCTGATACGCGGTCGGCGAGATCGTCTGCTGATCGACTTCTACGTTCGAAAAATCGGGATGCATGGTGCCGTAGATCGACGACGTTGCGGTGACCGGCAGGGAGAAGTCGGCGCCCATCCGCGAGGTCGAGAGGCCCGAGTCGGGCGAACCGAGCGCGCCCAGCCCGTAGAGCGCGATGCGCGGACTGGCTTTGCTGACGGCGGCCGGCGCCATGCCCGAGACGGGTCCCGCGTAGTTGACGTCGTCACCGTTCGTTTGCAGCGGGCCCCAGCTCCAGATTTGCCGCTCGCCGGTCGAGCGAACGACGCGCACGAACTGGAACCGCCAGTCGGCCCCGCCCGATCCGCGCAACACCTTGAGCGGAATCTTCATCGTCGTGACCCAGCCGCCGGGGACCGTCGAGCCGAAGGACACCCAGCTCGGATCGTAGGCCGTGTTCTCGGAGGAGTACTGGAAGTGCGTGCCGTTCGACGTCGCCGCGAACTGGTAATAGAAGCCGTTGGGCCCGTTGGGCCACATGTCGATCCAGACTTCGTCGTCGGTACCGTCGCCGACGTCGTTGGTGTGCTGCTGTTGCAGCAGCCCCTCGCGCTGCGCGAGGTCGAACCGGACGTAGAGGTAGACGCCGTCGGTGGCGATGTGGACGACGGACTGCTCGCTGGACGGCTTTTGGTGCTGGACGTCCCAGGTCAGCGTCACGCTAGCCGCCCCCGTCCACGCCGAGAGATCCGCCTTGGGATCGAGTGGCGGCGCGGCCGTGACCGTCGGGACGGCGATCTGCGAGGTCGCCGCCTGGGCCGCCAGCGGGCACACGAGGGCGGCGGTCGCGAGAACACACGACCACCAGACGGCAGACACCAGACGCACGAGCCCTCCCTTTGGGTATTCTTATAATTCTAAGACTAATCCCAGGCGAGTCTACTATTTCTTTAATGCTTGCGTCAAGGGCCACCTCGGCCCGGTATACTTGGTCCAATGACGCTGCTCGGCCGGGTCCTCCCGGCGGCCCTCATCCTCGTCCTCTGGCTGGCCGCGGCGCCGGGCCTGGCGCGTGCGGCCGGCTCGACGCCGTTCGCCGTGCTGCCGCTGGTCGTCGGCGATACCGGGTTGCCGGATGCGATCCGACCCAGCGTTGCCGAGCGAACGGCGCTCGCGGATCAGCTCGCACGCGAGGCCGAACGTGCCCGGCCTGTTCGCGCCGTCGCGGACGGCCGCGTCGCACGGGCCCTGGCCGCGGCCGGCTTCGATCAGGACGCGCCCTACCGCGCGTGCAACGCCGCTGCCTGCGCTCGCCGCATCGGTCGTGCCCTCGGCGTGCGCGCCGTCGTGTTCGGCTCGGTGACGCGCTACATGGCGCTCATCTGGGGCATGGACGTCAGCGTCGTCGATGTGCGTACCGGCCGAGTGACCGGGCCCTTTTCCCTGGGCTACAAGGGCGATTACGCGGCACTGTACGCTGGTGAGGACGACCTGTCGGTTGCCCTCGCGCGCACCCTGAGCGCACGATGATGCCACGGGTGCGGCTGCGTTCGTCGACGTTGCGGTCGGCGGACTACGATCGGGACGCGCGGACGATGCAGCTCGAGTTCACCTCGGGCGAGGTGTACCGCTACTTCGAGGTGCCCGAGGAACGGTTTCGTTCGCTGGTCGGCGCGGACTCGGCCGGGCGCTACTTCGCATCGCACATCCGCGATGCGTTCCGCTACGAACGCGTCTGAGAAGGCAACAGGCGAAGGACGCGGCCGTCGAGCGCGGCCAGGCCGGCGAAGATGACGAGCATGCCGACGACGGTCGTCGGCGCGAGGTTTTCGCCGAGCACCAGCGTGCCCAGCAGCGTCGCGACGATGGGGGCGAGGAACGTGACCGTGGAGGCGTTGGTCGCGCCGGCGACGTCCATGATGCGGAAGTAGAGGACGTAGGCGATCGCAGTGCCGGGCAGCGCCAAACCGAGCCACGACCACCACGCCGCCGGGCCGAACGGTGGCAGCGCCCACGGATGCTCCAAGGCGAGCGCGAGCGGGACGGAGATCGCCGTCGCGCCGAGCAGTTGTCCGGTGGTGAGCACCAGCGGATCGATGTTGAGCGGTCGCAGTCGGCGCGCGTAGACCAGCGCGATGCCGTAGGAGACGGCGGCGCCGATGCACGCGAGCTGCGCGAGGCTGGTGGGATCGAACCCGCGCAACACGCTCGGCCCCATCAGCAACGTGACGCCGATCAG
>Ga0181531_10001858_pt1 | contig 13237 bp, 9 predicted proteins | sample PEATcosm2014_Bin_38_FD_119743 | JGI IMG/M metagenome (GOLD analysis project Ga0181531, IMG submission 119743) | Peatland microbial communities from MTU Mesocosm Facility, Houghton, MI, USA - PEATcosm2014_Bin11_10_metaG | ecosystem: Environmental > Terrestrial > Soil > Wetlands > Peat | place... | reverse complement strand
TCCAGCGCCCGCGCGCCGGTCGACCATTGTCCAGTCTTGGTCTTGGTGCCGCCTTCGAGCTTGAGCTTGCCAAACAGAATATCGCCGAGCTGCTTGGGGCTGCCGGGATTGACCGTCTCGCCGGCGAGCGCGTTGATCTCCGTTTCGAGGCCGGCGGCCTCCTGGGCAAACTCGCCGGATAGCCGCGACAGGACCTCCCGGTCGATGGAAATGCCGCGCCGTTCCATCCGCGCGAGCACCGCCAGGAGCGGCCGCTCCAGCGTCTCATAGACCGTCAAAACTTTTTCGGCCGGAAGCCTCGCTTTGAGCACGGACCACAGCCGCAGCACGATGTCGGCGCGCTCGGCGCCGTATTCGGTCGCCTTGTCGATGGCGACCCCGTCGAACGTGATCCGGCTCTTACCCGGCTTAAGCAACGTGTCGATATCGACCGCGGCGTGGGTGAACGCGCTTTCCGCGAGCGACGTGAGACCGTGGTTCTGGCGGCCGGCGTCGAGCGCATACGACATCAGCATAATGTCGTCGTAAGGCGCGATCTCCATGCCACGCAGGGCGAATATCTGCCACGCGAATTTCAGGTCGTGGCCGATCTTGAGCACGCCCCTGTCGGCGAACAGCGGCTTCAGCGCATCGAGCGCTGCCCGTTCCGCAATCTGATCAGGCGCAACGTCGCCGCGGAACAACCCGTCGGCACCGCCCTCGCCGCCCTGGCGATGCGCCAGCGGCACATAGCAGGCTTCGTTCGGCCCCACTGCGAGCGAAAATCCGCACAGCTCCGCCTGCATCGGATCGCTGCTCGCCGCCGTTACGTCGATGGCGACGAGGCCGGTATCGCGCGCGCGCTCGATAAAGGCATTGAGCCGCTTCAGGTCGCGCACGCTCTCGTATTTACCGCGATCGAACTTGGCGTTGCGCGCGGCCTCAACGCGCGCGGCGACAAGCGCCTTCGGCGTCGAAGCGAAATTGGCCGTGCGGTCGCCGCCCGCCGGCTGCCGCACTGTCATCCCGCCGCCGGTGAGCGGGAGGCTTAACGAAGGGGCCGCTTGGACGCTGCCCGATTCATGCCCCTTCTCCGGGCGCGCTTCCCCGCCCGCATGGCCTGCGAGCCGGGCATCGGGCTCGACTTCGCCGGCTTCGGTTTCGGAAAACTCCGCCACGCGCCGCATCAGCGCGTTGAACTCCATCGCCTTGAGAAAGGCGATGAGCCGCTTGTAATCGGGCTCGTGCACGGCGAGATCGTCGATCGGCACGGCAAGCTTGACGCGATCGTCGAGCGTCACGAGCTTTTTCGACAGCCGCGCCTTCTCCACGTTCTCGATCAGCGATTGCCGCCGCTTCTCCTGCTTGATCTCGGGCGCGCGCTTGAGCAGGGTTTCGAGATCGCCGTATTCGCCGATGAGTTGCGCCGCGGTCTTGACGCCGATGCCGGGCACACCTGGAACGTTGTCGGTCGAATCGCCGATCAGCGCCTGCACCTCGATGACTTTCTCCGGCGGCACGCCGAATTTCTCGATCACCTCGGCGCGGCCGATCTTCTTGTCCTTCATCGTGTCGAACATGATTACGCCGTCGGTAACGAGCTGCATCAAATCCTTGTCCGAGGAGACGATGGTGGCGGTGGCGCCGGCCTCGCAGGCCTGCCGCACGTAGGTCGCGATCAGATCGTCGGCCTCGAAACCGTCCTGTTCGAGGCACGGCAGATCGAAAGCGGAAACCGCCTCGCGGATATATTTGAATTGCGGCCTCAGATCGTCGGGCGGGTCGGGCCGGTGCGCCTTGTAGTCGGCATACATCTCCGTGCGGAAGGTCTTTTCCGATTTGTCGAAGACCACCGCTAGATGCGTCGGTTTATCTTCCGGTTTCATGTCGCGCAGAAGCTTCCACAGCATGTTGCAGAAGCCGAATACGGCATTGAGCTGCAATCCATCCGACTTGCGGCTGATCGGCGGCAAAGCGTGATAGGCGCGGAAAATGTAACCGGAGCCGTCGACGAGAAAGACGTGATCGCCTTTCTTCAGCGGCTTGGCGGCCTGGGCGGGAACAGGGTCTGCCTTGGACTTTTGTACGGCGGGCATGATGACCGGTAATATATGAGTTTGGCGTCATTCCGGAAGCCGAGAAAGCGGCTGTCCGAAATCCATACACAGCGCGCCTCCACCGAATCTCGCCGCGTGCTTACGCGCCATACTCGAAAAGCTGGAAACTGACTGGAGGAACGGAATTGACCATTCGGGAGACGCTGTTGCGCCGGTTCCTGCTCGGATCCCTCCTTGTTTTCGCGACGTTACCGGCGTTCGCAGCGGAGCAGTGGCAGACCTTGCCGTCGACACCGGCGCCGATCGCCACCGATCGCAGTGGCCAGGCCGAAGCTAACGGTATCAGCATCCATTATGCGATTTACGGTCACGGCTCGCCGGTCATCTTCCTGCATGGCGGGCTCGCCAACGCCGATTACTGGGGCAATCAGGTGCCGGCAGTCGCGGCCCACCACACCGTCATCGTGATGGACAGCCGTGGCCATGGCCGCAGCACCCGCGACGCGCGCCCGTACGGCTACGACCTGATGGCCGACGACATCGTGGCCCTGATGGACGCTCTGAAAATCCCCAAGGCCGACATCGTCGGCTGGAGCGACGGCGCTATCCTCGGCCTCGATCTCGCCATGCGCCACAAGGAACGGACCGGCAGGGTCTTTGCTTTCGCCGCCAACACCGTGACGGCCGGCGTCATCGACGGCGTCGAGAAAAATCCGACCTTCGCCGCCTATATCGAGCGCGCCGGCCATGAATACGGGAAGCTTTCGGCGACGCCCAAGGAGTACGGCGCCTTCGTCGATCAGATCAGCAAAATGTGGGCCGAGCAGCCGAACTGGACGGACGCGCAGCTCAAGACTATCGAGTCGCCGGTCCTGGTCGTCGACGGCGACCACGACGAGGCCATCAAGCGCGCGCACACCGAATATATCGCGGCGACCATCCCACATGCCGGCCTCCTGATCCTGCCGAATGTGAGCCATTTCGCCTTCCTGCAGGACCCGGCACAGTTCAATTTCGCCATCCTGCATTTTTTGGGCGATCAATAGTACCGAACCCGTCATTGCGGGACACGGTGCCGAAGCAATCGAGAATTTTTGCCAGTCGACTGGATTGCTGCGTCGCTTGGTCGTCGCAATGACGCTAAAAGCCAGCCATGGACTTCTCTTCGCCCTTGCCGATCGACGCCGCGCTGCCGGAACTGACCGCGGCGCTGCGCACCCGTAACACCGCCGTGCTGGTCGCTCCGCCAGGGGCCGGCAAGACCACGCGCGTGCCTTTGGTGCTGGCCGGCGCGGAATGGGCCGCGAACCGCCGCATCCTCGTGCTCGAACCGCGCCGCCTCGCCGCCCGCGCCGCTGCCGAGCGGATGGCGAAGACCTTGGGCGAACGGGTCGGCGAAACGGTCGGCTTGCGGGTGCGCTTCGGCTCGAAAGTCTCGGCCAAAACCCGCGTCGAGATCGTCACCGAAGGCATTTTCACTCGACTCATACTCGATGACCCCATGCTGGACGGCGTTGCCGCGGTCCTGTTCGATGAGTTCCACGAGCGCTCGCTCGACGCCGATCTCGGGCTGGCTTTGGCGCGCGATGCGCAAGGCGGATTGCGCGAGGATTTACGGCTCCTCGTCATGTCGGCGACGATCGACGGCGCGCGGGTGGCGAAGCTTTTAGGTGATGCTCCCGTGATCGCCGCCGAAGGCCGCGCCTTTCCGGTGCAGACGCGCTATCTCGGCCGCGACGCGCGCCCGATCGAACCGCAGATGGCCGACGCGATTGTACGGGCGATGCGCGCCGAACCGGGTTCGCTGCTGGCGTTTCTCCCCGGCGCTGCGGAAATCCGTCGCACCGCGGCTTCGCTCGAGGGCCGGCTCGATACAGACGTCGATGTGGTCACGCTCTACGGCGCGCTCACCGGCGATGAGCAGGCGCGCGCAATCGAGCCGGCAGCTTCCGGCCGGCGCAAGATCGTACTCGCGACCGCAATCGCGGAAACCTCGATCACCATCGAGGGCGTGCGGGTGGTGGTCGACAGCGGACTGGCGCGCGTGCCGCGCTACGAGCCCGATGTAGGCGTGACGCGGCTCGAGACTGTGCGGGTTTCGCATGCGGCGGCGGACCAGCGCCGCGGCCGCGCCGGCCGAACCGAACCCGGAATTTGCTACCGGCTATGGGACGAGCCGCAGACGGCGGCGCTGGAAGCTTTTTCCCGGCCTGAAATCCTGTCCGCCGATTTGTCGTCCTTCGCGCTCGATCTCGCGGCCTGGGGCAGCACAACTGATCACCTCGCCTTCCTCGATCCGCCGCCGCGGCCGGCACTGACCGAAGCCAAAGCCTTGCTCGCCGAACTCGGCGCCATCGACAGCGACGGCCGCATCACCGAAGAGGGACGAAAGCTCCGCCGCTTGCCGCTGCCGCCGCGGCTTGGGCGCATGGTGGTCGATGCCGCAGCTTTTGGCGCGGCGCTGCCGGCCGCCGAGATCGCCGTCCTCATCGGCGAACGCGGCCTTGGCGGCAACGATGTGGACCTCACTAATCGACTGGACGCGTTGCACCGTGAGCGCGCCCCGCGCGCCCGCGATGCCCGCGCTATGGCGCAAAGGTGGGCGGAGATTGCCTCGCCCCGCCCTAAAGCTTCCCCACAACGCGTAGATGGATTGAGCGCCGGCGCGCTGCTCGCGCTCGCTTATCCGGAACGCATCGCCAAAAATCGCGGCGGCGCCGCCGGCGCTTTCATTCTCGTCAATGGGCGCGGCGCGCAAATCGATGCTGCTTCGGCGCTCGCCCGCCAGCCGTATCTCGCCGTCGCGGAACTCGCCGGCAGCGCCGCCGCCGGTCGCATCCTGCTCGCGGCGCCGATAACCCTCGCCGAGATCGAGGCGCGCTTTGCCGACCAAATCGTCATGCGCGAGGAGATCGCCTTCGATGCTTCGAGCGCGAGCCTGCGCGGACGAAAAAGCCGACGGCTCGGCGCTATCATTCTTTCCGAACAGCCGATGGCGCTGACGCCGAGTGGCGGTAGCGCGGAAAAACTCGCCGAAGGGATCGCGCGGCTCGGCAGCGGCCGGCTCCCGTGGACCGGCGGGCTTCGCCAATGGCGCGACCGCGTCATGTTTCTGCGTCGGGCCGAAGGCACAAACACCGACCATGCATGGCCGGATTTGTCCGACGCCGCGCTCGCCGCCGATACCGGCTGGCTGGCGTCGGCGCTAGCGGGCAAGACGTCGCTGGCGGAGCTTTCTGGCGACGAGCTCGCTATTGCGCTCGCCGCGCGTCTGCCCTTCCCGCTTCGCCGCCGGCTCGATGCCGAAGCGCCGACGCATTTCAAAGCGCCCACGGACTCGCGTGTGCCGATCGACTATCAAGCCGAAGGCGGCCCAAAGATCGCGATCCGGGTGCAAGAGTTATTCGGCCTCGACAGCCATCCGGCGATCGCCGGCGGCAAAATTCCGCTCCTGGTCGAGCTTCTCTCGCCGGCGCATCGGCCGGTGCAGACGACGCGCGATCTACCGGGCTTTTGGCGCGGCAGCTACGCGGCGGTGCGCGCTGAGATGCGCGGCCGTTATCCGAAACACCCGTGGCCGGACGATCCCATCGCTGCACCCGCGACACGACGGGCCAAGCCGCGGAAAGCCTGAATGCTCAGGCGCTCTCCGCTTGCTGCGCAGAACCGGATTGGGGTTCAGCCGCCGGCTTGACGAGGCGCAGCTTGCCTTCCGGAAACCTTTTCTGGAAATCCGCGAGAATGTTGGCGCTGACGTCTGAGGCCGGGACCGGCCGCCCGAAGAAGAAACCTTGCGCCTGCTCGCCGTCGACTTCATCGAGAAAGGCCGCCTGCTTGGCGGTTTCGACACCTTCGACCGTCACCCGCATGTGCAGCTCGCGCCCCGGCGCGATGATCGTTTTCACGACCGTCTTGGCATCGCGGCTCGTGCCTTCGAAGCCCTGCATAAAGCAGCGGTCGATCTTGATCTTGTCAAACGGGAAGCGCCACAAATAGCTCAGGCTCGAATAGCCCGTACCGAAATCGTCCATCACGATTGCCACACCCATCGCCTTGAGCGTTTGAAGCTCCTTCATAATTGCCTCGGAATTGCCGAGCAGCAAAGTCTCGGTGACCTCCAGCTCGAGCCGGTGCGGCGCGAGGCCTGATTCCTTCAGCGCGGCGTGACGATATCGCTGACGTGACCGGCCACAAATTGCGCGGGAGACAGGTTGACGGCAACGGTCAGATTCTCCGGCTAGGTCGCTGCGGTTCGGCACGCCTCGCGCAACACCCAGGCACCGATCTTGCCGATCAGCCCCAGATCCTCGGCGACGGGAATAAATGTCAGCGGCGGGATCAAAGTCCCGTCTTCCGCGGGCACGCGTATCAGCGCCTCAAAACCGATGAGACGGCGCTCGGCCATTTCGAATAGCGGCTGATAGTGCAATTCGAAGCGCTCGTGCAAGACCGCGTCGCGAATGATCTTCTCGATCTTGAATCGCGCCCACAACTCGGCATCCATCTCGGGCAGGAAGAAACGGAGGCAATTCCGACCATCGGCCTTGGCCTTGTACAACGCCAGATCGGCGCTTTTCAAAAGCCGCTCCGGATCGGTTCCGTCCGCCGGCGCCAGCGCGACACCGACGCTCACCGTTGCGACGATAGCCGCATGCTCCTTAAGCTCCATGGGAGCGGTTACCGCATTGATGAGGCGGCGTGCGAAATCGTCGGCCTGATCCCTGTCTCTTACTTCAGTCTGGACGACGACGAACTCATCGCCGCCGAGCCGGGCCACCACATCATCGTTGCGGATAACGGAGCGTAGGCGCTCGGCAACCGTCTTGAGCAGAAAATCGCCGCCGTCATGGCCAAGGGTGTCATTGACGTTCTTGAAGCGGTCGAGGTCGATAAAATGCACCGCGAGGTTGCCGCCCCGCGACGGCAAAGCGGCAAGCGCATCCTGCATTTTTTCCACCAATTGGATGCGATTGGCCACGCCGGTCAGCACATCGTGGTGCGCCATGTAGGCGATCTGCTCCTGAGCTTTCCGCCATTCGGTGATGTCCTCGAAGGTCGAAACCCACCCGCCTTTGTCCATCGGCTGGTCCACCACACGAAGCATACGCCCGGCCGACGTCTGTATCACCTTGGTGCTGGATTTGCCTTCGCGCGCCTCCGCCATCACGCGCGCGAAGAACTCCCGGGGATCGCCGGCAACCTCGCCGACCGCCTTCCGGTATTTTAACATCAAGTCGAGCAGAGACAGGCCCTCAAGCGAAGCGGATGGTAACCCCATCATCTTGGCATAATGCTCGTTGCACAGCACGATGCGGCCATCCGCGTCGAACATGCAAAGCCCCTGCGACATGTTCTCAAGCGCGGTATCGAGCAGCATCTGCTGCCGCCGGAGCTTCCCTTTGGATTGGTGGTCGATCAGTGCTGCGAGGAGGCTTATGCCGAGTACAACCGCCGCAACGCTGGCAACGACCACTACAAGAGAGGTGTCGACTGGGAACATCACCCACCCTAACGCTCCTCACGATGCGAATTTTATAAGCTTGTCCGTTCGTTCTTAAGTCAAAAGCGATTATTGTGAGTTTGTGGCTAGCCTATGCTTTGTTCAATCGTTCGAATTGTACGCGTCGTCGCTGCCGAACCGCATGCCTGACCCCAATCCGACATTCCCCACCTATAAAAGATCGCAACCATTTCGGTTACGCGTTGTTTAGGCTATTGCTGCGCGATGCCGATTCCTCCCGAGGCGCGAATGTTTCCAAAGCCGAAAGCTCAACTCAAGCCCAACACCTATGCGTATGAATCCGAGCCGATGGTGAAAGCCACCGGCTTTCGCGAATATGACGCGCGCTGGCTGTTCGGCAGCGAGATCAATCTGATGGGAGTCGAGGCGCTCGGCATTGGGCTGGGCACGCTGATCCACGAACTCGGCGTCAAGCCGCACATCGTCACCGGCCACGATTTTCGGTCGTATTCGGCCTCGATCAAGATGGCGCTGACCAACGGACTCATGGCCGCGGGCTGCAAGGTGCAGGACATCGGGCTCGCCGTGACGCCGATGGCTTATTTCGCCCAGTTCGATCTCGATGTGCCCTGCGTCGCAATGGTCACCGCCTCACATAATGATAACGGCTGGACCGGCGTGAAGATGGGTGTCGACCGCCCGCTCACCTTCGGCCCCGACGAGATGAACCGCCTCAAGGACATCGTGCTCAACGGCCGCTTCAAGATGCGCGACGGCGGCGGTTACACCTTCGTCGAGAATTTTCCGGCGCGCTATATCGCCGATCTCACCAATCGACCGAAGCTCAAGCGCCGCCTCAAAGTGGTTTGCGCCTGCGGCAACGGCACCGCGGGCGCGTTTGCGCCACAGGTGCTGCAGGCCGTCGGCTGCGAGGTGGTGCCGCTCGATTGCGAGCTTGACCATACGTTTCCGAACTACAATCCCAACACCGAAGATATGAAAATGCTACACGCCATGCGGGACGCGGTGCTGGCGCACAAAGCCGACGTGGCGCTGGGCTTCGACGGAGATGGCGACCGTTGCGGCGTGGTCGACAACGAAGGCGAAGAGATATTCGCCGACAAGGTCGGCGTCATGCTCGCGCGCGACATCTCGGCGCAAGTTAAAGATGCGCTGTTCGTCGCCGACGTGAAATCGACCGGGCTGTTTGCGACCGATCCGGTGCTGATCAAGAACGGCGCCAAGACCGATTACTGGAAAACCGGGCATTCCTACATGAAACGCCGGGTCAATGAGATCGGCGCCGTCGCCGGCTTCGAAAAATCCGGCCACTTCTTTTTCAACAAGCCGTACGGCCGCGGTTATGACGACGGACTTATTTTCGCGCTCGCCGTCTGCGACATGCTCGACCGCAATCCGGGTAAGAGCATGGCCGACCTTAAAAACGCTCTGCCGAAAACCTGGGGCTCGCCGACCATGTCGCCGCATTGCCTCGATGAGCAAAAATACGGCGTGGTCGATGCCGTGATGAAGCACTTCGAGGCCGAGAAGCAGAAGGGCGGCAAAGTCGCCGGCCAACCGATCCGCGACTTGGTTATGGTCAACGGCGTGCGGGTGACGGTCGAGGACGGCACCTGGGGCCTCGTTCGCGCGTCATCGAACAAACCGGAGCTGGTCGTCGTCGTCGAAAGTCCGGTATCAGAGGCGCGCATGCGCGAGATGTTCGCGGCGGTCGATGCGGTGCTGCGCACCCATAAGGAAGTCGGCGAGTACAATCAGACGATTTAATCATTCTCCCTCGCTTAGCGGAGCGGGAGAGAATTCATACTTCCTGATAAACGTCGATCTCAAGCGCGCCGGGGAACATCGTCCGCCAGGTTTGCAGATAGGCCTGCATCCGGGCGTCGCTGGCGATGCGCTGCCGGTTGAGCTCCCAATCCTCGTCCGCCTCGTACTCGATCACTTGGATGAATTTCGCCGGATCGTCGACGTTTTGCAGCAAGCGCACCTCGGCGTTGCCGAACATCTGGTAGAACGGCGCCGCGGCCTTGATCATCGCGATCAGCTGGCTGGGATCGGCGCTCGGCAGCGTGAAGCGCAGTTGCAGCGTGCGCCGGACTTTTGGATCGTCATTGCTCATGGCTTTGGCTCATGGCTCGGCTCGCGGCTTGCATTCCTACTTGAAAGTGTCACGGAACGCGTGCGCCGGATAGACGCCGAGAATCTTCAACGATTTGGGCTGCGAGACGAATTCCAGTTCTTCGAACGCCAATTCCAGCGCCCGATCCTTCGGATGGCCCTGCACGTCGGCGTAAAACTGGGTGGCGGCAAAATTACCGTCGACCATGTAGCTTTCCAGCTTGGTCATGTTGACGCCGTTGGTGGCGAAGCCCCCCAATGCTTTATAGAGCGCGGCCGGGATGTTGCGCACTTCAAATACGAAGGTGGTGATCGTTCGCCGCTCCTTGCGGCTGGCCCATTTCGGCTGGCGCGCCAGCACGACGAAGCGCGTGGTATTGTGCTTGGCGTCGGCGACGTCCTTTTTGAGGATTTTCAGCCCGTAGATCCTGGCCGCCAGTTTCGTCGCCAGCGCCGCCCGCGAGCGATCGCGCGCCTCGGCGATTTCGCGCGCGGCGCCTGCAGTGTCGGCGGCAACTACCGCCTTGAGATGGAGCTTGCGGATCACGTCGCGGCACTGGCCGAGCGCATGCACATGGCTTTCGACCGTGCGGATGGTCTTGAGGCTTGCGCCTTTCGGCGCCATCAGCTGATGCTGCACCGGCAAGAACCATTCGGCGACGATGTGGAGCCCGGACCGCGGCATCATGTGGTGAATGTCCGCAACCCGGCCGGCAACCGAATTGTCGATCGGGATCATGGCGAGAGCGGCGCGGCCGCTGCGCACGGCGGCAAAAGCGTCTTCAAAGGTTGGGCATGGCAACGGCAAGTATTTCCGATAGGCCTGATTGCAGGCAATATGGGAATTGGCGCCCAGCTCGCCCTGGAATGCGATCTTTTTGCGTTTGCTCATGACCGTCCCGATAGCATGGCGCGTGCGCGAGCCAAATCCTCAGGCGTATCGACGCCCAACGGCGCGATATCGACGATGGCCACGTCGATCCGCATGCCCGCCTCCAGCGCGCGCAGCTGTTCGAGTTTTTCGCGCTTTTCCAGCGGCGAAGGCGCGAGCGTAACGAAACGCTCGAGCGCGGCGCGCTGGAAGGCATAGAGCCCGATGTGATGGTAGAGCGGTCCCTCGCCGTAGGGGGCGGTGGCGCGGGTAAAATAGAGCGACCGCAACCGCCGCGGCCCGAGTGGCGTGCCAACGACCTTGACCACGCCAGGGTTATCGCGCTCCTCGGGCCGGGTAATCTCCGCCGCCGACGTCGCAATATCCACCGCCCGGTCGGCGAGCAGCGCCACCGCGGCGGTGATGGCGGAAGGCTCCAGTGTTGGCATGTCGCCCTGGACATTGACGACGATGCTTACCCGGCCGCCCGGATCGGCCTTGCCGAGCGCTTCGAAGACGCGGTCGGAGCCCGACTCATGGTCGGCGCGGGTCATGACGACACGCCCGCCGGCCTTATGCACCGCCGTTTCGATTTCCGGCGAATCGGTCGCGACTACGACAGGGCCGATGGCGGCGGCTTCGGCACACCGCAGCGCGCGCACGATCAATGGCGTTCCGGCAATGTCGGCAAGCGGCTTGCCCGGCAGTCGGGTCGCGGCCATGCGGGCCGGAATGAGAATGAGAACTTCGCTCATGACTTAGGGCTTGAAGACGGGTTGCAAGACGCGCGGCAAACCGGCTATCTCTGCGTTGCTCCTCCCTCTACCGCTGCGGAGCCATTCAGCGATGGATTCGTTCGAAATCAATAAGATTCTCGGCGCCCTGCTGGGAACATGCCTGTTCCTGCTCGCCATGCATATCGCTTCTGGAGCGATCTTGAGCCCGCCCGTGCCAGCCAAGCCCGGCTACGAAATTGCAGTCAAGGAAGAGCAGCCTGGTCAGCAGCCCGCGGTCAAGGCCGCGGAACAGCCGATCGAAAGCCTCCTGGCCAGCGCTTCGGTCGATCATGGCGCCCAAGTCGCCAAGCAATGCGCGATTTGCCACAACTTCCAGGAGGGCCAAGGCCCCAAGGTCGGACCCGATCTCTACGACGTGGTAGGCCGGAAAATCGCCTCCGTGGCGGGCTTCAATTACTCGGCCGCCTTGAAGGGTACGACCGGCACGTGGAGCTTCGACGAATTGAACAAGTGGCTGGCCGACCCCCGAGGCTTGGTTCCCGGCACGGCAATGACCTTTGCCGGCCTGCAAAACGAAAAACAGCGGGCCGACGTTATCGCCTACCTTGATACGCTCTCCAAAAATCCGGTGCCGCTACCCAAGGCCGCGGCGAATCCGCCAGCTACCGCCGCGGCGCCGGATGCCGCGCCGGCAAGTCCGCCGCCTGCCGCCGCCGCGCCCGCTTCGCCAAGCGCGCCGAAGGAATGACGGTTGGCGCCCCCTGCCCGCGCCACGACGCACGGGGATGTGAAGTCCATTTCGTCGCGTCGCCTGCCGGCACGCTGGCGCCGCAATTAAAAAACACATAATCAGCGGCCTTCGCAGGGTGAGCACCGCGTCGCGATGCAGACCTGCGCGCGCAAAATCGTTTCAGGCGCGGTGCGCCGCCTACGTCTTGATCGGAGCGCTTCCGTGAATCGCCGAACCCTGCTTGCCTCCACTGCGTTTGCGCTAGGCGCCCGCGAGCTTCCCCTTTTCGCCTGGACCGGGCCGGCACAGGCCCAGGAACCCGCCGCATACCTGGTTTGGCGGCACGGACTTTCGCTTTTCGGCGAACTCAAATATCCGCCGGCTTTCAAACAATTCGACTACGTCAACGCCGCGGCGCCGAAAGGCGGCGTGGTGCGGCAGACCGCCATCGGCACCTTCGACAATTTCAATACGACGGTCGCCGGCGTCAAAGGGTCGCTGGCGATCGGGATCGATCTGATCTACGACACGCTCCTGGTGTCGGCGCTCGACGAAGTGTCGACGGAATATGGGCTCCTGGCCGAAGCCGTCAGCCATCCAGAGGATTTTTCTTCCGCCGCCTATCGGCTGCGGGCGCAGGCAAAGTGGCATGACGGACGGCCGGTAACGCCCGACGACGTGATCTTTTCCTTCAATGCATTCAAAAAATACAGCCCGCAGCTCGCGGCCTATTACCGCCACGTCGTCAAGGTGGAGAAAACCGGCGAGCGCGAGATCGCATTCACTTTCGACTCGCCGGGTAATCGCGAATTGCCGCAAATCGTCGGCCAGCTTCTGGTGCTGCCGAGGCATTGGTGGGAAGGCACTGACAAGAACGGCAACAAGCGCGACGTCGGCGCAACCACGCTTGAGCCGCCGCTTGGCTGTGGCGCCTATCGCATCAAGGAGTTTTCGCCGGGCCGCAACATCGTCTATGAGCGCGTGAAGGATTATTGGGGCGAGCGCCTCAACGTCAACGTCGGCCGCGACAATTTCGATGAGCTGCGCTTCGAGTATTTTCGCGATACCACCGTCGCGCTCGAAGCGTTCAAGGCGGACACGATCGATTGGCGCACCGAGAACAGCGCCAAGAATTGGGCCACGGCTTACGATTTTCCCGCGGTCAACGACAAACGCGTCGTCCTCGAAGAATTTCCGATCAATAGCGTCGGCGTGATGCAGGCTTTTGCCTTCAACATACGCCGCACCAAATTCCAGGATCCG
>Ga0181531_10001856_pt1 | contig 13244 bp, 8 predicted proteins | sample PEATcosm2014_Bin_38_FD_119743 | JGI IMG/M metagenome (GOLD analysis project Ga0181531, IMG submission 119743) | Peatland microbial communities from MTU Mesocosm Facility, Houghton, MI, USA - PEATcosm2014_Bin11_10_metaG | ecosystem: Environmental > Terrestrial > Soil > Wetlands > Peat | place... | reverse complement strand
CCAGGCCTTCACCGTCGCGAAACAAGTGAAGGCCGCCGGGGCGCGTCTGTTCCGCGGCGGCGCTTACAAGCCGCGCACTTCCCCTTACAGTTTTCAAGGTCTGGGCGAAGCGGGTCTGGAAATCATGGCGGAGGTACGCAAAGAATTTGGTCTGGGAATCATTACCGAAGCGATTGACCACGAATCGCTGGACCTGGTCGCCGAATATGCGGACGTGATCCAGATCGGCGCGCGCAACATGCAGAATTTTTCGCTGCTCAAGCGCGCGGGCCGCGCCAAGAAACCGGTCCTTCTGAAACGCGGCATGTCCGCGACGCTGGACGAGTTTCTGATGGCCGGCGAATACCTGATGTCCGAGGGCAATTACAAAGTGATTTTGTGCGAGCGCGGCGTGCGTACTTTTTCGGACTTCACGCGCAACACACTGGATCTGGCGGTGGTGCCCGCTGTGCAAAAGCGCAGCCACCTTCCCATCGTCGTGGATCCTTCGCACGGCACCGGGCGACGCAATAAAGTGCTGCCGCTTTCGCGCGCCGCGGTCGCTGTGGGTGCAGACGGACTGCTGGTGGAAGTCCACCACGATCCGGATCGCGCGCTTTCCGACGGACCGCAATCCATCTTGCCCGCGGAATTTGAGCAGCTGATCCGGGAAGTTCGCCAGATCGCCGCCGTGCTGGGCCGCACCATCAATTGAAACTGCGCTTCAATTTTCGCCTCGTCTTCCTCCTGGTACTGCTTGCCGCACTAGCCATACGCGAAGTCGCGCTGGAGCTGCGTCCGGTATTTTTACGTCCCGGGCTGCACCTGTTCGCTTACGTCGGAAACACCGGCGACGGCACAATTTCCGTGATTGACCTGATTAAACTCTCACCCGTCGCGACAGTTGCCGTCGGCCCTGGGCCCAGCGGGTTGCGCGCGCATCCCAAACGCCCGGAAGTCTGGGGAGTCAGTTCCGCGGGCGGTTATGCGTGGATTCTAGACGTGCGAGCGAACCAAATCGTCGCGCGCATTCCGGTGGGAACGCTGCCCTACGCGCTTGATTTTTCTGCTGACGGACGCCGTGCATATGTCGCCGCCTCCGGTTCGAACAGCGTCGTCGCAATAGACACCGCTTCGCGCCAAATCGTCGCGCGCGCCCGCGCCGGCCGCCGCCCGTGGCTTGCGCGCGTCTCGCCCGACGGCAAGACGCTCGTAGTGAGCAATCGCGACGATGCCACCGTTTCCCTGCTCGATACCGGCACGCTCGCGCAGATAGCCACCATCGCGACGGCGCCCGATCCCGAGCAGATCTCGATTCTGCCGGACAGTTCCAAAGCGTTCGTGACTTCCGGGGCTTTCAACCAGGTTTCCGTGGTGGATTTGAAACGGAAAGTCCTGCTCGCAAACCTGGCGCTGGGCGGCACGGCTGATGAGCTCGACCTGAAACCTGATGGCGGCGAGCTTTACATCACCTCGAGTTCCGCGCACGGCCTGGTGATCGTGAATACCGACACGAACGAAGTCGCCGATTTTCTGCTGCTGGGAATGTCGCCGACCTCTGCGGTGTTCGCTCCCGCGACGAGCACGCTGTACGTTTCGGACACCGCGGCCGGTCACGTCGTACCCGTCGCGGTCGAAACCCGCCAGGTGGGACGACCCATTCAGGCGGGACAGGCGCCGGTGACCTGCGCACTCACACCAGGAGAAGATATTTTGCTGGTGGTGGACACGGCGTCGAACGATGTCGCCGCCATACGCACCAAGACTTTGCCTTCCGGCCAGCCGGGCCTCACACCGCCGCGTCCTCCGACAGCACTGATTGCAGTAGGCTCGCACCCGCGCGATTTGGCGATCAAGGTTTTCTGATCGCGCGCCGCGGCTGACGCCCGCAAACTACTGGACGATCAAAGTTACCTGCACGGTGCGCGTGGTGCTTCCGGCTGTGCCAGTAAATGTTCCGGTGACGGCCATCGTGTAGGTGCCCGTCGGCGTTCCTGCCGGCGTCACGCCGCCAGTGCCACCTCCAAAGCCCGCGGCGAGGCCGATCGAAAGCAGAATCGCCAATGCTCCGGTTTGCACGAAACGCCACCCGCCTTTCGGCTCGCGCTTCCCGCCATCGCCCACGCGGCCAGCAGCAAGAACAGCGGCAGAATCCACAGCTCAACCCCGTGTCTAGTCCATGCAGCCGCCCCCGGCAAACTCGGATCAAACCGTCGAGCGTCTGGTGCTCGCCCAAACGGCGTCGCTGCGTTCGTTGTTGTTGCCACACTCAGGACAATCGGAACCTGCCCCCCGAAGAAAGGCTTACCGTCACCGGTTGCAGGGTGCAAGTGCTCAATGACGCTGCGTCCGCATACGTGAGCGCCACCGAACCCGCGAAGCCCTGCACCGAATCTGCGAGCAGCTGGAACGTAGCCGGAGTACCAGCTGTGACTGTCTCGCTCGCGGCAATCACAACGCAGAATAAAATGCAGGCAGGATACGCTTGCGGACGCATGGAGCCCTCCGCCGGAACGTGCAGGTGCTTCCAGCTTGGGCGGCTCCAACACCGCAGACACAATGGCCCTGATTGCGAGGACCCAAGAGACTACTGTAAGGGGTTGAGCTGACTATCTGCCGATTAAACGTGATTGTCAATCTTTGTCGCTGCCGGATCAGCCGCGCGGATTTATGCCTTGGCCTCGGTTTCCGTTCCCCACGCAAAATTTTCCTCGCCGAGCGCCAACTCTAGCATCCCATCGACAGGCAGCACTTCGATCGGCAAGCCACCCTCCCAAAGCGCCACGCTCAGCAACAGCTGGCGCCGCCCGCGCAGATCGAATAACTCGCGCGCGATGGCCACCTCGATAATCTTGCCGAACGCGCCGGTCACCATCGTCTCCGAATGCAGCAGGCAAGCTCCGCCTTGTTCCACCACGCATCCCACGAATTTTCGCTTGGTCACGCGCACCGTGATGCGCGTTTCGCGCGAATCCCACAACGTGAGCCGCAATTGAAAATCCGGAATTTCCGCGATCGCATCCGCCACGGGATCCACGCGCAGATAAAAATATTTCTCTCCGAAGCCGTAATACAGCCCCACCAGCGCGCGGGACCGCCCGTGCATGGTGCCGCCGCGCGGATCCGTTGCGTACGAACCAGCGCCGAGCCATTCGAAATAACTCGTCTCGCGCCCGTCTACGGTTACGTCGAGATACGATTCCGGCGGCTCGCGGCGGCCCAGCTCCGGCGCCTTCTTGATGGGATGCGCCAGCACTTCCGGCGCAGGCTCGCCCAGCGCGGTATAAATCTCCGTCAGGTGCTTGCGATAGAGTTCGTCGAACTCCGCGTCATTCGCCGAGCCGTGCTCCGGCCCGTACCACCAATTCCAATCGCTGCCTTCGGCGGCCAGCACTGCTTCGTAGGCGCGCGCAAGTTGCGCAGCAGTGGCCCCTCCGGTCTTGCGTTGCGAGACTCGCTCGTACATTTCGCGCGCGTCACGCAACAAATCCCACGCGCGCACATCTTCGCGATGGCCGATCCACACGTCAAAATTGGCGTTGATCCACGATGCTGGGAAGATGCCCGGCATGGTGGGTGCGTTGGCGTTCGCTTGCACGGCTTCGCTCGCCGTGAGCGCGCGAATCTCTGGATCGTTCTGCACGCGGCAGTAAAATTCCCGCAAGAACTGCCGGCCATTCTCCGGGTAATATTCCCACGCATTTTCCCCGTCCAGAATGATACTCACCGTCGCCGTGCGCCCGGGCGGCTCGCGATCGCCGATCGCGCGAATCCGGCGGTGCAGATCCTCCGCGGCTTGTACCGCACCCATGCGACTGTAAACGAATCCCACCAGGTCCGAAATATAGTGGTCGCGGAAAAATCCGTACATCTCCGTGCCGCTGCGCTGCAATTTCCACGGCGAATACAGGTCCGGACCATTTTCCGGGTATCCTCCGGCGTCGCGCCAGAATCCGATGTTGCGCGTGCGTCCTAGAACGCCCTCATCCGTCGCGAACCACTTAAATCCCAGTTCAGCGGCAATCTCCATCGCCTCATCGGAGACAGAACCTTCCGAAGGCCACAAGCCTGCCGGCGGCTTGCCAAAAATTCGCTCGTGATATTTTCGGGCGCGCACCAGCTGTTCGCGCGCGTCACCGGGAAAGCGAAAAGGCGGCTGCGGCAGCGGCGTGTGCGGATTGGAAACGCGCGCGATGTCCGTATCACACAGCAGCGGCAGGATCGGATGGTAATAAGGAGTCGTGGATATTTCGATCTGACCGCTTTCCGCCGCGATGCGATATTCCGGGAGGACCGCGCCGAGCAGTTCCAGCTGTTTCTCGCGCAGCAGCGTCTTGTCGCGCTCCGTGAACCCCGTGCCCTTCGACGCCAGCAGATTCACCACTGGATCTTTTGCGATGTATTCCTCGTCCATCCACGCCAACTGCGAAAGCAACTGCAGGTCGCGCCAATCCTGTTCGTTGAAGCGCGCGGCGCAAGCTTCGGCCCCGGCGGAACGCACTTGCGCCTGCAGGTCAGTGAAGCGTGCCCAGCGCTGCACGTAAATCTCGTTCACCTGGAATGCGCGTTCCAGTATTTCCCTTTTCTGTTCGGGCTTTAGCGTGTCGGCCGTCGCAAACGCTAGTTCAAACCAAGGCTCGCGAAATTTTCCGCTGGCGTATTCCTCGATCTGCGCCGCAAGCAGCGGAACAATATTGAACGTCGCGTGTACTCCCGGAAATTCTCCCAGCACTTTCACCATGCCCCAGTAATCCTTCAGAGCGTGCAGACGCGTCCACGGCAGCATGTAGCGCCCCGAAACCGGGTCGCGATACTGCGGCTGGTGCATGTGCCAAATCAAAACCAAATTTACTCGGCCCAACTCTCGATCCTCCTTAACAATCCCACGAGATCTATTCTCTGCGTCCTCCGCGTCTCTGCGGTGACTTTACCTCTCGTTATTCTCTGTGTTCTCCAGTCTTCACCTGTGACCTCCGTGTTAAATCTTTTGACTTTCTTCCCTGCATGAAGCCGCCATCGCGTGGATCTACATGCTAGAATCCCCAAGCGCTCTCATGCGCCTGCTCGATAAATATATCGGTCGCGAAGTCGGCTCGCACGCCATCCTCGGCCTCGCTGTCTTCACTTTCGTGTTCTTCGTACCACAACTCGTTCGCCTAATGGACCTCGTCGTACGTCACTCCGGCGGCGTCTTCACCGTCGCGCTGATTTTTCTCTGCTCGCTCACGCCCGTGCTGGCCTTTACCATCCCGATGGCCGTGCTGGTCGGCGTGCTGATCGGCCTTGGCCGCCTCTCCGCCGATAGCGAAATCGTCGCGCTGCACGCCTCAGGCATCAGCTTGCGCCGCTTGCTGGTTCCCATCGGATTCGTCGCGCTCGGCTGCAGCCTGGGCACTCTGGTGCTGACATTTTGGCTCAGCCCCGCCGCCATTCGCACTCTGCAACGCCTGGAAGAACGCTTGCTCCTGACCCAGGCGCCGTACGCGATCCAACCGCGCGTCTTCAACGAGCAAGTTCCGCACTTCATATTATACGTTCAAGATGTGGAAGCCGCAGCGACGCGCTGGCGCGGAGTTTTCCTGGCATCTTCCGGCCAGGCGTCCACCACCAACGTGACCATCGCGCAAGACGCGCAGGTGGTTGCCGACCCCGGTAATAATAAGTTCGAGCTGCACCTGGGCAGCGGCAGCACGCACGAGTACGATCCGCGCGCGCCTCAACATTACAACGTGACGACTTTCGGCCAGAGCGAAATTCCCGTGGAGATTTCCAGCCCGGTCGCCGGGCCGAAAAACGTGGCTATCTCGGATTCCGAGCGCTCCATTTCCGAGCTGCTCGCCGAAAGCGGACCGCGTTGGCGCGATGCGCGCGTGGAATTTCACCGCCGCATCGCTTTCCCAGCCGCCTGCCTGGTGTTTGCGCTGCTGGGCGTGCCCATCGGCGTACGTCCACGCCGTGGCGGGCGCGCCGCCGGATTGATCCTGACGCTGGTGCTAATCGGCGGCTACTATTTTCTATTCGTCGCCGGCGCGCACATGGCGCAGCAAGGCTCGGTCGCACCGTGGGCCGGAATCTGGGCTGGAAATATCGCGGGCCTCATTCTGGGCCTGATCTTTCTGCGCCGCATCGAAACGGTCCGCAAGCCCAATCCGATTGTGGCTGGGTTCGACAGCTTCTTCCGCCGCTCGCGTCCGGCGCCGCGCCGCGAAGCCGATGCCGCGCCGATCCCAGCATCAAATGGCGCGGCTGCGGGAGGACGCGGCGTTACGTCCCGTGCGGAGACCCACAAGATTGTTCCGGAAGGCTCCGCCGTCGCTTTTCCCATGCTCATTGACGTCTATTTACTGCAACAATTCTTCTATTATTTTCTGGTGCTGCTCGCGGGCTTCATTCTTATTTTCGACGCCTTCACGCTATTCGATCTTCTCGGCGACATTTCAAAAAACAATATCCCGGTCTCGATGGTCCTCAGTTATTTCCGCTATCTTGTTCCGCTGATGATGTACCAACTAGCGCCGCTCGCGACGCTGGTCGCGACGCTGGTCACCTTGGCCGTGCTCGCGAAAAACAACGAAGTGATCGCTTTCAAAGCCAGCGGCATGAGTCTCTACCGCCTGGTCTTGCCGCTCACCCTCGCTGGCTGCGTGATTGCCTCGGGAATGTTCCTTCTCGACGACACCTATCTTCCCTACGCCAACCAGCGCCAGGACGCTCTGCGCAACCAGATCAAAGGCCGCCCGGCGCAGACGTATTTCCAGCCCGCCCACCAGTGGATTTTCGGCGAGAACACCAAAATTTATAACTACGAACTGTTCGATCCCGACCAGAACCTCTTCGGCGGACTGAGCGTCTTCGAGCTCGACCCGCAAACTTTCCAGATTCGACGCCGTGTATTCGCCGAGCGCGCGACTTGGGTGCAATCCGAAAATACCTGGGCGCTGACCGGAGGCTGGATCCGAGATTTCACTGGAGGCAAGGTCGGCCAGTACACTCCATTCAAGGTGCAATCTCTTCCCGAGATATCCGAGCCGCCAAGCTATTTCCGCCGCGAGGTGCGCCAGTCGTATCAGATGAATTGGCGCCAGCTAGGGGAATACATTCAGGGTCTGAAGCAGGCGGGATTCGACACCGCGCGGCTCTCTGTCCAATGGCAGAAGAAATTTGCCTTCCCGCTGATCGCCGGAATCATCGTCTTTCTGGGCGCCCCGTTCGCCTTCCTCACGGGCACGCGCGGCGCCGTCGGCGGGCTAGCCGTCGCGGTCGGCGTCGCCATCGTATATTGGGCCACGGCCGCGCTGTTTGAAGCGATGGGTTCGGTTGGCCAGCTCCCGCCGCTGCTCGCGGCCTGGGCGCCCGACGCGATCTTCGGGTTTCTCGGCGTGTACTTCTTCTTGAAGATGCCGACGTAGAACGAGAGATCGCGAAGATGGATTGGTATTCGATTCGTTCCTGCTCCGCAATTCGGAAAGAATAATTGAAGTGTTTGTTCAGATGAATTTCTGCGCCCCGAATCAGCTATTTTCAAAACTTAATGAAAAACTTGAAAGAGAATTATTGGCTCTTCAGAACGATCTCGGCGCAACCTGGTCGCCGCAAATTGTCAACTTCTCCCGCCGACCTGCTAATCCTTAATTGAGCCTTCACTTTGGGTCGCCTGTACCAACCCAATCCGCCAGCTGTTTTAAAGTACTATTGCCGCGAATCCCCACGGGCGAAAAAATGCGTTAACTCGGGCCCGGGACGCCGCCTGCTGCGACCATCCCTGGACCGGCTTGGGGATTGGGCATGAAATACATACTGATCTTGCTGGGGATTCTTTTCGTTGCACCGCAATCCGCGCCGGCGAACACGCCTGCCTACGCCCATTGCGGAACCTACGACTCCTACATCCTGCTCTACAAATCGATACAGAAGTTCGAGGAGCTGGGAAAGCTGCGCTGCGGTGAGAGCGTCACAATCACCGCTCAGGACGGAGATTTCACGCAGGTGCGAACCAGCGACAGCCGTTACGGATGGGTTCCGACCAGCGATCTTTCGACCACTGCGCCTGCTCCGCAAGCGGCGTATACGTTCGGATGGACGCAGAAGCCAGACGCCGTGGTCGATCAGCCCGCGAATCCCGCGCCCGAACCAACCGCGGTTCAGGCGCCTGTGCAGGCTTCCGTTCTGGCGGACGCGCTGACGCCCGCGCCCACGACCGCCGAGGCGCCTGTTCCGAGTCCCCCACCAGCGCGAGCTCCAACGCTTGTTCAGTCGAACGCGGAGCCGATCGCCGAGACGATGATTCAGCCGGCCATTCAACCGCTCGCCCAGCCGAGTGAACAAGCTACTGTCGCGCGACCGAGCGATACCGCGCCTCTGCTCACCAATGTCAACGTGATGAAAATGCAGGGCGCGCACTTAAGCCCCGACACGATCATCACCAGGTTGAATTCGTCTCGCTGCGATTTCGATACTTCGCCCGCGGCCCTTCATCGCTTGAAGCAATCCGGCGTTTCAGACCGCATAATTCTGGCGATGATGCACGCGCCGGCCGCCTTCTCGGCGGCATCGACGGATGGCGCGCCGTCCGTCGAAGTAAAAATTCCCGATCAGACGCCCGTTCAAGTCGCCGTAAGCAGTGACGTTTCCGCCGACAGTCTGCAAGAAGGCACGGTCGTCGATATGACGGTCGTCGACCCGGTAATGATTAACGGAGTCACAGTGATTCCCGGAGGCGCAGAAGCGCGCGCACGAATCATGGCGGTCAGGCGCTCAAGCCTGGGAAGTTCCGGACAGGTGGTTTGGTTCATGCAGGACGTTACGGCTACGACGGGCGACCACGTCCCCGCAAGTTTTGCCGCAGTGCAAGATGCGAAGGCGGCGATCGGGAGATTCGCCGGCTACCCGTTCTTTCTATCGGAGTATCGCAAGGGCGCTCCAGCCATTGCCGCATCATCCGACCACTTCACAGCGCTGGTAGACGGCAACATCCCGCTGCACGTGCCGCGATCTTCAGGCGTTGAACGAGTCGCGGCGAAACCTCAAGTGCAACCTCAACCTGCATCGCAGGCCACTCCGGCGCCGACCACTGTTCCGGTCTTCCCGGTGATCGTGCAAACACCCGAGGAACAAACGACGGTCAAGCCTTAAGGCAAAACTAAGAGTCTCCCTCGGCCCCAGGATCGCGCGTCGCGTGAAGATGTCGCTGCCTCGCGTATCGCTTTGACTCTCGCAGCGAGCCCAAGAATCTAAACCGACGCGCGAATTGTCGGCGAGTCCACGGTTAAACAATCTCTTGGCGGCTCGCGATCGGAACGCCCTTCCGCCTCGCTCACGCGCTATGCGGCCCTCGCAACATCCGCGCCGGCAAGAACAAAATCCCCCGCAGCAGATCGAACACGCCTTCCACCGCGATCCCCAAAATCCGAAACGGCAGCAGGATTAGCCACACAATCGGATACAGCACCAGCGCCAGCAAAGCCAGCGGCCAGCACAGAACCAGCAAAATGCACCACAGTAGAAATTTCACCATCATCTCCTTACTCCGCTCCTGCGCTCACCCACATATTATTGATACGCGCGAAACGCCAATTTCGTTCACTCCCCGCCCACGCGCGGCACCAGCGATCGGATCTTCTGAATCACCAGGTCGATCCCCACGTCGTTGTGCCCGCCTTCCGGAATGATCACGTCCGCATACCGCTTCGACGGCTCCACAAACTCCTCATGCATCGGCCGCACCGTCTTCATGTATTGATCCACGACCATCTGCGTCGTGCGTCCGCGGTCGCGTATGTCCCGCACCAGTCGCCGAATAAAACGCAGGTCCGCAGGGGTGTCTACGAAAATCTTGATGTCCAGCAATTCGCGCAGCGCCTTGTTCTCAAAAATCAGAATCCCCTCGACAATAATCGCAGCGCGCGGCTCAATGCGCACAGTTCCCTTCAAGCGCTGAAAGTTGGCGTAATCGTAGGTGGGACGTTCAATCGCCTGGCCTGCGCGCAATTGCCGCACATTCTCGGCAAGGAGCGGCGTGTCCATCGAATCGGGGTGATCGAAATTGACTTTGATGCGCTCGGCGAACGGCATCCCCGGATAATCGCGGTAGTAATTGTCCTGCTGCAGCACCACTACGTTTGTTTCGGATAGCGCTTCGATGATTCGCCGCGTGATGGTGGTCTTGCCCGAGCCGGTGCCGCCGCAAATCCCAATGATCAGCGGCCGGCCATCCGTCGTCTGTAGTTTCCCCGGCGAAATGGTGAGCTCCTCTGACGATGCGGCGCGCATCAGCATCTTGAAGCCGGCGCTTTTGCTCGATGCCAGGCGAAGCCTGCCTGCCGCAGGCAGGGAGCTCCCCGCACTCCCGCGCCACTACGCGCTGCTCTGGGCACTCCGTGTCTCTGCACCACCAATAGTTGGTGCTGAGTTTGGTCGCGCGACGATCAGCGTTTCGCCTTCGCCGGTTTCTTCGCCTTCTGCTCTTCAATCACCGCCTGTGCCGCTGCCAGCCGCGCGGTTGGCACGCGGAAGGGCGAAGCGCTCACGTAATCCATCTTCACGCGATGGCAGAACTTCACGCTCTCCGCGTCGCCGCCATGCTCGCCGCAAATGCCGATCTCCAGATGCGGTCTGGTCTTGCGGCCGCGTTCGATGCCCCATTCGATCAGCATACCGACGCCCGCGATATCGAGCGTCTGAAACGGGTCTTCCTTGAAAATTCCTGCCTTGCGCTCGTCTACATATTCCGGCAAAAAACGACCAGCGTCGTCGCGCGAAAGCCCCATCACAGTTTGCGTCAGGTCATTGGTCCCGAATGAGAAGAACTCGGCGACCTCCGCGATCTGATCCGCGAGCAACGCCGCTCGAGGCAACTCGATCATCGTGCCCACGAGATAGTGAAGCTTTACTTTAGACCGAGAAATAATTTCCTCGGCGACCTTGCGCGTCTGATCGTCCAGAATCTTCAGCTCTTTTCTATCCAGCACAAGCGGATGCATGATCTCAGGTATCACTTTAATGCCGCGCTTCTGGCAGTCAATTGCCGCTTCAATGATTGCCCGAACCTGCATCTCCAAAATCTCCGGATAGGTGATGCACAGCCGGCAGCCGCGATGTCCGAGCATCGGATTGGCTTCATGTAATTGCTCCACGCGACGAGCCACAGCCTCGGCGGATATTCCTATCTCCTTCGCCAGCTCGGCTTGCTTGGCTGAATCGTGCGGCACAAATTCATGCAGCGGAGGATCAATCAACCGAATTGTCACCGGCAACCCATCCATCACTTCGAACAGGCCGATGAAATCCCGTCGCTGGAACGGCAGCAGCTTATCGAGCGCCGCGCGGCGCGTTTCCGGAGCTTCCGCCAGGATCATTTCCTGAATCGCGCGTTGCCGCTCAATGCTCTTCTCCGGATGTTCGAAATCCTTGAAGAACATATGCTCGGTGCGGCACAACCCAATGCCTTCCGCACCCATCTCGCGCGCAATCTTCGCGTCGTGGGGAGTGTCTGCGTTCGTGCGCACGCCGATTCGCCGAACCTTATCGGCCCATTTCATCAGCGTGGCGAATGCCTTCGGCGGTTCCGGACGAACCAGCTCGATTTGGCCCGTGTATACCGCACCATCGCCACCATCGAGAGTGATCCACTCGCCTTCGCGCACCGCCTTGCCGTTGGCATGAATCGTCTTTTTCGCGAGATCGATGCCCAGTTTTTCCGCACCGACGATGCAGCACTTGCCCCAACCGCGCGCGACCACTGCCGCATGGCTGGTCTTGCCGCCCGTCGCCGTCAGAATTCCCTGCGCAACGAACATCCCTCCGACATCTTCCGGGCTGGTCTCATGCCGCACTAAAATAACTTTTTCCCCGCGCGCCGCCCACTCTTCGGCCGCCTGCGCCGTGAACACCGCCTTCCCCACGGCCGCTCCTGGCACCGCGTTGTTTCCTGTCACCAGCAGTCGACTGGACAATTCCGTGCGCGACAACTTCTGATCGATCACCGGATAGAAAAGCCGCTCCACATCCTCCGGCTTAATGCGTTCAAGTGCTTCTTCAACATTTATCAGCTTCTCGTTCACCATATCCACGGCAATTTGAAACGCAGCGGACGGAGAGCGCTTACCGGTGCGCGTTTGCAGCATGTACAGCTTGCCGTTCTCAACCGTGAACTCCAAGTCCTGCATGTCGCGATAATGTTTCTCGAGGGTGTGCCGAACTTTCTCGAGCTGCGGATACACTTTCGGCATGCGCTTCGCCATTTCGTTCAAATGCATCGGAGTGCGGATTCCAGCGACCACATCCTCGCCCTGCGCGTTCAGCAAAAAGTCCCCGAAGAAAGTCCTCTCTCCCGTCGACGGATCACGCGTGAAGCAGACGCCCGTGCCGGAATTGTCGCCGGTGTTTCCGAACACCATCTGCACCACGTTCACTGCTGTGCCCAATAGTCCCGTGATCTTCTCGACGCGCCTGTAAGTGACCGCCTTCTCTCCCATCCAGGAATCGAACACGGCACCGATGGCTCCCCAGAGCTGCTCATGCGGATCGTCTGGAAACGCCTTGCCGGTTTTCTCCCTGTAGTAAGCCTTGTATTCGCCGACCAGCTTCTTCCAACCCTCGGCGCTCACTTCGGTGTCATCTTTAACACCGAGCGATTGCTTCATCGCGCGCAAACGATGTTCGAGGTCTTCCTTGGGCAAAGCGATCACAACCGAGGAATACATCTGGACGAACCGGCGATACGCGTCATACGCGAAACGTTCGTTCTTGGTGGCCTTCGCGAGACCCTCCACCGCACGGTCGTTGAGGCCAAGGTTTAGGATCGTCTCCATCATCCCCGGCATGGACCTCGCCGAACCGGAGCGCACGCTCACCAGGAGAGGGTCCTTCGCGTCGCCGAGTTTCTTGCCGGTGAGCTTCTCCAGACGCGCGATGCTTTTGGTTACCTCCCCGCGAAGCGCGCTCGGGTATTTTCGGCCGTGCTGCAGAAAATAGTCGCAGGTCTCGGTCGTAATGGTGAAACCCGCCGGCACCGGCAGACCGATGCGCGTCATCTCCGCCAGTCCCGCGCCCTTGCCGCCCAGGAGGTCGCGCATTTCCCCTGTGCCGTCTGCCTTGCCTGCCCCGAAGAAATAAACGTATTTCATTTGTTGGTCTCCAGATTCACTTTAAGTTTGCGAAAAACTGAAGCAAGGGCGCACGACGCGCGCTTCTCACTAAACACTTGAACAAGGTTTGTCGACATTCCGACAACTAAACCGCCACTTCAATCAGTGCAAAATCACTTT
>Ga0181531_10001854_pt1 | contig 13256 bp, 13 predicted proteins | sample PEATcosm2014_Bin_38_FD_119743 | JGI IMG/M metagenome (GOLD analysis project Ga0181531, IMG submission 119743) | Peatland microbial communities from MTU Mesocosm Facility, Houghton, MI, USA - PEATcosm2014_Bin11_10_metaG | ecosystem: Environmental > Terrestrial > Soil > Wetlands > Peat | place... | reverse complement strand
GACCCGGACGGCGCCGGCGGGGTGGCCACCCTGGTCGACCAGGAGGAGGGGAAGCCGGGCACCGGCCGCCCGGCCTCCCGCCATGCCGCCAGCAACGCCGCCACGTTCTTCTCCGCCTCCGGACTGTTCCGCTCACCCCAGCTCGGATGGTCGATGGCCTTTTGCAGATCGATGACCATCAGCGCGGCATTGGCCGGTAGGGGTTTATTTTCCACGGCGCGCGCTGGCCTCGATATAAGTTGCAAACTGCCCGGGATTGCCCGGCGGCGCAATCTCGAACTTGATCTTCAAGCGGTCCTGGCCCGCCCGCGTGTAAGTCAGCCGATAGCGCGGCGTGGATGGCTCCGCCCCGCTCACAAACACGACGTCGCCGCTATCGGGCGATGCCTGCACTTCGTACCGAATGGTGTGCCCTTCGCTATCGAAGTAGATCGCGCGCGGGGGTGCCTCTGGCGTCTCGCGGTAGACCACCATCAGGTCGTCGTGGACCAAAGCGGCGCGGTCCTTGGCCGCCGGATATTCGGCGCGATTCTTGCGCACCAGGATCTTGCCCTGCAGATCGGGCTTGAAAGAAAACGATCCGCTGCCCTGGCCGGGTCCGCCGCCTCCTTCGCCGTTCCAATCGCCCACCAGATGTCCGATCGGCCCCCATGCCGGCGGTTTGTCCGCCGGGCTGGCGCGGAAGCCTGCCATCATAATGCAAACGATGGCCAAAGGAATCGTGTATCGCATGACATTCACTCTATCGCAAACGCTAACGTTCGGCCCGCCGCGCCGTCTATCTCTTTCTCTCCCAGGAGGTTCTATGAGACTTACCCACGCCGTCACCGCTCTCGCCTTCGCCGGACTCGCCCTGCAATTGGCCGCGGCCGAGCGCGCGGGCTCCTTTGACCGCACGCTCACCGTGACTGGCGCAGTCGATCTGGATGTCGAGACCGGCTCCGGCCGCATCGAGGTGCGTCCCGGCGACACGTCCACCGTGCGCATTCACGGCGTGATCCGAGCCCAAAACGATTTCTTCGGCGGCGATGGAAACCGGATCCACGAGATCGAGACCAATCCCCCAATTTCGCAGACCGGGAACAGCATCCGCATCGGCATGCCGCATGACGATTGGCTGCGCCGCCACGTCTCCATCAGCTACGAGTTAGTGGTGCCTCGCGAGACCCGCTTGCGCGCCCACACCGGGTCGGGCAGCGAGAGCGTGGAGGGCATCCATGGTCCCGCGGAGCTTGAGACCGGGTCGGGATCCGTCACGGTAGCCCGCGTGGACGACGCGGTCCGCATCCGCACGGGCAGCGGCCAGATCGAGGGCTCCAGCATCCACGGCCCGATTAACGCGCACACCGGAAGCGGCAGCCTGCGCCTGGAACAGACGGCCCCCGGGCCGCTTGAGGCCCATACCGGTTCAGGCGGCGTGAGCGTGCGGCTGCCCGCGGACGCCGCATTCGATTTGTACGCGCATACCGGCTCGGGCCATGTTTATGTGGATCGCCCCATCAGTGTGCAGGGCACTCTTGGCGGCCATGAAATTCATGGCAAGGTCAAAGGTGGGGGCGCGCTGGTGGACGTGCGCACGGGCTCGGGTTCGGTCCGCATCGAGTAGTCTGCCTGGTTACCCAAACAGATGGGAGTGCCGTGCTTCCAGATCCAGCAGAAAACGCTTGAGCGGCAATCCGCCGCCATATCCAACCAGGGAGCCGCCCGCCCCGATTACGCGATGGCACGGCACCACGATCGGGATGGGGTTTCGCCCATTGGCGGCGCCCACCGCGCGCACCGCTTGGGCGCGCCGATCACGGTCGCTACAAAGCTGTAGCTGCGCGTCTCGCCGTAGGGAATGTTCCGCAGTTCCTGCCACACGCGCCGTTGAAACTCCGTGCCTTGCATATCCAGGGTCAGGTCGAAGTCCCGTAATTCGCCGCCGAAGTATGCGCGCAATTGCGCGACCGCGCGACGAAGCAGTGGATTGGACTCGCACTCGTGGCCAGGCAACTCGGTCGCGCCATTCAACTCAATCGCGCGAATGCCTGCTTCCGACGCCACCACCCCGAAGGGGAATTGGCCTGCAGCTTCGAAATGGACCCATTCCAGCATCAGTCCAGTTTAACCGCCCTGACCCGGATTTGCCTGCGGCCCACGAATAGTGATGAAAACCAGGATGGAGGGCGGGCAATTCTGCCCGCAGCCGGCTTTTTAGCCGGCTCCCAGCCGCCTGGAAAGGCGGCTGCGGCCAAGATTGGCCGCCCTCCAATTTCAATGGCTTACGGTGGGTTTTTCGACCGTGCGCGGGTCCTCCAGGATCCGCTGCTCGCTTCCAGAACCAGTCCTCATCCGGGCACCAACAGGCCGGCGTGCCATCCATCATGCCGGTCTCACAATCACTCCTCGTTGGAATCCGCTGAACGACTGAAAATAAAGGTCCAATGGCAAACAGTCCGCCCCTCCCCAACCTTCAGGGTGCTATGCTCGCGTTGTGTCGAGAACCGCAGCTCTGCCCCTGCCGCATTTTTTCGCCAAATGCGGCAAAATGCAACAAAAAGTAACCAGGGCGCGCGTAAATTGGCTCCTCCCCGGCATTGGCCCGCAATGTTGGCTTTGCCGCAAACCGAATCTCTGATTCTAAAGGATATAATGGCTTTGTTCGTCCCAGACTGCCCCCTCGCCAATCCCACCGCCAATGCACAATTCGGCACAAAAATGAACAAAATTGACCAGTGGGCTGCGCCCCCATCTCCGCCCGGATTTCCTGCCAAGAAGCCATTCAAATGCAACGTTCCGGCACTCCCCGGAATCTATGGGGAATGCGGCAAATCTCGACGCTCAAATGCCGGACGGAACACGCCCTCTTGCTACCGGGCCGCTCCTGTTATAATCGGAGGATTCTGAGCGTCCCACGCGCAACATGCCACTAAAACCCATAGCCGCCAACCGCGGCTCGGAAAAAAAGGTGTATCTGCTGAAGCCGCGCGGCTTTTGCGCGGGCGTGGTGCGCGCCATCGACGTGGTTAAAATCGCGCTCGACCTCTACGGTCCGCCGGTCTACGTGCGCAAGGAAATCGTCCACAACAAGCACGTGGTGGATGAATTGCGCCGCGCGGGCGCCATCTTCGTCGAGGAAATCGGCGAGGTGCCCACCGGTGCGCGCGCCATTTTCAGCGCGCATGGCGTGGCTCCGGAAGTGCGCCGCGAAGCCGCCGCGCGGCGCTTGGAAATTATCGATGCCACTTGCCCGCTGGTGACCAAAGTCCATCTTGAAGCGGTGCGTTTCGCGCGCGAAGGCTACAGCATTGTGCTGATCGGGCACAGCCATCACGACGAGGTCATCGGCACTCTGGGCGAGGCGCCTGAATCCAGCTATCTCGTTGAAACCGTCGCGGACGTGGACCGGTTGGAACTGCCCGATCCCACCCGCGTGCGCTATCTCACCCAAACGACACTCAGCCTGGACGAAACCCGCGACATCATCCTGCGCCTGAAGCAACGTTTCCCCTTAATCGAAGGGCCGCCCGCCCAGGACATCTGCTACGCCACCGAAAATCGGCAGATGGCCGTGAAAAGCATGGCCGTGTATTGCGACCTGATGCTGGTGGTGGGTTCGCAGAACAGCTCCAATTCCAAGCGCCTGGTCGAGGTCAGCGATAACGCGGGGGTGCGCGCGTATCTGGTCAACGATTTCGATGAAGTCGATGTCGCATGGCTCGATGGCGTTCGTAATGTGGCGGTTACCGCGGGAGCCTCCGCGCCGGAACATCTGGTGGAGGAGTTGGTCGCATTTCTGCGGGACCAAGGTTTCGAACGGCTGGAAGAAGTGGAGCTAATCGACGAAGACGTGCGCTTCTCCCTGCCGCCGGAGTTGACTCGGTCGGCTACCGGCTTGACGATCATTTGACGACGATTTCCGCACGATGAGCACATCAACCGCATACGCACAAGAAACTTTGGCCTCCACGGCCGCGCGGGCCGCTCGCCTGGCGGCCAGCCGCCTTCTGGATTTGCAGGATCCCGAAGGCTATTGGTGCGCCGACCTCACCGCCGATACCACGCTCGAGTCCGATTACATCCTGGTGCAGCTCTGGCTGCATCCACCGGAAGCCGGCGTCTGGAATCCGCCCACGCGCGCCCTGGTCGACAAGGCCGTCGAATCGATTCTGTCGCGGCAATTGCCGGATGGCGGCTTCAACATCTACGCCAAAGGGCCGTCGGAGATCAGCGCCACCGTCAAAGCTTACTTCGCCCTGAAGGTTGCGGGCCTGGGCCTCGACGATCCGCGCCTGGCGCGTGCGCGTGCGCGCATTCTGGAACTCGGCGGCATTCAGGCGGCCAACAGCTACGTCAAAATCAATCTCAGCTTGTTTGACATGTATCCGCGGCAATACTGCCCCTCCATCCCGCCGGAGGTCATGTTCCTGCCGGGCAATTTCATCTATCAGATGTCGGCTTGGACCCGCGCCATCGTAGTTTCGCTCGCCATCGTACACTCCAGCAACCCGCGCCGCCCGGTGCCCGCCGGATTCAACCTGGATGAGCTTTACAAGCCCGGCGTCAGCCTCGCATTCCAGCCCAGCGGCAGCTTCTTCTCGTGGCGCAACTTCTTCCTGGGCGTGGATCGCTTCCTGAAATTCTGGGAAAAGCATGGCTCGCGCGCATTGCGCCAGAAAGCTCTGCGCGCGGCGGAGCAGTGGATGCTCTCGCGCTGCGAAAACTCCGACGGACTGGGCGCCATCTATCCGCCCATGATGTACGCCATCATGGCGCTCGATGTGCTCGGCTATCCGGCCGATCACCCCGCCAGCCAGGAAGCTCGCTATCAGTTCGACCGGCTGATGATCGACGATGGCCAGCGCTTCCTGTTCCAGCCCTGCTTCTCCCCCATCTGGGACACCGGCATCGCCGGCTTCGCGGTTGGAGGGCGGGCTTTAGCCGGCGCCGGACTTCAGTCCGGCTCTTCAACCGGCGATGCCCTGCGCCGTGCCGCCGACTGGATTCTCTCCAAGGAAGTCCGCGTCCCCGGCGACTGGTCGGTGAAGCGCCCCAAGACCGAGCCTTCCGGCTGGGGATTCTTCTTCCGCAACGATCACTACCCGGATATCGACGACACCGCCATGATCCTGCTGGCGCTGAGCCGCTCCACCGCCTCGGACCGCGCCGCCCAGGAAGCCTGCCAGCGCCGCGCGCTGAACTGGATTGTGGACATGCAGGGCAGCGACGGCGGATGGGCCGCGTTCGACGTGGACAATAATTGGAAGTTCCTGAATGCCGTCCCGTTCGCGGATCACAACGCCATGCTCGATCCGTCTTGCCCTGATATCACCGGCCGCGTGCTGGAGGCATTGGGCGCGCACGATTTACCCGCTTCCCATCCCTCCGTAAAGCGGGGCGTCGATTTTCTGCTGCGCAACCAGCAGCCCGATGGAAGCTGGTATGGCCGCTGGGGCGTCGCGTACATTTATGGCACTTGCTTCGCCCTGCGCGGATTGCGCGCCGCGCAATACGACGATCGCGAAGCTCCTGTGCTGCGCGCCGGCGAATGGCTGCGCTCCATTCAGAACGCCGATGGCGGCTGGGGCGAGTCTTGCGCCAGCTACGACCAGGATGGCTTCGTCCCTGCCGAAAGCACCCCGTCTCAAACCGCCTGGGCCTTGATGGGCCTGATCGCCGGCGGCGACACCTCCAGCATCAGCGTGCAACACGGCGTCGAATACCTGCTGGATACCCAGCGGCCGGATGGCGGCTGGGACGAGGAACTGGCCACGGGCACCGGCTTCCCCAAAGTTTTCTATCTCAACTATCACTACTACCGCCTGTACTTCCCGCTGATTGCGCTCTCCGATTATTGCGGGGCCGCCTCTGGACGATAACCAATGAGATTCCCCTTATCCATGACCGCCGGCATGGCCGGATACATTTTCAAGAACAGAATGCGTCCGCGCCCGGAATGGCAGAAAGACGTGGCCCCTGCGCCGGACCAGGCGAATCCGTTCCGTATCCTGCATGGTGATCCGGTAGCTCGCGCCAATCGCCAGCCGCATCCCATGATCCGCAAACGCTTCCCCCTGGTGATGATGCTGGAGCCCCTCCACGCCTGCAACCTGACCTGCACCGGCTGCGGCCGCATCCGCGAGTACGAATCAACCATTACCGAGCGCGTGCCGCTCGAAGAGTGCCTGGCCGCGGTGGATGAATGCGGCGCGCCCATGGTTTCGATCTGCGGCGGCGAGCCTATGATGTATCCGCAAATCGGCGAGCTGGTGGCCGGCATCCTGGAGCGCAACAAGAACATTTACCTGTGCACCAACGGTATGTTCATCGTCAAGCGCCTGCGCGAGTTCACGCCGGACAAGCGCTTCTTCTTCAACGTGCACCTGGATGGCCTGGAGAAGACCCACGACATCTGCGTGGAGCGCGAGGGCGTTTTCCGCGAAGCCATAGAGGGCATCAAAGCGGCGAAGGCCGCCGGTTTCATGGTGTGTACCAACACCACCATCTACAAAGAAACGGACATGAAAGAGATCGAGGCGCTCTTCACGTACCTGGAGCAATTCCATCTGGATGGCCACCAACTGGCGCCGGCCTATGGATACTCGGCGGTCGACGATCGCGAAATTTTCATGACCCGCGATGACATTCGCGAGAAATTCCACGACATCGAACGGATAGCGCAGCGATACTATATCAAGCAGACCCCCCTTTATCTGGATTATCTGCGGGGCGCGCGCGAGCTTCCCTGTACCGCCTGGGGCACGCCGACCTACAACATCAAGGGGTGGAAAGGGCCGTGCTACCTGATCACCGACGGCCACTACAAAACCTTCGAAGGCTTGATGACCGAGACGCCCTGGGAAAACTACGGTCCGGGCAACGACCCGCGCTGCGAGCACTGCATGATGCACTGCGGCTTCGAGCCGTCCGCCGCCCTGGGCCTTACCGCTAGTTTGGCCGACAGCTTCAAGATGTTAACTTGGGCCCTCAAATGAAATGCAATGCTGCAAGCCTGTGGGGCAGACCTCCAGGTCTGTCAGGATGGGCCTGCGGCCCACGAATAGTGATGAAATCCAGGCTGGAGGGCGGGCAATTCTGCCCGCAGCCGGCTTTTAGCCGGCTTGGAGGGCGGGCTTTAGCCCGCGCGGGGCTTCAGCCCCGCGTGCTGGGTTTTCGACCGTGCGCGGGTTCTCCAGGACCCGCTCCTGCTAGATGAAGCCCACCCTGGTCACCGGAGCATCCGGCTTCCTGGGCTGGCACGTAGCCAGGCTCCTGGTAGAGCGAGGGCACCGAGTGAAAGCGTTGGTCCGTCGCAAGGTGCGCGATTTGGACATAGAGCCGGTCCCCGGCGACCTGCGCGACCCGGCCGCGGTCGAACGCGCCGTAGCCGGCTGCGCCCTGGTCTTTCACGTGGCGGCGGATTACAGGCTATGGGCTGCCGACCCCAAAGAGATATCTGACTCCAACATCGACGGCACGCGCCATGTCTTGGAGGCCTCCCGCAAAGCCGGGGTGGAGCGCATTGTCTACACCAGCACCGTGGGCTGCATCGGAGTGCCGCAGGACGGGGAAGGCGACGAAGATTGCCCCGTTTCGCTCGACGAAATGAAAGGCGCTTACAAGCGCTCGAAGTTCCTGGCGGAGCGCATGGCCGTAGCGCTCGCCGCTTTCGGCCTGCCTGTAGTCATTGTGAATCCTACAGCCCCCGTTGGGGATCATGATAGTAAGCCGACTCCAACCGGCAAAATCGTTTTGGATTTCCTGAAGGGAGAAATGCCCGCCTTCATCGATACGGGCTTGAACATAGTGGATGCGCGCGACGTGGCGATCGGCCACCTTCTGGCTTGCGAACGCGGCCGTGTCGGGGAACGCTATATTCTGGGATCGGAAAACCTGACGTTGGAGCAGATTCTGGGCAAACTGGCCGACATCTCCGGCCGTCCGGCGCCCACCGTGAAGTTGCCCTACGCGGCCGCGTATGCCGCGGGAGTGGTCACCACCGCGTGGGCGACGGTGACCGGAAAGCCGCCGCGGGCGCCGCTTGACGCCGTGCGCATGGCGCGCAAGAAGATGTTCGTGTCGCACGCCAAGGCCGCGCGAGAATTGGGATTTGAACCGGGTCCGGCCGGCGATGCACTGGCCCGGGCGGTGGAATGGTTTCGGGCCAACGGATACTGTTAGTCGCCGCCGAACCGCGCGAGTTCGACGGCCTGCTGCCGTTCTGTTATTGCGCGCGGAAACTGGGTTGGCCGGTCTATTGGGCGCGCCGCTGCCAATGCGCCGGCCGGCAGATTTGGATGGTGGCCAATGGCGCGGGAGCGGCGCATGCGGGGCGCGCCGTGGAGGTAGCTTTTGCGGCTTGCCAGCCGCAAGCGATCGTGAGTATGGGATTCTGTGGAGCGCTGGATCCGGCGCTGGAAATTGGCGATATTTTCGTGGCCACGGCCGTCGATGCCGCGGGCCGGCGGTTCGACGTCCGGCTGCCGCGATCCGAGGCGCCGCACGCGACCGGCGTGCTCGCCTCCATCGATCGTGTAGCCCAAACCGCCGCCGAAAAGGCGCTGCTGCGGGCGGCTGGGGCATCCGCCGTGGAAATGGAAGCCGGGGGCGTCGCCCAATGCGCGGCCGCCCGCGGCATCCCCCTGTTTTGTGTGCGATCCGTTACCGACACCGCCGGCCAGAGCTTCGTCACCGATTTCAACAAAGCCCTGCTTTCCGACGGGCATTTCGGTACAATAAACCTTTTAACGTCTGCATTGGGAAATCCCGGAAAGGCGTTTCCGGAGTTGTTCCGGTTACGCCGTTCCTGCCGCATCGCTGCACGCACATTAGGAGAATTCATTGCCGGTTGCCGATTCTGACTGGACTATCCCGCCCACCATGCACGCGGCTGTATATAAAGGCGAGAGTGTCGTCTCCGTGGAACAGGTGCCCATTCCCGAAATCGGACCCGGCGAGATGCTGGTGCGCGTGGAAGCTTGCGGGATCTGCCATACCGACCTGAAGAAAATCGAATACAACCTTCTGGCCCCTCCGCGCATCTATGGACATGAGACGGCAGGTGTGGTGGTCCGCGTAGGTAGAGACGTTCGCCGGTTTGGGCCCGGCGATCACGTCGTGGTTTTTCACCACATTCCTTGCAAGAACTGCTTCTATTGCCAGCGCAAACTCTATGCGCAATGTCCGGTCTACAAGAAAGTCGGCGTCACCGCCGGATTCGAGCCGGCGGGCGGCGGTTTCTCGCAGTACGTACGGGTTATGGACTGGATCGTCGAGCGCGGCGTGGAAAAAATTCCGGAAGGTGTTTCCTTCGAACGCGCCAGCTTCGTCGAACCGGTTAACACTTGTCTGAAGGCGGTCGTGCAGTGCGCGCCGCAACCCGGTGAAGTAGCGGTGGTGATCGGCCAGGGACCCATTGGCCTGCTGTTTACCATGCTGCTGCGGCGGACCGGCGTAACACTTGTCTCGACTGACACTATCGCCGCGCGCCGCGAGCTTTCCCGCCGTTGCGGCGCCATGGAAGCCTGGGATCCGCGCCAGACCAACGTGGAAGCGGAGGTCCGCCGGCTGACGGACCAACGCGGTGCCGATCTGGTGATTGTGGCGGCTTCGGTGCCCGGCATCGTGGCCGAGGCTATCCGGCTCTCCCGGCCTGGCGCGCGCATTCTGTTGTTCGCGCAAACGTCCGAAACCGAGCGCGTGGAGGTTTCCGGCGCGGCCATTTGCGTCGGCGAACGCACTCTGTTCGGGTGCTACAGCGCTTCCGTGGATTTGCAGAAGGACTCGGCGGATCTGGTCTTCAGCGGGGAATTGCCCGTGGAAGAGCTCATTTCCCACCGGGTGCCCCTCGTTAAAATCCGTTCAGGATTCGATTTAGCGTTGCATCCCGGTCCCGAATCGTTGAAAATTATCGTTCAGCCACAGAGGTGGACACAGTGAAAACGCACATGATGGCTGCCGTGCTGTATGGCAAGGAACACTTGCAGGTAGAGCCGGTGTCCGTTCCCAAGATCGACGATGGCGACATCCTGGTTCAGGTTCGCGTTGCGCTCACGTGCGGTACGGACGTTAAGGTATTCCGCCGCGGCTATCACGCGCGCATGATCGTGCCTCCCGCCGTGTTCGGGCACGAATTGGCGGGGGATGTGGTGGCCGTCGGGCGGGATGTCAAGGGCTTCAAGATCGGCGAGCGCGTGGTGGCCGCCAACTCGGCGCCTTGCGAGGAATGTTTTTTCTGCCGCCGCGGCTTGCAGAATCTGTGCGAGGATCTGCTGTTCAATAATGGCGCTTACGCCGAGTACATCCGCATTCCGTCGCGCATCGTGGAACGCAACACCTACCGGATTCCGGAAGGCGTCAGCTATCACGACGCGGCGTTGATCGAGCCGCTGGCTTGCGTGCTGAAGGGCTTCGAAGAGACCTCGCCGCGTCCCGGCGACACCATCGCCATTTTGGGCCTGGGGCCCATCGGGCTGATGTTCGTCAAGCTGGCCAGCCTGTATGGGTGCCGCGTGATCGCTATCGGCCGGCGCCGCACGCAACTCGACCGCGCCGAGGCCATGGGTGCGCACGAGCTGGTGCGCGCCGAACAGCACGCGAACACCGTGGAAGCCGTGCGCTCGCTCACTGCCGGCCGCGGCGCCGACATCGCCGTGGAAGCCGTGGGCAAGCCGGAAACCTGGCACTGGGTGCTGGATATGGTGCGGCGCGGGGGCACGCTCAATTTCTTCGGCGGCTGCCCCAACGAAAGCCGCGTGATGTTCGACACCAACCTGCTGCACTACTCCGAAATCACCTGCAAGGCCAGCTTCCACCACACGCCCGCGCACATCCGCAAGGCGCTGGATCTGGTGACCCGCGGCGATATCACCGCCCGCGACTTCGTCAACAGCGAGGAACCGCTGGCTAACTTGCTGGAAGTGATGCGCCACCTGATGAGCCACAACGGGCATCTGAAAACGGCCATCATCCCGTGATTCTGCTGCCGCCCAGGGAGTTTGTCCACTCGCCCGAAGCGGCTGCCGCGCGTTACTCGACCGCCGAAGCCGAAGCCTACACCCGATGGCTCGCCACGCACCATTACGAAAACTTCCAGGTGGTGAGCTTCCTGCTGCCCAAGCGCCTGCATCAGGATTTCTACAATGTCTATGCCTATTGCCGCTGGGCTGACGACTTGGGCGACGAGATGGGATCGCCCGCCGAGAGCCTGCGCCTGTTGGCCTGGTGGCGCGAGCAGCTTGACGCCATGTATGCGGGCGAAGCCGCGCACCCGGTGTTCGTGGCCTTGCGCGGCACCGTGGCCCGCCACGGCATCCCGCAAGCCCCGTTCGCGGATCTGATCCGGGCCTTCGAACAGGACCAGACCGTCACCCGCTACGCCGCTTGGGAAGATTTGTTGTCGTATTGCCGCTATTCCGCCAACCCGGTGGGCCGCCTGGTGCTCTACCTCTGCGGCTATGCCGACGCCGAACGCCAGCGGCTCTCCGACGCCACCTGCACCGGGCTGCAGCTTGCCAACTTCTGGCAGGACGTAGCTGTCGATCTGGAAAAGGACCGCGTGTATATTCCGCTCGAAGTGCTGGCGCGGCACGGATACGCGGTAGAGGATCTCTATGCGCGGCGTATGGCGCCGGCTTTCCGCGAGGCGATGCGCGAGATCGTGGCGCGTGCGCGGGAGTTGTTCGTGGAAGGCTTGCCGCTCGCATCCATGGTGGACCGGCGCCTGGCGCTCGATATCGATCTATTCAGCCGCGGCGGCCTGCGCGTGCTCGACAAGATCGCGGAGCAGGATTACGACGTGCTCTCGCGGCGGCCCGCCATATCCAAGGTGGAGCGCGTCTGGCTGCTGCTCGGCTCGCTGGCGCGCGTGGCCACGTTGTCGCGGGCGGCGTGATGACCGCGCTGGAAGACTCTTACGCGCATTGCCGCCGCGTGGCCCGCACGCGTGCCAAGAATTTCTATTACTCGTTCGTGCTGCTCTCGCCCGAACAGCGCAATGCCATGTGTGCAGTGTACGCCTTCATGCGCTATTGCGACGATCTGAGCGACGAACCCGGCGCCAATCGGACCGCCATCGAGCAATGGCGCAAGGCGCTCGACGATGCGCTGGACGGCCGCTGCGGCGCGCATCCGGTGCTGCCCGCATTCCACGATACGGTGACCTGCTACCGCATTCCGCCGCGCTATTTCCACGAGATGATCGATGGCGTAGCTTCCGACCTGGAGCCTGGCCGCTTCGAGACGTTCGACGAACTGTACCGCTATTGCTACCAGGTGGCTTCGACAGCCGGGTTGACCACGATCCATATCTTCGGCTTCGAGTCGGACGAAGCGCTGGCGCTGGCCGAGAAGTGCGGCATCGCGTTTCAACTGACCAACATCCTGCGCGACATCCGCGAGGATGCGGAACGCGGCCGCATCTATCTGCCCGCCGAAGATCTGGCCCGCTTCCACGTAACCGAAGACGACATACGCGGCGGGCTGCGCACCCCGGAATTCATCGAACTGATGGATTTCGAAGCCGCGCGCGCGCGCCAATATTACAAAGAATCGCAGCCGCTCCTGGGCCTGATCGATCGCCGCAGCCGAGCGTCTCTGGCCGCGCTCATATCTATCTACTCCCGCCTGCTGGATCGCATCGAACGGAGCAACTACGACGTATTTACGCGCCGCATCTCGCTGCCGGCGGCGGAGAAGTGCTGGATCGTGGTGCGGGCGCTGATCTCTTAGGCGGCAGCGTAGCGGTCCGCGCCTATGAAATGCAGCGAGACGTAGGGTTCGTCACCCACCACCCAGCTATCGTGGCCGGGAGGTCCTGGTGGAATGTAGAACAGCATGCCGGCGCGGAGTTCGTGGATCGTGCCGTCCTCCATCGCGGCCGTGGCGCAGCCGCGCAGCACCAGGCCGACATGCTGGACGTTGCAGCGCGATGCGCCGACGCCGGGCCCGACATGCTCGGACCACTTCCAGCCCGGCTGGTACGTGGCACGCCCGATGGTCATGCCGCCGATATGCACCAGTTCGAATTTTCCTTTTTCGAAGATGCGCACTTCGTCGGGTTCCTCAAAGCGCTTCAGAACTGTTTCCAGCATCGCCATAGCTCCTTCACTGTGCCGAGCCCCTTCTGCCCGGCACGATGCACTCATTGTACAGCGGGAGATTACGCGTGTTGAATGTGGCGCGGACGGCCGCCGATCTCGGTAGAAAGAGACGTCTCGCATCGGATAGTGCTTCCGCGCGTCGCCCAGTTCTGCGCTATGGCTCTTCGCGTACAG
>Ga0181531_10001853_pt1 | contig 13257 bp, 6 predicted proteins | sample PEATcosm2014_Bin_38_FD_119743 | JGI IMG/M metagenome (GOLD analysis project Ga0181531, IMG submission 119743) | Peatland microbial communities from MTU Mesocosm Facility, Houghton, MI, USA - PEATcosm2014_Bin11_10_metaG | ecosystem: Environmental > Terrestrial > Soil > Wetlands > Peat | place... | reverse complement strand
TCCTCCATATCGATGAAATCGATGACGATAAGCCCGGCGAGATCGCGCAGGCGCAATTGACGCGCAATCTCGTCAGAGGCCTCAAGATTGGTTTTGAGCGCGGTGTCCTCGATGTGATGTTCGCGCGTGGCGCGGCCGGAATTGACGTCGATGGCGACCAGCGCTTCGGCCTGGTTGAGCACGATGTAACCGCCCGAGCGCAATTGCACGGTCGGCGAGAACATGGCGTCGAGCTGGCTTTCGACGCCATAGCGCGACAATAACGGCTGGGTGTCGGCGTAGGGTTTTACGTTCTTGGCATGGCTCGGCATCAGCATGCGCATGAACTCTTTCGCCTCGTGATAGGCCTCGGTGCCGGCCACGATCACTTCGTCGATGTCCTTGCTGTAGAGGTCGCGGATCGAGCGCTTGACCAGCGAGCCTTCCTCGTAAACCAGCTTCGGCGCCGTGGATTTCAGCGTCAGGTCGCGCACGGTCTCCCACATCCGCAGCAAATATTCGAAATCGCGTTTGACCTCGATTTTGGTGCGGCTGGCGCCGGCCGTACGCAAGATCACGCCCATGCCCTCGGGGACTTCCAGTTCCTCGGCGATCTCCTTGAGACGGGCGCGATCTTCGGAACTGGTGATTTTGCGGCTGATGCCGCCGCCCCGCGCGGTGTTCGGCATCAGCACCGAATAGCGGCCGGCGAGCGACAGATAAGTCGTCAGCGCCGCGCCCTTGGTGCCGCGTTCTTCCTTGACCACCTGCACCAGCATGACTTGGCGACGTTTGATCACTTCTTGGATCTTGTATTGCCGACGGTAGCGGGGCGCGCGGTCGGAGACTTCCTCGAGCGCGTCCGAGCCGCCCACGGATTCGACGACCTCTTCGGCCGCTTCGTCGGCCTCGCCATTGTCGTTCTCCGGCTCGGCTGGCTCGGCCTCGCCGTTCTCGGCCGTTGCCGCGCCCACGGTCGCGACCGGTTCGTCATGTCCGGCTTCGTCATGTTCGGGCTCGCCGCCATCGGTGTCGGACTCGACAGGGAGTGCCTCTTCCGAACTCTCGCTAGGCGCGTCGGCCAGCTCGGGGTCGCCGAGCGCGGCATCGCCCGGCATCAGCATCACCTCGACCGCAGGTTCGGCGGTTTCACCGCCGGCCGCTGTGTATTCGGCGCTCTCGCCCGGCGCAATGGCGGGGAAATCGCCGTCACCCCGCGGTGGCTCGCCGTGCGCTTCGCCTTCGGTGGCAACCTCGGTTGCCGGTCCAGCGCCTTCGGCCTGTGCCTCGGACGGTTCGGCGAATTCGCCACGCACCGTCTCGTCGCGGCGGGCGGCGGGATGCGAGGGATGATGGCGCCGCCGTCGCGACCGCCGATCGATCTCGTCGTCCGCGGCGCGCTGGGCGCGCTCGTCCTCGTCGATCAAAGCTTGGCGGTCGGCAACCGGGATTTGATAGTAATCCGGATGAATTTCGCTGAAGGCAAGAAAGCCGTGGCGGTTGCCGCCGTAATCGACAAAAGCTGCCTGTAGCGAGGGTTCGACCCGCGTTACCTTCGCCAGATAAATATTGCCGCGAAGTTGCCTACGGTTTGCCGACTCGAAGTCGAATTCTTCGACGCGGTTGCCACGTAGAACCACCACCCGGGTTTCCTCCGGATGGGTCGCGTCGATGAGCATTTTGTTGGCCATGGGTCAATCTCATGAGGGCCGGCGTGCCAGCAGGCTCCGCGCCGCATCGGCGACGGAGGAGGGCACGAGCCCGATAGTCGGTGAATGGGACGGATCGGAAACCGGGAGGGCGACAAGCGGAAAAGGTCGCTAGGCCGGCGAGCGCCGCATGAACGCCGCCGTAACAATTCGATCGGACCTGGACTTGCGCCTCGAACATGAACTCCAAACCGCGATGAGGCGGCAGCGCCTGGCGCGGCCGCAATTTCGCCCTGCTGACGGCCTGGCGCGACACGGTTCCAAGAGCTTAGTCGCTCTTGGCAGGGGCGTCGCGCACGAGGCTCCGGCTGTCCTAGTCCTTAAGCGGCATCCGTTTCGCTTGCATCGCCGTCGGCGCCGAATGGTTTTGCGACCATGGCGCCGGGGCGGTTTAAATGCGGCGTCCGCCGCGCTCCCGTCATCTTTCTCGGGGAGCCAAGGCCGGCGGACGGACCTTAACAAGCGTAGACCGGATGCCCTAACGCGACACAACCGGAACCCGTCAGCAGCCTCTTATTAAGGCCGACAGCAGGGAATTTGCAAGTCGGCTGTAGGATTTGCGCGAGGTGGGCGGCTTTCGCGCGGTGCCAAAACAGCTTGTTCGGAGGTTTAAGTTCGGGTTAACCACGCGTCCCTAATGGAATAAGGGGCTTTATGGGGTCTAGACGGATGACTGTCCGTGCGGTGAGCTGGGCCTTCCTCGGGGTGCTGGGCGCCGGCACGGTATGGGCGGCGGAGCGGCCGGCAACGCTGTCGCCGTCCGACTCGTTTCCGGTGGCGACCGACGCCCGGCTCGGCGGCGACGAAACCCAGACTCGATTCGTGCTCGACCTCGACCGCAAGATCGATCTGCACGTTTTTACCCTCGCCGACCCATACCGAGTCGTCGTCGATATCCCGCAAGTGACCTTTCAACTAGCGCAGAAGGCCGGCGAGAGCGGACGCGGCCTGGTTAAGGCCTTTCGCTTCGGCTTGGTCATGCCGGGCGGTTCGCGCCTTGTCTTCGATCTTAACAAGCCGGCGCGCGTCGAAAAGGCGTTTTCGGTCGATGCCGCAGCCGGCGCGCCGGCCCGGCTGGTGCTCGATCTCGCCGCCACCGACCGCGACAGCTTTTTGCGCAAGGCTGCGCTCGACGACAAGGTTGTGCGCACCGAAGTGCCGAATGCGCGAGCGCCGCAGCCATCTGCCGCCGACTCGCGTCCCTTGGTGGTGCTCGATCCCGGCCATGGCGGGATCGATACCGGTACCAAAGCGACAGGCGGGCAAATGGAGAAGGACATTGTCCTCGACTTCGCCCAGCGGCTGCGCGATCGAATCGAGAAATCCGGTAAATACCGTGTCCTGATGACCCGCACGGACGACACTTTTGTGCCGCTCGCCGATCGCGTCCGCATTGCGCGCAACGCCGGCGCGGCGCTGTTCGTCTCGATCCATGCCGATTGGTTGCCCCGCGCCGAAGGCGATGCCCAGGGCGCCACCGTCTATACACTGTCGGAAACCGCGACCGATTCGGAGGCCGCGCGCCTGGCCGAGCAGGAGAACCGGGCCGACGTCATTGCCGGCGTCGATCTCAAGGCCGAGCCGGACGACGTCGCTGGCATCCTGATCGATCTCGCGCAACGCGAAACCAAGACGTTTTCGGTACAATTCGCGCACCGGCTGGTCAGCCAATTGAACGCCGTAACGCGGCTGCACAAGGCGCCGCTCAAATCGGCGGGCTTTCGGGTGCTAAAGGCGCCGGATGTGCCTTCGGTGCTGGTGGAACTGGGTTATGTCTCGAATAAGCAGGATCTCGAGTCGTTGCTGTCAACCAGCTGGCGCGACCATACTGCGGACTCGATCGCGCAAGCCGTGGATGGCTATTTTTCGACCCATGTTGCCGGCGCGCGGGCCGGCGCCAACTAGGCCCGCCGCTCGGCCGGCAGCGAGCCCACCGGATGTGACGGTCAGTCGTGTCCAAATGGCCTCAGTTTGAACAAGAACCGGAGCGACGACACCAAATGAGGATGGGGCGCACTGGCGGGTCGCGGGCAATGCTGCCACACTGTGTCGCGGTGTGGTCCAGTGCAAAACGCGCCAGCCGATCGGCCGGCCGCGGCGTGGCGGGAAATATTCCGGAATCTGATCGATGAAATTGCTGTTGCGGTTCCTGGGCTTTCTGTTTGCGGCGGGCACTGTGCTGTTCATCGCCGGGATCGCGGCGACGGCGGGCCTGCTGTGGCATTTCTCCAAGGATTTGCCGGATTACTCGCAGCTTCAGGATTACGAACCGCCGGTGATGACGCGGGTGCACGCCGCCGACGGCTCGCTGTTGGCGGAATATGCCAAGGAACAAAGGCTCTATCTGCCGATCCAAGCGGTGCCGAAGCTGGTGACCAACGCGTTCGTCGCGGCGGAGGACAAGAACTTTTATCAGCACCCCGGCATCGACATTTACGGCATCATGCGGGCCGGAATGCTCTATGTCGAAAATTACGGCAGCAGCCGCCGGCCACAGGGCGCCTCGACCATCACGCAGCAGGTCGCCAAGAATTTCCTGTTGTCCAACGAGGTGTCGTTCCAGCGCAAGATCAAGGAGGCGCTGTTGGCGCTGCGGATCGAGCGCACCTATTCGAAGCAGAAGATCCTCGAACTCTACCTCAACGAAATCTATCTCGGTTTCGGCGCCTACGGTGTCGCCGCGGCCTCGCTCCTCTATTTCGACAAGTCGGTGCACGAACTGACGATCGCCGAAGCCGCTTATCTCGCCGCTTTGCCCAAGGGTCCGAACAATTACAACCCGTTCCGCCGCCATGACGAAGCGGTGACGCGGCGCAATTACGTGATCGACCGCATGGCGGAGGACGGCTACATCACCGCGGCCGACGCCGATAAGGCGAAAAAGCAACCGCTCGACGTTACCGTACGGCCCACCGGCGCGCATGTTTTCGCGGCGGAATATTTCGCCGAAGAGGTGCGCCGCTATCTGCACGATAATTACGGGGACACCAAGCTCTATGAAGGCGGCTTGTCGGTGCGCACCACGCTCGATCCCAAGCTGCAGATGCTGGCGCGCAAGACCATGATCAACGGGCTGGTGAATTTCGACGAGAGCCAAGGCTACCGGGGGCCGGTTAACACGCTGGACGTGAGCGGCGACTGGGGCGTCAAGCTCGCCGAGGTGAAATCGCTGTCGGATATCGATCCCTGGCGGCTTGCGGTGGTGCTCCAAGTCGACGATCAGTCGGCGCGCGTCGGCCTGCAGCCGCCGCGCGATCCGGGCGGGGCCGTCGTCAAGGATCGCGAAATCGGCATCGTGCCGCTCGACGGCGTCAAATGGGCGAAGCCGGCGAGCGGACCGGCAAAGCCGATTCAACACGTCAACCAAGTGCTGTCGGTCGGCGACGTGATCTATGTCGATCCGCTTGGCGAATCGGGCCAGTACCGGCTGCGCCAGATGCCGGAAATTTCCGGCGCCATGGTGGTGATGGACCCCCATACCGGCCGCGTCCTCGCCATGGTCGGCGGCTTCTCATTCGACCAAAGCCAATTCAATCGCGCCACCCAGGCGCTCCGGCAGCCGGGGTCGTCGTTCAAACCGATCGTTTACGCGGCGGCGCTGGATAACGGCTACACGCCTTCGACCATCGTCATGGACGCGCCGATCGAAATCGATATGGGGCAGGGCGGCGGGATCTGGAAACCGGAAAACTACGGCGGCAAATTCTTCGGCCCGTCGACCTTACGCTTCGGGCTCGAGCAGTCGCGCAACGTGATGACGGTGCGGCTCGCGCAGGACATCGGCATGCCGTTGATCGCGGAATATGCCAAGCGCTTCGGGGTCTATGACGAGCTGCCGCCGTACCTGTCCTACGCGCTCGGCGCCGGCGAGACCACCGTGCTGCGCATGGTCACCGCCTATTCGATGTTCGATAACGGCGGCCGGCGCGTCATCCCGACCCTGATCGACCGCATTCAGGACCGCTATGGCCACACCATCTACAAGCACGATCAGCGCGAATGCATCGGCTGCGATGCCAAGGATTGGAATAATCAGCCCGAGCCGACGCTGATCGACCGCCGCGAGCAGGTGATCGATCCGATGACCGCCTATCAAATTACCTCGCTGATGGAGGGCGTCGTGCAGCGCGGCACCGCCACGGTCGTTCGCGACGTCGGCAAGCCGATCGCGGGCAAGACCGGCACCACCAATGACGAGAAGGACGTCTGGTTCATCGGCTATTCGCCCGACATCGTCTGCGGCGTCTATATGGGCTTCGACAAGCCGCGCCATATCGGGCGGCTCGCCACCGGCGGCCATCTGGCCGCGCCCGTGGTCAGGGATTTCCTGAAAGTGGCGCTGGCCGACAAGCCGCCGATTCCGTTCGCGGTTCCGCCCGGCATAAAACTGATCCGGGTCGACGCCCACAACGGCATGCGCGCGGGTCCCGGCGACACCAAGGTCATTCTCGAAGCCTTTAAGCCCGGCACCGCGCCGCCCGACAATTATTCGGTGATCGGCGCGGAATCGGCGAGCGGCGTGCCATTGACGGGTGTATCGCCGGATTCAGCGGCCGGCGCCGTGCGCCCCAGTACTGGCGGATTGTACTGATGGCGAGGATCGGGAATCAGCGATCAGGTATCAGAAATGGGCCGAGGTCGGCATTGCCATGCGAAGCTTAACGCCCGATATATGAATTGAACCTGATTCCTGGCATCTGATCCCTGAAATGCGCGCCGAAATCGCCACCATCGTCGAGGAGATCAAGCAGTCGTTAGGACTGCTGAGGAGGCATCTTTGACGTCGATAAAGCGCGCGTGCGGCTGGCCGAACTGAACCGGCAGGCCGAAGACCCCAATCTCTGGAACGACCCGCAGCGCGCCAGCCGCCTGATGCAGGAGCGCACCGCGCTCGACGAGCAGCTCACGGCGCTAAGCCGTATCGAGCTGGAGCTCGACGATCAGATCACCATGATCGAACTCGGCGACGCCGAGCACGATCAAGCAGTCATCGCCGACGCTGAAGCCGCGCTGCGCAAACTGAAAGCCGAAGTCTCGCGCCGCGAGCTTGAAGCGCTGCTCTCGGGCGAAGCCGATAACAACGATTGCTATCTCGAAGTCCATGCCGGGGCCGGCGGCACCGAAAGCCAGGATTGGGCGGCGATGCTGTTGCGAATGTACACGCGCTGGGCCGAGCAGCGCGGCTTTAAGGTCGATTATATCGAGGAGACCCAGGGCGAGGAAGCCGGCATCAAATCGGCCACCGTCGAGATCAAGGGCCGCAACGCCTATGGCTGGCTCAAGACCGAGAACGGCGTGCATCGCCTGGTCCGCATATCGCCGTTCGATTCCAACGCCCGCCGGCACACCTCGTTCGCCAGCGTCAATGTCTATCCGGTGGTCGACGACGCCATTAAAATCGACATCAAGGAATCCGATGTGCGCGTCGATACCATGCGCTCCGGCGGCGCCGGCGGCCAGCACGTCAACAAGACCGAATCCGCCGTCCGGCTCACCCATATCCCGACCAGCATCGCCGTGGTGTCGCAAGGCGACCGCTCGCAGCACCGCAATCGCGCGCAAGCCTGGCAGATGCTGCGCGCCAAACTCTATGAGCTCGAATTAAAGAAACGCGAGGAAAAGGCCGCCGCCGATCAAGCTGCCAAAACCGACATCGGCTGGGGCCATCAGATTCGTTCTTATGTGTTGCAGCCTTATCAGATGGTGAAGGATTTGCGCACCGGCGTCTCGACCTCCGACACCGGCGGCGTGCTCGATGGCGACATCGATCAATTCACCGCGGCGGCGCTGGCGCAAAAAGCGTTCGGCACCGCGCCGGCGCATGTCGAGGATGTCGAGTAAGCCGGTTGTCAGCCGCCGAACAGTTTATCGCCGGCATCGAGGAATTTTTGCGGATTGACAGCTTCACCGTCGACCCGCGTCTCGTAATGCACGTGCGGGCCGGTGGAGCGGCCGGTCGAGCCGAGCTTACCGATGATTTCGCCGATACGCACCGATTGCCCGACGCTGACGTCGATCTCGGAGAGATGGCCGTAGCGGGTGGCCAGGCCGTTGCCATGGTTGATCTCTACCATCTTGCCGTAACCGCCGCTCCAGCCGGCAATGGTGACGGTTCCGGCGGCGGTGGCGTGGATCGGTTCACCGAGGTCGCCGCGGAAGTCGATGCCGGTATGCATCGCCGCCTCATGCACGAACGGGTCCATACGGATGCCGAACGGCGATGTCTCGTCGATGTCGCCGGTCACCGGCTTGCGCACCGGCACAGTGATCAGCGCTGTGTTGAGCCGCGCTGCGTCGGCGCGCGCCATGTTGACATGCAGCAGCGCGCGCTCGAAACTTTCATTGCCTGACGAAAGCTTGACCGGCACGAACGGGCCGCCGCTGGCTGGCGGTCCGGCGTCGAGTTTTAGCCCGAGCTGGGTCAGCACGCCGCGAATCTGGCGGGCCTTGCCGTCAAAGCGGTCCTCGATTTGGTTCAGCGCCAGCGATTGCCGACGTTCGACGCGATCGAGCGAAGCCTCCAGCCGTCCCAGCGTTGCCCCGAGATTCGACTGCCGGCTGCGCTCGCCGTGCGGCGGCGCGGCGGGAGAATCGGCGATCGGCTTCGCCGCGGGCGTTCTGATCGAGCCGGTGGTCGCCGGATCGGCGAGACCGCTCATGGCGGTGGCATGCGACTCCAGCGTCGCCTGACGGCGCATCAGCTCATCGAGTTTGCGCTCGAATTGCTCCTGGTCCAGCAATTGCCGGCTGGTGGTGCGGTCGATCTGCGTCCGCAACTCGGCGATACGGTCCTCGTACGCGAATTGCTGCTCGGCCTGGTGCGCGATCAGACTGCGCAGCACGTCGTCGCGGAAGGCAAAATAGGTTGCCGCCGCGACCGACCAGCCGGCCATGATCACCACAGTGCCGACGACGATCCAAAACGCGACGGGCCCGAACCGCACTTGGCGTCCAGCGTGCGCGATCGTGTAACCGGCGCGGCTGTCATACGAGTTGCCCCCGCGCGGGCGCGATTCGAACCGCTGCGCGGCGTCGCGAATACTGGGCTGCGCCAAAGGATGTGCCACGGGCTGGGTTCTGAAGGCCTGATGCGGCCGAGATGCTGCCCACTGCGACATTGACGCTCCCACTCGAACTGGTCACAGCCAGCTAAGCCGAGGGCGAATTTGAGCCGTTTATGGTTAATAATCGGCAAATGACAGCAACGATTTTGCGGTCATTTCGATAACTTGGGTAAATGCTTTGGCAACACCGCTTTTGCATGGCCTCAGAGGCTTTTGGCGGCGGCGAGGACTTCTTCAGCGTGTCCGGTCACCGACACCTTCGGCCACACCTGGACAATGCGTTGGTCGGGACCGATCAGGAAAGTGGCGCGTACGATGCCCATGAACTTCCTGCCATACATCGATTTTTCCTGCCACACGCCATAGGCCTCCAGCATCTTGTGCTTTTCGTCCGACGCCAGCGCCAACGTCAGCTTATGCTTGGCCTTAAAGGCGTCCTGCGCCGGCACCGGGTCGCCGGAAACGCCAAGGATATCCGTCCCGGCGCGGGTGAACGAGGTCTTAAGCCGCGAAAAGTCGATCGCCTCGGTGGTGCAACCGGGCGTATCCGCCCGCGGGTAAAAGTAGAGCACAAGCTTGCGCCCGGCGAAGTCCGCCAGCGAGACGGTTTCGCCGCCATCGCGGGGCAGCGTGAATGCCGGAGCCTTGGCGCCGGCGGCGAGTTGAGGGGCTTTGCGAGGAGCCATATGCCTTCCTTTCGACGCTTTCCAAGGGGCATTCTCCCCCAGCCAGAATGCCCGCGCAAACAGGGGCGGTCGATTGTTCGCGGCGCGGTATTCTGTTGCCAGCGATATCGTTATGACGACGCCACGGACGAGGGGACGCCCGAGGGGGCATGACGAAACCAGACAGGCAAAGCACGGCACCCCCGCGATGGGAGTCGGCGGTTCATCCGCGCCGTCGGGGCAGCCTCGCAGCAGCCCGCCGCGGTGGGCGTTGGGGTGACGGGCCCTACATTGCGGCCTATCGGCGGCTGTTAGGCCGCCATCGCCGGCTCATCCGGCGCGTCGGAATCGGTTCGGGCGTGCTGGTCGCGCTCCTGATGCTCGGCGGTGGCGCCCTGTGGTGGCGCCTCGATAGCGGCCCGATCCAACTCGACGCTTTCACCCCCTGGCTCGTCGGCGCCATCGAGGAAAATTTCGGCAGCATCGACCGCGTCGAGGTCGGGGGAACCCAGTTCGAGCGCACTGAAAATGGCGGCGCCGCGGTGCGGCTGCGCGATATCGTCGTCCGCGACCCCGACGGCACAGTGGTCGCAAGCGCGCCCAAAGCCGAGGTCCGGCTTTCCGGCATGGGGCTTCTCAGCGGCCATATGCGCGCCGAAAGCCTCAACCTGGTCGGCGCGGAAATGGCCGTGCGTATCGAGCAGGACGGCACTGTCACGATCTTTGCCGGCGCCAATAAGCATCCGATTGCGACCTCGTCGGCGCCGCTCGCCGCGCTCGCCAATAGCAGCCGTGACGCCAAGGCGAATCGATCGGACCAACCGGGGCCTGCGGCGCCCGCTGCGCGTGGCGTGGCGCCTCCGTCGGCCGCAGCCGCGGCGCCGGCCAAATCGCTGCCGCCGCGCCCGGCCAGCGATAGCGTTGCCGCGCTGCTGTCATGGATCGACGGTCTCGGCGAGCTGGGCCTCGATGGCCACGACCTGCGCGAACTCGGATTGAAAAACGGCAACCTGACCGTTGACGATGAGCGGACCGGCAAGCATTGGACGTTCAAGGACATCAGCCTCAGTCTGGCGCGGCCGCACGGCGGCGGCATTTTGGTCACTGTCGGCTCGGACAATGCCGAGCGGCCTTGGAAATTGACCGCGGCCATCAAGCCGACCCGCAACGGCTACCGCAGCATCGATCTCGAAGGCCGCCATATTTCCGCGAGCGATCTGCTGCTCGCCACCCGCATCGGCGATGGAACTCTGCAGACGAACTTGCCGGTGTCGGCCAGCCTTGAGGGCGAGATCGGTCCGGATGGCGTGCCGCAATCGCTGACCGGCCGCATCGTCGCCGAGGCGGGCTTTATCAGCGACTCCAACGACGCCGACGGTCGCCTCGACATCGACCACGCCGAATTCAAGATTAACTGGGATGCCGCCAACCACGTCCTTGCGGTGCCGTTCCAGATTCTCTCCGGCGGCAACCGCATTACGCTCAACGGACAGATCGAAGCGCCGGCACAATGGCCCGGCGCTTGGGCGTTCAAGATCGGCGGCGGCACGGTGGTTTTGAATGGGTCCGGGGCGCAGAACGATCCGCTGATCCTCAACCGCATCGCGGTGAGCGGCCGGTTCGATCCGGTGGCGCGGCGCGTCGTCATCGACGAGGGCGACTTCGGCAATACCGAGATCGGTATCGCCATGTCCGGCAATGCGGATTATTCGGGCGGCGACCTGCGTCTCGCCGCGGGCGTGGCTGGGACACGCATGTCGGCGGATTCCCTCAAGCGTCTGTGGCCGGTTTTTGTCGAGCCCAAAGTTCGCGACTGGTTCCTCGAACATCTGATGAGCGGCACCGTGGAGCGCCTGGTGATCGCGGTGAACGCTCCGTTCAATACGCTGAAAGCCAGCGGGCCGCCGATCCCGGATGACGGGCTGTCGGTCGATGCGCTGGCCACCAATTGCGTGATCCTTCCGGTGCAAGGCCTTCCGGCGCTGCACGATGCCGACCTCTCCGTGCACATCGTTGGCCGCAACGCGCAAATCGCGGTCGCCAAGGCGGTGGCCGATCTGCCCTCGGGGCGCAAGCTGGTGATGTCGTCGGGCTTGTTTGAAGTGCCCGACACCGCGCCGCATGAGCCGCCGGCGCGCGTTCACTTCAAGCTCGACGGTCCGGTTCCGGCGGCGGCCGAGTTGGTGGCGATGGACCGGCTGCGCGACGCCTCGGGCGTGCCGTTCGATCCGGCCACCACGCGCGGCACCATGAGCGCGCTGGTGGCTTTGACCATGCCGCTCAAGCCCGATTTGCCGCCGGGATCGACCAATTACGCGATCACCGTCGACGCCAGCAATTTTTCAGCCGACCACATGATCATGGGACAGAGAGTCGATGCTGCGGCGCTGAAAGTGAGCGCCAACAACCAGGGCTTCCAGATCAAAGGCGAGGTCAAGATCGGCGGCGCGCCGGCGAGCCTTGAGTACCGTAAGCAGCGCAGCGATAACGACGCCGACATCCGCATTCAAGGCATGCTCGACGAGACGGCGCGGAACATTCTCGGTCTCGATCCATCGGGCTCGATCAGCGGCGCCATCCCGGTTCAGCTTACCGGCCGCGTCGCCGCCTCGTCCGACCACGACGGCCGCTTCGCGATCGAGGCCGATCTGACGCCGGCGCAAATCAACGGCTACTTGCCCGGCTGGGTCAAACAGGCCGGCAAGCCGGCGCGCGCGACCTTTACGCTTACGACCAAGCCGCAATCCACTCGCATCGACGATCTTTTGATTGAAGGCTCCGGCGGCGGCGTGAAGGGCACCATCGAGTTTGACGGTTCGGGTGAGCTGCAATCGGCCAGCTTTCCGTCCTTCGGCTTTTCCGACGGCGACCGGACCAGCCTCAAGGCCGAACGCACCTCGGATGGAGCCTTGCGCGTGGTGATGCGCGGCGACGCTTACGACGGCCGGGGTTTCGTCAAGACCATGACCGGCGGACCGTCGACCGATCCGTCGGCGAAACATCAGGCGCCGGACATCGATCTCGACATGAAGCTCGGCGCCGTTCTTGGTTTCAACGGCGAAGCGGTGCGCGGTCTCGAATTGAAAATGTCACGCCGCGCCGGCGAAATTCGCAGTCTCGGTCTCAACGCCAAAATCGGCCGCAACGGTACCTTGACCGGCGACCTGCGTTCGCGGCCGGGCGCCCGCCAAGTGGTTGAAGTCGAAAGCAGCGACGCCGGCGCGCTATTCCGTTTCACCGACGTCTATTCGCGCATGACCGGCGGTCAGATGACGACGGTCATGGACCCGCCGTCGGCCAACGATCAGGAGCAATTCGGCTCGCTCAGCGTGCGCAACTTCGCCGTCCACGACGAGTCGGAACTCGAACACGCGGTCGCCAACGGCACCCAGCTGCCGCGCAACAATATCGATTTCACCGGATTGAAGATCGATTTTACCCGTACTGCGGGGCGCATGGCGCTGCACGACGGCGTGGTGCGCGGACCGATACTCGGCGGCACCATCGACGGCTTTTTGGATTACGGCCGCGACGAGGTGCACCTGCGCGGCACGCTGGTTCCGCTCTACGGCGCCAATAACTTGCTCGGCCAGTTGCCGGTGGTGGGGCTGTTTCTCGGCGGTGAAAAAGAAGGTCTGGTCGGCGTCACCTATGAGGTGATCGGCAAGCCGGGCAGTCCGGTGCTCCGCGTCAATCCGCTGTCGGCGCTGGCGCCGGGATTGTTGCGCAAGGTGTTCGAATTTCCGGCCTTCGAGCGCGACGGCGATGACACGGGCGCCATCGTCCAGCCTGACAATTTACGCTGACGGCTCACGCTGACGGTTTAAGCTGACGGCGCGC
>Ga0181531_10001851_pt1 | contig 13263 bp, 8 predicted proteins | sample PEATcosm2014_Bin_38_FD_119743 | JGI IMG/M metagenome (GOLD analysis project Ga0181531, IMG submission 119743) | Peatland microbial communities from MTU Mesocosm Facility, Houghton, MI, USA - PEATcosm2014_Bin11_10_metaG | ecosystem: Environmental > Terrestrial > Soil > Wetlands > Peat | place... | reverse complement strand
CGAGAGCGTGATATCCAGGTTCTTCGGCCCCATCATGTCCCAGAGAATCCCGAACTTGAATTGCTGGTGGCGCCCGCTGTCGCGCAGTCCCTTCGCGTAATAACGGCTGCCGTACAGCCCGTCGGTTTCCGTGAACTGAACCACCGCCTCCTCGCCGTCGAAGAACACCAGCTCCACCCGCCGCGCCAGCCCCGGATCCTGCGCCAGCGTCCGCGCCAGCTCTATCAACGCCCCCGTGCTCGATCCCCCGTCGCTTGCCCCCACGAAGCGGATCGTATCGAAAATCTTCGTGTCATAATGCGAGCACACGATCGCCTGCTGCGTGGTCTTATCGTTGCCGAACCGCGCGATGATATTGCAAAACGTCACGCGCCCCCGCGGCGTATCGTCGTCAAACTGCTGGAGCTCCGTCGTCCAGCCCGCCTTTTGCAGCTCATCGACAATGTACTGCCGCGCCTGCACCACCGCCTTCGATCCCGACGGCCGCGGGCCAATGTCCACCAGCACCTTCACATCCGCGAATGCCCTATCTCCAGAGTAGAGATTCCAGATATTCGAGACCGGTTTCGCGTCGCCCCCGGAGCGGCAGGCGGCAAGGAAAAGCAAACTGGCGGCGAGGCATGGCCTCCATCGAATCTTCATCGGAAACAATCTACGATAAACAATCTCCCCAGTCGCTAAGGCACGGCTTCCAGGGTTACGGGCCCCGTGAAGCTCCTTTCCACAAACCAGCCGGAGCCAATGTTCTGGCGCTGGAATATGGCGCCCCGGAAGGGGAGCTGCGTCGAAGGCCCGGCGATGGCGCCAAGGAAAAGACCGTTCCCGAGGCCAATAGCCATCGAGAGTTTTCCCCTGCCTCCGCCAATCGTATTGTTGGCGGATAGCGTAACGAGCAACGGCGATGGAGAAGCGGCTGTGCCCGCCTGGCCGAAATCGAGAATTCCATTGGCCGTCGTATTGGCAAACTGAAGGACCCTGATCCCATGCGCCGGGGCCGTGTAGCGCGAGCCAATCACGGATGCGCCCGCGGCAAATCCATTGGAATAGGCGCCATTGCCCTTTGCCGGCGCGCTGTCCCAGCCCAGCAATCCGTCAAAATCGCTCGTTCCCGCGATGCTTCGAAACTGGACGGTCCCGCAAATGCTCTCCAGGTGTCCGGCGCTCCCCGTGGTGCCATAGAGAGGCAGCGATCCATCGGCCCTCACATATCCGCCGGCTGCGAACGGGACGCCGTCGCCCAGCCAGCCCGTTATCGTCGCGGCGCCGGAATCCGCCACATTCATTGCGGCGGCGCCCATACCCGCCGGCAAAACCTGCGGGGTCCCCTGCGCGCCGGATTCGGTGGCGGAGAGAAGCACCGTATAACTCCCGGTCTCCGGTGCGGGATTGGTCGCACTAAACGGAACTTTCGGGATCGTAAAGACCGAGCTTTCTTCCCCGGCAATACTTCCGTTGAACACTCCGTCCGCGGGATCGGCCTTCAAACTCAAAGTCGCCGTGGCGCCGCCCGGCGGCCCGAAAGTCGCCGTGTAAGTCCCGCTGGCGCGCAATTGTCCCTGGAAGCGAAACACACGGCCGGCGAGATCGACAACACCGGTCAATGCACCCGACGGCGAGGCGGTTACGGAGATGCTTCCCCAATCCTGTTGCAGCGAACCACCCGAGCCGATGATGGTATTGTAAGTGCCGGCCTGGGAAGCAAACAGGCTGCGCACGATGACATTGGCCGTGGCGGTGGTGACGCCGTCGGTCACCGTATAAGAGAATATGTCGAGGTTGTGAAAATTGGAACCGGGGATGTAAACGATGGTGTTATTCGCCCCAATGAAGTCGGCGCCGCCGCTTCCTTGCGTGACGGAAACGACGCGGTAGCCCGCCACGTTTCCTCCGGCCACATCTGCAAGGACGTCAATGTCCACCGGAACCCCGCCTGCGATATAGACGGTGACATCGCTGGCGGTTGTGACCGCCGGAGGCGTGGTAAATGACGCATCGGAGCCCGTCACGGTTCCAAGGCTGTTGGTCGCCGCGATCCGGTAATGGTAGGTCAAACCGGGAATAAGGCCGCTCAGCGTCCCCGATTCCGCGACGCTCCCAGTCCCGGCAGCAATATTGAACGTGCCGCTGGTCTCGCCGTAAGAGGTATCGGTTCCGTATTCGAAGTAGACTCCGGTGGCCAGCCCATTGTCGCTTGCGGTGCCCGTCACGATTGCGGTAGTCGGCGTAATATTCGAGGCGCCTCCCGTCTCCGCCGATGGCGCCGTCGAAGCCGTGGTAAATGTCATGTCGGAGCCGGTGCCCGTGCCCGCTGCGCTGGACGCCACAAGCCGGTAATGGTAGGTCAGCCCCGTGCTCAACCCTGTGAGCGTGGCGGATTCAACGACGTTGCCGGTTCCCGCCTGGATACCGAACATACTGCTGTCGCTGCCATAATTGGTGTCCGTCCCATATTCAAAGAAGGCGGTCGTGAAGAGCCCCTCGTCATTCGCGCTGCCAGTCACGGTGGCGCTCGTGCCGGTGATATTCGACGCGCTTCCAGTCACGGCCGCCGGAGGCAATTGCGGCGGCATCGTAAAGGCTTGATCCGCCCCATAAACTGTCCCGTTCGCGTCCTCTCCGTCTATGCGAAAGTGATAAGTCACTCCGGGCTGCAATCCGACGACTATCTCACTTTCTCCGAGAAGATTGGTTTGGGTCCCGGTAACCGCCGGAGCTGTCGTAACCCCATAGGTTGCATTGAGCCCATATTCAAAGTACGCGGACGAGACAAACCCATTCGGGTTAATGTCGCCAACCAGTTCCACGCTGGTGTGGCTTAGGATGATCGCCGTGCCCGTCACCACCGTTGGCAGTTCGTTAGGCGGCGTCAGGAAGGTCGCGTCATTGCCAATACTGGTGCCGCTGCTGTTTACCGCAACGATCCGGTAATGATAAGTGGTGTTGCCGGAGAGCCCGGAGAGCGATCCGCTGGTGGAAACCGCCAGGTCTCCAGACCCCGCATCCTGAGCGGCCGTGGTGCCGGTGTAGGAGGCGGAGAGGCCGTATTGAAACCATGCGGTCGTATCGAGCCCGTTCGGGTTAACGGTCCCGGTAAGGACCGCGGTTTCTTGCGTCGCGGAAGAGGGCACGCCGGTTACGACGGTCGGCACGCCTTCGTCTGCCGTTGTGAATGTCTCGTCTTCGCTGTGGGTGATGCCGCTCGCATTGGTCGCGGTCAGGCGGACGTGGTAAGTGGTGTTCGGCGCGAGGCCGCTGATCTGCTCAGTCACCGGGAGGGCAGCCGAGCCGCTCCCAAGGGCCGAACTCTGACTCTGGGTGCCATAAGTGGTATCGAGCCCGTATTCGAAGTATGCCGTCGTCGCGAGTCCGTTGGGATTGACGGTCCCATCGAGAGTAATGGCGGTGCCGCTGGCATTTTGTGGCTGATCGAAAATTACGATCGGCACGGTGGTGACGGAGTAATTGTAGGCAACCAATTGCGTGCCGGCGGGAACGACGACAAAGCCGTCCCCGGCCGCAATATCATTGCCATCGCCGCTCGAGGCGCCGGAGCCCAGCGTGCCCGTCCACTGCACCTGGCCGGTGGCATGGCTGAGGGCGTAGAAGTTTCCATTCCCGGAGCCGATGTACACATAGCCATTGAGATAGATGGGCGAGGTGGCCAGCGTGCCATCTCCCGCGAAGCTCCATTGGACACCGGTTCCGCTCAGACCGGCCGCCTCGAGCGTCCCACCACTCAGGTAGAAGCCCTGCTGGCCGTAGAATGCGGGAGTCGAGTCGGTGCCGGAGGGGTTCACGCCGATGTATGCCCCCGTTGTCGCGTTGAGGATGAGGTTGGTGCCTGCCCAGTCCTCGGTGTAGAGCCGGTTATTGTAATAGACCGGTGTGGCGCCCCCTCCCCCATCCCCATCGGCTGGGTAGTGCCAGATGAGATTCCCGGTCACGGGATCGAAGTCGTAATCCTGGCCGGCCGGATAGGTCACGTAAACGCCACTGCCAGTGACGGCCGGGGAACTGTCGTCGCCATTTGCAACGCTTTGGGTCCAGAGCAGTGCGCCGGTGACTTCATCGACCGCATAAAGGGTGCCGCCTTCCCCTGCGCCGCCGGTGTAGACGATGCCGTTCATGGCGCACGGAGCGGAACTGAAGGCGTACTGGCCCGGCAATTGCCTGCTCCAGAGCTCGACCCCTGAGTTGATATCGAAGGCTGCCTCGAGCCCGCTTTCATTCACCACAAACAACCGGCCCGCATCGTAGGCTTCCGCGTTCCATGTGTAGTATTGGCCGCCCACGCCCACAGGTCCCCATGCGACCGCGCCAGTCGAGGCATTGAGGGCGTAAATCTGCCCACCCGAACTGCTCACCACAACGCAGACCTTGCCGGCCGCAATGATCGGATAGGAGACGTTGGCGCCAAAATTAACCGACCAAGCGGGAGTCAGCGCAGGCGCCATCGAGCCGCTGACGAGCGCCCCGCTGTGCGCCTGATTGAGTTGGACGGCAACGGAATCCTGAGCGGCCGCCCTGCCACCCAATAAAAGGCACAGAACCACGGATAACAAGATGGGGAGAAGGATACGCTGAATCATAAGCCACAACACCGGTGACCGACCGGAGCGGAGGATAATGGGCGCACGCTGGCGAAACGCAAGCGCCCAGTCTCGGGGAATACGATCGGACTCAAACTACTCCGAACCGATCCCAATCAAATCCAGAATCCGCTGCAGATCATCCTTGCCGTAATACTCGATCTCGATCCGCCCCCGCTTCTCCCCATGCTGAAGCACCACATGCGTCGCCAGATGCTGCTGCAGCCGGTTTTGCACATTCTGGTACTGCGGCGCCAGCCCCGCGCTGCGCTGACCGTTTCCGCCCGAGCGCGTCGGCCGCTCGGTCCCTTGATTGGCAAAATGATTCGCAACCACCTTCTCCGTCGCCCGCACGGTATAGCCGTGCCGGATCACCGATTCCGCAATGTGCAATTGCTCCTCCGGGCTCTTGAGCGAGAGCAGCACCTTCGCGTGCCCGACCGAGATTTGATCATGCGCAAGCCAGCTCTGGATTTCCGGATGCAGCTCCAGCAGCCGCATGCAATTCGCAATCGCCGCCCGGCTCTTGCCCACCTTTTGCGCGATGTCTTCCTGCCGCAGCCCAAACTCCTTCGCCAGTCGCGAAAACGCCTGCGCTTCTTCAATCGGGTTCAGGTCCTCGCGCTGCAGGTTCTCGATCAGCGCAAGCTCCAGCACTTCCTGATCCGATGCCGCGCGAATGATCGCCGGCGCGTCGAGCAACCCCACCTCCTTCGCCGCGCGCCACCGCCGCTCGCCCGCGATCAGCTCGTATTTATCAAGCCGCTGCCGCACGATCAGCGGCTGGATGATCCCGTGCTCGCGGATCGAATCGACCAGCTCCCGAAGTTTCTCCCCGCGAAATTCCGTCCGCGGCTGGAGCGGCGTCGGCGTGATATCCTCGAGCCGGATCTGCTGCACGCGCTCGCCGAGTTCGGGCATCGGTGTTGGCGAGGCCACCCGCCGATTGATCAGCGCGCCGAGACCTTTACCGAGTGCTACCTTGGGCATGGGAGCGCTAAGGTATTTGGTACCGCGCGGATTGCCAATTTTGTTTTTGCCCTTACCGTCGATTCGTGCGCCCGTGGCTGCTGGAACTCCTTCTCTTCGACGATGTAGCGCCCCATTCGGCCGCGATGAATATGGCCATCGATGAATCGCTGCTGGCCGCAATCCAGACCCCCATCCTGCGCGTTTACCGCTGGGAGCGCCCCGCAGTTTCGTTCGGCTATTTCGAGCAATGGCAGCCCGTCCGCAAGCTGCATCCCACACGCGATCCCGTCCGCCGCTGGACCGGCGGCGGCGTCGTTTTGCACGGCCAGGATCTTACCTACTCGCTCCTAATACCGCGGACAATCAACGCTGGCGCGCCGGGCGAAAGCTACCGCCTCATCCACGGCGCCCTCTGCCGCGCCCTCGGCGAAATCGGCCTAGCAGCCCAGCCCGCCGGCTCCTCCTCCGCAAGACGCTCCCACGCCTGCTTCGAAAACCCCGTCCTGCACGATGTCCTCGTCGGAGCCCAAAAAGTCGCCGGCGCCGCGCAGCGCCGCACGCGCGCCGGTCTCCTCCATCAAGGCAGCATTCAATCCCTCGAATTAACTCCCGATTTCCCCACCCGCTTCGCCTCCCATCTGGCCGCGAAAATAAAGCCCCATTCCTTCAACATCACTGCTGCGGCAGAAAACCTCGCCGCCAAAAAATACGCCACCCGCGCCTGGCTCGAGCGTCTCCCCGCCACCATCCCAAAACCTGCCGCAACCCAAAGCCCGGCAAACGTGCCTTAAATCTCCCCTACCCCTTTCGAATTTCTGATTTCGAATTTCGAATTTCGAATTTTCCTCACGCCACCGCCGCCATCCCGCCCGGATTCGTCGTCTGCGGCGGCAGCGAGAGCACCGTCGAGGACCAGTAATCGATGATCTCGAGCGCCTGAAACCGGAAAACGATCAACAGCGCATCGTTCAGCGCCACGCTTATCTTCTTCGCAATCTGCTGCAGCGACTCCGCCCCATTGATCGCCGTCGCGAACCGCGCCTCCACATCGTTCAATTTCAGCCGCTGGATCAATTCGTACCCCTTCCGCGTATACGCCGGCGACCCATTCGGGTCCGGCCGTTGCGACGCCATCAGGCTGTCAAAACGCACATACCTCAGACTCGCAAGCACCCAGTTGTCCGGGTCATCCGTCGATGGCGGGAAATTCCGGGCGAAATCGGGAAACTCCCCAATCTCCGAAAACTCAAAATTCACCCGCCCCGCCGTCCACAGGTTCGAGAACAGCCGCTGCCCATGCTCCCGGGTTATCTGCACCACATCGTCATGCGGAAACCCATTCCGCCCCGCCAGGAACAGGAAAAGCGGGCACCCAGACGCCGCCTGGTTCGCCTGCCCCTCCATCACCAACCCCAGGTTCGTCGAGTTCAGAATGACCGGAGAGTCCCGCAGATAGAGCTGAAAATTGCGCGACGTGGCGAAAAGAAACCGCCCCTTTGAGAAAAATAACTCCACTGGCGCGCGGTTTATAAACACCCGCAGCACCCCGGTCATCTTATCCCCGTACGCCATTTGCAGCGCATTGCGCAGCGAGAAAAACCCGGTATGGCCCGAGAAAACCACCTTCGCCGCATCGCGGAAAAGGATCACGCTCGAAGGGGGCGGCGGCGCCTTCGCTTGCGCCAGTTGCGTGCTCATCACCGGCAGCAGCGACTCCGCGCTCACCGGCTTCGGAATCGAGCGAACCACATTCGAATACCGCTGCTTGAGCTTCTCCCCATGGCCATTGCTGGACATGACGACAACCGGGATACTCGAGGTTTGCGGATCGTTCAGCAGCCGGTAGACGACCGCTTCCCCGTCCATGTCCGGCAGCGACTCGTTGAGCAATATCATGTCCGGCTGCGCTACCAGGAACCGGTCAAAACCCTCCGCGCCGCGTTGAGCCAGGAGCACATCCACGTTGCCAAACTGTTGGGCAAGCGCGGTCTCAGCGGCTTTTGAGGACGCCAGGCTATCGTCAATGACCAAAATTTTCTGTGACATGGCAGTTGTGAAAGAAAAAACGAGCAGGAAACACGCCTCACTCGCACTCAATAAACAAATACGGAACCGCCGTTCTAAGTCAACCACATGCGCCGGGAATCGAACGGGAGGGGAAAAAGGGCGATGCCGTAGGGGATCGGTCCGCTGCGTTGCGAAGATTACGCTGTTTTCCGTATTTGTTATCTGGACCACCTCTATCGGCGACGCTGCCACCCCCCTGGAGCGCCAATCTCCCGATTGGCATCATCATAAAGCTCCGCCCCCCGGCGGAGTCCATTCATCCGTATAATTCCTTGAATTGGTATTACTCCCCTTGGTGCAATCCCCCACATCCTCTCCCCGGGTGGACAACCTCCACTGCATCCCCTTACTCTCCGCCTTTAAGTTATGCCCGATCCCGTTCGCGTCCGTTTCGCCCCCTCCCCTACCGGCTCCCTCCACATCGGCGGGGCGCGCACCGCCCTTTTCAACTGGCTCTTCGCCCGCCACTCCGGCGGCGTCTTCATCCTCCGCATCGAGGATACGGACAAAGCCCGCAACACCGCCGAGGCCACCCAGGCCATCTACGACGGCCTGCGCTGGCTCGGCCTCGATTGGGATGAAGGCCCCGGCGCAGGCGGCGATCACGGCCCGTACTTTCAGAGCGAGCGGGAGCCCGTCTACCAGCGATACCTCGATCGGCTGCAAGCCGCCGGCCGCGTCTACGAGGAGCAGGGTGCCATCCGCTTCCGTTTCATCCGCGAGAAGATCACCGTCGCCGACTTGATCTGCGGCCACGTCGAGATCGATATGACCGATCCCGCGACGAACCCCGATATGACCATCCGCCGCCCCGACGGCTCGTGGATTTTCCACTTCGTCAACGTGGTGGACGACATCGAGATGCGCATCTCCCACGTCATCCGCGGCGAGGATCACCTCTCGAACACGCCCAAGCACATCCAGCTTTACCAGGCCCTCGGCGTCACTCCCCCGCGCTTCGCCCATATCCCGCTCATATTGAACAAAGACGGCTCAAAAATGAGCAAACGCGATCAAGGCGCCAGCCTCGGGGCATACATCGATCTCGGCTACTCACCCGAGGCCGTCCGCAATTACCTCTGCCTCCTCGGCTGGTCGCCAAAGGATAACCGCGAGAAACTCGATATCGGCGAGGTCATCCGCCTCTTCGATCTCAAAAACGTGAACCGGAAGAATGCCGCGTTCGATCTGGACAAATGCACCTGGCTCAGCGGCGAGTATCTCCGCGAAATGGACGGCGAGACCTTCCAGCAACGCGCCCGGGAAGCATTGTCACACGCCGGCGTCGATCTCGGAGCATTCCCCCCGGCATACGTGCACGCCGCCATCGAAACCTGCCGGGGCAAACTCAAGGTCTTCAGCGAGCTTCCCGCCTACGCCGGTTTCTATTTCAAAAAGGATGTCGAATACCACCCCGAGGCCGCCGCCAAGCAGTTCACGCCGGAAAACCGCCCCCGCCTCGAGGCCGTCCGCGCCGCCTTCGCCGGGCTCCCGGAGTTCAACGCCACAACCATCGAAACCACCCTCAAGACCACCGCCGCCACACTAGGCGTGAAAGTCGGCATCCTCGTCCACCCCACCCGCCTCGCCCTCACCGGCGCACCGTCCGGGCCCAGCCTGTACCACTTAATCGAGGTCCTCGGAAAAGAGGAAGTGCTGACGAGGCTCGACGCGGCACTGAATAGTACTGCTTAGCCCGGGGAGTAGCTCCACCCCCCCGGGAGCGCCAATCTCCCGATTGGCATCATCATAAAGCTCCGCTCCCAGCGGAGCCCACATATCCATACAATTATTTGAATTGGTATAAAAGGGGCCGGCGGCAGCAACCGCTGACCCTGAGTTGAAACTGAGCCACTGCCAAATAATTTACAGCCAACTTTCGATTTTCATTGAAGCGTGTTCACTAATATGCAATGATGCTCTGCTTTGAATCGCCGGTATTATCCAGCCAGCGCCCTTGGCCCGGGAACTCCTCAACCCTTCCAGCCAACCAAATATGCACCAATGTGCAATCAAGGTAAATCAAGGCAAATCAAGCTATATCAAGGCAAATCAAGCCACTTTACACGCCCCAGATCCTTCAACCCCCAGTCTATGCCTCCCAAGGCATCCAACCTAATGTAACCAATTCCAACCTAATCCAACCACCTTCTCTTTTGCTTCATTTCTTTCTCACCATCCTGGCAATCTCTGAAATTGACCGACAAACCTCCGTTGGTGTGTAACGTCTCGCCATGGTTCTCTCCTCGTTTTCCTGGGCCCGGCCACTTTTGCCGGCGATTCTGATCCTTGCGGCAGCGGGCGCCCTCCGTGGCGCCGGCGCCTTGACCCAGCCGGTAGCCGCGGTTCACCCGGTCACGGACACCTATTTCGGCACCACGCTCACGGATCCCTACCGCTGGATGGAGGACCTGAAATCCCCGCAACTCCAGGCATGGGTCAAGGCCCAGGCGGCCTACACCAAGGATTACCTCAGCAAGCTCCCGGGCCGCAACGCCCTCCTCAAACGCGTCGAGGCCCTCGACAACGCCGCAACCCGCGTAGACAGCCTCCAACTTTGCGGCCCCCGCTATTTTTACATGAAGACGACCCCGGCGGATCAGACGCCGAAACTCTACGTCCGCGACAACGAGACCGGGAAGGAGCGGCTCCTGGCCGACCCTCAGGCGCTTGGCGCCCCCGGCAAGCGCTACACGATCAGCGAGTATTACCCGTCACCAGATGGGAAAATGGTGGCAATCGAGATTGCACCGGGCGGCTCGGAGGAGGGCGTTCTCCACATCCTCGATGCCGCCACCGGAAAGCCCGCGAAGGAAACCATCGACCGCGTCTGGGACGCCTCTGTGAGCTGGGGCCCCGGCGACGGATATTTCTACTACACCCGGCTGCAAAAGATCGGCCCGGGGATGACCGCACTGGACAAGGAACTGGACGAGGCCGCTTTCCTCCATCACCTGGGTGACGATCCGTCCAAGGACACCCCCGTCCTCGGCCGCAAATTCAATCCGCCCGTGCCCATGATCCCGACCGACTCAGCCGGAGTATGGGTGACACCCGGCTCGCCCTATGCCACCGGGTACATCAATCACGGCGTGAAGAACGAGATCACGGTTCTGATTTCACCCGCCGACGCCCTTGCCGCAGGCAAGCCGGCATGGACCAAAATCGTCGATGTCGATGACGGCGTGGTGAACGCAACCACCATGGGCCATGAGATGTGGCTCATGACGCACAAAGATGCCAACCGGTTCAAAATCATCCACTTGGACCTCGATCATCCCGATATTTCGAAAGCGGACACCGTCGTCCCGGAATCCGATCTCATCGTCCGCACCCTCGCCGCAGCGAAAGACGGGCTTTACGTCATCAAGGCAAAGGGCGGCATCGCTTCCCTATTCAGAGTCCCGTATGACCAGGCGACGGAAATCCCCGTTCCCCTCCCCTATGAGGGCTCAATCGCCGATTTCTCAACCAGCCTTCAGCACGACGGCACCCTGGTGCGGCTCACGGGCTGGACCGAGGCGCCGCAGTGGTACGCATACGACCCCGCGGCCGGCAAGCTCACCAATACCCGCATCGAGCCCCTGAACCCGACCGATTTCTCCGGAATCACCTCCGCCGAAGTAACCGCGACGGGCACTGACGGTACGCCCATACCGCTTTCGATCATCTACAAGAAGGGTCTGAAACTGGACGGCGGGAACCCATGCCTGATGGAGGGCTACGGGGCTTATGGTTTGAGCATCGATCCAAGATTCGACACAACCCGTCTCGCCCTCCTCGAAAAGGGGATCGTCGTCGCCTGGGCGCACGTGCGCGGCGGCGGGGAGAATGGCGAGGATTGGCACCTGGGCGGTCAGAAGCTGACGAAGGAAAATACGATCGGCGATTTCATAGCCTGCGCGCAGTACCTCATCGATCACGGCTACACCTCCTCGACAAAGCTTGCGCTCCGGGGGACCAGCGCGGGGGGCATCACAATCGGCGGCGCCCTCACCCAGCGGCCGGATCTCTTCGCACTCGCAATCGTCAATGTCGGCGTGGTCAACGCATTGCGCGCGGAATCCGAGCCGAACGGGGCCTCGAATACGCCCGAGTTTGGCTCCGTAAAGGACCCGGACGGATTTAAGGGCCTCTATGCGATGGATGCTTACCAGCACGTAAAAGACGGGACCGCCTACCCCGCGGTCCTTCTGATCACCGGGGCAAATGACCCGCGCGTCGATCCGGTCGAGCTCTTCAAGATGACCGCGCGCCTCCAGGCGGCCACTTCGAGCAAAAACCCGGTCCTCCTGCGCGTGGATGCCGACGCCGGACACGGCATCGGCTCGACGAAGAAGCAGCGGGACGCGATCACCGCCGACCAGGCAGCGTTGCTCCTGTATGTTGCCGGGAAGAACGAAGGAAAATAGAAGTGGCTCGAATTCACCCGCGTTTTCTCTGCCTTTCATAATTCATACTTCATAATTCATAATTTTCCCCGCCACCACCAATGAAGGATAAAACAAGTTGACACGCCCCCGCCCCGCGACTAGTTTGCTCGCCCTTTTTCTAAACGACCGGACATGAAGACTTTTTCAGCCAAAGCCAGTGAAATTCAGCGCCAATGGTGGGTGATCGATGCCAAGGACCAGGTGCTCGGCCGGGTCGCTGAAAGAGCGGCCAACCTCCTCCGCGGCAAGCACAAGCCAATCTACACCCCGCATGTGGATACCGGCGATTTCGTGGTTGTGATCAATGCGGACAAGGTGCGGGTGACCGGCAAGAAGGATGTGCAGAAGGCTTACACGAGCTTCTCGGGATACGTCGGCGGCCATCACACGGAGAATTTTAATTCGCGGCTCGAGCGGCATCCCGAATTGATCGTCGAGCGGGCGGTGCGGGGGATGATCCCTCACAATCGACTCGGACGCGCTATCTATACCAAATTGAAAGTCTATAAAGGCGAGAGTCACCCGCACGAGAGCCAGGAACCAAAGGCTGTCGCTCTCTCCTAACCACCTCAACCTCATGGCATTACAGGAAATCATCGCAACCGGCCGGCGCAAAGAGGCCGTGGCCCGCATCCGGATGAGCCCGGGCACGGGGAAGATCGAAGTCAACGGGAAGGCGTTCGAGGAATATTTCCCGACGTCGAACCTTCAGAATTCGATCCTGGCGCCGCTCCAGGTGGCGAAGAGCACGAATACTTTTGACGTGGTGGTAAACGCCCACGGCGGCGGCCCGAACGGCCAGGCCGGGGCCGTGCGCCTCGCGATTGCGCGCGCGCTGATCATCAGCGACGTGAATCTGCGCGGCTCGCTGAAAGAAGAAGGTTTCCTCACCCGCGATCCGCGGATGAAGGAGCGGAAGAAAGCCGGCCAGCCCGGCGCCCGCAAGCGCTTCCAGTTCTCGAAGCGCTAGAGCGTTTTCGATTTAATCTGACGCGCGTTCTGGCGGCCCTTCAGGCCGCGGTGCCCGCTTTTTATCGCTACACAGGGCTGAAGCCCTGTGCTTTGCGCGGCCGGGCCTTCAGCCCGAAGATGCGGCAAAGTAAACAGAAACTGCTCTGGGTCCCTCGGGTCCTTTTGGTCCTTTTGGTCCCTTTGCTCCCTTTGGTCCCTTTGGTCCCTTTGCTCCCTTTGGTCCCTTTGCT
>Ga0181531_10001850_pt1 | contig 13265 bp, 12 predicted proteins | sample PEATcosm2014_Bin_38_FD_119743 | JGI IMG/M metagenome (GOLD analysis project Ga0181531, IMG submission 119743) | Peatland microbial communities from MTU Mesocosm Facility, Houghton, MI, USA - PEATcosm2014_Bin11_10_metaG | ecosystem: Environmental > Terrestrial > Soil > Wetlands > Peat | place... | reverse complement strand
GTGAGGTTCTTGAGGGCGAGATGAACTGCAACGCCATTGTCTGTCTGCTCAATGGTCGCCGTTCCAACGGTGGCTCCGTTGGCGTCATTGAGCACGACAATCTTGGAAGCTGGCTTATCGGCGGCATATGCTCCCACGGCAATGAATGCTAGGGCGAGAGGGATGCAGATCCAGATGCGCTTGTTCATAGGTAATTCCTTTCGACTGCAAATCTGTTAGAGCTCGCCTGCGAGCAGCGCCTCGTACTGGGCCTCGGTGAGAGGAACCACAGAGAGACGTCCCTGGCGAAGCAGCGGAGAGTCAGTGAACAATGTACTCTGTTTGATACCGGCAAGGTCCACGGGATGCGCGATTGGCTTTCCGGCGGCGATGCGAACGAGCGGCACCTTGGGATCGGTGGCATCGACGGACAGGACGCGGGCTGAGCCCACGGCGCGGCGCTCGTCTCCCGTGTGATAGATGATGAGTTTGTCGCCCTTGTGCATCTCACGCAGGTGCTTGACGGCGGCGGGGTTGGTGACGCCATCCCATAGAGTCTCGCGGTCGCTCTTGAGTTGCTCAAAGGAGTAGACGGTGGGTTCGGTCTTGAGCAGATAGTACATGGGCAAGAGTTGTAGCACAGGTTGCAGGGAAAGAACACTTCAGGAGTGTCCATTCAGCGATGACCGAGAAAGAATTTTCCGCAGAGGCGATCCGAACCCGGGTCATGGCAATTCCCTCGATGCAAACGTTTGGCTACCGGATCGAAGAGTTGAGCCCGGGCCGGGCAGTGATGGTCGCGCCATACGATTCCAAGCTGGACGGCATCTTCCAATGCTTTCACGGCGGACTGCTGGCGACGCTGGCGGACTCGACGGGCGGCACGGCAGTGCTGACGGTGGTCGGAGCCGAGGCAGCCACGGCGACAACAGACCTGAGTATCCGCTTCCTTGCCCCGTGCAAGACGGATGCGCGCGCGACCGCCAAAGTCATTCATACAGGGAACAGGCTGGTGATCGCCGAGGTTGATATCCACGACATGGATGGGCGGCACGTTGCCGTGTGCCAGGCGACCTATATGCGGCTACGCAAGCGAGGGTGAGGGATTGTAGAGGAAGTTCCCGGGCTGGGATAGTGAGTGCCTAGGCAATGTTGCGACAGGTATCGAAGGGACTCCGATAACGTGGCTGATCGGAGCCCCCTGGACTGCCGGGTTCCTAGAAGTGGAAGCCCAACTGAGCCGTGTAGCTTCGCGGCGTCACATAATGTGTCCCGCTAAAGGTGGAGAGGAAGTTATACAGCGCATAGTTATTGGCCAGATTGATCACCGTGAACTGTGCGCTCCACTTGTACTTGTCTCTGTTCAGCAGGTTGTCGTGTCCAACTGAGAGGTCAAACAAGTTACGTGCCTGAATACGCGGCGGGTTCTTGTCATCATTCTCAGTGCCTGGGGCAGGAATGCTGGTGAGGGTAGAGCCGTACTGCGCGGTGGGACACAGACTCGGGCCAAGTCCTGAACTGATCGGAGTGGTCGGAGTCGCGCGCACACTGCCGCAATAGAGCCCACCCTGAAACTGCTGATCCGGACTAAGGATAGACACGTCCACCACAGAGTTGCTGCCTGCTGGTCCGTTGATGCAGCTACCGCCTGCGCAGGGAACTGGCCCCGCGACAAGTCCGCTGTCATAGCGCCAATTGAAGCCCATCCATGGACCTCGTTTCCAAGGTTGATATTGGATGTGAGTGGTCTCGTTGAACTTCTCGTCATGGTCAATGCGGAAGACTCCCACTGGTCCGGGCGTGGCTCCAGCTCCGGCCACTTGGGGAGTAAAGAAGCGCGCGGCCACGCTGGAGAACACCACCAACGCAGAGAATCCGTGGATGCTCGGCACGCTCAAGCGCCCCGCGTATCCAGGAATCTTCGAGCGATCCCATTCCACCGGGAACGTGATCGGAGTATTGCCCAGCACACTGAAGTCAAAACCGTGGTGTGTGTACTTCCAGATGTACTCACCGGAGAACACCATGTACTTTCCTATTGCCTGTTGAAACCCGGCGTGAAACTCGTTGCGCCAGCCCGCACTCAACGGGGTGAGGCCAGCAGCCGAGCAGAGGAGCAAGGGATTCAGGACTGCATTTCCGCAACCTGCGCTGGACAATATCAGGTTCTCGTTGAAAGGGCTTTCCAGCGTACGCGCGTACGAGACCCGGAGAACCGTCTTGCTCGGCTTGATGTTGTAGGCCACACCTAAGCGAGGCTCGGCTTCGCGATGAGAGGTCAGCCCGTTATACAGATCGCCACGCACTCCAAGGTTGAAGTTCCAGCTTCCGACCGTAATCGCGTCCTGAATGTACAAGGCCAGCTCTTTGATGTCGGTGTGGCCGTTGAAGGAATACAAGCCTCCACCGCGCGTCAAATCGTACGGCAACAGCAGACCGTTGAAGTTTGGATTTGCCGTGAGTGCGCCTACGCACTGCGCGGTGCTCGTCAATTCAGGGTTTGTGTCAGGACTGCCATCTGGATTCAGGCACACGGCGTTCAGCGTCGGATTCACGATCCCAAGGTTGTCGTGCTCGTCAAGAAACGTCTGCTCGTAGGTGACGCCTGCCTTCAAGTTGTGAATACCCTTCACATACGAGAGATTGGAGCGAAGGCCCGTATTCATCAACGTGCGGTTTTGCCCGACGGTCTCCGACTGCAAATTGGGAGAGAGATCGGCAAACGGATTGCCGCTGGGGTAGTAGTTGTATTGATCGCGCCGCACAAAGGCACCGAGGGTAAACAGGGTTGTGCCGCTAAGCAGGCGAGTCCACGACGGCGCAATGTTGAATGTCTTGATCTGCGAGCGCTGATCCGTCGCACCCACGGTCAGGCCGTTTGGTCCCAGGCCGCCATTGCTCACAACCACACCGGACCAGGCGGTGGCGTTATGCTGATCAAACGAGTTCGGCGTCTGGAACCACGAGCGCGTGAATTGCAAATTCGTGTGAACCGAGTCTTTGGCGGAGAGCTGATAATCGACGCGATCGAAGAGGTTTTCTTCATTCCCCTTATCGTGCATCACGACGAACTCCGGAGGATCGAGGAATCGGCCTGAGTTCAGGCCATTCGCGGCGATGAAGTTTCCCCAGTTCTTTCCCCCGTAGCCAAGATTGAAACCCAGGTTCGACGTGCCGAAACTTCCATATTCTGTGGTGACACTTCCATGCGGCGTGGTCATCCCCTGGCCGGAGCGAGTGGTGACGTCAATGACGAGACTGGTCTTGCCGCCGAACTCCGCCGGTGGTGCGCCGGCGATCACCTCCATCGACTGAATCGAATCCAGCGGAATCTGGTTGGAGAAGACCTTGCTCTGCTGGTCCGTGATCGGCTGACCATCCACGGAAAATGAGTTCTCAGCGTGATCTCCGAGCCCGTGGAAGAGTCCATTGGAGTCAGCGGCAACACCGGGCGAGGAGAGCGTAACCAACGAACTCACGGAAGAGGACGAACTCTCCAGCGGCAGCTTGTTGAATAGCTCGCGATCCACGTCAGTGTGAAACGTTGACGTGTTCTCCAGCAAATCCTCGGCAGTCGCTTCCACCGTAACCGTTTCAGATGAGTTCTCCACCTTGAGGCGGATACTCAGGTTGATCGGCACCGACGAGCGCACGTCAACGTCATGCACGTAAGTACCAAAGCCTTTTTCGGCGACCGTCAGGTGGTAGGGGTTGAAAGGGACGTTGGGGAACGTGAACTTTCCCGCACCATCAGTCACCGCGGAGCGATTAAAACCGCTGACTGGATTCTGAATCACGACCGTTGCATTGGGAACTACTGCGCCGCTCGGGTCGAGGACTGATCCAGTGATGGATGTTGAGTTGCCCGACTGTGCGTAAGCGCTCAGTCCGAGCGCTAAATAGAGAATGGCCCGCAGAGCCGTGACAAGCGGCTTCCTATAGAAAAACAGCATAGCTTCCCTCCGGAATGAACAGGTTGCAGGGTGATAGGGAACGAATGATCGATTGTTCGGGGGAGCTACGATTCCGGAGGGGGGCGAACGGAGAGCGCGAAGGCAATCAAGCGTTGCTTAGGTGAGACAACAGGCTTCGTCGTTAGAGTGCCGATGGCAACGAACGTGACACTAGGCGCCAAGCGCATGCTTGTGGGAGCGGCCGAATGAGCCGCAACGCAAACCGTGCACCGAGCCGATTCGTTCGCATCCGAGTGAAGATGCGCGACCACGGCAATTGCTGACGACAGCATCAGCAACAGACATAGCATCGCAATCTTCTTCGAGTTCGACCGCATGGACTGCTACCCACCTAGAGATCGGAATCTACTACATTAGGAGCAATTCGGGCAACGCTAACTAGATGCGTCCATGCACATTTCGAGAGGTCTCACGCCTACAAAACCTCAACCGCCGCAGCTCAGGATGACGATACCTGTCGATATCAGACCAAGGCATTCACTTTCCCAGAACGGAAATGGAGGTGCTCAAATCGGTGAAAACGGCGATGGCGGAAAGTTACTGGACGCCGCGCGGAGTGGCGACCTCCAGCATGAGGCGCTGCACTTGCGGCACAAGGATCGCCAGTTGGCGTTGCAGGCGGAGCCATTCGCTGCGCACCTGTCTTCGGCGGCCGTTGCGGAGAGCGGCGGACAGAGCTTCCAGGGTGCGGGCCAGCGCGCCGGAACCGAAGACCATGAGGAAGTTGGCGAGGTGCTGGATGGCACACTCGGCGGGCATGGTTTCCGGCTGTTTCAGTGCGGCTTCAACCCTTTGCGTGTGCAGAGGAAGTTCATGGAAGAAGTTGGCGCAGAGCAGAACAAGCTGTCCGTAGTCGCCTCCGGCATAGGTCAGGATGTGATCGCAATCGAGTATGACGGGCTCGGATTCCATTGGGCGCTCGGCCGGCTTCGAGGATGTCTGATTCATTGCAGGATTCCAATGAAGTCCGCCGCCGACTCTCGGACAGAAAGAGCCTGACTTGGTTGGCGGATGCCTTCCAGTGGGATATCGGCAGGATGGGGGAAAAGCTCAAGGGCGGAAGGCAGGTTTCACAGGTTTCAAAGTTTCAAGGTTTCAAAGGTTAAGAGCAAAGGCAAAAGACAGGTTGCGCAGGTTTCACAGGTTGCGCAGGTTGCAGAGGCAAGAGCAAAGGCAAAAGCAAAGGCAAAAGGCAAGTTGAGCAGCTAAGAGCAAGGGAAAAGGCAAAGTTGCGCAGGCAAGAGCAGAGGCAAAGGCTGGGGCGGTTGCGTTGCGGTCAGCGGGCGCGGGCGAGGACGACGGTCATGTCGTCGGGTTGCTCTTCGCCGCCGATCCAGTCGGTGACGGCGCTCAGGATGGCTTCGGAGATGCGAGGCAGGGGAAGGTTGCGATTCTCCTGCACGATCTGGGCGAGGCGCTCCTCGCCGAAGTCGCCGAACTCGTTCTCGGGCTCGGTGATGCCGTCGCTGTAGGCGACTACGATGTCTCCGGGATTCAGGGTCACGCGGCCTTCGGGATAGACCATGTCGCCAAACAAACCGACTACGGTGCCGCCGACTTCGAGCAGGTGCGTGGAGCCGTCGGCGCAGATGACGATGGGGGGCAGGTGTCCTGCATTGCTGTAGGTGAGCTGGCGGCTCTGCTGGTCATAAAAGCCGAGGAACATGGTGGCGTACTTCTGCGCGGGCGTGCTGCGAAAAAGCTGCTGGTTGAGCTGCGCCAGGACGATTCCTGGAGCGGGACAGCACTCGCCTTCGGCAGCCGATACTGCGCCACCGTCGAGGGCGGCGAGCGCAGGAATCTTCTCCACCAGCGTGTGTGCCCGGACAAAGGCGTGGACGGTCGCCATCATAAGGGCGGCGGAGATTCCCTTGCCGCTGATGTCGCCGACGGCGAGGCCGACCGAGCTGGGGCCGACGGGAAGGAAGTCGTAATAGTCTCCGCTGACGGTGCGGGCGGGGCGGCAGATGCCGTGCAGTTCGAGGCCGTCGAGGTCGGCGGCGTCACGCGGGAAGAGCAGGTCCTGCACCTCCTTGGCGATGTAGAGCTCGCTTTCGATGCGCTGCTTTTCCTTCTGCTCGCCGATGAGCTTCTCGATCGACTCGGTCATGGAGTTGAAGGAGGACTCAAGCGAGGCGAGCTGGTCCTGAGTGCTGACCTGGATGCGATGGGTGAAGTCTCCCTTGTTGACGTGCTGGGTGGCGTCGTAGAGCTTGGCGACGGAGGAGGTCATGGTGCGGGTGAGACGAACTCCGATGATGAGAGCCACAATCTCAATGATGGCGAAGATCAATCCGATCACGACGAGGAGGATCAGGATTGCGTTGGTCATGTCGCCGAGCGTGCGGAAGAGCCTGAAGTAGAGCAGCGAGGGACGGGTTCTCACGGTGAGCAGGAGACTGCCCGGCTCTCCGGTTCGCCAATGGATTGTGTTCAGCATGGTGGCGAACGGTCGGAACTCGAGATCCATGCGCGACACGGGCGGAGGTAGAGTGCCACAGGTGATCTTCGGTGCGTCGCCATTCCGCCACTCGGTATGGGTTGAGTCGGCAGAACCCGCGCTTGAGTTTGGAGCGGCACCAGGGCGAGCGCTGGCGGGGAGCAGGCTGTAGAGGTTGATGAGTCCCATATTGGAGACAATGGTCTCCATGTTGGCCTTGTTGAGGGGAAGGCTGGAGACCATGACAAGTTCGTCGCCGGGATCTTCGGAGAGCCGGGCGCGATTGATTGCACGCAGGTAAAGGTCGCCGTTATCTACGGTGATTGCGGTCTCGGGAGCTTTGCTGGGTGGCGGGGAGAGCTCGTCGGTGGTGGCGCTGCCCGGCAGGGTTTCTACCTTTCCACGGTAGTAAACAACGACCTGCCTGCCGGAGAAAACCTCGCTGTTAATCGCGAACTGCTGCGGGTTGTAGTTGCCCTCACGGCGGATGGCCGAAGCGAGTTGATGGGTGAGAGCACGATTGGCGCTCTCCAGTCGGCGGAGCTCATTGTTTACGTCGGTCGTGATGACGAACGTGGAGAACTGTCCTGCGAAAAGGAATCCTGCAACAACGCCCATGGTCGCCAGCAGGACGAGTGGAATGACTCCGATGAACACATAGGTGACGATAAGGCGGTTGCGCAGACGCCACATGAAGTGCTTTTTGAACGCCCGGTAGGCCAAGATCAAGAGCGAGGCGGCGAACAGGAACAGCACGACGGAGTAGCTGAGGGTGAAGCCATGCACGCCGATCAGAGTCCATGCGGCGGAGAGCAGTCCGGTGGCAACACAGAGTCGGGCCATACGGGTGCCGGGGACGAAGCCACGGCGGCGGAGCGAGCTCTGCACGGATTGGAGTGTCGGATTGGTCATGCGCTCCAGACGTCCGAATTATAGCTCGCGAATAATCGCTGGTAGCTGAGACGGTATGCGGCTCCGGTCATTTACAATCCAGCGGTGCGGAAACTTGCGATGAAATTCATGGTGCACAAGATGTTGGCCGCGAGCGTTGTGCTTGGCGGAGTGGTGGGAGTGCAGGCGCAGCAGGCTCCGACGCAGCCTCCTTCACCGGGGGCGGCACAGCCGAAGATCCAGGTGAACTTCCTGAATCCCTGCCATCCTGCACAGGCCGATGCTGAGGAGATGGCGCGAGGGCTCGCACGGGTCAAGGATCGCCCGTCATTCAGCTCGGATTTCGAGATCTCCCGGGGAATCACGACATTGAGCGAGGCGGAAGCCCGGGCGGCTGGAGCTCCGACGGGAAGCGGATTGACACCTTCTGCCTGGGTGAGAATTCGCCACGAGTTTCCGGAAAAAGCGGTGCTGACGGACGTGCAGTATTCGATGAGCGTGGATGGCGATACGAGCAGCGAAGTGCTGGCCATGCACATGCGCGACAGTCGTGAGGTTCTGCAAATCCTGATCTCGGATTCGGTGGTGGGCAGCCCGGCGCAGGTGGTGAAGCTGAACACACCTCCGGACAGGATTCGGATTGAGCGGTTTGGCACGAGCTCAATTGTGCTGGCGCGCTGCGCTGCGGCGGATCAGTCCAGCTATGAGCCCATTTTTGCGACGGCACGTGAGATTCTAGAGAAGTACCGGACGGCCATGAGGGTGGAGAACGTGGTTCCCGCCGAACTGGCGCGGCTGCCAACGGCGAGAGAAGTTAAGGGCAGGCGAAAGAATCCAAAACCGACGCCGGGCAATCATTAACAGAGAAGAGCCATAAAGGAAGCACCATAAAGAAGAAAGAGCCGGTCCCGCGAGTACCGTTCAGGGCGGCGACAGGACGAGAGAGAACGATGGCAGACGAAATTCGTAATGTAGTGATCATGGGATCGGGATGCTCCGGGCTGACGGCGGCAATCTACGCTGGCCGCGCCAACCTCAAGCCGCTTGTACTGGATGGGCATGAGCCCGGTGGACAGCTTTCCATGACCACGCTGGTCGAGAACTTTCCGGGCTGGCCGGATGGCATTATGGGTCCGGATCTGATCGAAAACATGCGCAAGCAGGCTGAGCGCTTTGGCGCGGAGTTCCGCGTTGGGCACGTTTCCGGGGCGGATCTGACCGTGCGGCCTTTTGTGCTGACGGTGGGCAAGGAACAGATCAAGACGCGAGCGCTGATCATTGCGAGCGGCGCCAGCGCGCGCTGGCTGGGGCTGCCGAGCGAGAAAGCGCTGATTGGCCATGGCGTTTCGTCGTGTGCGACCTGCGATGGATTTTTCTTCAGCGGGAAGAATATTGCCGTGATCGGCGGCGGAGACTCCGCGATGGAAGAAGCGCTGTTCCTGACGCGCTTCGCCAACCGAGTCACGCTGATTCACCGGCGAGATGCTTTCCGGGCAAGCAAGATTATGCTGGACCGCGCGCGGACTCACGAGAAGATCCAATTCATGCCGGATACGGTGGTTGAGGAAGTGATGGATGTTTCCGCCAAGGAAGTGACTGCGCTCAAACTGCGCAACGTGATCAGCGGCAAGATTTGGGACTTTCCGGTAAGCGCGATGTTTCTTGGCATTGGACACACGCCTAACGCGTCCATGTTTCACGGCACGCTGGAAACCGACGCCGACGGCTACCTCAAGGTGCGCGACTATGTGCATACGGGCATCCCCGGCGTTTACGCCTGCGGAGATGTGGCGGACCGGAGATATCGTCAGGCCATCACGGCATCGGGAACGGGATGCATGGCTGCAATTGAGGTGGAAAAGTATCTGGAAGAGACGGGGCACTGAAGAGCAGGTTTCAAGGTTTCAAAGTTTCAAGGTTTCGAGGTTGAGAACAACAGCAGGGTCAACTGTCACGCCCTCCGCCTGAAGATGCGGAAGGGTAGGGCACCCGGCTTGACAGTGGATTTCCACATTTCAGAGTAGCGGGATGGTGTGATACAAACATAGGTCACCGTCCCAGTGAAAAGCCTCCGTGCCGGCTTGATGGGCGCGAGTTTACCTGCCGCGATGACCACTTCATAATTCCAGGAAATAGCCGGAGCCGAGGCTTCGGTTGAAGGATCAGCAATGCTGCGTTCTTTTTTTATCGCGCTTTCAGAAAGCAAGAGCATTCGTTCGGTAGCGGAGAATTCGTCAGTTGGGCAGAAGGTTTCAAAACGCTTTGTCGCCGGAATGACGGTGGAGGAACTGATCGTCGCCACGGAGGCCATGAATCGCGTGGGCGTGCACGTCACGGTCGATAATCTGGGCGAAAACGTAACGAACCGCGAAGAGGCACTGCACAGCAAGGCCCTGTATCACCAGCTATTCGATGAGATTGACAAGCGCAAACTGGATGCGAACGTAAGCCTGAAGCTTACGCACATGGGGCTCGATGTGGACGAGGCGCTGGCCCGCTGCACGGTGGCTGAACTGCTGGAGCACGCCATCGCCATCAACAGCTTCATTCGCGTGGACATGGAGGGCTCGCCGTACACGCAGAAAACCCTCGACTTTGTCCGCGAACTGCATCGCAGGCCGAATGCCTCCGGTCACATTGGCACGGTTCTGCAATCCTATTTCTATCGTACGGAAGAGGACGCAAGGCAGCTCTGCGCCGAGGGGATTCGCATCCGGCTCTGCAAGGGCGCGTACAAGGAGCCACCGTCCCTCGCGTATCCCGACAAACATGACGTGGACGCCAACTACATCAAGGTGGCGAAGCAGATTCTCAAGAGCGGGATCTTTCACGGACTTGCCACCCACGACGAGAACATCATCAACACGATCAAGGTGTGGGCCTTACAGGAAGGCGTGCCCAAGAGCGCATTCGAGTTCCAGATGCTGCATGGGGTACGTCGCGAGCTGCAGGAAAAGCTCGCCCGGGATGGATGGGGCGTGCGCTGCTACATTCCTTTTGGCACTGAATGGTACCCGTATTTCATGCGCCGGCTGGCCGAGCGGCCCGCGAATGTCATCTTCCTTGCGAAAAATTATTTCAAGGGCTAGCCAGCAGCAGACGGTTTGTGATGTCATCTAAGGCTAAGGAAGAGAAAGGCGGTGAGCTCATGAAGATTAGTGCTCGCAACATTCTGGCCGGTACGGTAACAAAGGTGATCAAGGGCGCGGTAAACTCCGAGATCGATCTGACCCTCAAGGGTGGAGATAAAGTGGCAGCCATCATCACCAACCAAAGCGTAGAGCACCTTGGGCTCAAGGAAGGAAGCGCCGCACACGCCATCCTGAAAGCCAGCTGGGTCATCATCGGCACGGATCTGGACCCGAAGAAGATCAGCGCCCGCAATGTGCTGCGCGGAAAGATCGCCCGCATCCACCAGGGAGCGGTGAACGACGAGGTCACGTTGACTCTGGGCGGCGGCGCCGAAGTCACGGCCATCCTCACCCGCGAAAGCACACAAGCGTTGGGATTGAAGCAGGGCGGAGACGCCAGTGCTGCATTCAAGGCCAACAGTGTGATTCTGGCAGTGGATTAGCAAGGTTTCGTAGCGGCGAAAAGCGCGCCTTAATTGGCGCGCTTTTAGTTTGAGCCGAAGAACAGAACCTATTCGGGGCCGACGAAGCCGATGTCATTGAAGCCGCGCAGCATCTGGAGTTCCTGCGGCGAGTAACGCGATCGCGCCTCGGGTGAGGTCAGGAGGCGTTCGCGGGCATCAGGAGGCATGCCGCGCATCTGGCGCAAGGTTTGTCTCATCATCTGCTTGCGTTCCGGAGCCATTCCCTGGAACTGGCCGAACAACTGCACGGCTTGGCGCTGCTGCTCGGGTCTGAGGTGCTCCATCATCTCCATGCGGTTGAGCACGCGCTGGCGCTGCTGCGGCGGCATGGAGTTGAAGGTCTGAAGACGGTTGCGCAACTGCTCCTGCCGCTGCGGCGGAAGCAGGCGGAAGTGCTGATCTTGTTCCAGCCGTTTCTGCTGCTCGTTGGGCGGAAGGCGCATGGTGTCACGCAGCCAGTCGCCGTTGTGCGGGCCTTGGCCACGAATGATTTGCCTCGGAGGCTGATTGGCCTGAGGCGCTGCTTGCGGCGGTGCGGCGCGTGGCGGCTGCGTTTGCGCTCCCTTGGGTTGGGCGGCGAAAGTGGAGCGCGGAGCAGTGGAGCGCGCCACGGGACTGTGCGGCCCTGTCGACCGCGGGACATAGAGGGGCGCAGGTCCGCGACGCGGTCCAGCTCCGGAGTTCCCATGCTGCTGCCATGCCCACACGGGGACGGCCAAGGCAAAAGTGACCAGGAGAGCCGAAATGAAGTTCCTGCGCATTGCTATCACTTCCAGTTTACGAAATCCAAAAATACAACAGGGTTACTGAAAACCAAATCTAGTTGCTATCGGCCGCGTCGTCGTCGCCGTCCAGATCATCAAGGGCTTCGAAGTTCTGCAGCAGATCCGAATGCTTGTCCAAGTACTGCAAGTCTGCAACAGCCGTTCCGGTCGGTGCCGGGGGAGCAAAGTGAATGGCAGGCATTTCCTCGACCTGCATGAACCTTCCAGCCTGATAAAGACCGATGCCCGCAACCAGGCAGAGTGCAGCCGCCATGCTAAATATTGGGCGACGGAACCACTGCAAAGCGCTGCGGGGTGCCCTCTGCTGTTCTTCGCGCAGACGGGCCTGCATCCGTACATCCCAATAGGGAGAGGGCTCGGGGGCCTTCCACTCATCCAGCAGATTCATCGTCGCGCGTAGTGCTTCCACCGTGCTGGAGCACTCGTGGCATCCGGCAAGATGGCTTTCCACTTCGGGCGAAGCCGGGATGATCCCCAAGGCTACGTCCGGCAACTGTTCTCGAATCTTCCTGCAATTCATAACGGCCTCTATACGAAATCCTTCAAGCTCTCGCGCAACGTTTCATAAGCGCGGAAAAGCAGACTCTTGGTGGCAGACTCGCTGAGGTGCAATACCTCGGCAATTTGCCGGTAATCCATCTCCTGGTACTTGTGCATCATCACGGCCAGGCGCTGACGTTCGGGTAAGGCCTCCACACACTTGCGGATGGCCTGCAGACGCTCGCGGCGCAGAATATCCTGCTCCACGTTGAGACGGCTGTCAGCCACATCGATGGAGAGCCCGGTTTCCTCGTCCACCGCGTCAATGCTGGCTTTCACTTCCGGACGCTCGTGCTTGTTGTCGCGCGCGTGATTCACCGCAAGATTGGTGGCGATGCGGTAGAGCCACGTAGTGAACTTGGCGTCTGCCGAATAGCTGGCCCGCGAACGATAGACGCGGAGGAAAACTTCCTGCGACAGATCTTCGGCGATGGCCGCGTTGTGCACCATGCGGAACATGAAGCTGATCATCGCCCGCCGGTAGCGCTCCACCAAGTAGTTGAAAGCAGCGTCGTCGCCGTCGCGAACACGAAGCATGACCTGCGCGTCATCCATGCCGGTCAGCGTTGCAGGGCCGTCGAAACGGACCTGCTGGCCAGCATGAAGGTTGCCGGATGCCGGGAACGCGCCGCCAATGGCCATGCTGCTCATGTCGTTTGGAACCCCCGGTGATTCGGAAAGTTGCGGGGATTCCTCGGATTCAGCGCCGGTATTTTCGGGCTTCGGGTTGTCGGATTTACCGGGACGCCAGTTCATGCGATTTTGAGGAATAGTAGAGCACTTTCGGGACCGCGTGACCACCGCCAGAATTGCCGGGCAAAACGTCCGGCTACTCTGCGGATGGACCTTTGGGCGATTCCGAGCTACCCGGCTATTATGCCCGATGCAGGTAAGGATTGCCCGGGAAAGTCACAGACCGGATGTTTGCCAAATCGGCTGGGTTTGCTACAATCCGAGGTGAGCAGAGAGAACGGGCGCTTAACTCAGCGGTAGAGTGTCACCTTCACACGGTGGAAGTCGTAGGTTCGAATCCTACAGCGCCCACCACTCCCAACCCCGGT
>Ga0181531_10001848_pt1 | contig 13267 bp, 12 predicted proteins | sample PEATcosm2014_Bin_38_FD_119743 | JGI IMG/M metagenome (GOLD analysis project Ga0181531, IMG submission 119743) | Peatland microbial communities from MTU Mesocosm Facility, Houghton, MI, USA - PEATcosm2014_Bin11_10_metaG | ecosystem: Environmental > Terrestrial > Soil > Wetlands > Peat | place... | reverse complement strand
TCGTTTCATCGCCCGTCTCCCCCCGGAAACATGACGCAAGGCCGCTGCCGTGCGCCGCTAGCTGCTACAACTCCCCTGTAGCGAGGCAATCCATTGCCGTATCAGCGCGACACCCTCCTGGTGCGCGATCGAACGGCCGACCTCCGGCATACGGATACCGGGCCGAGTCGCGGCCATACGAAATGCGAGGATGGACTCGTCCGGCTTGCCCGGCACGATATCGAACAGGTGGTCGCCGGTGCCGGGCCCGGCCGCCACCGGCGGCTTGCAGTATCCCAGCCGCGCCGGCGCGGTGACCGACGCATTCAGATAGAGGCCGGTGGTGCGGGCCAGGCCCGCCGCATTGTGGCAATGGCCGCAATTGATATCGAGGTAGGCGCGCGCACGGTCGCCAAGCGGCATCGAGCTATCGCGATAATCGGCATTGCGCGGCGCCGTGCCCGGTGCCGGCGCGCCGCTCAGCAACCCGATGCGCTGCCAATGCGCCAGCTGGTTCTCGGCGCCGTCGGCATAGGGAAACGAGGTGTTCAGGTGCCGTGCTTTTGGCCCGATCGGCGCGATCTGCCGGCTGGCGTGGTCTTGAGTGTGGCAGCTCGCGCATTGATTGACGTTGGGCACCACGTAGGCAACGTCCTCGCTGCCGCCGCTCGCCTGTTGCAGCGTGAGCGGCACCAGGGTGCCCGTGCGCATCAGCGTCGCGTCGGTTTGCCGGTCGTTCCACACATAGGGCAGCGCCACCCAGCCGCCGGCGCGGCGCGCCAGGATGCGGGTTTCGATGAGCCGCACGCGCGTCAGATCGAGGCCGTCGGCGCCGCTCTGCGTATCGTTTCCCACCGCCGGCAGCACGCGGCCACCGATGCGGTCGCCACCTTCCGGCACCGGATAGTAGAATGTCTTGCTGATGACGGTGCCGACCGGAAACGCGAATGTCTTTTCCGCGTCGTAGGCCGCGGCCGCGCCCTTCGGCACATAAATGGCGCGCAGCTTGCCGGCGTAGTCGCTGAACAGCGGCGTTGCCAGATCGTACGGAACCACCCGCTCGCCCAGCATCAGCCGGCCGCGCGCCGCGGCGACCATGCCCCAGTCGCTCAGCGACGCGGGATAGCCCTCGGCCACGAAATGCGGGGTCGGCGGGCGCGCCGGCCGCATCGCACTGACCCCCGCCCAGAGAGCGGCCGCCGCGACAATGCCCGCAACGCCGAGCAGAACGCGTTTCACGATTTCCCCGAGGCCTCCGCCAGCTTGCCGGTCAATTGCACCGGCGGCAGTTTTGGCAATGTGCAGGCATAGGGCGACTTGTCCGTGCTGGGGTTCTTGAAACCATTCGGCCCATCGGCGTTCACCACGCCGGCATCGCCGTTATCGACGCAAATCGCGCGCGTCGGGTCCAGCTTGCCATTCACGAGTTTCGCCTGGTCGACGAACCCATCCCACAAAATGTCGGGGATGTGGCCGCTCAGTCCAAAAACCGTCACGCGCAGCGCCTGCAGCTTGACGCCGTCCGGCGCGTTGCCGCCGCCGGAAAAACGGTTGCCGTAGACGTAGATCGCCGACGGATACGGATCGTACGCGGCGGCGACCCCCGTCTTGTTCATATAGCCGGTCGAGAAATAGCTCGAAATGATCAGGTTCGCGGTCTGATTGTCCGCGATGTCGTTGTCAAAAATCTCGACCTGTGGATTGGAGTTCACGATCACGCCGGTGCCCGCCGGCACCGAGGCCACCGCGGTGCCACGGGCGCCGAAATTGGCGGTGTTGTTGGCGTACGAATGATTATGGAACACCCGTGTGGCGCGGCCCGGCACCGGCAGATTGGGCATGTTGAACACCAATATGCCGCCGGTATTCTCGGTGGCCTCGTTGTCGTGCACGTCGGCGTTGGTCGAATTCTCGATCTCGATGCCGGCGACGTTTTGCCGCACGCGATTGTTGCGCACGACAATGTTGCTCGACTGGCCGACATAGATGCCGGCATCCGAAGCGCCGATCGACTCGCTGTCCTCCACCAGCAGGTTCTTGATCTGCACCGGATACAGGCCGTAGGCGCCGTTCTTTGTCGATGGGCCGCCGGTCCAGCGCGCGCGGACGCCGCGGATAATGACGTTCTGGCCCTCGTTGATTTTCAGCGCGTCGCCCTTGGTATTCTGCAATGTCAGGCCTTCGATCGTAAAATCGCTGGCGTGCACCAGCATTCCCTCGGCGCCGTTCACCTGGCCGGTGAAATCGATGATCGTCGCGTCCTTGCCGGCGCCACGCACAGTGACGCCGTCGACGTTCAGGCTCAGGCTGGTATCGAAATGGTAGGTGCCGGCCGGGATGCTGATCACGTCGCCGGGCTTGGCGTCGATCAACTGGGCCAGCAGCGCGGCCTGTTTGTCGTTGTCGATCGCGGACGCGTTCTGATCGTGCTTCTTGCACCCCGCGATCCCGAGCGCCGTGCCGGCCAGCAGGCACGCCACCCAAATGTTGGTCCGGCTCATGGCGTCGCTCCTCCCACAAAGGTTTCGGCTTGCAAGCCGCTTTGGCGCACTCCTACGCCGCCGCGCGCCGCCCCGCAACTCGAAACTGAATAATTTTCATCTTTTGTCGGCGCGCGTGCTGTGGCACACTCGGGGCGACCGGAGTTGCACTGCATGGCCGACGCGGAACCCCAGGATGACCAGGCGCTGGCCCCGCGGTCGCAGCCGCGCCAGCGCCGCGCCATCGAGCGGCGGCGCGCCATCCTGGATGCGGCCCTGGCGCTGCTGGAGGAACACAGCCTGGAGAGCCTCACCACGTCGCTGATCGCGGCGCGCGCGGGCGTGCCGGTGGCGTCGGTTTATGCCTACTTCCCCAACAAGATGGCCGTGGTCGCCGAGCTGGCGCGCGAGGCCATGGCGGAAGTCGATGCGCGGCTCACCGCGATGCTGCCCGCAACGCTCGACGCGGCCGGGATCGACCTGGCCGTGGACCGCTCGATCGACACCGTGCTGGCCGGCTACCGCGCGCTGCCGTCCCGCCAGCGGCTGTTCAGCTCGATCCGAGGCAACGCGGTGCTGATGCCCGTGCTGCGCGAATCCGACGACCGCATGATGGACGCGGTGGCCCGCGCGATCGCCGCCGCGCGGCCGGACCTGCCGCGCGTGCGGGCGCGCGCCATTGCGCAGACAGTAGTGGCAACGTTCACCGCCATGCAGGATTATGTGCTGCCTTGCGAGGAGCCGGAGTATTTCGCGGCTTTGGTGGCGGAGTGGCGGCGGATTGTGAAGGGATATCTCGCTTCGTTGGCGCAGTGAAAGAAGGCCGGGGCTCTGCCCCTGGACCCCGCTGGGGCCGGCGGCCCCAGACCCCCATTCGTTAAGTCGTTGGGGCAGCGGCGAAGCCAATAAGTCCATGACAGGTACTGGCTTCACCTAGAAGTTAATGAAAAGCCGCGCAGCGCTGAATGGGGTCTGGGGCCTCCGGCCCCGTCGTGCGCAGCACGCCTCCGGCGTGACGGGTCCAGGGCAGAGCCCTGGCCTTACTTGCAGGGGCGCAATTGCGCTGTGGTAGATGATATTTGCACTGATCGGGATGACGCTTTCTGGCCACCGGTGTTATCCCCCCGAGCTGGAGGCGCGCTGCTGCGCCGACGGAACCGACAATATTAACGGCGATAACCGCATGCTGCGTCGCACCGTCACTCTCTCGATCCTTGCCGCAAGCGGTTCCATGCTGGCGGCTCATGCGAACGCCGCCGCGACGCTGCCCGCGGCGCCGGTGCCATTCTATGTCGGCAGCACGGTTTGGCAGACCGTTACCGGCCTGAACAATGCCAGCGAGCAGCCTACAATCGTCGGCATCGATACCTATAATGGCGGTTTCACGACGGTCGATGTGGCGGGGAGCCGCAAGACCATTGTCACCAGCGTCAATAATTCCGGTACCATGCTGGGCGAGGCGCAAATCGGCCGGCTGGACTACCAGACGCAGGCTTTTGTCGTGAGCGATGGTGCCACCACGCAGATTCCGTTGCCGCAAGGCGCGATCGGCGCGCGGCCGGTGGGCCTGAACAACAACGGTACCGCCATCGGTACCACGTTCAATTCCAGCGGTGCCACCGAGCTGGGCTGGGTTTACACGGCGGCCGGCGCATTCACGATGTTTCCGGAACTGGGATATTCCCTGATGCCGACCGCGATTAACGATAACGAGGTGATTGTCGGCAATGCCACGCCGTTTACCGGGCTTGAAACGTTGCTGTTTTGGACCGGCACTCCCGGGGGCGGATTGTCTGGTGGAGGCCGCGCATCGGCCTTCGCGCAAATAGGTGTCTGGTTTGCGGCGGCCTTGTACAAACAATCTTACATCACGGGAGTCACTTGCCATGCGTGCGCTTAGCATCACCCTTCTTCTGTTTGCGGCCACCGGCGCGGCCCGGGCCGATACGGTTTTGACTTACACCGGCACGAAGTTCACCACGATCGACTGCAACCGGCGATGCCGTTTCACCTCTATCAGCTTTTCCGCGCGTGTGCCCGGTGCCATTCCGGCCAACGGCCAGGTGCAGTTCTGTTTTGGCGGCAGTGCGTGCGCCAATCCGGTGAAAGTCACCTTCGCGGACGGCCAGAACCGGTTGACGCGGCAGAACGCAGCGGATTTCCAGTTCATATCAACGCTGCAGCTTGACGCGAGCCTGACGCAGGTCACCGGGGGCTTTGTCTCCGGCGCCGAGCAGGGTCCGGGCAGCACGCTCATTTACATGGGCTTCGGGGGTTCCGGCGGGGATTCGCTGGGCGGCAGCGACCGTCGTGGCAGCTTCGTCAGTGCGAGCACGCCGACCGAGGGCATCTGGACGGTCAAAACCGCCGGCGGATCGCGCATGCCGCCTCCCGGCGCCGGGGTAAGGCCGTAGCCGGCCACATTTCGCGCGCGCTGCCAGCGCGAACCGCCGAAGTGCGCAGGTGGCACCGCAGGCTTCGGAGGGGCTGTCGCGAATGCAGGCAATAGTTGCTTGCGTGCAAGGCATGCGCGAAGACTGTTTCTTTTTTCACTAGAAACTATAATTTCTAGGCAGCCCGTTCGTATATCGCTACAAGCCCATGACAATTCGTGCCAGCCTCAAAAACGATTTTGTTTGTCTTGACTTTTGCCGGCGCGCGCAGGACCATGAAGTCGTTGGGGCGCGAGGTGCAGCATGCGATGCGGGGCACTCTTATTGGCGACGTTATTGCCGGCGGCTGGATGCTCATCCATTATTGAGGGCACGTCGCAGGAGATTCAGGTCAATACGTTCCCCTCGGGCGCGTCGTGCATATTTTTGCGTCGGGGTCAGCCAATTGCGACGGTCGCGCCGACGCCCGGATCCGCGCTGGTGAAGAAAACCAAGGATCAGATCAAGATTGTCTGCGACAAGCCGGGCTATGCATCGGCGACGCTGGCGGATCAGTCGGGCATGGCGGCGGCGGCGGCGGCGGATGTGCTGCTGCCGGTTCTCGGTACGGCGGTGGATTCCGCGTCCGGGGCGGATAACAAGTATGACTCGCCGGTCAATCTGACGCTGGCGAAGGAGGCGGCGCCGCCGCCGGCGCCCACGCAGGCCGCGGCGCCGGCACAGCCCATCTATTACCTGGTCTATCCCGGCGCGGCTGGGCAGGCTCCGCAGGCGGCGATGCCGGTTGCGCCGCCGGGCTACGCCCTGGTACCGCTCGGGCCGGCGGGCACGGCGGCTCAGGGACCGGTTGGCGCGGCGCCTGCCATGCCCATGGTGGTTGCGGCGAGCACCGTGATGGCGGCGCAGTCCGCGGCCGCGCCGGCCGCCGCCGCGCCGGCCGCCGCCGCGCCGCCGTCTGCCCAACTGCGGGTGGCCAGCGCGCCGCTTTATCCGGTGGATGTGCATACCGGGTCGGGCGGACAGGTGATGCACCTGCAAACCGGTTACCTGCAGGCGCCGGCGGGGCTGCCCGCGCAGGCGGCCGTTGCCCAGGGTGCGGCGCAGTGAAGCAAGGCCAGGGCTCTGCCCCTGGACCCCGCTGGGGCCGGGGGCCCCAGACCCCGCTTCATAAGGAGTCGTTGGGGGAACGGCGAAGCCAGAAAACCATGACAATTACCGGCTTCGCCAAGAAGTAAGGAAAAGCCGCGCAGCGTTAATGGGGGTCTGGGGCCTCAGGCGCCGTCGTGCGGAGCACGCCTCCGGCGTGACGGGTCCACGGCAGAGCCCTGGCCTTTTCGCTGCCTTCTCTAGCTTAACTTAGCGCCTATGGAGTTTCACCCGGGCTACGGTACTACGGTACTTTGCCCTTGCCTGAAGGCAAAACGGTTCTTGAGACCAGCGGCTTGACAGAGTAGAGTTGTTGTCGGGAGATTGCCTTCGTTTCAAAATGGGCGGTCCTGTTGAGGGTAGCTATGGAACGCGACACCGATCCTGAACCCAAGGCTGCCGTTTGGGAGCTTTTCGGTGCTGTCGAGGCTCTCAACGAACTCATCAGAAGGTTCGACCAGCTCGTTGAGCAGCAACAAAGCGATGGTGTGAAATTTGACTATAAATGGCCCGCCAATATCAAAATCCATCACGCTGAAACGGAGGCGATAATTGATCTAGCACAATCGGTCTTCAAAAGATATTGCACTTACTATCGGGATTTACTTGATCAATGGCCAACGCCAGAAAAATTATGGGAGAAAGCTGACCGCCCCGGGTTTAAGATAGAGGGAGAGGCGGAGCTAACAAGATTCCAGCTTTCAAGTATCAAGCTGTTGCTCGAAAGATGCTGTCGGATTGTAAAAGGGTATGCCGAAGGGTCGAGCAGGAATAGCAGCAATCCAACATACCACTTTGGAGATGTTAACATGGGTGATGTATACAATCCGACGCAGGCGGCCGCTGTGGGGCGTAATGCAGTAGCCAAAGATAATATTCTCAATCAAGCAAATGCATTTCCTGATCAAGAATATTTAAAAATGCTTTCGTCAGATTTGAGGCAGCTACGGAATGCGATGAAGCTAGAGGCGACAACGGTTGACCATGACGCAGCAGTCGGGCAAATTGCAAATGCCGAGAGCGCAATAAAAAAGGGCGATCTTGGCACCCTTAGCCAGCACCTGAAGTCCGCGGGTACATGGGCGCTTGATGTGGCAACAAAAATTGGAGTTGATGTTGCCTGCGATGCGCTAAAACGGGCAGTGGGCATTTAGGAGTCATTCCAAACGGTTCCACTTAGGCAACCATTTAAAAAGCCCTGCATTACTGAGCAAACTCGACTAACGTCGACAGCAAGCGGAGTTCGGAGACCGCCCCTAGATATCTGCATCGGCCTCTTCACGGCCAAAATCCGTCGGCCGGCTATCCCCCAGGTCGGCCATTTCCGCCGGAAGCTGCGGTTCGCATCTTGCGTGAGCCACTCGGAAACGCGGCACTCCATTTCCCAGCTCTATCCGCTAACGAGCGGCCATGGGGCATATCCGCTACCGAGGCGCCGATCCTGACACCGAGCGACCGGCATGAGCGCGAATCGACCGTCGACGGCGTTGGTTCCAAATGTCTGGTTTCTGCCGGAGACGGAAATTCAAAGTGAGAAACTATCCCGCAGTGAAACTTGGCCGGCCCCTCCCAGGCTTCGCCGGATTTCCCCTACAAATGGGAAGGATAAGTGTGGAGGAGCTTGTGCTAATTAGTGGGGTCTGGGGCCCCCGGCCCCAGCGGGTCCAGGGCAGAGCCCTGGCCTTCCTTCACTTACCCAAATGCTCGCGGAAAAAAGCCGCCCGCGTCTCACCCACACGGGCGCGGAGTTTGGGATCGGGTAATTGATGCGTCCCCGGCAGCAACAGCAGGTTGTAGGGCCTGCCGGCGGCGATCAGGGCCTGCGTCAGTTTTACGGTGTTTTCGAAATACACGTTGTCGTCGGTAAGCCCGTGCATGATCAACAGCGGGCGCGAAAGATTTGCCGCGTAGGTAAGGACGTTGCTGACCTTGTAGGCTTCGGGATGTTGTTGCGGCAGGCCGAGGTAGCGTTCGGTGTAGGCGGTGTCGTAATCGGCGAAATCCACCACGGGGGCGCCGGCGACGCCGGCCTTGAACACATCCGGGCGGCGGATGGTGGCCATGGCGGTGAAATAGCCGCCAAACGACCAGCCGGCGATGCCGACGCGGGAGATGTCCATTTCGGGAAAATTCTTGGCCAGCGCTTGCAGGCCTTCGACCTGATCTTGCAGCGGCAGGTCGATGAGGTTGAATTTTGTCGCGCGCTCGAAATCATGGTCGCGGCCCGGGGTGCCGCGCCCGTCCAGGGTCGCAACAATAAAACCCTGGTCGGCGAGGCATTGGTTTTCCAGGAACTGGCGCGGGGCACGCACCACCAGTTTAACCGTGGGGCCGCCATAGACCCACAGCACAACGGGGTAGTGCCGGCCCGGCTTGAAATCGCGTGGACGCAGGATCGCGGCATCCAGGCCGCGCGCACCTGCCGTGGTGAATTGCACGTTGACCGCGTGCGGCGGCACTTCGGCGACACTCGGCAGCGTCGCCAGCTTCGTGCCGGCCGCGTCCAGCACGCCGGTGCCCGCGCTGCCGTCGGCGGTGGAAAAGTGATCCACCAGGATCGTGTGCGCGTCCTCGCCGCTGGCGACGTCGTGCAGCCCGGGCGCGGCGGTCAGAAGCTGTGGATCGCCACCCGCCAGCTTGATGCGGTAGGCGGCGGTGGTCAGCCGGTCGGGCCGCGCGGCCACCACCACGCTGCCGCTGGCCTCGTCGACATCGTCCACCGCCAGGAACGGCAGGTTCGGTGGGGTGATCGCGTGATCGAGCGACCCATCCGCGTGGCGCAATTCCAGCCGCCACTGGGCGCCGCGCTCGGCCGCCCACAGAAAGCTCTTGCCGTCCGCCAGCCAGTACGGAAGCGGCTTGTCCGCCGTCGGGCCCAGGCCATGGTCCGGGTAAAGGTTGAGCCAGGCGCGGTCGGTCTCGGTCAGCAGACCGGTCGTGTGGCCGGTGTCGGGGTCGACAGCCAGCACCACTTCCTCTGTTTGCAGCCGGTTCAGCAGCACAAGCGACAGGCTTCCGTGCTCTTGCCAGACCAAGCGCGCGACGTACGGATACGTGCCGCGGTCCCAGTCGACCCAAATGGTCTTGCCGCCGGCGCGGGCGATGATGCCGAGGCGCACCACGGCGTTCGCGGTGCCGGCGCGCGGATAGCGGAACTCGGTCGGCTGCGCGGAGGGGTGCTCCGGGTCGGCAATAAAATGCTTTTCCACGCCGGTGCTGTCGGCTTCCTCATAGACGAGGCGGCTGCCGTCCGGGCTCCACCAGATGCCATCGAGCCGATCGAGCTCCTCGGCGGCGGCGAATTCAGCCAGGCCGTGGGTGACCACATCGGTGCCGCCGGTGGTCAGCTGGGAATCGTGGCCTGTCGCGAGGTCCACGACATGCACATCGTTATCGCGCACCGCGGCGACAAAGCCCCCATCGGGCGACAAGCGTGGCGCGATCCACCCGCTTCCCGGCACGGGGCGCGTAGTGCCGCCCGGCATGTCGATCATGCTCAGCCGATCGGCCTGCGAGACCAGGATCCGCTTGCCGTCCCGGCTCAGGGCAAACGCCGTAATGCCGGTCAGCGTCATGCGGGCCCGCTCGCGCCGCGCTTTCTCCTCCGTGCTCAGCTTTTCGGGCGCCGCACTGGGCGCCGCCAGCACGCGCTCGGCGTGCGTCGCCAGGTCGTATTGATACAGGCCCAGCCTGGTGTCGCGCGGCCCACTGCGCAGATAAAACACCGATTTGCCGTCCGGCGCCGGCACCGCGGCCCGCGGCGCACCAAGTGTATTGCTCCGGGTCGCGGCCAGAGCCTCGAAGCAGGGTTCTTCGGCAGCGTACGCCGGCGCCGAGCCCGCCAGCAAAATCAGGCCGAGGAACCAGGGTGCGCGGTTAAGTGTTGATTTTTTGCGCATATGTGAACAGAGATAACCTAATGAACGTCCAAGGTAATACGCTGCCGCCGCGCACCCGCAAACCCCGCGGTCAGGGCGCCTCGCGCCGCGGCGAGATCCTGGAAGCCGCCAAACGCCTGTTCATCGAGGAAGGCTTCCCCCAAGCCACCATGCGGCGCATCGCCGCCGTGGTTGGTGTGTCGCCCACCGCGCTCTACCTGCATTTCTCCGACAAGGAGGCCATCCTGCAGGCGATCGCCGACGATTTCTTCGACGAGCTGCTGGTGGAGCTGCACAACAGCGAAGGCACCGAGACCACGCCGCTCGCCAAGCTGCGCGCCGGCATGTGCGCCTACGTCAAATTCGCGCTCAAGCGGACGGACGAGTATCGCCTGACCTTCCAGGTGCGCCACGCCAAGGTGATGCTCGCGCCGGACGAGATCCCCGATCACGGCGACCTGCCGTTCGAGGTGCTGGAGTCGGCGGTGCAGCGCCTGCTCGATGACGGGGTGTTCCGTCCCGGCGATCCCGTGGTGATTTCCGAGAGCATCTGGTGCGCGCTGCATGGGCTCACCGCGGTGCTGATGGACCATAAGGAACAGGCGCAAGGCGCGCACGATGTGCTGATGAACTCGGTGATTTCGATGATCCTGCTGGGGCTTTCGTGCCGGGAGTCGGTCATTGAAGAAGTAAGGCCAGGGGGCTCTGCCCCCTGCACCCCCGTTGGGGCCTGAGGCCCCAGACCCCCGTTCGGGGCTTCGCCCGGAGCGGCTTGCGGACAGAACATCTCCCGGCCAAGGTCAGCTTATGAGCGACGATAACGACGCCGCCGGGCCCGTCGGCGAGCTGGCCTTGCGGATCTCCGCCATGCCGGCCGACACCAACGCGGCGGGCGACGTGTTCGGCGGCTGGATCATGGCCAAGATGGACATGGCGGCGGGCTCCGCCGCCCACGTCCGCGCCCGCGGCCGCGTCGCCACCGTCGCCGTCTCCAACCTGACCTTCGTGCGCCCGGTCAAAGTCGGCAACATGATCTCCTGCTACACGGAGATCGTAAAAGTCGGCCGCACCTCCATCACCGTGGACGTGGATGTATGGGCCCGCCGCGCCCGGCCGGATTGCAACGAACGCGTCACCAAGGCGCGCTTCGTGATGGTCGCCGTGGACGCTGAAGGCCACCCGCGCCCGGTCGACCCCAGCTAAGCCAGCCCGCCGGCGTCAGGATCTCTGCTTGCAGGCGGCATTTGCAAGCGATGTGCCCGAAATCGCAGCGCGCCAGCGAAGACCGCTCCGTAGCCTGATCGGAGCCTGGCGGTGGGCATCCCACCGACTCTGTTAATCAGTTCCTGGCCTAGTAGTGGCGTGATCTCCTCTATCTCCGCCCGCCGTCCCTCCCGTGTGGCCGGGTACGTTTCCCTGATACTGGTCGCCGCGCTTCCGCTGGGCGTTGCGCTGGCGTGCCAGTTCGCGCCGCAGGGGAACGGTCCGGTTGCCGCATTGTTTCCGCCATGGTGGGACGCGCAACGCGTTTTCATCGCGGCGGGCGCCGCCGGGCCGGTGATGCGCTTCGGTGCCCTGAAGTTCATCGTCATCGTCGCCTCCAATGACCAGGCGCGGCTGCGCGCGGCCGGCGCGTGGCTGCTGCTTGATCCAATCGCCCTTGGCTTGTGCGCGCCGCCGATCCCTGGCGTGACATGAGAAAGGTACTGTGACCCATGATCTGGCTCCGGTACGCCGCATTCTCGACCGGGTGTTGGTCATTGCATTGTGGTTGCACGTCCTTGCGATCGCCGGAATAGCGTGGCAGCTGCACGGAGCCGCGATTACGCTCGCCGCCACCGCGGCTTCACTTGCGGCCGCTGTCACGTTCCTGTGGGCCACCGTAGAAGGCGCACCCATGACGCGCGCGGCGATCGGTATCGCCGCGATCGGCATGGTCTCGCTGATGCTCGCCGCCGCGCGCGGCAGCGCGTGGCAGGTGGACGTGCACATGTATTATTTCGCGATGCTCGCCATCCTCGCCGCATATTGCGACTGGGTGGTCATCCTCGCCGCCGCCTGCACCATTGCCGTGCACCACCTGGCGCTGAATTTCATTGCCCCTGCGCTGTTGTTTCCAGGTGGGGCCGACCTCGCGCGGGTGTTGTTGCACGCCGTGATCGTGGTGTTCGAGACCGCCGCTTTGGTCTGGATGGCCCTGTGGGTTGGTCGTCTGTTCGCCGCCGCCAACGGCAGCCTGGCGCTGGCCGAGCGGGCACGCGATGAGACGCGGGCGGCGCAGGCCGAGCAGGTTCGGCTGCAAGCGGAAGCGGAGGCCACGCGGCGGCGGACGATGGCCGATGTCGCCGCCCGCCTGGAATCGGAGCTCCGTACGGCAGTAACCGCGCTGACAACGACCGCGCAGGCGCTGCGCGCTCGTGCCGGGCGCATGGCCAGCGATGCGGAGCGTGCTGCCGCGGAGACGCAGATGCTGTCGGACGACGCAAGCCTGACGAGCCGGGACGTGCAGACAAGCGCTGTCGCAGTCGAACAGCTCTCCGCCTCGGTCCAGGAGATCACCCGCCAGATCGGCGGCGCGGCGGAGACCGCCCGGCAGGCCAACGAACAGACGGGCGAAATCACGCAGGTCATGCAGAGCCTGTCCGGCGAGGCCGCACGCATCGGCGACGTCGTTAATCTGATCAACGACATCGCCGCGCAGACCAACTTGCTGGCGTTGAACGCGACGATCGAGGCGGCACGCGCTGGCGATGCCGGCCGCGGATTCGCGGTCGTGGCGAGCGAGGTGAAGGCGCTGGCATCGCAGACCGCCAACGCCACCCAGCAGATCCGCACCCAGATCGAGGCGTTGCAAGCCGGCACCGCGACCGCGGTCGCCGCCATTGGCGGCATCGCGGCGACGATCGGCGGCATGAACAGCGCAACCAATGCCATCGCCGCGGCAGCTGAGCAGCAACACGCCGCCACGGCGGAAATTGCCCGCAGCGTGCAGAGCGCGTCCCATCGCGTCGACCGCATGTCGCGCGGCATGGCGACCGTTACCTCCGTCGCCGCCGACACGGGTGCGTCGGCCGACGCGGTTGTGCAGGATGTTTCGCAGCTGGAGGCATCGGCGTCGGGACTGAACGATGCGACCGTCAGCCTGATCGCCCAGTTGCGCGCCGCCTGAGACATCGGTCGCCCCTGGCGATGAGGTGTGGTTCATTCGCTGATCCTGGAACATGATAAGCTGGCTTCGCGGACCAGGGGCAGAGCCACATAGGCGCTAATACCAGCCCGCGTAGAAATTAACACATCGAATAAGGCCAGGGCTCTGCCCTGGACCCGTCACGCCGGAGGCGTGCTGCGCACGACGGGGCCTGAGGCCCCAGACCCCCATTCATAAGGAATC
>Ga0181531_10001845_pt1 | contig 13280 bp, 16 predicted proteins | sample PEATcosm2014_Bin_38_FD_119743 | JGI IMG/M metagenome (GOLD analysis project Ga0181531, IMG submission 119743) | Peatland microbial communities from MTU Mesocosm Facility, Houghton, MI, USA - PEATcosm2014_Bin11_10_metaG | ecosystem: Environmental > Terrestrial > Soil > Wetlands > Peat | place... | reverse complement strand
GTCGCCGCGCGGGATCGCGACCAGCATGCCGCCCGGCCCGATGTTGCCGAAGTCGGCGCCGGGATCGCCCTCGCGGCGGGAGAGCCGCATCCACAGCACGTCGATCGGCGCCCCGAGATCCTCGACCGCGAACCGGGCGCGGGCACGCAGCGTCGAGGTGCGGCCGTCGGCGGCGACGACCAGATCAGCACGGACCACCCGTTCGCCCTCGGGGGTGCGGACGCGGACGCCGGCGACGTGGTCACCGTAGTAGACGACGTCGACCGCCTCCGCGTTCATCGCCAGATGGAACGTCGGGAACGCCTTCGCCCGACTGGCGAGAAAATTGAGGAAGTCCCACTGCGGCATCAGCGCGATGAATTTGCACCGACCGGGGACGTGGCGCAGGTCGACGACCTGCAGCCGCGTCGTGCCGACGCGCGCCGAGAGCGTGCGGACCTCGTCGTGGGGGGTCGCCAGGAACGCGTCGAGCAAACCCAACTCGTCCATCAGGGTCAACGTCGACGGGTGGATCGTGTCGCCGCGGAAGTCGCGAAAGAAATCGACGTGCTTCTCGAGCACCAGCGTCTGGATCCCCGCGCGTGCCAGCAGGAACCCGAGCATCATCCCGGCGGGGCCACCGCCGGCGATGCAGCACTGGACGCGGTCGGGAAGCTCGCTCATGATGACCGGTATGTACCCGGAACGAACCCGGCACGCCGCCAGCGAGCGCGTTCCGCCGGCCGCACGAGTGCATCGATCAGCGCTCGGGCCTCGCGACGATGGGCGGCGTGTGCGGAGATCGCCGCCACGTAGGTGTTGTAACTCTGCAGCGCCGCCGGCAGGCGGCCGACGAGGGTGACACCTGGGACGGCCACGATCTCGCTGACGTTTTGGATCACGATCGTCGCCCGGCCCTGCGCGACCAACGTGCCACCGAAACCGCGCTCGACGAGCACGGTCTTGTGCCGCAGCGCGTCGGTGAGCCCGAGCCGCGCGATCACGCGTTCGACCTGGGCGCCGCTCGATGAGGTGGCCGGATCGGCGTAGGTGATCGCACGCGCGGCGAGCAGCGTGCGCCGAAAGGCGGCGACGCTCGAGATGTCGGGCATTGGCGTACCGCTGCGCACGCCGACCCCTATCGAGGTCGTCCCCAGCGCTCTCGCGCTCCCGGGCACGATCATGCCGCTCGGCTCGAGGCCGTGCAGCACCGGCGCCGAGACGATGACGACGTCGGCCGGCGTCCCGGCGACGAAGGCGCGGCGTATCTTTCCGACCTGCCCGAAGGTGACGTGGACGCGATCGCCGGTGCGGCGTTCGAACGCGCCGACGATCGGCTGCAACGGCGCTTGGACTGCGCCCCCGCTCAAGACGTGCAGGACGACGATCGCGGCGATGAGCATGGCGGGTGGCTTCGCCCGGCAGGATGCGAGTGCCCGCCACGCGGAGCACGCGGTGTGTTCGCTCTGCTCGCGGTGCGCATCGCCTTCGCCATCCTGCTCGACGCGTTGGCGTTCGTCGTCTGGGACGTCGGCACACGACCGCCGCTCACGCTCGCCGCCGACGTGCGCCGCGCGTTCGCAGCGCGGCGCGGACTCTTGGCCGGGACGTTGCGGTTTGCGTGCGGTTTGGCGCTGGTCATGTTGGCCGCACTCGTCGTCGGTCCGTCGATGCCCGACCGCCGCACCTTCACGTTGACCGAAACGGCGATGCTGGTCGCAGCGCTGCTCGTCGAGCAACTGATCGGCCCCGACCTGCGCCGGAAGCGAACGCGCTAGAGGTCGCGGGCACCTTCGATGCAGACGTTCTGGATGTCGTAGGCGCGTTCGAGCACGATCTTCGGGCCGTGCGGCGTCGCGATGGTGAGCCAAATCGGGCGCGAGCCGTTCTCGACCTGGTTGGTCACGACGACGCGCGTCATGGTGACGTAGTCGCCGTCCAGGCCGAGCGCCTTGGCGGTGTTCGGCATGTGCAATTGCTGGCTGGGCCAATAGGCGAAGGCACCGCCGACGGCGTGGATCGTCTTGGAGAGGACCGCGTCGCCGGGATAGGGCTGGTCGCGGACTTCATCGTCGGTCGAGGCGACGATCGATTCGATCGCGGTCTGCTTCACCGCGCGGTTCTCGCAGTCGGCATGGACCTGCAACGGCATTTGCAGCCGCGGCACGTTCGGCGAGCAGGCCCCGAGCGCCAGCAAGACGAGCACCGGGAAGGGACGGAACGATGCGCAGGTCACGACGTGCCGAACTTCGGCCGTGGCCCGAAATGTCCGCTGCCCGGCTCAGCCTGACCTTGCGGCCTCCCGCACCGCACGGCGACAATAGCGGCATGCCGTTCACTCCACCGCTGTCCATCGCGAACTCCGCATTGCTCGTCATCGACGTCCAAGACTCGTTCACCATCCCGGAACGCTGGTCACGCCGCAACAACCCGCAGTTCGAAGCCAACCTGCTCAGACTGATCGCTGCCTACCGTGTCAAGCGGCTCCCGATCATCTTCTTCCTTCACAGCGACGAGGACGAGCATTTCACGACCACCAGCCCGCGCTACAAGGTGATGGACTTCGTCGGCCTGCGCCCGGACGACACGCTGCTCCACAAGAGTTCGCGCAACTGCTTCACCACCACCGACCTCGGCCGGCGGCTCACCCAGCACGGCGTGCGCCGACTCGTCGTCACCGGCATCCAGACCGAGCAGTGCTGCGAGACGACGGCGCGCGTGGGCGCCGACCTCGGCTACGACGTCGACTTCGTCACCGAGGCAACGCTGACGTTTCCGATCGCGCTGGTCCCCGGTCAACGCGAGGGCGAGCTCGCCGCCGACGCGGTCGTCGAGCGGACCGAGTACGCGCTGCGGCGCCGCTTCGCACGCATCGCGCGCGTGGATGACATCGTCGCCGAAGTCGCTTAAGATGCGGGCATGCCGCGCGTCGTCTTCCTGATCGCCGACCGGGTCGAGCTGTTCGACCTGGCCGGCCCGCTGCAGGTCTTTCACGAGGCGAACGCGCTCGGTGCCGGATACGAGGTCGTCTTCGCTGCGAGCACACGCACGATCGCGAGCGAACAAGGCGTCACCATCGCCAAGCTGGTGCGGCTGCCGCGCTTGCGCGCGGGCGACCTCGCGATCGTACCCGGCTCGCGCGTGTTGCGCCGGGGAGCCCCGGCGCACGCGGAGCTGGTCGCGTGGGTGCGCGACGCGCATGCGCGCGGTGCGACGATCGCCTCGGTCTGCGTCGGCGCCTTCTTGCTCGGCCGCGCCGGTCTGCTCGACGAGCGCGAGTGCACGACCCACTGGAAGCACGTCGCCGAACTGCGCTCGCGCTTTCCGCGCGCGCGCGTGCTCGACGACCGGCTCTACGTGCGCGACGGCACCATCGTCACCAGCGCCGGCATCGCTGCGGGCGTCGACCTCGCGCTGGCGCTGGTCGAAGCGCAGGCCGGCCCACGCGTCGCCGCCGCGGTCGCACGGGAGATGGTCATCCACGTCCGTCGTCCCGGTGCCGACTCGCAGCTCAGCGCGTTCGTCGAGTACCGCGACCACCTCGACGCGGCGGTGCACCACGTGCAGGATTGGATCATCAACCACCCGAGCCACCGCCACACGCTCGACGATCTCGCCGGCGTCGCGCAACTCAGCCGCCGGCACCTGAGCCGCACGTTTCGCGCCGCGACCGGTCTGAGCATCGCACAGTATCACCAGCGCATTCGGCTGGAACACGCGCGCGCACTGTTGCCGAACCGCCGCTTGACGGTCGAGGAGATCGCGCAGCGCTGCGGCTGGGGTGATGCGCGGCACCTGCGACGAGCCTGGCGTGCCGCCTTCGGGACGAGTCCCGCCGACGGCCGCCGCTGAGCCGCCGCCGCTCAGCCGAGGTGGCCCGAGGTGCGCTCCAGCAGCGCCCAGGCCTGATCGCCGAAGCGTCCCTTCCACCTCGCGTAAAAGCCCGACGTCGCGAGGCGCGCCCGGAAGCTCGCCGTGTCGGGACGCAGGATCGTCATCCCTTGGCGCGCCAGCTTGTCGGCCAGCGCGTCGTTGAGCCGGGCCGTGTCGGCTCGCTGGAGCTGCGCGAAATGCGTGAGGGCGCCGTCGACGATCCGCTGCACGTCGGACGGCAACGCGTTCCACGCATCGCGATTGCCCAGCAGGTGGTAGGCCGACCACATGTGGTTGCTCACGCTCAGGTACTTCTGCACCTCGAACAGCCGGGCGGTCTCGACGATCGCAAAGGGATTCTCTTGTCCGTCGAAGACTTTCGCTTGCAGCGCGGTGTAGACTTCGTTGAAGTTGAGGGGTCCCGGCGAAGCGCCCAACGACTTGAACAGATCGATCCACAGCTCACCGGCCGGCGTACGAATCTTGAACCCGGCCAGATCGGCGGCAGTGCGAATCGGGCGCGCCGACGCGGTGATCTGGCGCATCCCGTTCTCCCACATCTTCGGATGCACGTAGAGACCGGCGGCATCGATCCGCGCGCGCACGTAGTCGCCGAGGGCACCGTCCATGGCTCGGAACGCTTCGGCCGAATCGCGAAACGCGAACCCGATCGACTGGATCGCCGCGATCGGGACGACCGCTTGCAAGATGCCGCCGTCGAGCGTGAAGAACTGCACCGCGCCCGAGCGCAGCTGTTGCAGCACCGCGGTGTCGCCGCCGAGCACGTTGTTGGGGAACACCTGCACGTCGAGACGTCCGCCGGTTTGCGCCCGTACCGCGTCCCAGCACTCGCGCATGCGCACGTTGAGGGGATGCTCGATCGGCAGGTTGCTGGCGTACTTGTAGGTCCACTGTGCGGCGCGCGCGGGCCGCGCGACGATCCCGATCGCCCCCAGCGCCGCGGCCGCGCCGGCCAGGAAACGGGCACGCGAGCTTGTCGAAATGATCGCCATGCGGGCGTCCTTCGGCATCAGTCCAGCACCAGTCCGCCGTCGACCGTTAGCGTCTCGCCCTCGACGAACGAGGCGCGCGGCGAGAGAAGCCACACGATCGCCTCGGCGATCTCGCGCGGTTCGGCGATGCGCCCGAGCAGCGCCACGCCCTCCATCCGCGCGCGGTGCGCCTGGTCGGCCATCGCCTCGCGCAGCATCGGCGTGGCGGTGACGCCGGGCGCGACGCAGTTGACGGCGATCCCGAGCGGGGCCAGCGAGCGGGCGGCGTTGCGCGTGAGCGCCAGGACAGCGCCTTTGCTGGCGGCGTAGGCGGCGGTACCCGAGAGACCGCCGCCGCGTTTGCCGGCCACGCTGGCGACCGTACAGACGCGACCGCCGGGCCGCATCCGGCGCGCCGCCTCCCGCAAGCAGAGGAACGTCCCGATCACGTTGACGTCGGCGACGCGGCGAAACGTGGCGGCATCGAGCTCGAGAAACGGCGTCGTGTCGATGATGCCGGCCGCCGTCGCCAGCGTGTCGAGTGTCCCCTCCAGCGCGGCGAGCGCCGCGTCGAAGGCGCGCCCGACCGACGCCTCGTCGGCGACGTCGACCGCGACCGCGTGGCCGTCGATGTGCTGCGCGACCGCCTGTGCGCCGGCCAGGTCGCGATCGGCCACCACCACCCGGTAGCCGGCGGCGGCCAACAGCTCGCAGGTCGCCCGGCCGATCCCGCTCGCTCCCCCGGTGACCAGCGCCGTCCGCGGCGCCTCGCCGAACCACTCCACGTCGTCCTCCGGCCCGCCTCGGGCTCGCCACGCCGTTCTCGCCCCCGCCCGCCGAGACTTCTTCCGCCGTCAGCCCGGCCCGGACGCAGGAACGTTTCCTCGTGGGAGGCTAAGACGCTGGCCACTCATTCATTCGGTCGTACCTCAAGGAGCCGTACCCGTGAAGCAAACTCTTTCGCGTGGTCGTTTCGTCGCCGGGACCGCCGGCGCGGCCGCCCTGACGTTCGGGACCGCCCCCTATGTGATCGCCGCGCCGACCAAGGAACTCGTGGTCGGGCTCAACGTTCCGCAGACCGGACCCTATTCGGATCAGGGCGCGGATCAGCTCCGCGCCTACAACCTTGCGATCGAGGAGGTCAACGCCAAAGGAGGCATCCTCGGGATGCCCGTGCGCGCCACCACCGGCGACACGCAGTCCAAGCCCGCCGTCGCCCGCGACAACGCGGAGCGCATGATCGATCGTGACGGCGCGATCATGATCACGGGCGGCTCTTCGACCGGCGTCGCGGTCGCCGTCTCGGCGCTGTGCCAAGAGAAGAAAACGATCTTCATGGCGACGCTGACGCACGGCGACGAAACGACGAACCAGAACTGCCACAAGCACACCTTCCGCCGCTACAACGACGCCTACATGAGTGCGCAGTCCTTGGCGCGCACGATGGTCAACAAGTACGGCACCGGCAAGTGGTTCTTCATCACCGCCGACTACGCGTGGGGCCACTCGAACTTCGACAACATCACCTCCGTCATCAACCCCAAGGGCGCGAAGGTCGTCAACAACATCCTCACGCCGTTCCCGGGCACGACCGACTTCTCGTCGGCACTCTCGCAGGCGCAAGCCGCGAAGCCCGACGTGCTGTGTGTCATCCAGTTCGGCGGCGACATGGTCAAGTGCGTCAACCAGGCCGCTTCGTTCGGCCTGACCAAGTCGGCGAAGATCCTCTGCCCGCTGGTCGACGAGTACATGGCCAAGGGCGCCGGCGCGAACTTCGACAACGTCGCCTCGACCGCGCCGTTCTACTACAAGTACCACGCCGAGAAGTACGCGGGGGCGAAGCGTTTCGTCGAGGCCTTCACCAAGAAGTACACCTTCCCGCCCTCGAACGGCGCCGAGACCGCGTATGCCGACATCCTCATCTACAAGTGGGCGGCCGAAAAAGCCGGCACCACCGACCCGGCCAAGATCATCTCGATCCTCGAGGGCACCAAGTTCCAGTTCACCAAGGAAGTGGAGTGGTACCGGCCGGAGGACCACCAGGGCGTGAACTCCTGCCTGGTCGTCGAAGGGCTCCCGCTCGGCGAGCGCACCGAGAACGGCTTCGGCTACGCTCGCGTGCTGGAAGTGCACCCCGGCGAGAGCGTCGTCGCACCCGTCTCGAGCCTGGTTTGCAAGATGGAGACGGCCTAAGCCTCTCCCCCGTCGAATCCCCCACGGGTCGGCGCCCTCTGGCGCCGACCCGTTTGCTTATCGCACGACAGGTAGGACGTGGAACTCCTCATCCAAGCACTGCTCAACGGCCTGGTTCGCGGACTGATTTATGTCGCGATCGCCGTCGGTTTGACGATCGTCTTCGGAACGCTGCGCCTGGTGAATTTCGCCCATGGCGCCTTCTACGCGATCGGCGCCTACGTCGGCCTCGTCGTCGCTCAGCACTTCGGCCTGGTGCCGGCGTTCGTCGCCGCACCGATCGCGGTTGCGCTGTTCGCGATTGCCCTCGATCGGCTGGTCCTGCGGTACTTCTACGACAAGGGCCCGACCCTGCAGATCTTGATCACGTTCGGGATCGCGCTGGTCGTCGAAGAGACGATTCGCTTGATCTTCGGCGGCACGACGCAACAGTACCCGATGCCGCCGGGGCTGGCGCAAGCCGCGACGACCGTCGGCCCGATCACGTATCCGACCTATCAACTGCTCTTCGCGGTCGGCGTGATCGTCATGCTGCTGCTGGTATGGTGGTTCATTCGCGGTACGACCTACGGCTTGGTCGTGCGGGCCGGGGTTCGCGATCGGATCATGGTGCAATTGCTGGGCGGCAACGTCCAGCTCGCCTCGACGATCGTCTTCGCGCTCGGCGCCGCGATCGCGGGACTCGTCGGCGCGGCGGCCTCGCCGATCTACAGCCTCGACCCCGACATGGGCTTCAACTTCTTGGTTCCCTCGTTCGTGGTGGTGGTGGTGGGAGGTCTGGGTAGCTTCTGGGGCGCGGTCCTGGGCGGCTTGTTGATCGGCGAATTGCAAGCGATCACGACGCTCGTGTTCCCGCCTGCGGCCGACGTCGTCATCTACGTCTGCATGGCGCTGATCCTGCTCTTGCGACCGCAAGGCTTGCTCGGCGAGAGCGAGGTCATCCGCCAATCATGACCTCGACCGACGTGGCGCCGATCGCCGAACCTTCGCGCGGCGGTTTCTTTGGCGCCGACCTGCGCTTTCTCGGGCTGACTGCACTGGGATTGGCGATCTTCCCGTTCGCGCTGCACCTGATCGGCGGCTATGGGGGTCTGGCAACGCAGATTCTGATCGTGAGCATCGCGACGATCGGGTTCAACGTCTTGCTCGGCTACGCCGGGATCCTCTCGTACGGGCAGGCGATGTTCTACGGCGGTGGCGGCTACTTGGCGGCGATCCTGCTGATCCACGCGATGCCCAACCATCCGAACTTGTGGCTCGCGGTTCTGGGCGCGACGTTGATGACGACGGTGCTCGCGATCGTCGTCGGCGCGGTCAGCGTGCGTCTGTACGGCATCTACTTCGCACTGCTCACGCTGGCGTTCGCGCAGATGGTCTTCTTCATCGTCGAGCAAGCGCGGGACTGGACCGGCGGCGACGACGGCCTGCAGTCGTTCCCGACACCGCTGCTGCCGATCGGCCCGTGGAACGTCGACCTGCAAACGCCGCTGCCGTCGCTCGCGCTGGGCCCGTTCGGTAACCTGGGTGACCTCAAACTCTGGTACGTCTTCGCTGCGGTGGTCCTGGTGCTCGTGCTGTGGTTCGTGCGCTCCTTGACCCGCTCGCAGTTCGGCGAGGTGCTCGACGCGATCCGTGAGAACGAGGAGCGCAGCGTCTTCGTCGGCTTCAACGCCGCCGCGTATCGTTTGGCGGCGTTCGCGATCTCGGGTGCGCTCACCGGGTTTTCCGGTGCCCTCAAGGCACTCTACGACGGGACCGTCTCGGTCGACTCGGTCGGTATCGAGCGCAGCGGTTCGTTCGTCATCTACGCCGTCGTCGGCGGCGTGCAGACGCTGTTCGGGCCGCTCGTCGGCACCGCGATCATCATGTACCTCGAGAACGTGCTCTCCGGGGTCATCTCCTACTGGCAACTGGTCGAAGGCGTGATCTTCGTCCTGGCGGTCGTGTTCTTGCCCAACGGGATCGTCGGCACGATTCTCAAACGCCGGCGCGCGCGCACGATGCTCGTCAATGCGGTGCGGGTGAAGTAGATGGAACCGATTCTGCGCACCACCAAGCTCGGCAAGTCGTTCGGGCACTTCGCGGCCAACGCCGATATCGACTTCGCCGTCCAGCCCGGCGAGCTGCGGGCCGTCATCGGCCCCAACGGTGCCGGCAAGACGACGTTCTTCAACCTCATCGCCGGTACCATCCCGGCGACCAGCGGAACGATCACCTTCAACGGACGCGACATCACGCGCATCGGCGGCTCGCACCGTGTACACCTTGGGATCGCCAAGGCGTTCCAGACCGCCAACCTCTACCCCGACCAGACCGTTCTGCAGAACTGTCGGCTGGCCGCGCTCGCCCACCTGCAAGGCGCGTTCAGCTTCCAGGTCTTCCGGCGTTCGACCCGGCATGCGCGCATCGACGAGATCGCGCGACGCTCGCTCGAGCGGCTCGATCTGCACGGCGTCGCGGAGCTGCGGTGCGGCGACCTCTCGCACGGCGACAAGAAGCGGCTGGACATTGCGATCGCCCTCGCGACGGAGCCCGTCATCCTGCTCTTGGACGAGCCGGTCGCCGGCATGTCGCGCGACGAGGCTCGCAAGACCGAAACGCTGGTCCGCAAGCTCGCCAGCGAAATGACGGTGCTCATCATCGAACACGACATGGACTTGATCATGGGGATCTCCGATTCGATCACCGTCTTGCACCAAGGCCGCGTGCTCGCGACCGGGACGCCGGCCGAGATTCGCGAGAACGCCGCCGTCCAGGAAGCCTACCTGGGCGGCCACACCGCCGAGGAGCTGCACGCGTGACGACCGCCGCACCCGCGACGACCCGCCTGCGCGTCGAGGCCATCGACACCTACTACGGCGACAGCCAGGTCCTGCGCGGCGTCTCGCTGCACGTCGGCGCCGGCGAGACGGTCGCGCTGCTGGGCCGCAACGGGGTCGGTAAGACGACGACCCTCAAATCGATCGTCGGCTGGCTGCGGCCGCGCGGCGGCAGCGTCACCCTCGACGGCGAGGAGCTGGTCGGGCGCGACATGATGACGATCGCGCGCTCGGGCGTCTCGCTCGTCCCCGAAGAGCGCCGCATCTTCACCAACCTGACGGTCGCCGAGAACCTGCGCTTGGCGCAGGTCACCGCACGCAAGCCGGGCTGGACGCTCGACCACGTCTACGAGAAGTTCCCACGGCTGCGCGAGCGGCTCACCCACAAGGGCGACGAGATCTCCGGGGGCGAGAAGCAGATGCTCGCGATCGCGCGCGCGCTCTTGCAGGACGTCAAGGTGCTGCTGCTCGACGAGCCGACCGAAGGGCTCGCGCCGCTGATCGTGCGCGAGGTCGAGAGCGTCATCCACGAGATCAAAGCGGCCGGCATCACGACGCTGCTGGTCGAGCAGAACCTCTTCAGCGCGCTGGCCGTCGCCGACCGCTGCTACATCATCGACCAGGGCGAGATCAAGTTCGAAGGCACGCCCGAACAGATTCGTGCGGACGAAGACTTGCGCCGCCGCTACCTCCACGTCTAGACTCGAAGGCACCATGCACGACGACGAGTCTCCGGCCGAGGAGATGATCCACGATCTCGGCCTCGATCCCGCGCTCGACCAGCGCATCGAGGACGACCCGCTGCTGCGCCAAGCGCGCCGCAACGTCGCCGACACCGTCCGCCACGCGCACGACCGCGATCACCAGCCCCACGACGACAAACGGTGAAGCGCCGGACGGCGCTCTCCCTGACGGGAGGCATGCTCGCTGCGCCGATGTTGATCGGCGTTCCCGCGCTCGCCGCCGACCTTGCGGAGCGGCGCCTGAGCACCATCGAACTGCGCACCGGCGGCCGGCTCGGCGTGGCCGTTCACGATACCGCGTCCGGCCGGCGCTTGGGGTACCGCGAACACGAGCGTTTCCCGATGTGCAGCACGTTCAAGGCGCTGCTCGTTGCCGCCGTCCTGCGCCGCGTCGAACAGGGCAGCGAACGACTCGACCGCCGCATCGACTACGGCGAGGGTGACCTGCTCGAATACGCCCCGGTCACGCGCGACCACGTCGCGGAGGGCAGCATGTCCGTCGAGGCGCTGTGCGCCGCCGCGATCGAATTCAGCGACAACACCGCGGCGAATCTGCTGCTCGCGAGCATCGGCGGCCCCGAGGGCTACACGCGGTTCACGCGCACGCTCGGCGACCAGGTGACGCGGCTGGATCGCACCGAGACGGCGCTCAACACGGCGCTCCCCGGCGACCCGCGCGACACGACGACTCCCGCCGCGGCGATCGCCGACCTGCAACACGTCCTCAGCGGCCCGGCGCTGCTGCGTCCCTCACAGCTCCGGTTGCAAGGCTGGATGGACGGCTGCAAGACCGGCACCGCCCGCCTGCGCGCCGGCCTGCCCCGCAGTTGGACGGTCGGCGACAAGACGGGGACCGGCGAACGCGGCACCGCCAACGACATCGCGATCGCTCGGCCGTTCGGCCGTCGGCCCGTGTTCATCGCCTGCTACCTTACCGGCGCGACGTCGATCTCCGGCGACCAGCGCGACGCCGCCATTGCCGATGTCGGTCGGATCGTCGGCGAGGTGCTCCGCTAGCGCTTTTCCGCGGTCAGCACGACCAGGTACCGAGTCGCCTGCGCGCTGCGGTTGTCGTACGCGCGTACCGGTTCGAGCGTGTGGACGCAGTCGCCGGGCGCGAGCGTGAGGACCCGCTCGCCGATCTCGAGCGTGAGCTCGCCGGCGAGCACGTAGATTTCATGATCGTACGCGAGGCGTGCCGTCGCGTCGAACGCGACGCGTGCGCCGGCGGGCAACTCGATCTCCACGATCTCGAGCGGCGAGCCCACCACGGCGGGCGAGACGGTGCGACGGACGTAGCCGCTCGCCGGATCTTGCCAGGTGACCTGTTCCGCGCGCCGCAGCATCGCATAGCGGGCACGCTCGGCGTCGGCCATCAGTCCGGAGAGGGTGAGGCCCAACGCGTCGCAGACGCGCAAGAGCAGCGTCGCGGTCGGGCTGCTCTCCGCGCGCTCGATGCGCGAGAGCATCGAACGGCTCACCCCGGAAAGCTCGGCCAAGCGCTCGAGGGAGTACCCCAGCTCGTCCCGCCGCGCCCGGACGCGCTGGGCGATCCGCTCGTCCAACCCTTGCTCGACCATATAGAGGATTTATCTCCAATATCGTGGATATCCCTCCATGGTCAACGTCCGTATCCGCACGGCCGATCCGGCCGCCGATGCCGCCCGGTGTGCGGCCGTCTACGCGCCCTACGTGCGCGCCTCGCATATCACGTTCGAAACCGAGCCGCCGGGGACCGACGCGATGGCGGGACGCATCCACGCCACGCTCGCCTGGACCCCCTGGCTCGTCGCCTGCGAGGACGACGCGGTCCTCGGCTACGCGTATGCGTCTCGTCACGGCGAACGGCCCGGCTATCGCTGGTCCGTCGACGTCTCGATTTACCTCGACCCTGGCGCGCATGGCCGCGGCATCGGCCGCACGCTGTATGCGGCGCTCTTCCCGCTGCTCGAGCAACAAGGGTTCTACCGCGCCTACGCGGCGATCGGACTCCCGAACGACGCCAGCGTCGGCATCCACCGCGCCTTCGGCTTCGCGGACGTCGGCGTGTGTCGCAACGTCGGCTGGAAGCAAGGCACCTGGACCGACGTCCTCTGGATGGCCCGCGACCTTCGCACCGATGAGGCGAACCCGCCGGCCGAGCCGATTCCGTTCCCGGAACTCCGCTTCGTCGGCGAAGCGCTTCGCTCGCCTCGCTAAGCCGCGCAGGAGCGATCGCTCATCACCGCGACCAGCGCGACCTATGAGCCTCGCCGCTTTGATCCCCTTCACGGGCTTCTACCGCTTGAACGCCCTGACCGGAAGCTTCGTCTACATCGACACGAACCTCGGTTGGGTCGCGCCCGGGACGACCCACGTCGAGGCCTCGGCGACGATCTCGACCGACGGAACGACCTCGACCGCGTACGAGATCCAGCCGGAAATGTTCACTGGAGACGTGTTGACGATCAGCGGGTCGACGCGCGAGGTCGCGCGGCTGCGATTCGGCAGGGCACACAGCGACGGAGCCGTCTCGCGCGTCGAGGGAACCCTCGACGGCAAACCCGTCCGCGGAACGAATCCCTTCAACCCGATTCAGCCGAGTGTCTTCTTCGACACCTACTACGAAAAGCTCGCCGACGGATCGTATGCACCCAAGCTCGTCATCGGCGACACCGGCGCGATCACGTATCGCGAAACCG
>Ga0181531_10001844_pt1 | contig 13281 bp, 6 predicted proteins | sample PEATcosm2014_Bin_38_FD_119743 | JGI IMG/M metagenome (GOLD analysis project Ga0181531, IMG submission 119743) | Peatland microbial communities from MTU Mesocosm Facility, Houghton, MI, USA - PEATcosm2014_Bin11_10_metaG | ecosystem: Environmental > Terrestrial > Soil > Wetlands > Peat | place... | reverse complement strand
GGTCCACGCAACGCCGGCCTCCGCGTCTGGGGAATGCTCACTCTGGCGATGCTCCTCACGCTGGCGCTGTCCCACGAATTGGCACACGAACTCTTCCGCCGCGCCGCGATTCTCACTGCCATTGCCAGCGCCGCGCTCTTCGTCTGGCTCTGGTTCTATCCCACATCCAAGCCGGCGCGATCCCTTTCCGATCGCTCCTCCAGTTGGTTTGGCGGCTTCATCGTCGTGTGGGGAATCGCCCTGTTCGGTTACGGCATCTACCCCGGCCAGAACGATTTCGTCAAAGATTTCGGAATGGTTGTCACTCTCTTCGGCGTCGTGCTGGCGCTGACCGGGTGGGGCGTCATGCGCACCGCCTGGTTCCCCGTCGTCTTCCTGATCTGCGCCATCCCCTGGCCCGGGCTCCTTTACAGTCAAATCGCCGGTCCCTTGCAGCAATTGGCCGCCTCCGTCGCAGTTAAGACCCTGGAACTCACCGGCGTCGAAGCCCACGCCGGCGGAACTAAAATCTTCATCGCCGGACACAACGGCGTCATGCGCACCCTCAACGTCGCCGAAGCCTGCGCGGGACTTCGTTCGCTGATGACCTTCATCGCCGTCGGCGGCGCCGTCGCCTTCCTCTCCGGACGCGCCCTCTGGCAGAAAATCCTTATCACGCTCTCGGCGATTCCCATCGCCATCTTCTGCAACGTCATGCGCGTCTCCGGCCAGGGGTTGCTCGACCACTACGTCAGCCAGCAACTCTCCGAAAATTTCGCCCACCAATTCGTGGGCATGATCATGCTGGTGCCGGCGTTCCTTCTGATTTTGCTCGTGGGTTGGATTCTGGATCAGATTTTCGTGGAAGAGGCCGACCAGCGCCGCGGGGTCTCGCGCGTCGTTCGCCGCAGCGTCGCCTTGGTGGCGCCGCCTCCGGCGGCGGGGGGCTTCATTCGCCGCGCCTCCAGCCCCGTGATGGACCGAGTCCCGGTCGTCCCGCCGCGAACCGCGCCGCCAAAGGCGCCGGCGCCCAAGCCGATATTGGCCCGTCCCGCCACATCGCAAAGGCCCGCGGGCAAAACCGGATATCCCATGCCGCCGCCCACCACGCATTTGGCTCCGCGCTTGGCCCGGCCCGCCCCGATTCCGCCGGCGGCGCCCGCGAAGCCGGCAAAGCCCGTCAATCCCGCGGCCCCAAAACCAGCGGCGCCGCCGGCGGCCAGTAGAGTCTCCAAACCGATCCCACCGGATTCGAAACGGGAGGCCGTATGAGCGATACCACTGTTTCCCCCATTCGTCGCGCTTTGTCGCAGCCCAAGTTTATTGTCGTCTGCGCCATTTTGTTGCTGGCCGCGGTGACCCTCAATGCCGCCACCCAGGCCTTGAAACTTCACTTCAAAAAAGAACCGGTCCCGCAGCCGCGCGATTTCCATGAGATTCAGCCGCTGATGGGCGTCTGGCTTCAGGTCTCGCAAGACGAAAAGCTCGACAAGGAAATTCAGGACGTTCTAGGCACTGAAAAATATATCTACCGCGACTACATCAACGTCCCCATGCGCGGATCGGATTTCCTGGCCGATGCCTGGCGCGAGGATCATCTGGATGCGGCGGCCAAGGAGAACGCCACCGACGCGATCGGGAACACCGATAACGAAGACCCCGCCGTCGGTGTCTTGCGCTCCAAATTCCAATCCGCCGATTTCGCTCATCAGGTGCAGATGATTCAGCAGGCCCTGGTCGGAAGGACCGCCGGCGATTGCAAGAAAATCGTCTACGCCCTCCAGGTTCAACAGACCGCGGGCGTCGTGAACATGGGCCTGACTTATTACACCGGCCTCGTCGACACCGTCGCGCACATTCCCGATCGTTGCTATATCGCCGACGGGTACGAACCCTCCTCGTATGAAATTCCCACCTGGGATCTGACGCCTCCCGGTTCGACCACTCCACAGTCGGTCCAGGTTCGCTTTATCAGTTTTGAGGATCAGACTGGCCGCAACTTCCAGTCCAAATGCGTGGCGTATGTTTTCCACGTCAACGGCTTCTACGAAAGCGATCCGCTGGCCGTGCGCCAGCGACTGCAAAGCCTCACCCAGCGGTTTGGGTACTACGCCAAAGTGGAGTTGATGACGATTGGGGACGATACGCAAGCAGCGCAGGACACCATGCGCAGCTTCCTAACTGCCGCCAAGCCCCAAATTGAGGCTTGTTTACCGGACTGGCAGAAAGTGATTCAGTCGCACCCCTGAAGCGGGACCGCGATAAAAGCGATCTATATTCATGGATGGGCAGCAACTTTAGCCCTTCACGGGAGTGAAGGTGTATGGCAAGTCTCCCTGAGGGCGGGGGGGAGGTTTCCCTAACAGGAACTGAACAGGGTCGAGAGTTAAATGGCAAGGCGTCGAGTCAATACCCGATTTCTAACGATATTTGTCTCCATATTGGTGGGGCTCTGGGTAGCCGTCTACGCCGCGCAGAAATTATTCATTCACGAACATCCCCAGCCGTTCATTGACGCCGGCGATGAGGCGATGCGCCAGCAGCATTGGGCCGAAGCTGCCGGGCTTTACGCCCACGCCTCGCAGTTGGATCCAAAGAACCTCGACGTATGCATGAAGCTGGGTACTGCGTTGCAGAATATCGAGCAGACCAGCCCCGACCTGATGACTCAGGAGCGCAACGCCTACGAGCACGCCTTGGAAGTTAACCCGGCGTACATGCCGGCAATCCGGGCCCTGATTCGATGGTATCAAGTCAACGCCAATCCTCCCACCTCCTGGGTCTACAGCAAGTTGATCGATTATTCGCAGCGCGGGCACGAATTGGATCCCAGCGACATGAAGCTCGCCGCCGTCTCCCCGGAAATGGTGGTGCAAGAATGGATCGCGCAATTGATCACCGATCCCGAGGCCGTGCAGCAGGCGGTCTCCGATCTGCGCGGGTTCCTGCAGAAGAATCCGTCGGACCCGGATGTTCCCTATTACATCGCCAAGGCCAACATTAACCAGGCTCTGGAGCTGACGCGCCTGAGTCCTTCGAGAGTTCAGCCGCCCGAGGCCTCCGCGCTTTATGCCCAAAGCGTCGACGTTTTCGACAAGCTGATTAAAGGCGACGGCTTCCCATCGCAGGATTCCAACGCCTCCATGCATCACCGCTTCGGCATGATCCTGGAGGATTTGGGAGACGACGATCAGTCCGGACCCGATGTAACCGCCAAATACCGCGCCCGAGCGAAAGTTGAAATCGAACGCGCCCGCGCTCTGGTCCGACCCAAAGACCCGGAATATCTGGTCATCGTCAACAGCGCCATCGACGTTTGCGTCATGCAAGGCGATATCGACGGCGCCATTCGAATTTGCCGCACGCTTCCCCCGGTCCCAATGGTGCAGCTACGTTTGGCCCAGCTCATGGCGGCGTCGGATAAAACCAGGCCCGCCGCCGAGCGGCTCCTGGATGCCATGCTCGCCTCGCTGCACGACGATCCGACTCACCCCGCCGGCGTTCGCCTGCAAATCCTCATCGAACAGGCCAATTTTGAAATCTACGACTACGGCCAAATGCCCCCATCCGATCGCCGCACTCAACTCATGAATCGCATTCAGGACCAATTGAACATACTCCTGGGCGCGTTTCCCGCCGAAATCCAGGACGCCGACGGCAACTTCCGTAGCGGCGTCCCCATCGAAGTGCGGCGAATCCAGGTTCGCTCCATGCTGCTTCAGGGACAGTTCCAGTTGCTGGTGCAGACCTTCAACCCCCTGATTGCAAACGACCAGCAGCTCGCCGCCGATCCCACCATCCAGCGGTGCATGGCCGATTCCTACGCCAGTCTCAACCAGATCAGCCGCGCCATCGAAGTCCTTCAGGGCATCGTCGACCGCGATCCCCGCGATTATCAATCCCGCAAGGAGCTGGTCCGATTCCTTGTCCGCGACGCTCCCGACAAGGCCGGCGCGCTCCTCACCGATTTGATGCGCGTCAATCCGAACGATCCCGATCTGGTCCCCCTGCGAATTCAATATATGCTGGCGACCGATCCGGAACACAACCGAGCGGAAATCGCGCGGCTCTATCCGCAATTGAGCGAGGCCAACCCCGAATTGATCATCGACAAGGCGCGAGTCGCGGCGATGTTGAAAAACTACGACGAGGCGATTCGCCTCATGAATCTCAAGATTGCTGCCAATCCCAACGACCCCAGCGGCTACGCCAATCTCGGATTTGTCTATCTCTTCCTGGGCAAAAAAGATCAGGCCCTGGATGCCATCAACCGCGGTATCGCCGCGGTGCCGGACAATCCCGACCTCAAGCTTCTGATTCCCGCCATCAAGGGAGAAGACCCCAAAATCATCGAGCACCTCCGCGAGCAATTGGCGGCGGCGAATCCCGATCCGCTGCAGCGCGAATTGGAACTGGCCAGCGTCGCCAAGGAGCGCGGCGATGCCAAGGCGGAGGAGCAACATCTCAAGGCCGCCGAGGCGGCTTCGCCTCAATCGCCCCGCGTCTGGAACGAGCTGTTTGATTTTTATCTCGACGCCGGACGCCCCGACGACGCGGCGCCTTACGTCGATAAGCTCGCCAGCGTCGATTACGATCAGGCCGGCGGCGCCATGGATCGGTATCTGCTGGCGCGCCGTCGTAACGATCTCCAGCAGGCCCACGACATCGCCAGCCAGCTCACGCAGGACAAGCCCGAATATGCCATGAGCTGGATCGCCCTCGGACAGATCAACGAACTTCAGGGTTCCTACGACGAAGCGATGGTCGACTTCAGCGCCGCCTTGGACCGCCAATCCGACAATCTGGATGCCTACCGCGGGCTGATCACCTGCGCCTACGCTCTGCATCGGATCGACGACGCCAAGCGCTACATCGACGACGGATTGAGGAGGCTCCCCGGCAATCAGGCTCTTCGCGGGATGCTGGTGGATTATGTGCTGGCCTACGGTAATCCGCCCGACGCCATCCAGGTGCTTCAAGACCAGATCAAGGAGACCCCCGGCAATCCGCAGTTATATGCCGCACTCGGTTCGGTCTACGTCCGCGTCGCCCGAATCGCGCAAATGCGCCAGCAAAACGATCAGGCCAACCAGATGCTTCAGACGGCGGTCGACATGCTCGAGCAAGCCGCCACCAACTGGCCCGACGAACCGGAAATTTACCTCGGACTCACCGACGCGGCGCTGGCCGCCAACCAGCCCGCCGATGCCGAAAGAATCCTGCTCATCTGGTCCAAGCGCGCCGCCTGGCGCCTCCGCCCCGAACCCCATGTCCGCCTCGCGGATTTGTACGAACGCACCAATCACCCCGACGCCGCCGAAAGTGAATTGCGCACGGCGCTGGTCCGTTCCGACTACAGCGTCGAACTGGAAATCCAAATGGCGGAACTGCTCACCACGCATCACAAATACGACGAAGCCCTCGAGTTGCTCCGCGGCGCCAATGTCGATCAGCCCGCCGTCCGCAAAAAAGTCATCGAAATCTTGATCGGCTCAGGCCGAACCGCCGACGCCGAAGCGCAAATCCAGCAGGACCTCCAGGGCAACCCTCCGGATCGCGCCAGCCTCTACGGCATGTGGGCGGAACTCGCCCTGCGCCAGAGGAATTGCCCCGCCGCCGTCGACCGCGCCACCCAGTCGCTGGCGCTGGATTCCAACGACATGAATGTCGTCTATACCCGCGCCCTGGCCCGGCTATATTCCTCGCCCCCGGACACCCACGGCGCCATCGACGATCTAAAGCGGCTCGAGGAGTCGCAACCCAACAACACGACGATCCGCCAGAGCCTGATCTCCGCCTACATGCAACTGAACATGGTTGACGACGCCGCCACCGAGCTCCAGGCGGAGTTGCGCACCGATCCGTTGAACAAGACCGCGCGTTTGGAGTTGGCCAAGATCTACTGTGATTCGCCCCATCCGCGGCTTAGCGAGGCGTTGAATCTTCTGGAAGCCATCGAGAGCACCCCGCCTTTTGACACCGATCCGGAAATTTATCAGGGCGAAGCGCTGATTCTGGAGCACCTGCACGATATCCCCACCGCCATGGAAAAAAGCGATAAGGCTCTGAGCCTGGCGCCGAACGATCCGGATGTCTGGAGAAGCCACCTGACGCTGATGTTGGACTCGCAGGACTATCAGGACACCATCGACGCCGTCAATCATTTGGATCCGAAGATGATTTCAACCTGGTGGGCGCTATTGGACCGTTCGCAGGCGGAGCAGCAGACCGGCGACGCCACCAGCGCCGCTGCCGACGCCCAATCCGCGCTGAGCATCGCCGACACCGCCGCCGACTGCGACGCCATCAACCAAATCGCCCAGACCCTCGTCGGGGAACTCGGCGTGACTCGCGCCATCGACACCGTCGGCCCCGTCGCCAGGAAACGCACCGCCACCGAATTACCCCTCGCCCTGATGTACCTCCGTAATCACGACTCGGCCAACGCCCAGGCGACGATCCAATCGGCCATGACCACATTCGCTCAGATGAACCGCAGCCAGCAGATCGCCGCCCTTGTCACCGCCGGCAAAATCTATCAAGCCGGCGCCACACCGGCACTGAACGACCGCGCTTACGATGCCTATCAGCAGTGCCTCAAATTGGACCCCACCAACCTCGACGCCCTGAATAACCTGGCGTGCCTGCTGGCGGATAACTACTCCCCGCCCCGCGTGGACGAAGGCATGACCTATGCCCAGAAGGCCGCCGATCTCGTCGAGGCGACCGGCCGGCCCAACGCCACCATTTTGGATACCCAGGGCTGGCTTCTGATCCTTTCCGGTTCCCCCGCCCAGGGTGTGGATTTAATTAATAAAGCGTTAGACCTCCAGACCTTCCCGGATGCCTATCTTCACTTAGGCGAAGGTTACCTAGCCCTCCAATATCCCGACGAAGCCGATAAACAAGCCCAATTGGGGCTGGCGATGGTAGAGAAGCAAGACCTTAAGGATCAAGACGTTAAGCTAAAAACTAACTTGCAGAACCTAATCGACCGATCTGAAGAGATGATGAAATCTAAACAACAAGCACAGGTCCCATAAACATTTGGGAATAAGCTGCCAGAATTAAAAATTGCTTGCTCGGTTAACCACATGAAGACAATAATACACTTGCTGAGAGCGATAGCCCTAAGCCGGCAAACAGCGATTGGATTCCCCATGAGTTTCCCGAATCACTCTTGGGTCCTAGGAGAGGTTGTTTCGGGAGGAGAGAAGCCATGACGACGTTGCCCCAGGCCGCGCCGCTGCGTTTACCGCGGCCGGTATCTTCATCACCCCTCGCCATTCCCACGGGGCCCGTCTCCCCGGTCGCGGGAATGGTCGCTCAAGTCCAGTCCGGGGCACAAATGAGCGGCGCCGACGTTTGGCGCGTTATCCGTTCCAATCTCTGGCTCATTATTATCATGGTCGTCGTCAGCGCCGGCATCGGGTATGCCGCCAATTCCTGGTTGCAAAAATATCATTCGCGTTACACTTCCGTCGGTACATTGCAGGTCGTTGCTCCCGAAGCCTCTGACCTGGGGCCCTCCAACTTTGACACCGGCAATCTCGCCCTCGACCTGAAAACCCACGCCACCATGCTCAAGGACCCCTCCTTGGTTACCCAGATTTTCCAGAATCAGGAAAATGAGGAATTCCGCAATACATCTTGGTTCAAGCAGTTCTCCCAGTCCACGATTCAGGATGCCAAGGAAGACCTGGCGGATAATTTGGAAGTCTCCATCGTCCCCGAATCCAGGCTGATCCGAGTCGGGATGACCTGCAACGACGCCAGTTCCGCCCGCGTCATCGTCAACACGGTGGCTGAGCAGTACATCAGGAATCAGAAGGAAATTAACGAGAACAAAGAATACGAACGCCACAAAGACCTCGAAGACCGCCAGGTTCGCGAGGAGATGTATCTCAAGACCGTTAACGGCGAAATCGCCGATTACGAATCCCAGCTCAACGAAGGCGGCATCACCGGCACCCTGAACAAAGTCAGCACCAAGGACATGGAACTGTCCGAACTGCTCCAGAAATCATTGCAGTTGCAGTTGGATTTGGCCGCCGCCCAGGACAATTACACCAATCTTTACAACCAGATCAGCGCCGATCAGGATCCCCCCAAGGTCGCCGAGGCGATCGCCGGCGATCCCGAAGTTGCCGTCTATCGCGCCGATGTGAACAATCTGGAACTCAGCGTTGCCGAGACGCTTGAAAGCCTCGGGCCCGAGAACTCCACGGTGAAGGAGCTATTGGCCCGCCAGCAGTTGCTGGAAGGCAAGCTCAACGCCGCCACCGCCGAGGCGCGCATTCGCTATCGCACCCAGGCCATTGAGGACTCTCACGAAGCGGTGACTCAGTCCAAGCGCGCCCTGGATCAGATGAACACCCGTATCGAGAGCCTGCGTGGCGACATGGCGCATCTCACGGATGTGATGACCACCCTCCTTCAGAAGCAGAGCGAAAAAGAGGGTTACGAAGCCAAGCTTAAAGAGATCAACGACCGCCTCGATCAGATCGCCGACTATGCCGTCAAGCGCGACTTCAGCAGCATCCAATGGGACGCCAAGCCCGAGCTGCCCGAAGTCCCAAGCTTCCCCAAGCTCGGCGTGGTCATGACCCTCTCGATCTTCATCGGTTTGGCCCTCGCCCTGGGCATCGCCTTCCTGCGTGAACTGCTCGACACCACCATCCGTTCCCCGCGCGACATCACTCGCGTCGGCAACATGAACGTGCTGGGCATGGTTCCCCACGAGGACGACGATCCTCAATCCGCCGGCGCTCGTCTGCCGGTCGTCATCTTCGAAGCTCCGCATTCAATGATGGCCGAGCAGCTCCGCCAGGTCCGCACGCGCTTGCAACACAGCTCTTCGCTGGACACCACGCGCAGCATCCTGGTCACCAGTCCCTCGCCCGGCGACGGGAAGTCCACCATCGCCTGCAATCTCGCCAGCGGCCTGGCGCTCAACGGACGCCGAATTCTCCTGGTCGACGCCAACTTCCGTCGCCCCGAGTTGCACCGCGTCTTCAATCTCAACAACGAACAGGGTTTCTCCGACGTTCTGAACAGCCTGGAAATGTTCGAAAGCGCCATGCACGAAACCCAGGTCCCCAATCTGTTCGTGATCCCCAGCGGCCCCAAGCCCACCAACGCCACCGAGCTTTTGGAAAGCCAGTTGCTCATCGATTTCATCGAGCGAGCGCTGGAAGAATTCGACCACGTGATCTTCGACAGCGGCCCGTTGCTCTTCGTCTCCGAAACCGTCGCCCTGGCGCCGCGCGTCGACGGCGTGGTCACCGTCGTCCGCGCCCGCACCAACAGCCGCGGCGTCCTCAGCCGAATGCGGGAAAATCTGCGCCAGGTCAAAGCCGAGCACCTCGGCATCGTCCTCAACGCCGTCCGCACCCAAGGCGGCGGCTACTACGGACGAAACATCCGAACCTACTACGAATACCAAAACGGCGGCCCCACCACCGGCGGCGGCGGCCGAGCCGCGTAAGGCACCGCCTGATCGCGGGAAATTCGGACATCCCCAAGCCCCTCCGCTCGAAATTCTGGCGGAGGGGCTTTTTTTCGCGCCGGGGCTTTTCTTACGGCTCCGTCGTCGCCGCCCCCGCGGTCCCTTCCTGGATCACATCCGCCGATTGGATGAGCACACGATCGCCTCCCAGCCAGACTCCCAGCATCGCACCACCTCCGGCCCGCCACGAGGCCGGAAGCGTCACGTTCGAGTAATCCGTGTCCATCTCTCCCGCCGCCCGTCCATCCAGATAAACCGCCAGCGCATCCCCCCGCACTTGCAGCACCGCCACGTGCGTCTGCCCATTAGTGATCCACTGTGTTGAATTGCGCGTGGTTTTATTGGCGTCGTAATCGAGCCCGCCCACCATCGCAAACCCCGCCATCGTGTTATTGTGTCCTCCGACGATCCAGCCGAATGGATGCCCTTCGTACGACCCGGCCAGTCCGATCGGCTCCTCGCCGTCCGCCCGTGTGAAGGTCACGCGAAAGTCGTATTCCCCCGCCGGCGCCGTTCCCAATTGCATCTGCGCCCCCGGACCCTGTCCCCCCAGAACACCCTCCTGCATCGTCCAAAGCCCCTGCAGCGCGTTCTTGTTCGGATCAACACGGGCGAGCAAATCCGTCTTCCGATATTCCGCCGTCGCCGCCGCATTCCCGCTGTCCAACTCCTCCGGCGGCAGCCTCGACAAATCGGGCGGCCCGTTCCAGAGCACCGTCCCATCCGGGGCCGTCACTTGGATCTCTCGAAACCGCACCTGCGGATTGCGCGTTCCGATCACCACTCGCCCCGTTTTGAGCTGATCGTCCCGAACCGTCATCAAATTCTCCCCGTCCACAAACAGCCGCATCACGCTTCCGCGAACCTCCACCTTCACGGCATACCACCGGTCCGGCTCCAGCCGAAAATGCTCCGGCGGCGCCATCCGGTGCGTGAGCCCTTCATGCCGTGAAATCGCCCCGAGGTTGTCCGAAAACGCATCAAGCAGAAATTGACAATAATTCCCCCGTGACGCCCGCGTACTGGCCCAGAATCCCCGGCTGCCGTTCGTCCGAGCCAGGAAACTCAAATCGTAATCCGTCCAGTTGACGTTTCCGAACCCCATCGAGCACCCGCCCTTAACCCCCGGCGTCAACGCCACCGCATCACCATCCATATGACAGGTCCCAAACGCTATGGAGACGTTCGGAGGCATCGGCTGCTCCGCCGCGGTCTCGCTAACCTGCGACGTCGGCACCATGACTGCCGGCGCGGACGCCGCGACCGGCGCGATGACCGCCGGCGTCGCCGCCGGCGGCGCAGCACCCTGCGGCTTCCGCAGGAGCACCAGACCCACTGCCGCCGCGGCGCAAACCAGCGACCCGATCCCAATCCCCGCCAGCATTTTCGCCGAAGAGCGCTTCGGCGCAGGCTCCGGCGCAGCCGCGGCAACCGGCGCACGCTGCCCCGACAAATAACCCGCGATATCCCGACCCAATTCCCCGGCCGATTGGTAGCGCTCCTCCCGATTCTTCGCCAGCGCCTTCATGACAATCCGCTCGATTGTCGGATTAATCGGTCCCGTCCCTCCCGCGTCCCGCGTTTTCGGAACCGCCGCCTTGCTCGGCGGCGTCGGCGCGGCCGTCAAAATATTGTTCAGCACGTCCCGAATATTTCCCACCACCACGTACGGGAATCTCCCCCCGGTCAAAATCTGATACAGGATCACTCCCAGGCTATAAACATCGCTGCGGATGTCGATCCGCTCCGGGTCCTTCGCCGCCTGCTCCGGGCTGCACCACGGCAGGCTCCCCATGAACTCCCCCGTCACGCTCATCGGATGGTCTTCCCCCGGTAAATGATCCAAACCCATATGCGCCAGCCCGAAATCCAGAATATGCGGCTCCCCGCGCTCGTCGATCCGAATATTCCCCGGCTTCAAATCCCGATGCACGATCCCCCGTACATGCGCCACGTTCACCGCGGCGCAGATTTTCAAAAATAGCCGCAGCAATTTGGAAGGATTCGCCGAGTCCTGGGCGACTTTCAAATACTCATCCAGCGGCGAACCCGCCACATAGCTCATGACGATGAATTGGCTCCCATCCGAAGCCACGCCCGTATCCACGATCCCCACGATGTTCGGGTGATCCAGCGCCGCCAGGACCTGCACCTCGCGTTTAAACCGCGCCAGCGCCCGTTCGTCGGCCAGCGCCTCCTTCCGCATCACCTTGACGGCCACCTTCCGCCCCGTGCTCTGCTGGACCGCCAGATAAACCACCGCCTGCCCCCCGCGCCCCAGCTCGCGCTGAAAGACGTATCCCGTCGCCGAAATCGCCGTCGTCGCGGGCGCTGGCGCCGCGTAGGTGGTGCTCGGCTCCGCCGGCGGAAGCATCGTGGCGGCAACCGTCTCCGTCCGCAGCTTCCGCAGCTCAACCTGAAGTTCCGGCATCAATTCCGGATGGGCCGCGATAATCGCCGCTTCGTCAAACGTCTTCCCCGCGGCTAGTAGCTGCGACAGACGCCCCAGCAGTTTTTCCATCGCCCGCTTCCGCGCGGCCCCGTCGTCGCTTTGCGCGGATTTTGATTCCATGCGCCGCCGCTCTTTCCCCAAAACGCTTGATCTTAGTTGACCGCCGGTAATTCTGACAATTCCGCACGACTTCGTGATAATGTGACCTCGTGCAAGTCGGCCCAGGCCCACCGGACGATAGTGGAATCTTTGACAGCCTTCCCCCTCCCCGCGCTGCGTGGGTCTTGATCGCCACCTATCCCAGCGCCGGCCAATGGCACACCGCCGCCACGATTCTCCGCCGCGGCGATGTTGTCGCTCAAATGGCCGACCCCCGCGAGGACGACCCATCCATCGGCCTCCTGGTCGCCCCCGCCGAGGCAGATTTGGCTCGCCAACTCCTCTTCTCCCCCCAGCCGCTTCCCCAACAAACACCGGGTCTCTCCGAAACCCAGGAGCGCGACTACACAGTCGCCATCTATTTCTTCCGGTTCCTCCTGATCGTGCTCGTTCTGATCGTTGTAGCCGCAACCTGGTTTGGCCTGCCGCGGTAGGCCGAGTCAATCTGACTCTCCTCTTCGCGCCCTTCGCGCCTTAGCGGTAAACTGAATTCGTGCACGACGACGCCATCCTCCTTCTCCCCATGCCGCGCCAAATCCAGCGCCGCCCCGGAACCAGCCGCGCGAATCCGCAATTCACAATCGACCCCAAACTCGCCCCCTCGCGCGGATACCGCATTACTCTCACCCCCGATCATTGCCAGATCATCGCCGCCGACCCCGCCGCCCAATTTTACGCGCAGCAGACTCTCACCCAGCTTCACCGCCAGTTCGGCGATTCCCTCCCCTGTCTGGAGATCGAGGATTCCCCCGATTTCCCCGTCCGCGGCGTTCTGCTCGACATCAGCCGCGACAAAGTCCCCACGATGGACACGCTACTTTCCATCGTCGATTGGCTTTCGGAATTAAAGATCAATCAGCTCCAGCTCTACACCGAGCACACATTTGCCTATATCGGCCATGAAATCGTCTGGCGCGACGCCACGCCGATGACCCCCGAGGAAATCCGCCGCCTCGACGCCCATTGCAAAGAGCGCTTCATCGACCTGGTCCCAACCAGAATTCCCTCGGCCACATGGAGCGCTGGCTGCGGCATCCGAAATATCTCCCCCTAGCCGAGGCCGCCGGCGGAGCCGATTCCCCCTGGGGCTTTCGTTGGCAAGGCCCTTTCAGCCTATGCCCAACCGATCCCGCCAGCCTGGAACTGATCGCCGATCTCTACGCCCAGCTTCTTCCCAATTTTT
>Ga0181531_10001842_pt1 | contig 13282 bp, 10 predicted proteins | sample PEATcosm2014_Bin_38_FD_119743 | JGI IMG/M metagenome (GOLD analysis project Ga0181531, IMG submission 119743) | Peatland microbial communities from MTU Mesocosm Facility, Houghton, MI, USA - PEATcosm2014_Bin11_10_metaG | ecosystem: Environmental > Terrestrial > Soil > Wetlands > Peat | place... | reverse complement strand
ACGGGCTTGCGAGCAACATTGGGACCGGCTGCTGCACCTGTTGGCACGCAGGCTGCTCTAACACATCGAGGCGTACGAGAGCGGTCGAAGATCCGTACACGTGTAAAGCAAAATTGACACGGAGTACATAAAAGTATACTCTATGTACGATATCTCATACATTAGAGGCCGACAACCATGTCCTTTCGTGAAAAAAGCGCCTGGATCACCTTCATCGCGTTGCTCGCGTTTGGAATCTATTTCGGCGAAATAGCGCAGCACCTGCTCGACGGTGCCGCGCCGCGTGTCAGCTACTTCCCGCTGTTCTTAGGGTTGGTCGCCGCGCTCGTCGTGCTCGAGGTCGTCATGCATATCGCGATCGCGATGCGCTCGCCGCAGGACGCGAGGACTCCGCGCGACGAGCGAGAACGCGCGCTCGCCCAGCGTGCGACCGTTCGCGCTTATTACGTGCTGTTGGTCGGAGCCTTTGCTGCGATCGGCACGATGCATTTGGGTGCCAACGCCTGGCTGCTTGCACACGCCGCGCTGTTCGCGGTCTGGATTGCAGAGCTGACCCGATACGCATCGCTGCTGTACGACTACCGGCAGGGCGCCAAAGCATGAGCGCGGGCGCGATCAGCAATAACATCCGCCGGCTGCGCTTCGAGCATGGCGAAATGACCCAGCAAGCACTCGCCGAGCGCATTGGCGTGACCCGCCAGACCGTTAATGCCATTGAACTCGGCAAGTACTCGCCGTCGCTCGAAGTCGCGTTTCGCATTGCCGGCGCATTCGCCCGGCCGCTCGATGATGTCTTTCGATATCGCGAGCCCGGCGATGGTGCCTAACGGGACAACAGCGCCCAGCCGCACACGAGCAGCGCCGCGACGCTGGGATAAAAGCTGATCGCGAACCCGAATGCGCGTGCGGCCGGCCCGCGCTGGTAGCCGATCCAGAACCACAGTCTGCCGATGCAAAAGAATCCGCCGAGTATGGGCACGATCGCCGCGCTGTTCTCGTCGAAATGAGGGTTCGATATTCATGCGGCGCGGCCTGCGATGGTAGCCACGAGCTGATCATAGGGCCAATCGGCGGACGCGGCCATCGAAGGCCGCGCCGCAGTTCACCGACGCGCTCGTTACAGGCTAGACTTCGGCAAACAACAATCCGGGGAGTAAGGCGCGATGAATCATTGGATCCAGCGTTCGGCAATCGTGATTGCCGCCTATCTCGGGGTGCCGTTGGTGGCGATGGCTGCGGCAACGGCGCCCGTGCCGGCGGCACCCGCGGCGAAGGCGCCGATCACACATGAAGCGCTGTGGATGATGAAGCGCGTCGGCTCGCCGGTCGTGAGCCCCGACGGCAAATCGGTGGTTTTCTCGGTGTTGGAGCCATCCTACGATGCCGACAAGGTGGTCAGCGATCTATGGGTCGTACCCGCGGATGGACTCAAACCGCCTCGGCGCATCACCAACACCAAGGCGCCCGAGGACGATGTCGCCTGGTCACCGGATAGCAGCAGCATCGCATTTTCGACCAAGCGCGAAGGCGACGAAGTCGAGCAGATCTATATTCTGGATCTGCGCGAAGGCGGCGATGCGCGCCGTCTCACGACGATCTCGACCGGCGCGAAGAATCCGAAATGGCGGCCGGACGGTAAGGCGATAGTGTTCGAATCGCGCGTCTATCCCGGCGCGTTTGACGACGAGGCCAATAAGAAGATCGCTGCGGAACACAAGGACCGCAAATACAACGTACGCGTTTATGAGCACTTTCCGGTGCGCTATTGGAACCAATGGCTAGATGAGCGCCAGCCGACCGTCATGGTGCAGGCGATCGAGCCGGGATCCAAAGCGAAAGATATCCTCTCGCCGACCGCGTTCGCGCGAGCCGCGGGTTTTTCGGGCACGGAAACGCCGACCAGCGTGACGCTCTCGCCGATCTGGAGCCCGGACGGCGCTGAAGTCGTTTTCACGGCGACGACGGAGCGGTGGAACGCCGCCTTTGCGCACGTCGGCCATCACCTCTACCGAATGAGCGCGGAAGGCGGCTCGGAGCCGAAAATCGTGAGCCCGGATGCCGGAGACTACGACGACGCGACATTCAGCGCCGACGGCAGGGCGCTGTTCTTCAGGTATGCGCCGCTCGACGCCGAGGTCTATCACCTCGCGCATCTGCGCAGGGTCGCATGGCCCGCCGGCGGTGAGGCGCGGCTCGTGACGCGGGACTTCGATCGCGAAACCGCGCGCTTTGCGCTGACTCCGGACGGCAAATTCGTGTACTTGCTCGTGCCCGAGGCCGCCAAGGAAAACCTCTACCGGGTGCCGACCGAAGGCGGCACGCCGACGCTGCTGGTCGCGCCGCCGACCGGCGGCTATACGTCTCTGGAGATCGGACAAAAGGCCGCACGACCCGAACTGATTGCAGCCTACGGCAGCTCGGTGAGTCCGGAAGAGATCGTGCGAATCGATATCGCACATCGGAGCCACGTGAATCTCACGCAGGTCGATACAGCGGCGGCCGCGGCGATCGACTGGCAGCCGCCCGAGCATTTTTATTTTACGAGTGACAAGGGCCGCAGCCTGCACAACATGATCGTGCTGCCGCCGGCGTTCGATCCCTCGAAGAAATATCCAATGGTCGTGCTGATCCATGGCGGCGCCGCCAGCAACAACCCGGATCAGATCGGCCTGCGCTGGAATTACCACCTGCTCGCCGCGCCTGGCTATGTCATTTTGATGACCGACTACACGGGCTCGACGGGATTTGGCGAGAAGTTTGCGCAGGCGATCAAGCTCGATCCCCTGAAGACTCCCGGCGATGAAATCAATCAAGCCGTGGACCAGGCGATCAAGCGCTATGCGTTCATCGACGGAACGAAGCTCTGCGCCGCGGGCGCAAGCTACGGCGGACACCTCGCGAACTGGATCGAAGCGACGACCACGCGCTACAAATGCATCGTGAGCCACGCCGGCGAAGTTGATCTGACCTCGCAGTGGGGAACGAGCGACGGCATTTACGGCCGTGAAGTCACGAACGGCGGACCCCCTTGGGACGGCAGTCCGATCTGGCATGACCAAAGCCCGATGACCTATGCCGCTCATTGGCAGACGCCGATGCTGCTGTCGATCGGCGAGCGCGATTTCCGCGTGCCGATCAACAACACGCTCGAGAATTGGGCGACTTTGCAGCGCATGCATGTGCCGAGTCGACTGCTCGTGTGGCCCGACGCTTGGCACTGGATCACCAAGCCCGAGGACAGTCGCCACTTCTATATGGAAGTCCACAAGTGGCTTGCGACCTATCTCAAGAATGAGGTTGCCGCATCATGAACTCCGTCATCAAGCAGCGCTGGACCAAGACCCAGCGCAATGTCGTGATCGCCGCTTATCTCGGCTGGACGCTCGATGCATTCGATTTCTTCCTGATGGTCTTCATGTTCAAGGACATTTCCGCGGAACTGCATTCGAGCATGCAGATCGTCGCAACCGCGGTGCTGCTGACCTTGGGCATGCGTCCGGTCGGGGCTTTGCTGTTCGGACGGATCGCCGACCGCTACGGGCGCAAGCCCGCACTGATGTGGAACATCCTCGCGTATTCGCTGCTCGAGATGGCATCCGGTTTCGCGCCGAACATGACCACACTCTTGATCGTGCGCGCATTGTTCGGCGTTGCGATGGGCGGGGAATGGGGCGTCGGATCGGCGCTGACGATGGAGACGATCCCGGCCTCGGCGCGCGGCTTCGTCTCCGGTTTGCTGCAGTCGGGCTACCCGACCGGCTATTTGCTCGCGTCGCTGGTCGTCTATTTGTTCTATGACCGCTTGGGCTGGCGCTATATGTTCGTGCTCGGTGTGATCCCGGCTGTTCTCGTATTTTTCATCCGACAGGGCATTGACGAATCGCCGGCTTGGCGCGAGCAGCAGCAAGTCGGGCGCGAGGGATTGCTTAGCGTGCTTCGGCGCAATTGGAAGCTCGCGGTCTACGGGATCCTGCTGATGACCGCGTTTAATTTCTTCAGCCACGGCTCACAGGACGCCTACCCGAACCTTTTTTTGAAGGTCCAGCACCACTTCGACACCCATTTGAGCTCGCTGATCTCGATCGTCGCGAACTTGGGCGCGATCTGCGGGGGATTGTCGTTCGGATTTTTCTGCGAAAAGATCGGGCGGCGCAGGGCGATCATCATTGCGGCCTTGCTCGCGCTGCCCGCATTGCCGTTCTGGGCCTTCGGGTCGACGCCCGTGATTCTCGCAGCCGGTGCGTTTTTCATGCAAATCGCCGTGCAAGGTGCCTGGGGCGTGATTCCCGTGCACCTCAACGAGCTATCGCCTCCGGCGATACGCGCGACGTTTCCGGGCTTCATCTACCAGCTAGGCAATTTGCTCGCAGCCAGCAATTTGAATCTGCAGGTCGCGATCGCGGAGGCCAACGGCAACGATTACGGCTTGGCGATGGCGATCGTGGTCGGAACCGTTGCGCTCGTGATCGTCGCGATGGTGGCGTTCGGACCGGAGCGGCGCGGCGTCTCGATGAGCGCTCAAGCGTAGGCGAGCGTGACCACGTGTTCGCGAACGCCACTCGGCCAGGCGGCGATCTCGCGCAGCAGTCGCGCCCGGTCATTCGCAAATAGCGCGCGCGCGGCCTCCTCGAACCCCGGCAGATCGCCGACCATCGCCGCCATGAAGTGGTAGGCGGCCTCGTGCCGACGCCGCAGCTCGTCCTTGCCTCGGCTTGCCCGGCTGGCCTCCTCGACCAGCTTGCGCAGCGCGACCGATGCGCCGCCCGGCTGCGCGGTGAGCCAGGCCCAGTGGCGCGGCAGCAGCGTGACCTCGCGTGCGATCACGCCGAGCTTCGGGCGCCCACGGGCTTTTGGTTCGGCCGAAGGCGCCGGCGGCTCGAGCCGCGCGAGGATCTCGGCTTCACTGCCCCGAAGGTCAACATCGATGCTACGGCCCGTCTGATCGTCGAAGATCAACACGGGCCCGCTCGCGAAACTCGCAGGACTCGCCGAGCGCCGCTTCACGGCGATCGCGACGTCCCGCAGCGAGCCGGATGCGAATCGACGTTGGCCTTCGAACACTGTAAATCGGTCGAGCGAGTCATCTGGCATGATGGCGGCGTCCGCAGAGGTGGAGCCACATTATTACCCGGGTATAAATGAAACGTCAATAACACCCGGGTAAAATGTCGCAGCGAGCCGACTTAGCTGCGCTCGATCTCGATCGCGGCACGGTCGATTGCCTCGGCGAGCTTGCGCAATTCCTCGGGCCCCAGCGGGCCGCGGCTCAGGCGAAAATGCAGCGCGGTCTTAAAGTTCTGCATCGAGCGCTGCAACTCGGGCGCACGGCGCGAGTCCGCAACGACGCCGGCCGACTCGATGCGCGCACGGATCCGTTCCAACGCCTCGCGCTGACTCTCGAGAAAGGCGGTTCCCGCCGGCGTGATCCCGTATTGCTTCTTACCGCCGCCGTCATGAGTCACGATCGCCTGACCGATCTCCTCGAGCAGCGTCAAGGTCGGATAGACGATGCCCGGGCTCGGGGAATAGTCGCCGCCGGCCAACTCTTCGATTGCTTTGATAATTTCATAGCCGTGGCGCGGGCGGGATTGCAATAGATCGAGCACGACCAGCCGCAAGTCGCCTTGCTCGAATAAACGCTCGCGGCGCCTCGCGGCTTTGGCCTCGCGTAGATCGTCAAACCAGCCGCCGTGCTCGTGTGCGGCTCGCCCGCGTCCGCCGCGGCCTCTGTGATGTCCAAACACTTAATCGTCCTCGTGAAAATAGGCCTTAAAGAGCGGCTTTGTAGCTACCTAGCTATAGCAAGATATATCATAGTAATGCTGGATGTCAATCAGAGTTCGGGAGGTTGTTGCTCAAGTTCGGGTATCCACGATTGACAGTTAATGGTAATGCGAATTAGTCTCATTTACATTAAAGCTGAGTTGCCATTGGGATCCGGGCCATGCGAAGTCGATTACCCACCGCGGTTTTGCTCGCCTGCATCGGTTGGATGCCGGCAACCCGCGCGGACAACCTGGACGCCGCCGGCGACGCCAACGACGAGACATCCGCGGGCGCCACCCTGCCCCCGATCGTCGTTACGGCCGACCGATCCGAGGGCTCGCTGCTCGAGAGGAACCGCGAACTCGACCAAGCGCGCGACCAGGACCTGTTGCCGAAATTTGGCGCGAGCGTTTTCAATATGGATCAACAGGCCGTCGATGCACTGCCGCAGGGCAAGAACACCGCGCTCGACAAGGTTCTGCTGCAAGCGCCCGGTGTTTCCTACGACTCGGCGATCAGCAATCCCGATTTTCATGTGCGCAACGAATATGCAAACGTCCAATATCGGATCAACGGCATCCAGCTACCGGATGGTGTCTCGGGCTTGGGTCCTGTGCTCGAAACCGGTTTCATCGCCAACCTGAATCTGCTTGACGGTACTTTGCCGGCCCAATACGGGCTGCGAACCGCGGGCGTCGTCGACATGACCGCGAAGGCTCACTTCGAACCGGGTGGCAGTTTCGATCTCTACGCCGGGTCGTGGTCAACCGTTTCCCCGAGTATCGAGTACGGCGGCAGTACCGCCGATTCGCAGTTTTTTCTGACCGCGCGTTATCTGAAGAGCGATCAAGGACTCGAGAATGCGATGCCGACGCCCGACCCGATCCATGATTGGACCGCGCAGCAAAAGTTCTTCGGCTACGGATCGACGATGTTCGGAGATTCGGACCGCTTGACGTACATGGCCGGCGCCTCGATCGGCCGCTTCCAGATTCCGGACCTCACCGGTCAGGCACCGCTCGGCAATTTTGGGCCCGATACGCTGTCCTCGACGCGAATCGACGAAAACGAGACCGACCGTCTGTACTTTGGGGTTCTCGCACTGCAATCGAAGCATGGCAGCCTCGATACCCAGCTGTCGATTTTCACGCGCTACGCGGCGGTCGATTTCGTGCCGGACGTCTATGACGACCTGGTGTTCAACGACGTCGCCTCCAATGTGGTGCGCAGGAGCCTCGCGAGCGGATTGCAGTTCGATGCGGCCGAGCATCTCAACGACGCCCACGTCCTGCGCGCGGGCTTGGCAGTCGGCGTCGAGCAAACGCATGTCGAGGATCTGGCGACTCTTTTACCGCTTGGGTACACCGGTATCGTGCTGCCGCGCCCGCTGACCCTCGATGACACCGACGACAAGCTCGGCTGCAATGTGGGTGCCTACGTGCAGGACGAGTGGACGATCGCAAACGGCCTGAAGCTCAACGCGGGTCTGCGCTTCGACGAGATGCGGCAATTCGTCTCGGCGAGCCAGCTGAGCCCGCGCATTGCGCTGCTCTATGAACCGATTGCGGATACTCAGATCCATGCCGGATTCGCGCGCTATTTCACGCCGCCGATGCAGGCCCAGGCGACACCTTCGCGGCTCGCGCTGTTCGAAAACACCACCCAGCAGCCGACGATTGCGCTCGATGACCCCGCGCGCCCCGAGCGCGCCGATTACGTCGACATCGGCGCTGACCAACGGCTGCTCGAGGCCGTGACTGTCGGCATCGACGGCTACTACAAGCGCGCGACCGATCAGCTCGACGACGGGCAGTTCGGACAGGCCGTAGTTCTCGAGCAATTCAATTACGCGCGCGGATTTAGTCGTGGAGTCGAGCTGAAGCTCGATGTCGAGCACGGTGGACTGCGTGCCTATGCCAATGCCGCCTACGAAGTGACCAAGGCGCAGAACGTGGTCTCGAACCAATACCTGTTCACCGATGCGGCCGAGTTCGCCTACGTCGCGGACCACCCTATATACACGGACGACGCCCAGACGGTCAGCGCATCGTCGGGCATCACATACCGCCGGCATGGCCTGCTCGCGAGCCTGGATGGCATCTATGGAAGTGGTCTACGCACCGGCTTTGCGAATATCGGGCATGTACCCGGCTACACGCAGTGGAACCTCGCGATTGCACGCGAATTCGACATTTGGCGCAACGACAAGCCGCTCACGGTTCGTCTGAGCGCGGTCAACGTGTTCGACCGCAGCTACCTTCTGCGCAGCGGCACCGGCATCGGCGAGTTCGCGCCCCAGTACGGGCCGCGCCGCGGTTTATTTCTTGGCATCACGCAGCCATTTTGATGGGTCGGCGAGCGCGCTTGCGGTCCGCGCGCGCCGTGCCCGGCATCGCCGGCCGGCGGCCTAGACGTCGAGATTCGAGACGTGCAGTGCGTTCTTTTCGATGAATTCGCGTCTCGGTTCCACCGCATCTCCCATCAGCGTCGTGAAGATGTCGTCGGCCGCGACCGCATCCTCGATGCGCACTTGCATGAGGCGCCGGCTTTCCGGATTGATCGTCGTGTCCCAGAGCTGGCTCGCGTTCATCTCGCCGAGTCCCTTGTAGCGCTGGATGGTCTGCCCCTTCTTGGCTTGATCGAACAACCAATTGATCGCCACCTTGAAGCTGGCGATTTCCTGGCGCTCGTCGCCGCGCACGATATAGGCGCCGGGCCCCATCAGATCGGACAAGGTCTGCGCGAGTTCGGCGATGCGCCGATATTCGGCCGAATGGAAGAACTCGCGCGGTATGTGCTTCTCGGAGGTGAGCCCATGCTCGATGCGCTGCACGTTGATGCGCTGGCCGCCTGCGCTCAGTGGTTCCACGACGACGCGGTAACGGCGCGAGACGTCGTCGAGTGAATTGAGGCGCAGATCGAGCTGTCGACACCAATCGCGCAGCGCGTCGATGCGGTCGAACGCCTCCGTCGTGAGTTCCGGTAGATAGAGCAGCTGCTCGAGGAAGCGCTCGTCGTAGCGACGCGCCCAGCGCTTGACGATGTGTTGGATTTCGACGTACTTGCGCGCGAGCGATTCCAACCCGAGGCCCGACAACGGCGGCGCGTCGGCATTGACGTGCAGCGCGGCGCCATCGATGGCCGTCGAGAGCAGCAGCGCGTTGAGCTCGAGATCGTCCTTGACGTAGTGTTCCTGCTTGCCCTTCTTGACCTTGTAGAGCGGCGGCTGAGCGATATAGATATGGCCGCGCTCTATGAGGATCGGCATCTGGCGGTAGAAAAACGTGAGCAAAAGGGTGCGGATGTGTGAGCCGTCGACATCGGCGTCGGTCATGATGATGATGCGGTGATAGCGCAGCTTGTCGACGTCGAAATCATCGCGCCCGATCCCGCATCCGAGCGCGGTGATCAAGGTGCCGACCTCGGCCGAAGCGAGCATCTTGTCGAAGCGCGCCTTTTCGACGTTGAGGATTTTGCCCTTGAGCGGCAGGATCGCCTGCGTGCGCCGATCGCGGCCTTGCTTCGCGGAGCCGCCGGCTGAATCGCCCTCGACGAGAAACATTTCCGAAAGCGCAGGGTCTTTCTCCTGGCAATCGGCGAGCTTGCCGGGCAAGCCCGCGATGTCGAGCGCGCCCTTACGGCGCGTCATCTCGCGCGCCTTGCGCGCGGCTTCGCGCGCATGGGCCGCCTCGAGCGTCTTGTTGACGATCGCGCGCGCCTCCTGCGGATGCTCGAGCAGGAATTCTTCGAGACGCTGGGCGACCGCGGATTCCACGACGGCCTTGACCTCGGACGAGACGAGCTTGTCCTTGGTCTGCGAGGAGAATTTCGGGTCGGGCAGCTTGACCGAAAGAATCGCGGTCAAGCCCTCGCGGCAATCATCACCGGTCGTCGCAATCTTTTCCTTCTTCGCAGCGAGTTCTTTCTCGATGTAGTTGTTGAGCGTGCGCGTCAGCGCCGCCCGGTATCCGGCGAGATGGGTGCCGCCGTCTTTCTGCGGAATATTGTTCGTATAGCAGAACATGCTTTCGGTGTAAGAGTCGTTCCACTGCATCGCGACTTCCACCTGCGTGTTGCCGTCGCGCGATTGGAACCACAGCACGGTGTCGTGCACCGGTGTCTTGCTGCGATTCAAGTGCTGGACGAAAGCCTTGAGGCCTCCTTCGAATTGAAACACTTCGGATTTCTCGTCGCGCTCATCGACGAGTTCGATGCGCACACCGGAATTCAAAAACGACAGTTCGCGCAGGCGCTTTGCGAGCGTGTCGTAATTGAAATAAATGTTCGTGAAGATTTGCGCGCTTGGCTTGAAGCGCAGCGTCGTGCCGCGTTCGGTCGTGTCGGCGATCGCCGCAAGCGGCGCGACCGGTTCACCGAGCCGATATTCCTGGCGATGCAACTTGCCGTCGCGGCGGATGTTGAGTTCGAGGAAATCCGAGAGCGCATTGACGACCGAAACGCCGACGCCGTGCAAACCGCCGGATACCTTGTAGGACGTGTCGTCGAATTTTCCGCCCGAATGCAGCACGGTCATGATGACTTCGGCGGCCGAACGGCCTTCTTCAAGATGGATATCCACCGGAATGCCGCGTCCATTGTCGGATACGGTCACCGACTCGTCGGCATGGATCGTGACCACGACGCGATCGCAATGCCCCGCAAGCGCCTCATCGATCGCATTGTCGACGACCTCGAAGACCATGTGATGCAGGCCGCTGCCGTCATCGGTGTCACCGATGTACATGCCCGGGCGCTTGCGCACCGCATCGAGGCCCTTTAAGACTTTGATTTTACTGGAATCGTAAACGTCATTCGCGGACATAGAGGACCCACCCTGTGAGCCGCACATCATAGCAGTTTTTGATCCCAAAAACGAATCCAGTGATGCAAAAAAAGCCTTTTGAATCATGCGGTTAAACGCGCCGCTGGGTACCGCGAAGCCGCGTTGCGATAGTTGGGAACCCGACGGTGGTGTTCCACGTGGAACGACTCAATCCTCGTGCACGATTCCATCAGCGATTCGGTAACGCCTACCCGGCGTGCCAAAGGCCGAAAAGCCCTGCTGAAGCGTCGTCAGAACCAATTGATTGGGTTGCAGGGAGACTTCTTCAATGAGCTGGGTCAGGTGCGGCTGGTCGAGCTCGGCGGCCGGGTCATCGAGCAGCAAGCTCGGTCGGATCGCGGATTCCGGCGGGAACAACTTGATTTGCCCGATCAGTAACGCGGCTGCGAGTAGTTTCTGCTGACCGCGAGAGATACGGTCCTTCGCCGTGACGCCGTCGAGCTGGATGACGAGTTCCGCGCGTTGCGGCCCGACCTGCGTCGTTCCGCGGTCGAGATCCGAGGCCCAGCTTTGTGCAAGCGCTTCCGCAAAGCTCTGCTGGCGCGGCCAGCCGGTCCGATAGCCGAGCTCGATCTGCATGTCGAGTAGGCTGCGCGTCAATCCCTGCACTTGCAGGCCAAGTCGTTCGATATACCGCTGGCGCGCCCGCGTGATCTCCTCGCCATAGCGCAATAAATCGGCGTCCCAGGCCGAGACGATCGCACGGTTCTGGCGTGCCTTCAAAGCTGCATTGCGTTGTCGCAGGACCTGCTGATATCGCTGCCAGGTCGCGACAAATCCTGGTTCCACGTGGAACACGCCCCAATCCAGGTACCGGCGACGCCGGCTAGGGCCCTCCTCGATGAGTTTATGAACCTCGGGATCGATGATTTGTACCGGGAGCATCAGCGCGAGTTCTGAAAGCGACGCCGCCGGGGTGCCGCCAATTCTTGCGCGCATTCCATCGAGGCTGCCCTCGACGCCGAGGGGCACGCGCCGTTCACCGCTTTGGACCTCACCAAAAACGATGAACCGCGTGGCACCGCGCCGAATCAGGTGGTCCAAGCGGCGCGTGCGAAAGGAGCGGCCTCGCCCCAATACATAGATGGCCTCGAGCAAGCTGGTCTTGCCGGAGGCATTCGGACCGCTGATCAGCGTAAATCGGGGATCGAGATCAACCTCGACCGTCTGCAAGCAGCGGAGATCCGTTACCTGCAGTCGGCCGAGGGCCATCTTGCTTAGAGCCTCATGGGCATGACGACATAGCGTGCCGAGGTATTGCCCGGCGAGCGAATCAGGCAACTGCTGTTACTATCGGTCAATCCCAATTCGACTTCGACCCCATCGATTGCCGCGAGCGCATCGAGCAAATAATTGACGTTGAAGCCCACCTCGAGATCGGCGCCGTCATAGCCGACCTCGATCTCCTCCTCGGCCTCTTCCTGTTCCGGGTTATGCGCCTGGACCGTAATCAAATTCTTTTTGACGGTGATCCGGATCCCGCGATATTTCTCGTTCGACAAGATCGAGGTTCGCTGCAGCGCCTGCCGCAATAGATCACGATCTGCTTTGATCGCAGCCGGTGGCGCTGCCGGTATGACCCTTGAATATTCGGGGAATCTCCCGTCAATGAGCTTCGATGTGAAGCGAACATCGCCAATCTGTGCTCGAACATGATTCGTTCCAATCGCCAACTCTGCATCCCCTTCCGGCGTCAGAATCCGCTGCAGTTCCAGAACGCCTTTGCGCGGCACGATGACCTGTTGCGCCGACTTGGCTTTATTCGCGAGCTGCGCCTCGCAGAGTGCGAGCCGATGACCGTCGGTCGCGACCGCTCGCAGCGAGCTGCCCTCGATCTCGAGCAGCATGCCGTTGAGGTAATAGCGCACGTCCTGCTGTGCCATTGAAAAATTCGTCTTCTCGAGCAAACGCAGTAAATCCTTGCGTGCAATCTGTACGCTTTGCTGCGCGCTGATGTCATCGACGATCGGGAATTCCGCGGCCGGCAGCGTCGATAAGCTAAAGCGGCTGCGTCCTGCCTTGATCACGACCTTCTCGGCCTCGACGTTCAACGAGACCGCGAGCTTCTCGGGTAGCGCCCGCAGAATATCCAATAGCTTGCGGCCCGGAACCGTGATGTCTCCCGCTTGCTGAATGCTCACCTCAGCGGTCGAGGCCACGAGCTCGACCTCCAAATCGGTCGCCGTGATCGAGAGCTTTCCGTCCCGCGCGGAGAGCAGTACGTTGGCGAGCACCGGCATCGTTTGGCGTCGCTCGACGACCCCGATCACTGCTTGCAGGGGTGCCAGCAATTTTTCTCGTTCTGCAGTCAATTTCATGGCTTTATCCATCCATCCGCTCTTAGATTTAAATTCTTAATATAGATTATTACTATGATTAATGAGGGTCGCCATCTCCTGGGATAAGCCAATTTTCCCTTTATTAATCATTCACTTAAAAGCCACACAAGCATGCTTGCCGACTGTCTCCTGGCTGTGCATAACAGCCCCTCGATCTGTGGATAAAACCGCGCTCAAAATTATCCACAGCTTTTCCACCTTCAACCGGCCAGGGTTCTCAACAGGTTCATATAGTCCTCGCCGATGCGCCGTTCCGATTCCCGTAGCTCCTTGATGCGTCGACAGGCGTGCAGCACGGTCGTGTGATCGCGCCCACCGAAAGCATCGCCGATTT
>Ga0181531_10001841_pt1 | contig 13286 bp, 13 predicted proteins | sample PEATcosm2014_Bin_38_FD_119743 | JGI IMG/M metagenome (GOLD analysis project Ga0181531, IMG submission 119743) | Peatland microbial communities from MTU Mesocosm Facility, Houghton, MI, USA - PEATcosm2014_Bin11_10_metaG | ecosystem: Environmental > Terrestrial > Soil > Wetlands > Peat | place... | reverse complement strand
GGCATCAGCGGCAGTTCGCGGAGCGGAACCCGCCGCCGGTGTAAGCAAGCCTAGCCGGCCGGTTCCTTGAGGTAGATCTCCAAATAGTCAAGGTAGTTCTGCGCGTATTCCAAGATCAGCGCGTGGTCTTTGTCGTCGAGTTGGCGGCGAAGCTTGGCGGGGACGCCAGCCCAGAGGGTGCGGGGCGGCACGACGGTGCGCTCCGGGACGACCGCGCCGGCGGCGATGATGGAGCCCTCCCCGATGCGGCTGCCGTTGAGGATGGTGACCCCCATGCCGATCAGCACCGCGTCCTCAACCACGCAGCCGTGCACAGTCGCGTTGTGGCCGATGGTGACCCAGTCGCCGACGACGACCGGGTAAAGATTCCGCTGGCCGTGCAGCACGGCGCAATCCTGGACGTTGGAGTTGGCGCCCACGCGGATGGAGTTCACGTCGCCGCGCAGGACGGCGTTCATCCACACCGAAGAGCGTTCGCCGAGGGTGACGTCGCCGAGGACCTGCGCGGACAGGTCGACGTAGCAACTCGCGGGAATTTGGGGCAGGCGCCCCTGATAGCTGCGAATCATGTCTGGTGGAACCTCGCGGGAACGCGCCGGACTCCCACGCCGAGTGTAAAAGAAAAGCCCTGGCCGGCGAAAGAAGCGGGTTGGGCCCGTCTTTTTCGAAAAGGGTCACAGCTTACGGCAGAAGCGCCAGAGCCAGCAAGGACCATTTAAGTCTAATCTTTGACACACCCCCCCTGAATTGGTAGCCTTCAAGGGGGGCACCCGGCCAATTCGGGCCGCTCCTTGCCTTGCCAGCGTCCCCGTCGTCTAGCCCGGCCTAGGACACCGCCCTTTCACGGCGATAACACGGGTTCAAATCCCGTCGGGGACGCCAATAGAATCAGCAAGTTGCAAATCCCGTCCAGAATTTTGTAGGTCCGTTATAGTCCGATAAGCGGAAGTGCTCCCGCTGGGCTGCGCTTTGCGCAGACGGTTGTCGTCAAGGACCATCGTTACGATGCGGCTTTGCGCATCACGCTTGTTCTGCGTGATCGCTTGTGCGTAAAGATTCATCGTCACGAGGCTGTTTGCATGGCGGAGGAGTTCCTGCACCGTCTTGACATCCTCACCGTTGGCCTTGAGGCATGTTGCATAGGTGCGCCGGAAGGTGTGCCAGCCGATCCCTTCGATGCCGAGTTTTTGGGCTGCTGGCAGAATATGCGCCCGGTAGAATGCGCCGGGCCAGTAGGGCAATCGACCGTTGGAGTGCGGGCTTGCAAAGATCCAATCCTCAGACATCGGATATGGGCTCACGAGTCGCCAGTTGTAGAGAGATTGCGCAAGCCGGGGATCGAGAGGCACAGGCTTGCGGCTGGCCTCTGTCTTGCAATCGCCGATATGCTGCATGACGATGGAGCGGGTGACCGAGATTTGCGATCTTTCGAAATCAATGTCACTCCATTTCAATGCCAGCAGTTCGCCCACGCGCAACCCCGTGAGCACATCGAGGAAGACCGCAGTGCGCGCCGGCTCCCGCAACAAGGAAAGCAGGTCGGCAGTCTCCTCAATGGTTAGCACAATCGGAGTCTTTGCGCGCTTCGCGCTTTGACGCACGTGCGTGATCGGATTCCGTTCGTGCCATTCCCACCGGATTGCGTGATTGAAGACAGCGTGCATAATGTTCCGCATCTTCGCCTTGCTGCCGTTGGACAGTTTCAGCGACCGCAACCACTCCTCCACAGCGACGGCACGAACGTCCTTCACACGATATGTACCCCAACGGGGCAATATCCACTTGCGGAAGTAGCCTTCATACGTTCTGCACGTCGCGTAGGTTTTGTTTGAGTTCTCACCGAGTTCCTTTTGCCGATAGTGATCGACGAGCATTTGAACACTCATCGGGTCCAGGCTCATGCGAGGACTTTCCACGTTGATGTCAACCCGAAGAGCTACGACTGCTTTTTGCGCTGCCGTCTCGTTCGGATACTGCTCCTGCGTACCCAGCACTAAGTTGCGGCGCCTGCGGCTGCCATCGGGCTGGATTTCGTACCAACGGTACTCCCATACCTTCCGGCCTTCGGCGCGCTTCACAAGCTGGAGGCTGCCTTGCTGAAATCGTGAACGTCTCATTCCCTCTCCTTCAAGCGGTGGTGAGACGGCACGGATAGCTGTTATCAGCCTACTGTGCCTGGGCGTCGTCGTCGAGATCCTCTTCCCACTCATTCTGGTCGTTGCGGGAAGTCGGAATGAGATCGGAAGCGCGGAAGCGCCAGAGCTTGCCCACGCGCAGGCCGACAACGAGGCCGTTACGAGCGTGGCGCTGAAGCGTCTTCTTGTTGACTTTCACAATGGCAGCAGCTTGGTCACTATCGAGCAAAGGTTCGATGGTATCGAATACATTGGGGAAGTCGGACATGGCTCGTATACTCCTTGAACCCACAATGAATTGAAACGAAAAATCTGTCTACCCCACGGATTGGGGCAGTTTTTCATCTCACGGACGAAGCGATCGGAGCGGAATGGAACCTACGGAGCACAGAAGTGCACAGAAGCACCGGACGTACTTTTGAGGAACAACTGGCGCAGGCAAATTTTTGATTTTATGAAAACGAAATTTGTTTTGGACCGGTATTGCACTGGACAAATCCCACTGACATTCCCCGAATAGACGGAGCATAGCCGAGGCGCGGGCGGTGTCAAGGGCGGCTGCGCCGCCGCTTCGCGGTCAGGACCCTTGACACCTCCCTCTCCGCCTCGGCACTCAATTCCAATATCCGGGGAATGTCATCTTCTTCTTCCACCAAAAACCCACTCGTATCGGTGATGCCACCTGTGATACCATCGTTCAGTGAGAGTTGTTCTCGACACGTCGGTTCTCATTACCGCTTTACGCTCCAGCACAGGTGCTGCGGCGGAGATTCTACGACTTGTCCTGCTCAAAGAACTCACGATCCTGATGGACTACAAACTGGCCTGCGAGTATCGGGATGTTGCGCTGAGAGCGGAGCACTTGAATGCGTCAAATAAGACGGAAGAAGAAACCACATTGCTCCTGGATGTTTTGGAGGCACTTGCCGAGCCGGTTCTGATCGTTGTCCGGCATACGCAGCTTTCGCAGGATGCAAACGATGACATGGTGTTAGAGGTTGCCATCAATGGCCGCGCGGATGCCATCGTAACAAACAATACAAAGCACTTTCGGGAGCCGGCAAAACGCCTTCACCTGGAAGTGATGACTCCAGCAGAGTTGCTGAATGAATTCAGGAAGAGGAGATAAAGGGTATGCCCGCAAGCCAGAAGAAAGTTGTAGTGAATAAATTTCCGCTCCGGCTCATGCCCTCTGTGCGCAGGGTCGCTGAGAATTTCTCGCTGAAGGAAGGCGTCTCGCTCAACCAGTTCATCAATGTCGCGGTGGCTGAGAAGCTCGCCCATCTTCAGCACGAGGATTGGCTGGCGCGCCGTCCAAAGGCTACGACTAGCTCAATTGCCAAGGCTTTGCAGATTCTCGACCGCCCAACGCGTCATGCGCCAGAAGAGGCGGACAAACTTCCGAAGGGCTATGTCTCAGTTCGCCGAAAAGCTGCGAGTGGGCGATGATGGTCCCGGTTACATGCCCATTCCTATTCCGAAATCGTCAGTGATGCCAATGTCATGCTCAGGTTTTGGCTGCGGTATGCTCAGCGCAGGCTGGTGAGCAATGCCAAGGTCTGGCCCGATATGAGTTTGGGCCTGTTCTCTCGCCAGTTCCGTTGCCGATGGCCGCGCCGAAGAAATTCCGAGCGACTCGCGCAGGCCGTCAACATCAGAAGTGATGATCATGATTCCGTCGCGGCCGCGTGACGCCGCGACATAGAACTGTTCCTGCTTCATCGCGTCGCCGGAGAGAACCACAGCATCCACCGTCTTGCCTTGGCTGCGATGCGCCGTAATTGCATAGCCGTGGTCGAATTCGTGATAGTTCGAGGGCAGGGTCCGGCCATCTTCAAGTTGAATGCGACCGCCGTGAATACTTCGCACGTTCACCAGTTCGCCGTTCGTAGCGCGGAAATCCGGCTCGCGGCGATTGCCCATCAGAAGCAGTTTGTCACCCGGTGAAACTTCGATATTTTGAAGTTCATGCACTGAAAACGAGCGCGCTTGTGTCGGAGTCAGTGTGTGCTCCGCGCCACGCTGATCTTTGGCAACGATGTGTGATGTATCGACACGCTCGACTGTAAGAGCATCATGCCTGCTTATCCCATGCGAAGAGCGATGGAACAATAGAACCTGCCCTTCCTGATAGTTTGACAGGTCTTTCTTTTGCGCCTCAGTCCATTGCAGCGGCGCATGACGATCAAAGACGGCGCCCGGCATCAGGTCGCCGTGCTGCTTCATATCGCTTCGTATCGCATGAGTGATCCTGCCGATCTCTTCGTGTGTGCCGGCGACGACAAGCACCTTTCGGCTTGAGTCCGAAGCGAGTTCCCTATAGGCAGACGCCACCTCCCTTGCGCGGTCCAGGTATGCGACCTCACGGACGGCCCCGAGCTGTTCCAGTTTTTCAAAGCCCTGCTCCGGCGACTGACGCAGCGTCTGAATTGCATCCCGATATTCAGCCTGCGTCTGACGTTGCACGCCAGTCAACGAAACGCTTTTCATGCACGATTCGCGCTCCAGTATCCGGAGGGCGTCCGATGCTTCTACGCTTTGAATTTGCCGAGTGTCGCCGGAGAAGAGAATGCGCGCATTTTCGCGCTCCGCCAACCTGAGCAAGCCTTCCATCTGACGGCCTGAGACCATGCCCGCCTCGTCAACGACCAGGACTTTGCCGCGCAGTGAGGTCCGGCCCGCATAATCTTCCAATAGTCGCGAGATGGTCATCGCATCGTGGAAGCCCACTTTTCGCAGCTCGTCTACTGCGCTACGGGTTGGAGCAGTTGCCACAACCTCGCGACCGGCGTCGTGCAAACCACGGTCGATCTCGTGAAGCGTGGCGGTCTTGCCGGTTCCCGCTGCGCCGCGCAGATTGATGGCCAAGTCACGAGAGTCAAGGACCTCACGAACCGCTCGCTGTTTTTCATCACGCAAACGCTCGGATGGGAGAGATTCGTGGTTTCTGCCCAACCGATCAAAGCGGTTTTTGCCTCGATCTACCGTCGCAATCATGCGCTGTTCGCGTTCAAGGCTTTCGCGCGTGGCGAGATTATTCCCAGCGCGAATAAGAATTCCTTGCGACTGTTCCAGCGCCAGAGCCCCGCAAAGTTGACCAGGATCGATCTGGCCTCGGCCATGGCGGAGTGCCTCTGCCATCAACTCGTGATCGCGAATTACCGAGTTGCGTTCAAAGAGATGTGCCTTTGCGTACTCAAGCGATTCCGATGCCTGTTGCGAAACTTGAAGAATGCGGGGACTCTTCTCGAGGGACTCCGCGCGAAGATGTTGCAGCGTTTGTTTTTCCTCTGGTGCCAGCCGAGCCTGCTGTTGTTCTCTGACCTTTTCCGTTGTGATCTCCGTCAACTTCTCCGCACGGGATTCGCGAACGAGCACGGCAACTTCGTTATTGGTCGGCTTACGACCATGCTCTGCCGTGAATTGCTCGATTGCGGCGTCACGTTGTGCGCTCCGCACGCTGTACTTTTCGCGCAGTTCATTCGAGACGCCGCGAATCTCGAATCCGTGGTCCTTTCCTTTGGCATCGTGGCGCTGTTCAATCTCGTATCCGAGGCCGCGAACCTCACGCGCCAGCGCGTTGCGGTACACCTCCGTCAAGTATGCGCGCCGCTCATACAACCCCGATGCCTGTAGTGCCTTCCAGCGACCCTCGACACCATCGTAGGTGAGATTGGCAGCGATCGCGTGCGTGTGCAATTGGGGATCAAGCTCACGGCTTGCATCGTGACGATACGAGGCAACGACCATGTTGGCCGTCACCCTATTCTCATTTGCTCCGTTCAGGCGAACGCGCGCGGCAGCGTGACTTTCAATCTCTGCGAGGGTTTCACGAACAGCCTTGTCGTGAGCTGCTACCAAGCGCTCATCCCCACCGATAAGCGCCTGGACAGAGACCGACTTTGGAGCGGAGAAAGTCAGATCGTAAAGAGACCTCCCTTTGCTCTGTTCGCTTCCATCCACACCGATGCGATCTGCACTGTGTCGAGGCCGGAGGAACTCGCCCGTCCCCGGATGCAGACCTTCGCGAACCGCCTCAAACTGCCCTCGCGTCACTTCACCGCGTAGACCGAGCAACTCCGCTCCGTGCCCATGCCACTCCCCTTGCACGCGGCGATGTTCATCGTAGTAGTCGCTGTGTTCGAGATGCCGCTGGGCATACCCAACACCGCCCGACATGGCCCGTATCGTCAGCACATTCCGACGCTAACCCTGTTCGAATTCCGAATGCAAGAGGCTTGTGCCATGGGGCCGTTTTGAGCAACACTCAAGGAAGTGACGGAGGCGACATGGCCAAATGCACCTCAGATCAAGTCATCCAGAGCAGCGGCAACGTATTTGCTGATATGGGGCTGCCGGATGCGGCGGAACTAGACATCAAGGCCTGGCTCGGAGCTATCTTGAATTCGATTATCGAACGTCGGCGACTTACCCAGGCTGAAGTAGCCGCCACCCTCACCATTAATCAGCGAAAGGTCTTTGCGATCCTGCATGGCGAGTTGGAAGACTTCTCGGTTGAGCACCTGATGCACTTCCTGGTGGCGCTCGGGCAGGATGTGGAGATTGTCGTCAAGCCCAAGCCGCACTCCCGTTTCGCTCGCATTGCAGTCAAAGCCGCCTGATTCTGCAAGCGTCATTCAGCCAATATGACCTGAATGGCCTTCTCGCTGCGCTCGTTCTGAAAATAGACACCATCCCTAAGCCTGACGGCTTAGGATTGCGGACGCACGACCTTGGCATCGAACAGCCATCAGACAATTTCGAATCATGTCCGAGGGTGTCCGGTAGTTGTTCAACCACATTCGAGTTTTGTTGACTCGCACTCAATCGCAATACTGGTCTCAGATTCTGATTTGCTTGTAGGGTAGTGGACGTATCGCAGGCCTTGCCCGTTATTCTCGGGGTGGATACTTGTAGAGCTTGCGTTGCAGAGACCGCCGATGCAGACCAAGCAGCTTTGCAGTCTGGGAAACATTGCCCCCGCAATCGGTGAGGACTCGTTGGATGTGTTCCCATTCCACCCGCGCCAACGTGGGAACCGTTGCCAGTGGTCTGGGATCGGCTTGTCCGTGTTGCTTCAAAGCATGGAATGCTGCCAGGATCTGGTCAGCATCCACTGGCTTGCTTAAGTAATGATCGGCGCCAGAGCGCACCGCTTCCAGTGCGGTGGCGATGCTGCCATAACCGGTGAGCATGATGATCGAAATCGTCGCATCGAATGCGCGGATGCTGCTTACGACATCGAGTCCGCTTTCACCTTCCATCCGCAAATCGACGATGGCCAGATCGGGTGCGGTTTCGCGAGCCAGCGCAAGGCCTTCCACTCCTCCCGGCGCAGAGTAGGCTTCCCAACCGCGAAGCTCAAATGCCCGGCAGAGTCGCTTGCGAAAGACCTCATCGTCGTCAACGATGAGTGCCGCGGGTTTTTCATTTTCGGTCATAGGTGATAAGCGGCAACTCCAGCACAGCCTCTGTGCCGGCGTCGACTTCCGACTCGTATGCCAGGTTCCCCTTCAGATTTTCCGCAAAGACGCGTGCAAGAAACGTTCCCAGCCCCATACCTCGTCCGGGTCCCTTGGTGGTGAAGAAGGGCTCTGAGAGTCGGTTTAGGACATCAGGAGTCATGCCGGCGCCCGAGTCCCGCACCGTGAAACGCAGGCGCCCGGCGGCGGAGTCCGCGCGCAAATCGACCGTCTGGCCGCTGTGGCTGGCATCGACTGCATTCCTCACAAGCGCAGTGAGAACTTGGCGGGTGGCATCGATCGGCAGGACAGCTTCCAACTCGTCGTCCGCATTGGCGCATATCGCTACCCCTCCGGAGTTCTGAAAGACACTTGTCACTAGGGAAAGCAGTTCGCCGATCCGAACCAGAGCCGGTGTTTCGCCCATAGGCTCGGCTCCCCTGACGCTCATTTGGCGCAGAATACCGCTGCAACGCTCAACCTCAGTCCGAATCAGTCGCGCATCTTCGGCGACACTGTTGTCGCCCCCGGCGCGCACGGCGTAAGCCTCCATTTCCTTTGAAGCGATTGCGATAGTGGCCAGTGGCGTGCCCAATTCATGGGCCGCGCCGGCAGCGAGACTGACGATAGAGGCCAGCCTCTCCTGGCGGCTGATCTGGTTCTGCAGGCGGAGCACTTCCTGTTCGCGGCTGCGCAATGCCTCCGATACTTTGCCAATGGAAACTGTGATGAGTAACGCCGCGGCAGTGAAGGCTATCCACATTCCGATGAGGTGTGTGGAAAATCCTGGACCGGCATGGTGTGACTCGAAAATTCCCACGCGAATGTGAAACGGGAAGAGAAACCCGAATCCCAGCACGGAGAGTAGGCCAAGCACCCATGTCCATGCCTTACTGAGAACCACGGCTGACAGAGTGATCTGAACCAGGAAGAGAAGGCTGAAGGGATTCGATGGGCCACCGGACAATGCGAGCAGAGCAGTGAGACAGAAGATGTCCAGTGCCAGCGTTGCCCCCAGTGCGGGCCGGTCCCCCAGCGATGCGGCAAGCTTGCGAAGAAACAGATTGGACGCGAGCGTGACCGCCAGAGGAAAGGCAAGCCACTCGATCGCGAGTGGAACTTGAAACACAAACACTACGACCAGAATTAACACTGTTTCCCCAGCCAACACTCCATAACGGAGCGTGACGATCCACGGCAAGGCGAGGCTTGGAGCAACATCCGCCGACGAGCGCAGATCAAGCCCGGAAATATCCTGACGTTCAGCTAGTGAAATTCGCATCGCTCGTGGCCCAATGGGTACGTTTCGAGTATGCCATGCTGGCCCCAATTGTGATCCGCGGCAATTTGCCGCAGTACCCCGTCCTGGATGTGGGCATGAGCTGCCTCCGTTTCGTTCGGCGGAAAGCAAGTCACCTTCCAAACCTTGATTTGATACTGACTCTGTTGCGTTCTCATGCGGTGCGTCACCCAACGAAGCGAATCCTCAACCACTGAGGTAAAGTGCCGATGCGAGTAAAGGACACTTCAGGCGAGGACTGCGTCAATTTACCGCATCGACACATCGCAACCGCTGGACGAGAATTCACATGACAGCAGCACATGATGAGAGGGAACGATGGCGACGGAGACGATCATACCGATGACGGACAATGGGACCGCACGAAGACCCATTCCATATCGCCAGCTAACCAGCCAGCAACAGTCCGCGATTCGCTTTGAAGCGGCGATTGGCGACCAGATTCGCCGCGATTATCCGCGACTCGCGGAAGAGTATCGTATGGGACTTACCGCACCGAGGCTGGTTGACCAGTACGAACTCGATGTCCGCTTTGGTGTGACCCGTAAAGCTGCAGTTGCTGCGGTGCGGAATGCGATTCGCGGATACGAAGGCTACTTTCATGACTCCTACGAGGGACTCATCTCCGACAAGTCGGAACGGGCGAACCTGGCTTTGGCGCACAATCGGCAGACCGGGATTGAAGCGTACCAACATGGGAAGGGAATACACGCTCTGACGAGGGCGGAGAAAGTCGACGTTGGACGCAAGGGCGGCCTGATTCGTGGCCCGCTTAGCTACCGGCTTCGGATTGGGTGCCACGCTCTGCCGCCGGAGATGCTGCGCGCGCACTGCCGTAGGATTGCCCCACTCGGAGGCAAAACGGGTGGGGCGGCTTCGGCCCTAGCCAAGGGCCTCGTTCTGTATGTCCCCGGCACTGAGATGCGATATTCAGAGCTGGAATTCGCCTACCGCCTGGCAACGAACCCACAATATCAAGGACCGGTTCGCGCCAACTTCAATAAGATTGCTGAGAAGATCAACGAGATCTTTTATAACGGCGAACCGCAATACACGCGAACGACGTTGAAAATCGCAATGCAACGCTACCGCAGACAGGCTCGGTCAGGTAGTCAGCACGGGACTGATCCTAAGATGTCATTTGCTCAAAAAATGGCCTCGGACCCGGCTTATCAAATCGCCCCGCGGATCAAGATGGAACTGATCGCCCAAAGAGTGAATACGGAGTATCACGGCGGGCAGTCAGTGCGAAATGCGATCAGCATTCGCGCCGCCATTCAACGCTACCGGCGGCAACTGACCGAGATCCATGATGGCGGTACCCTGGATTAGCTCAACACGGCAGCCATTGAACGCAGTCAAATGATCGCGCCCAGGGAGCGGTCATTTGAGTAACGCGAGCCTCTCCAAGTCAAATGCGGATCACGTACTTACGCAACCACGTGCGCACACGCGCCTGGCAAGACAATGTGCCAACGGGTGTTAAAACCTCAGCAGACAATCTGAATGCCCAACAGCTGAAGGCATTGATGTGCGTGCTGTTGAGTCCCATCACTTATGAGGATGGACGAGACGAACAGAGTGTGCAGTTTCTTTGCCGTCCATCTTCATGGCGTGAATCACGACCCGGTCGCCAACCGTGAGGTCACTCTGCTTCCCGGCTGCGCCATTCACTTCATAGGTTGTGAAGGGAGCCAGAGCGACATCGGTGGTCTTTCCGTCCTTTTCGACCGTAACGACGTTTCCGACGATCTTAGTCACGGTGCCCATAACATGATCCATGTCGCCATGGGCAAAGACGGGCACACCAAAGGTGAGAAGAGCGATCGCTACGATGCTGATGATGCGTTTCATTTTGTTGATCCTTTCGGTTGAGTTGAGATTCCTTGGAGGAATTGATCTTCCTCCTGTTGCTCCCGAAGCTCACTGGGAGTGATTGGGTTTGACCCTTGCATCGCTTGCTCCTCTTCCGGTGTAAGCGATGGCAGATGACGAACGAACAGAACCAGCTTCCATGTCTCCAAGTCGGATTCGCCTGAAGTTCCAAAGGCGGGCATCCCGCTCATACGGACGCCGTTTTGAATGATCGAATACAACTCACCATCCGATTTGCTCTGGGTGGATTCAAGACGCAGATCGGGAGGCGATGGATTCAGGCCGTCTCCGTACATTGAATGGCCGCTGCCGTTGTTGGCATGGCAACTGGCGCAGTGATCGGCAAAGTGATCCCGAGCCGCCGCAATCACGTCGGTTGACGAAGAAACAGGGCTGATGAGACCCCTTTGGTGCGCCGAGACCGAGTTGCGCAATGCGAATCGGGCCACCGCGGACTCGAAGGCGCCCGCCTTTAGCCTGGCTGAGAAGCCATCTCGCAGGCACATCCCGGCCACGGTGAGAACTAGTGCAGCGGCGGCCAGAATCCCGGCAAGAAAGCTCCAAAGAGAAAACCTCCACTTACTCGGCATATGTCCTCCTTGTTGCAGGAGCGGCTCAATACAGGTGGGATCGGGAACAAGGTTCGAAGCAACTTGGGATCCGTAGCCGCGGTGCTTTCTGAGCAGATCGTGCGAACATCTAGGCTTCTTCGCAAGCACTTGGGGGCTCTCCACCAGCGATCGACGCAATGGGCAGTTCTCCGTTTGCAGCGGGGAGAAGGCTCAGGGGGCACTATAGCCGAGCCCCCGCGGGGAACAGTCATTTGGCGGCGAACTGTTCTGGTGAGGCATCGAAGATTCGTTTGTGCTCTTTCACGCAGAAATAGTAGGTCTTTCCCTTGTAAGTCGACGACAGAGATCGATCAATCTCCATGCCGCAGACGGCGCAGAGAGGATGATTCGCCGTCTGCCTGATGGGTCCGGCAAACTCGGCGTTGGAAGACGGGTTCAGCCAGCCCTGGCCCTGATATTCAAGCAGAGAGGCAGTCTGGCTTGCTACATCCCGGCCGAAGTAGCGCTCGACCACCCGCAAGGCGAGATCAATTCCAGAAGTGAGGCCGCCGGCGCTCGCTAAATTGCCCGATTCAACAAAGCGGGCTCCACGCAGAACATGAATGTCCGGGTACTGCATCGCAAGGTCGACGTAAGCGCCGTGATGTGTGGTGGCAGCCTTGCCAGAAAGCAAACCGGTGCTCGCAAGCACAAAGGCGCCGGTGCAAACGGACATCGTAACATCGGTGCTCCTGGTCGCATTGCGAATCCAGGCTTTGGTGGCCTCGCTGGCAGAGCTCTGTGCGGGGATAACGATGACCTTAGGTGCAGGGGCATTGGCAGTGGTATAGGTAGGCGTGATCTTCAATCCACCGGCCGCACTAATGGGAGCCGCAGACTCCGCCACAGTGTAGAGACTGAAGGCATCAAACTTCCGGCCGGGAATGTTGACTCTTTCGAAAACTTCCCATGGGCCGCAAAAATCAATAACGACGGCGCCTTCGGAGATAAGGAAAGCAACCGGAATGGACGCGTTAGCTGGAGGGGTAAGGGGATTGGGTGGAGCGCTTTCTGCAACTGTATCCAATGATGCTGCGGCCGCGCCAGGAAGTGAAAACGAGCCGACGGCGGTCAAGCCGAGGGCTGCGGAACGCTTAAGGAGTTCTCTGCGATTCATTGTGATGACCTCGTCAATTGGGTTGCTACGAGCGGTTTGTATTTCAAGGATGTCGATTTCGGACAGGTTGTCTTGTTTCCTGGAAAACGAGATCTCAACGTGACATCGGTTGAGCGTGGTTGAACCAATCGATAATCATGCGATTGCGATCGTCGCGATTCAGCGGTAAGGGATGCCCGTCGCGCTCGTAAATGTGAAGGGCGTACACCTGGTTCTTTTCCTGAAGTGCTTCTGCCATGCGGAGAGCTTGGGTGACCGGGACCATTCTGTCAGTCCGGCTATGGAGGATGAGGACAGGCACGTTGATCTGGTCGGCCCAATAGACGGCCGAGCGCGCTCGATATTCTTCCTCGGCGCGATGCTCATAGTCCGGCCAAATCTTGGCGAAGCCGTCGATGTATTCATTCCCATTGACAATACCCATCTCGGGCCTCGCGCCCACCCACGCTTTCACATCCGTGACACCGCCGATGACGGCGGCGGCTTTAACGGGAATGCCTCGTTTGATCGCCAGATAGGCCATCGTGCCGCCGCGCGACAGACCGAGCATGTAGAGCCGGTTGGGGTCCACGAAGTCGAGCGACTTCAGTGCCGGCACGAGATTGAGAACATCGTCAACTTCGACTCCGCCCCATTGATCGTGTTTTACCGTGGCGCCCTGGTAGCGGTAATCAGACGCGATGACCACAAAGCCAGCCTTGGCGAACTGGAAAAGATCGGCGATGTCAAGGCACGATGTGTTCATACCCACGCACGGCAGGCCGTTGTCCATGAGGCTCCCCAGTT
>Ga0181531_10001838_pt1 | contig 13290 bp, 15 predicted proteins | sample PEATcosm2014_Bin_38_FD_119743 | JGI IMG/M metagenome (GOLD analysis project Ga0181531, IMG submission 119743) | Peatland microbial communities from MTU Mesocosm Facility, Houghton, MI, USA - PEATcosm2014_Bin11_10_metaG | ecosystem: Environmental > Terrestrial > Soil > Wetlands > Peat | place... | reverse complement strand
CCGCTGAAATTTAACGCGATTTACGATTTCATTCCGGACGCGAAGACGCTGCTCGATGAGTTGCTTCCACTAACGGTGAAGACCGCGCTATTTCAGTGTTTCCTCGATGCCACCACCAGCGAGCACGTCGCTCGGATGGTGGCGATGAAGAGCGCCACCGACAACGCGGACAAAATGTCCAAAGCGCTGACCATGCAATACAACCGCGCCCGCCAGACGCAGATCACCACGGAATTGTCCGAGATCATGGGCGGCGTGGAAGCCATGAAGGCGTGAACCAGTATTCGATTCGCGGCATCGTCCGATAACCCCTCCCCACCTATTTTGGGACTTGATTGAGCCGATATCAGCGCCATGAGGCTTCTGATGGCGATAGCGGCTGTGCTCTGGCTCTGCTGCGAAGCGGCGGGGCAGACGACGCAGCCTTCCGCCGATGCCGCTGTGCCCGATCAGTGGCAGCAGACCGTCCAGCGCGTCGCCGACGCGGCCGGTGATGATACCGGCCTGCGAATTGCGCTGGCCGATGGATGTTCCCTGCGGAAATTCGGCGCGGATGTCGATGCCGACATGCAGTCGCTAATCGATTTCCTGGCCGGACAGACTGATCTTGGCGTTCACGCCTATTTTTATCCAGCGCGGACGATGGCTCGCGACATTGCCGCCGATGTGATCGCCTCCACTCTGGTAGGCCCACGATTGAAACATGACATCGCCCTGGACGATCCCGCGGTCGCCAACGCGGCCTCGGCCGTCGCCACGCAATGGACCCAAATGACCTTGCATGTCGACGCCAATTCGCCCATCGGCGTGATCGTGCTCTGGAATTCACATTCCGATCTGGATGAAGATCGGCGCCTGAATTTCATTCTAATCAAGGGACAACGTCAAACCGACGGCACTTTCCGAATCGCGGCGATCTATTGGGGCGATCCGTTACTTTAAATCAGGCATTGAGGCACGGAGGCACGTAGGCACGAAGGGAAAGGCGCCAAGGCGCACGCACAATACCCTTCGTGCCTCGATCCCTTCGTGCCTATTCAAACAATTCACTCCACTTCCATAACGACGATCGAAACATCATCTTTCGGCTGAAGGCTGCCGGTCTCTCGATCGATGGCTTCGGAAATTTCGCTCAATATCTGCGCGGTGGAGAGGTGGGCGCGCTTTTTAAGTTGGGTCTGCCAGAGATGGCTGTTGCCGAGGTGTTCGCCCGCGAAGGCGACTTCAATTCCGTCGCTGTAGACGAAGAGCCGGTCCCCGGCTTGCAGGACGACTTGTCCGTCCGCGTAGGATTCGTCGGGAAAAATTCCCAGCAACCCGCCGTCGGATTCAACCGGGACCAGCGAGCCTCCGCGGCGGATCAATATCGGCATCGGATGACCGGCCCGGGCAAATTTGCAAAGCAGAGTCCGCGAGTCGACCGTTCCGTAAAATGCCGTCGCGAACGTTGCGCCGGATAGATTCTGCTCAAGCATGGCGCGATTGAGCTTACCCAGCGCTTCACCCGGTCCGAGCAGGCGATACCCATCGGGCGTGATCTGCTTGGTCACCAGCCCATTTTTGATGAACATGGTCAGGAGCGCGGCGGGCATGCCGTGACCGACGGCGTCCGCCATGTAGAAACCGACGTGCGTTTCATCCAGACGCATCACATCGTAAAGGTCACCGCTGACGTAGCCCGCGGGGCGATAGAGGGTGTGAAATCGGATGCGCCCGACTTGCGGCAGCGATTTGGGCAAAAAATCCTGTTGCAGGCGCGCCGCCAGGCGAAGTTCTTCGTCGAGGCGAAACATGTAAAAATTGAGCGTCTCGTCGCGACGGCGAAGCATATTGACTTCGTTTCGCAGAGCTTCGATTTCAGCCAGAAGGCGCTGATGCTCTTCGGGGTCGAGCGAGGGCGGGATACGAAGGGCGGTGCTCACAATAGATATTCGTCGGCATGGCTCTGGAAAGGACTCTCCGCTTTCAGGGGTGTCGGCAGACCGGAATGGCGACTTAACCGCCGCGAAATTATCGGCCCGATAGGGCGGCGACCTGGTTAGGAATCGATAACGTATCCCCCGTTTTCACCCCCACCCCCGCGGCCGTGCCTGCGTTTAGCTCGATGGCATATTTGGCCGCCGCGTCGCTGGAAACATCGAGGTCGCTAAACTGCTGCATCTGCTTGATGCTGACGATTCGCCCCCCGGCATCGAGGAAAATGAGGTCAAGCGGGAACGAAACGTCGTGGTTCCAGAAGGTCCGAATCGCCACGTCGGGAAAGATAAAAATCATCCCTTTATCGGAATCCAGATGATCGCGATGCATGAGTCCTAGCTCCTGCTCGGCTTCCGTGGTGGCAAGTTCCAGGGCAAAGGATTCGCGGCCGATTTGCATGGTTACAGTGGGGGCGGCGGGATGGTCACAGGCGCAGGGGGCAATGAGGAGAAAGAGAATCAAACCGCCAAGGCGCCCGGACGCCAAGGTGAATGCCGCCAGCGAAGGTGAGGAGTGCAAAACTCGTTTACTTTGCAAATTCATCTCTTGGCGATTTCGATCTATTTCTTAACAGGATAGATTCCGGCCGATTCGAGGAGTCGGACCGTGGTTTTCATGGGGAGGCCGATCACGTTGGTCCGACACCCGCGGACGCGTTCGATGAACGGATCGGGGTCCTGAATGCCATAGGCTCCCGCTTTGCCCTTCCATTGCCCGGTGGCCACATAGTTATCAATCTCCAAAGCGGTAAGCGGAGCCATGCGAACGGCCGAGAGAACCCGCTCCACACGGGTGAGCCCAGTGCTTTGACGAACCAGGCAGACGGCGGTGATGACCACTTGAGTCGTCCCCGCAAGCAATTGGAGCATAGCCCGCGCATCGGCCGCGAGCACCACATAATTACCAAAACGCGTACTGACCGCTTGCGCCTTGGCGAAGGCAATTCGCTCGGCCAATTCAACGGGCGAAAAGTGTCCGCCCTGCGCTTTTTCGTCGATATCCGCCGGTTCAACGGCGAATTCAAACCCGGCTTCCTTGAGAAGACTTTGCCGCTGTGGCGAAGAGCTGGCCAGGATTAGCCCCGCGGGATTTCCGGTTGTTCCATCGGTCATCGTTGGATCAGCCTGGGATTATTGCCCGATTATCGACCGCCCGATTGTACACGACCGTATGCGGCTTGACAGAGGGGTGGGCTGCGTTAGAGTTTTCGCACGCCGGGCGCAAAAAACGCACGCCGGGGCCATAGTGAAATGGGATCACGCCACCATGGCATGGTGGAATTTGGGGTTCAAATCCCCATGGCTCCATTTTTTGCCTTAGGCAAAAAATAGAGCAGTGGAGCAGTAGAACAGTGGAGCAGTAGAGAAGACGAAAACAGCGCATAAAACGCCACAAATGAACGGCTATCCGCTCCACGGCGGTCTACTGCTCAACTGCTCTACTGCTCTTCTTCATATCCCCACATGCCCTTCATGTTCGAGAATCTTCAGGTCTACCAAAAGGCGGTTGACCTGGCCGACCGAATCGCCACGCGAACCGAAACCTTCCCTCGTGGCTACTATTTTCTGACCGATCAGTTGAACCGCGCCGCCCTGTCCATCGCAACCAATCTTGCCGAAGGCAACGGACGATTCACCAAAGCGGACCGCAAGAACTTCTTCACGATCGCTCGCGGTTCCGTTCAGGAATGCGTTCCGTTGTTGGAAGTATGTCGCCGGCGCGGACTGATCCAACAAGCGGATCACGACGCCCTGAAGAACAGCCTTGAGGAAATTTCAAAAATGCTCTCCGGCCTCATCAACGGTTTGGATAAACGGCAAACCTGATCAACCCTTCAATCCCAGCCGGCGCCAAGCACAATCTCGTCTCCGACAATCCGTGCTGTCCCCAATGCCCCCAATGTGCCCCCCCTAGCCTCGTGCATCATGGCTTATCCAAGCATTGATTGCGGAACCTAGAGGTGCACTGAATCAGTCCAAGCCCCGTCAGCCGCCTTCGACAATGCGAAAATCCCGCTCCGCTCCCCGGCCCAGCGCCTGGAGCGCTTTCTTGTACGCCTCGCTTTCGTATGCCGCCAGGGCGACGTCATAGCTCTCGAATTCGACCACAACCACCGGCTTCTCCGATCCCGCTTCGTGAGGCGTCACGCGGCTCGTCCGCCGACTCAAATTGCGCCCGCCAAACGACTGCACTGCCGGCCCCGCCAGCGCCCCATACGCCTTGAGCGCCGAATCATCCGAAATCGACCGATACGCGACCACCCAATACCCTTTGCTCATATCACCTCGCAATATGGAGTCCGGGAATTTATAGGCGGATGGCTACCGCCACGCAATTCCCACCGAACAGATTTCCGCCCCCGGCAAATCAAAACAACTCGCGCGGCTGACGCCTTCAACTGGCCCGAGCACCCATTCGACGCAACAAGTTGCCTCCGCTCGACGCACGGCGATCGCCGAATTTTGGCCAAGGATGAGATTGCGAGTTCTGTTGACATCCCGCCGCCTCCAATCTCGCATCAAAATCCGGTATCCTGCCTCCCGCCGAGTCACAAGCGAGTCCGCCGGACAGCTCCTCTTTGGATTATTCGCCCAGCGTGGTCGCCTTTGTTGGGGCCACTGTTGCAAAGGGTAATGAAGCGAGGCTGTGAACATGCGTGAACAAACCCAAATGGCATTGATTCAAGCGATCGCGGATTATCCGGCGATCGTGAAAGCAGCTATCACTGGTTCACACGCACGTCGGTCTGTGGATCGGTTCAGCGACTTGGACGTGTTGCTCGTGACGCCAGATGCGATGGACGTGTCCGACGTTCGTGCGTTGCTGTCGGGCCATGTCAGTTCTCTGATCTGCGCCTTCCATCTCTCCCACTATTGCACCGTCCTCACGGACGATTTTCAGAAGATCGACTTGGCGATCTTCACATTGAATGATTCACCGTCCATGTGGGTGGTTCACGATTATCAAATCATAAAGGGTGGCCCCGACTTCGAGGCGCAATTGTCGCACGCAGCGAAGGCCACGCGCGATCAACGAGCGGTCCACTTGGGTCCAGACATATCGATGGATAACATATTGCTTCTCCTGGTCACAGCATCCCATCGCGCGTACCGCGGCGAGCTTCTCAGCGCGCACGCATTTCTCGCCATGGCCTATGACATGGTGACCGCCTTGGACGCGCGCCAACACGGAACCGACGACGCCGCGGACCTCCTCGATCTGCGTCGGCGGCTTGAGCGGTTGAATCCGGCACTCGCGGCCATAGGCCACCGCTCCCTGTTCGCTGAGCCTGGGACGGGCGCCTCCCATCTGGCCCGATCTCTCCTAACATCGTATCGAGCCGAACTCACCGAAAACCAAATTAAAGCCTTGGACTACCTACTCGGATCTCAAGGGTAGCCGGCAACGAGTTCTGTCAATTTGACCGACAATTGGCCGCATTCATTCAAAATCGCGGCTGCAAGTTTCACTGGCATCTCGCTGGTTCCATTCCGACATCGTCGGAATAGAGTAGTGGAGCACTAGAACGGTGGAGCGGTATCATTTTCAATCTCGATGGAGAAGTAACATGCTGAATCCAGCAAAGAACACGATTTGCCTTTGGTACGATGGCGCCGCCGAGGAGGCGGCCCGCTTTTACGCCCAGATTTTTCCGAATTCCTCCGTCGGCGCCGTGCATCGAGCGCCGGGTGATTATCCGGCGGGAAAAAAAGGGGACGTGTTGATGGTCGAGTTCACCGTGTTGGGTATTCCATGCCTGGGGCTAAATGGCGGACCGGCGTTTAAGCATAGCGAAGCGTTCTCATTTCAGGTCGCAACCATGGACCAAGCCGAGACCGATCGCTACTGGAACGCGATCGTCGGCAACGGCGGCCAGGAGAGCGAGTGCGGCTGGTGCAAGGACAAATGGGGATTGTCCTGGCAGATTAACCCGATCGTTCTGACCAAAGCGGTCACCGATCCCGATCCCGCGGTAGCCAAGCGCGCATTCGACGCGCTAATGCGGATGAAAAAGATCGACATTGCCGCGATCGAGGCGGCGCGACGGGGTTGAAGTCGCATCTTCAACATGTGCGTCCCGCATCGACTTGGAAAAAGTTGAGCGTCACCTCTTGCGAGTTCCAAAAACAATCAGGCTATTCAATGTTGCGTTTGCGTTTCTGGTAATTGGCCACTTTAAATTTGTTCCCGCAGATATTCATACTGCACCAGCGCCGGGAGCCCTTTTTGCTGGTGTCCAGGAAATGAACCACGCAGGAGGGACACTTTCGCATTCGAGAATGATCGGTATCGGCCAGCAGCGAGGCAACGGCCTCGGCGATGAGAGCCCAAAAAGCCTCCGGTTCATCCGGTTCGAAATAATATTTTCGCACCAGCGCACCATGCTCGCGTACCAGTACCGATTGCCGGGGGTATTTGCCGAGCAACCGATTCACATCGTCCAGGAATGATTTAGCCGGCAATTCGCCGGATTCCATTTTGAAGACCGCCGCCCGCAGGCGTTCGCGAAATCGGCGCAAGGCTTTGATAAAGCGGGCAGCTTCGGATGTTTCGCTCCAGGCTCGCATAACCGATTGGCTGCGGGCGGACATGACCAGCCCGGCGGCATTGAGCCAGCGGACAAACGCGGTCGCATCGGGCAGAAATTCCCGCGGCCCCTCCTCGAGATGGGGTTTTGTATTTAAAAAATTTAAGGCGAGATGATTTCCCACGAAGAGAAAACCGTCGATCCAATCGGGAGTTTCCTTATTCGAGCCTGCCATAGACCTCCGCCATTATTCTACGCCAAAAAGCCGGCAGACTGAACCAAAGCGGGGTGCGCCGCTTTGCCGCCATGTCGTCACCCCGCGCGGGAATGAGTACGAAAACAGTTAACACCGGCATTGACAGAATTAACGGTGTTGACTAGTCTCTGCTCGCGCCGTTGCCCCGGTGGCGCGGCTGCTACCAGGAGAATCGTCATGACAACCTACAAAAGCGCAAGCGTTCGCGGGCGGAAACACTTTTATCGCGAGGCCGGCCCAGCCGCCGCGCCAACTATCGTCCTGCTGCACGGGTTCCCAAGTTCGTCTCACATGTATCGGGATCTGATTCCGATGCTGGCCGACAAATTCCATGTCATCGCCCCCGATTACGTCGGATTTGGGTACAGCGACATGCCCTTGGTGAATGAGTTTGAGTACACATTTGACAATTTGGCCGCTCACATCGAGGAACTTTTGTTTAGCAACCTCGGGCTGAAGAAGTTCAGCATCTACGTGCAGGATTACGGCGCGCCGATTGGATATCGCATCGCATCCAAGCATCCGGGCGCGATCGAAGGAATCATCGTTCAAAATGGAAACGCGTACGCGGAGGGAATCGGGCCCGGTTTCGACGCCATCAAACCTCTCTGGAAAAATCGCAATGCCGAAACGGAGGCGGCCGCCCGAGCGCTATTAAAACTGGAGACCACCAAATTTCAGTACGTCAACGGCGTAAAGGACGAATCCAAAATCAGTCCCGACGCCTATCACGTCGATCAGATGTTTTTGGATCGGCCGGGAAACGACGCCATTCAAGTCAACCTGCTTCACAATTATCAGGCCAATTTGCCCCTGTATGACGGTTGGCAGGCCTATTTCAGAAAATATCAGCCGCGGATGCTCATTACCTGGGGCATCAATGACGTATTTTTCCCGGTTCCGGGCGCCAAGGCCTACCTGCGAGATTTGCCCAAGGCGGAATTGCATTTGATCGAGACGGGGCATTTTGCGCTGGAAGACAATGGTGCGTTCATTGCCGAACGCATCCGGAAGTTTTTTGCCTAGGGAGATAGGTGATGAAATTTCAATCTGATGCGACCGTGATCGTGGTGCACGGGGCCTGGGCGGATGGGTCGAGCTGGAGCAGCGTTATTCTACCCCTGGAAAAAGAGGGATTGAATGTGATGGCCGCGCCGATTCCCCTGACGTCGCTGAGCGACGATGCGGCTGCGCTGAATCGTGCGCTGGCAAGGACGAAAGGCCCGGTTCTGCTGGCGGGCCACGCCTATGCCGGCGCCGTTATCGCCGCGGTCAACGACCAGCGCGTCAAAGGGCTCGTCTACGTTGCCGCGTTAGCCCCTGATGAAGGTGAAACGGTCGCTCAAGTATTTTACAAGGACGAACCGCACCCCAAGGCGCCGAAACTTGCCCCCGACCCTTCGGGTTTCATTTGGATGCCCGATGAAGCATTTGCCAGTGCATTTGCGCACCGCGCCACGCCGGAGCAGATCGCCTTGTGCAAGGCGGTCCAGCGGCCGATTTCCGTGAAGTGCATTCAGCAGCCCTCGCCAAAGCCGCTTTGGAAGAACCGGCCGGCCTGGTTTTTGATCGCCGAAGAAGATCGAATGATCAATGCCAAAACTCAGCACTTCATGGCCGAGCGCATGAGGGCAACCGTCAAATCCGTTAAGGCGGATCACACACCCATCCTGACCGACCCGGACACGGTGGTGAGATTCCTATTAGCGGCCGCCGAATCGTGCTTGGGTTAAAGTTCGCTTTTTCTCGCTGACAACTCGGGGGAAGCAGGTCATGCTGGTGACCGTTAGCGGTGTAAATCGGTGCGAATCATGAATAACAAAGTGGCAATCGTAACTGGAGCAAGCCAGGGCATCGGGCGGGCAACGGCGATTCGCCTGGCGAAGGATTTTTCCAGGCTCGTGCTGGTCGCTCGAAACGGAAAGGCCTTGGAGGAAGTTGCCGCCGAAATACGAAGCGCCGGTGCGCAAAGCATCGTTTTGGAATTGGACCTGAGCGAAATTGAGTCCGCCGGAGTTGTCGTCAAAGCGGCGACGGAGACGTTCGGTCGAATCGATGCGCTCTTGAATATCGCGGGCGCTGTGCCCCAGATCGACCTCTTTGAAATGACCGACGATCAATGGCGATTGGGAATGGAGTTGAAGTTCCACGGGGCGCGTCGGTTGACGATACAAGCCTGGAACGCCCTGAAGGCGGCCGGCGGTTCCGTGGTCTTCATGTCCGGGAGTGCCGCCCTTGATCCCAAGCCCGCGTTCGCGGCCGTCGCATCCACGAACGCGGCAATCCTCGCGCTCGCCAAAGCATTTGCCGAGCAAGGAATAAAAGACGGAGTCCAGGTCAACAGCATCGTGCCCGGTGCGGTGATGACCGGTCGTCGGCGCTCGTTTATGGAAAAGTGGGCGCCGGCTCACAACATGTCGGTGGAAGAAGCGATGAAGCAATTCCCCGACCAGGTCGGCATTAGCCGCTATGGTCGGCCCGAGGAAATTGCGGAATTACTGGCGTTTATGGTGTCGCCGATGGCGAAGTGGATGACCGGCGCCTCGCTGCGGATGGACGGCGGCGAAGTGAAAGGAATTTAAGGTATATGCCCGCGGAAACTTGTCAAAATCTGGTGATCGGAAGTGGCGTGGCCGGGAAAATCGTCTCATGGAGCCTCGGAAAAATGGGCCAGAAAACGATCGTGGTGGAACGATCGATGATCGGCGGCGCCTGTCCCAATGTCGCTTGTCTTCCGAGCAAAAATGTCGTCTACAGCGCCAAGGCGGTTTCCCTCGTGGATCCAAAGCGCGGTCTGGGAGTCGTCACCGGGACAATCAGCGTTGATATGCCGGCCGTCATTCGTCGCAAGCGCCAGATGGTCGAAGGCCTCGTGAAGATGCACCTGGATAATTTCGTCGCCAGCGGCGTGGAAATCGTAATGGGCGAAGCCCGCTTTATCGCGCCGAAAACCGTCGATGTGAAATTAAATGCCGGCGGAACCCGCCGTATTAGTGGAGAGCGGGTCTTCCTCGATGTTGGCACGCGAGCCACGATTCCCGACGCGCCCGGACTCGCCGCCGCGGCTCCAATGACCCATGTCGAGTTGCTCAACCTCGAGCGCGTCCCCGCGCATCTGGTAATCATCGGTGGCGGCTACGTCGGTCTGGAATTCGCACAGGCCATGCGCCGCTTCGGCAGCCAGGTCACGGTCATTCAGCACGGCACGCATTTGCTGCCCGAAGAGGATCCGGACATGTCGGAAGCTCTTCTGGAATTGATGAAGGATGAAGGCGTCGAGGTTCTACTCGATGCCGAAGTGTTGAATGTGGCCGGTCGATCCGGCACGGGCGTTGCGCTGCAAGTGCGCGTCGGAGCGACACAGAGAGCGCTGGATGCCTCCGACATTCTAGTCGCCGCCGGTCGAACTCCCAATACGGACACTCTCGACGCCGCCAAAGGCAACGTTCGCCTCGATTCGCAGGGTTACATCCAGGTCAATGAGCGTCTCCAGACCAGTGCCCCCGACGTATGGGCGATGGGGGAATGTGCCGGCAGTCCGAAATTTACCCACGTCGGCGAGGACGACTGTTTCATCGTGCTGAACAATCTCGCCGGCGGCAATCGCACCACGCGCGATCGTCTCATCCCCTATTGTCTTTTCACCGACCCGGAACTGGCGCACGTCGGCCTACATGAAACCGAAGCAAAAGCGAGGGGCGTCTCCTATCGCCTTCTCAAGCTTCCCATGGCCGCCATACTGCGAACCCACACCCTTTCGCAGAAGCGCGGATTCTGCAAAGCGCTGATCGGTCAGGACGATCGCATTCTCGGCTTTACCGCATTTGGCGCCGAAGCCAGCGAGATGATGGGAATCGTTCAGACCGCAATGATCGGCGGCATGCCGCACGCCGCGTTGCGAGATGCGATTTTCACCCATCCGACCGTCGCCGAAGGACTCAAGAGCTTGTTTGCCATTTCGGGATAGAAGCGGACGAGCAAGGCGAATGCGTTTTCCGGATCGAGATGGGCTACGCGCAAAGCGCATCGCACTTCGCAGTCCGTTCATTGATCGACAACGGATTTGCCGCACCACGTGCGCCACATCTGGCGGTAGAGCGTTTCGACATCGCGGGCAAACCCTGCCGCGTCCATCAGCGGCGAAGCCTGCAGACGGGCTCGCATATTTCGGCGCAGGCCGTCCAATCGATCCAAATCGTTTGCAAGGTTCAGCGCGATGTTTACATATTCATCGGACGTGAAAGCGATCAATTCAGGAAGATCGAGGTTGGAAAGGATGCTGCGGCCGCCGCGACCCACGGCGGTTTGGCCGGATAGAGTCACAACCGGCACGCCCATCCAAAGCGCGTCGCAGGTGGTCGTTCCGCCGCCGAAGGGAAATGGATCCAGGGCAATGTCGATCTGGTGGTAACAGAGAAAATATTCCGGGCCGCGGATATCGGAAAAGTGGAGCCGATCCTGATCGATCCCGGCCCGCGCGAGGAATTGACGAGCGATGTCGCGATGTTGGCCGCGGGGGCAACTGACAAAAAGTTTTGATTTCGGTTGCCCCTTCAAGATGGCCGCCCAGGTGCTCCAAGTGGCCGGAGAAATCTTGCAGTAATTATTTTGCGTGCCAAAGGTGACAAATCCATTCTTTAATGCCGGAGAAGGTGCGACCTCCAGGCTCGGGTCCGCGCCCGGTTCGTAGCACCAATACGTGCGCGGCAGGCGGATCGTTTTCTCGCTATAGCACGACTCATCCGCCCCCGCGGGATCGAGAAAAGGATCGCTGATCCGGTAGTCCACCGTCTCCAATCCGGTCGAGCCGCAATAGGCCAGGTAGCTCGCTTGCACGGGCGCGGGCTTCAAGGCGAAAACCAGCAGTCGGTTGTCGGCAGTGTGCAGGGCGAGATCGACCAATATGTCGATCCCATCCTCGCGGATCTCTGCGGCGACCTGTTCGTCGGACAGCCCCACGATATCGCGCCACCGGCTCACCTGCTGCTTAAATTGCCGCGTCACCACGTCGGCATGCGGCACGTTGGAATAGGCCGTGATATCAAAGCGCGCGCGATCGTGATGTCGGAATAAGGGCGAAAGATTTCTGCCGACAGGATGAATTTTGAAATCGGGCGAGACATACCCAATACGCAGCCGACGATCGGGATCGCGATCGTTGGAGTGAGCCCGAATGAATTTGCGCAGCGGCTCGGCGCGCTGGTGGTTCCATCGGCGAAGCTCATCGGCGATGGTTCGCTCGTTGTGGCCCGAATGATAATAGAGCGCGAAGATGAGATTGCTGTGGGCGATCAGATCGCCGGGCGCCAGTTCCATGGCGCGTCGATAGGCGGCGATCGCGTCGTCCAATTCGCCGATGTCTTTCAGAGCATTGCCTAAATCGATATACGCATCGGAGTACGCAGGCCGCAAAGCAATAGCGCGGCGGTAATGCGCGATCGCCCCTTCGGCATCGCCCGTGAGTTTGCATGCGTTCCCCAGATTGAGCAGCGCCTCCGGATAATCCGGCTTGAGCGTGATCGCCCTCTGGTAGGCGACGATCGCCTCGTCAACCCGGTCGAGTTCCCACAAGGCCAGCCCGCGATTGTTGTGCGCCTCGGCCGACTCCGGCCAGATCTCCAGCGCGCGTTCAAACGCCGCCAGCGCCTCAACCATCCGATGCAATTCCTTCAGCGCATTTCCCAGATTATTCCACGCGACCGCGTAATCCGGTTTGATGGCGACCGCCGCGCGATACGCCTCCAGCGCGTCGGCTTGCGAACCCTCCGCGGCCAGCGCGATCCCCAGATTGTAATACGCCTCCGCGTACGCCGGCCGCAAGGCGATCGCCTGCCTATAGGCCGCGATCGCTTCGCTCGTTTGATTTTTTGCGGTAAGCAGATTTCCGAGAATGTTGAAGGCCTCGGAAAAATTCGGCCGCGCCGAAATGGCCTGCCGAGCCGCGACGATTGCCTCATCGATTCGGCCCTTGTTGCCCAAAGCAAGGCTCAACGCCGCGTAAGCTTCAGCGAGGCCGGGCTCCAGGGCGATCGCATTGGTCGCCGCCGCGATGGCGTCATCAAAATGCCCGCTCTGCCTCAGCGCATGCGCCAGCCGCTGGTGCGCCACCGCGGATTTCGGATGGATCCCCAGCGACCGGCGAAACGCGGCAATCGACTCCGGCAATCGCCCCGCGAACCGGTAAGCCTCACCCAAATTGCAAAATATCTCCGAATCGTTCGGTCTAATTTGGGCGGCTCGCGTCAGCAAATCAACCGCTTCGCGCGAATCCCCCGCTTGCCCGCGGAGCACGCCAAGCAGGTGCAGCACCTGCGCATTTCCCGGCTCCCGCTCGAGCACCTTTCGATAAATAGGCTCCGCCTCCCGAAGGCGGCCGGATTGGTGGTGCCGTGTTGCTTCGAGCACCAATTGATGTGAATTGAATTCGTTCATGACGCGCCGGGCCGCCATGATAGCGGAGCGAAGAGACGCGTCGATTGGCTAACCACGCGATGCTGGGGAAAACCGTCATACGACCATTAAGGGTTGG
>Ga0181531_10001837_pt1 | contig 13291 bp, 12 predicted proteins | sample PEATcosm2014_Bin_38_FD_119743 | JGI IMG/M metagenome (GOLD analysis project Ga0181531, IMG submission 119743) | Peatland microbial communities from MTU Mesocosm Facility, Houghton, MI, USA - PEATcosm2014_Bin11_10_metaG | ecosystem: Environmental > Terrestrial > Soil > Wetlands > Peat | place... | reverse complement strand
GGACCGGCAAACCATGGAAGATCAGTCGCGAGGCTTGCGGCACAATCCGCACCTAATGTTGATCGACGACGCGGATCGTCCCGCAAAGTGGTACTTCCAGTTGAAGGCGGCGCACCTGGCGGCTCAGCGCACGGGCGAGCCGTTTCGGCATCCGATGAGCGGGGCCGTGACACTGAAGTGGCGAAGTTAATCTTGGACGCCGAACGTCGGGCGTGGAGTCATGGCATGAGACCCCTCGCGGCACTCGGGATCCTACTCGTCGGCTGCTTGAGCGCTCCTGCTCAAGACACTCCCCAAACTGACGGTCCACCGCCTGCTCCATCGAGCGGCGCGGTGATGGTCCAGCTATTTGGCCCCAAGTATCCGCCGCTGGCCCAATCGGCGCGTATAGCTGGGGAGGTGGAATTGAAGCTTCGAATCCGGAAAGATGGAAGCATCAATTCAGTCGTCTTGGTCAGCGGTCACCCGATGCTGACACAAGCCGCATTGGACAGCGCTCGCCAGTCGCGCTTTGAGTGTCCGGGCTGCGCGGACGAAGTTACGACGTACTCGCTGATTTATTCGTTTCAGATAATTGCGGGGCCGGACTTTCCATGTCCCAAAAGCTATCAGCACGTAACTCAATCCGGGAATCGCGTCACGATAACGGGTGAGCCTCGCCTCGCCTATCCTATTTTCATCAGCTTTGGCATCCGGTCCGCAAAATGCTTATATATGTGGAGATGCGGTTCGGACTGGGGCGGCAAGGACTACTACACTTATCCTGTGCGTTCGGCGAAATGCTTGGACCTGTGGAAGTGCGGTCGCCGCCTGCGAGAACCATACGCCACGTGTCAACGTCTGCATCGCGAAATCTGGTAATAAATCGTGTTACTCGCACGATTTCCTCCACAGGCTTCTGCGTTATACTGCGCTCAAGCCTTGATTTCTTCTCCTAGGAAAGACGTGCCGCGATGAGCGTAAAAGAACAAGAGTTGCCCACCCAGATTCCCGCCGACGAGTTTCAAGCGCTGGAACAGAAAATCTATCGCACCATTGAACTGTATAAGTCCGCGCAGGAAGCGCGGATGATTTCCGAGCGTGACAACAAGCGCCTGCGCGAACAACTGGAGCAGCGCGAGGAAGAAGTCGAGACGCTTCGCCGCGATGTGATTCAGTTCAAGCGTGACCGCGAGGAAGTCCGCGTGCGCGTAGAGAAGATGCTTCACCAAATCGAGAGCATGACCGAAGAACAAGCCGCGAGCTAAGAAAAATATTTCATGGCGACGCCCACCAAATCGAATCCCGTGCAGACCGAAACCGGAGTGCGCGTCGAAATTTTCGACCAAGCCTATCAACTGCGCGGCTCCGATCCGGAATACATTTTGAAGCTGGCGGAGTACGTCGACGCGAAGATGCGTGCCGTGGCGCAGCAGACCCAAACTATCGAAACCGCCCGACTGGCAGTGCTTGCAGCCTTGAACATTGCCGATGAGTATCACTTACTCAAGCGCAAACAAGAAGGCGGCAGCGCGGAATACAAGCAGCGTGCGCATCATCTCTCCGATGTGCTGGATGAAGTCTTACAGGACGAGCGCAAGATTGGCTAGCCGACCGCGCGCGTAAACTTACTTCCCTTCCAGTTCCGCCTTCACCGCCGCACTGACCACTTTTCCATCTACTCTCATGCCCGCGCCATTGAATCGCGCCATCACGTTTTTCATCACGGTGCCCATGTCTTTGATGGTTGGCGATCCCATCTCTGCGATCACGGCTTTGACGCCGGCGACAATATCGCCCTCGCTGGCGGCCTTCGGCATGTAGGTTTCGATCAAGAGAATCTCGGCGGATTCTTTGTCCGCCATTTCCTGGCGTCCGCCTTTGGTGAATTGTTCGACCGATTCTTTGCGCTGCTTGATCAGCGTACTCAAGACGGCCTGCGCTTCTTTGTCGTCGAGCGGCGCCATCTTTTCAATTTCGCGATTCTTGAGCGCAGTCTTCACCATGCGCAGCGTGGAGAGCCGATGCTCGTCCCGCGCCTTCATGGCCTGCACAATGTCCTGCTGAATCTGTTCGGTGAGCGTCATAGCGAAATTATATGCGCGATAACCATTTTGGATGAGGCGCAACACTATTATTGATGCCGCTATGGGCCGCGCTTCGCCGAGTGTACGTTAAACTGATAGTTCGCAATCCAACCAATTCGCAGAACCTAGTTCTTAAACAAACCAGGAGTCATCCAGCCATGTTGCTGAAGAACCGCCTTTTTACGCCCGGACCTACGCCCCTTCTACCTGCCGCGCAAACCGCGATGGCGTCCAACACCATGCACCACCGCACCGCGGAGTTTCGCGCACTTTTCACCCGCGTGCTCACCGACATGAAGGAGTTCATCGGAACCAAGAACGATGTGCTCGTCATCGCGGCCTCGGGAACCGGCGTAATGGAAGGCTCGGTCACCAACCTCACTTCGCCCGGTGACAAAGTCCTCGTGCTCACCGCCGGAAAGTTTGGCGAACGCTGGCGCGATCTGGCCAAGACGTTTGGCTGCTCGGTCGAATTGGTCAGCGCTCCTTATGGCGAGACGTTTTCGCTCGATCAAGTAAAGGCCAAGCTCACGCCGGATATACGCGCGGTCTACGTCCAGGCCACCGAGACCTCTACCGGTGCTCGTCACGACGTCCACGGCATCGCGAAGCTGGTGCGCGAGAGCGGCGGCGACACGTTGCTCGTCGTCGACGCCATCACTGGACTCGGCACCACGCATTTCGATGTTGACGGCTGGGGCATCGACGTCATCATTGGTGGATCGCAGAAGGCGCTGATGATTCCGCCCGGGCTAGCGTATTGCGCGGTCAGCGACCGGGCATGGCAGCGCATGGAAACCACAAAGTCTCCGCGGTACTACTTCGACTTCCGCCGGGAACGCAAAGCGGCCGCAAAGGGCGAGTCGGCATACACGCCAGCCACATCTTTGTTTGCCGCGCTGGACGCGGCTTTGGCCTTCATTCGGCAAATGGGCAAAGGCGATTTAGTCTCGGGACGCAACGCCTTAATCGAAAACGCGGAACTCGCCGCCGCCATGACACGCGCGGGAGTCCAAGCGGCGGGATTGAAGTTGTTCGCTCCTTCGTCGCCAGCCGCAGCGGCGACCGCGGTGCTTGCGCCGGAAGGCGTCGACTCGGGTGCGATCGTGAAAGGCTTCCGTGAAACATTCTCCGCTGTAGTGGCCAACGGACAAGGCGACGACATGAAGGGAAAGCTCTTCCGCGTGGCTCACCTCGGCTACTACGACTATCTCGACACAGTTGGACTGCTGGCCGCGCTGGAACACGTGCTGGGCGCGGTTACCGGCAAAACGCCGGAGTTCGGACGAGCCGTCGCTGCGGCGCAAAAGGTGTACGCCGCCGCGAAATAAAGTTTTCCAAATCATCCCCTAATTCATAGCAATCCAAGTTCGATTGGAGTTTATTCATCATGAAGATCGTCATTGCAGAAAAGATGTCCAGCGCAGCCGTTGACTTGCTGCGCGAACCTGGTTGGACCGTGATCACTCCGGAGCAGATCGACGGCAAACTTGCGGAGCACCTCGCGACCGCCGACGCGCTGATCGTGCGCTCATCGGTTCAAGTCAATGCGGCATTGCTGTCGCACGCGACCAAGCTCCGCGTCATCGGACGCGCCGGCGTCGGCGTCGACAACATCGAGCTAGAACCAGCGACGCGCAAAGGCATCGCCGTCATGAATACTCCAGGCGCGAACGCGGTCGCGGTCGCTGAATACACCATCGCCATGATGCTGGCCATGGCCCGTTTCGTTTGCCGGGCGAACGAGCTCATGCACGCCGGCAAATGGGAGAAGAAATCGCTGCAAGGAACTGAACTCCGCGGCAAGACGCTGGGCATCGTCGGACTGGGCAAGATCGGGATGGAAGTTGCCAAGCGCGCCCGCGCGTTCGGCATGGAGGTAGTCGGCCACGATCCTTTTGTGCAAGCCAACGTCGCAAAAGACAACGGCGTGAAGTTGCACACTCTCGACGAAGTGTACGTCGTCGCAGATTACCTTACGCTGCACGTTGGACTCACGCCGCAAACCGCGGGCATGATCAACGCCGAGTCGTTGAAGAAAATGAAAAAGGGCGTGAAGCTGGTGAATTGTGCGCGTGGCGAACTGATCGAGGATTTAGCTTTCGCCGAGGCATTGAAGTCGGGTCAAGTTTCCGGCGCCGCTCTCGATGTCTTCACCGAAGAGCCGCTCAAGAATTCCGCCTATACCGCGATCGACAATGTCCTGCTCACGCCGCACATTGCCGGATCGACCAATGAGGCGCAGGAAGCCGTAGGCATTCAAATCGCCATGCAGGTGAAGGAATATCTCAAGCACGGCGTGATCCAGAATGCGGTGAACGTTCCATCGGTCTCTCACGACGAATATGTAGAGATGCTGCCATACACCGTGCTCGCGGAACGCCTGGGATCATTCCTGGCGCAGATCACCGATGGCGCTTGCGAAGAAATATCCCTTGTCTACAGCGGCGCCATCGCCGAATGGAAAACCGAATTGATTCGCAACGCCGCCATTCAGGGCATTCTCAACGTCTCGCTGGACGAAAAGGCAAATCTGGTGAATGCCGCAGCCATGGCCGCCTCCCGCGGATTGCGCATCCACGAGGAACGTAAGCTGAAACCAGCGACGGGCGGCGCAGGCAATGTTCTATCTGTCACTCTCAAGGCGAAAGCGGGCGAAGAGCATACCGTGAAAGGCGCAGTGCTGCATCAACACGCCCCTCGGCTGCTGCACATCGATGGCATCGATGTGGAAGCTCCGCTGGAACAGAATTTGATTTACCTTCGCAATCGCGACGTGCCCGGCGTGATCGGACGAGTCGGCACAATCCTCGGCGAGCATGAGATCAACATCGCGGACTTCTCCCTGGGACGACCCGGCAACGGAACGAAAACCGATTCTCCCCGGCAAGCGATCGCGGTGGTCCACGTCGACGGAAAAGTGCCAGCCAGCGTGATGGCGGAACTTCGGCACGTGCGGGCGGTTGAAGTCGCCAAAGCGGTGCGGCTGTTTTAGCTAGCGGCCTCGTCAATTTTCCGCCCAAGGCTCTATGATGGAAGCATCCTATCCATCATCATTCGCAATTCAGGAGCCTCATGGTTAGACGCTTGACCGGACGTGTTCTCTTTTTATTGTTCGCCGCACTGCTGTGCGCGGCCCCCGCTTTCGCGCAATACAACCGGGTCGACGTTAGCCTCAATGGCGGCGCGATTTTCAGTAAGCAAACTGAAGGCAACAACGTAACGCAGACCACCACGAACGGTGGCGCGTTCCTGCTCACGGCCCGCCTGCGCTTCGATTCCCATAGCGCAGTGGAATTCAATTACGGCCGAGCCGGCAACTCGCAGCTCTACGCCGTTCCGGGATTCGATTTCCGGGTACAGTCGAAAATCAGCGAATATAACGCGGCTTATGTCTACAGCCCGATCGAGACCCGCAACATTGAGCCCTATTTGCTGGGCGGCATAGGCGGGCTGAAGTTCAATCCTTCCTACGAATACATCAACGGATTTCAGCAGACCGTGACCGCGGTCGAGCAGACGCAGCTTGCTTTCTTGTACGGCGGCGGGGTGGACTATCGCGTATTCACCAAGATCCGCTACGTCGAGAAGCTGCCCTACGTTTCGCACTTCGCGGTGCGCCTGCAATATAGTGGGTTCATCTATCGCCCGCCGAATTTCCATCAGGCGGAACTGGTCACGACTGGGCATGGGCATATCGCAGAGATCACTCTCGGCCTGGTGTTTAAATTCTGAGAAGTGATTCAGGAAGCCTGATCGGCACGGCGCAGTTTGCGGCTCTCCGCCAGCAACGACATTGAGTGCGTCAGGTTTTGCAGAGTTACGATTCCAACCAGCCGCTGTTCTTCAACGACGGGGATGATGCTTAAGTTGCGAGCGCTGAGCTTACGAAACGCAGAAGCCAGCGACTCTTTCTTCTGTGCGACTTCAAAGATGCGATTCATCACCGCTTGCACATATCCGTTGCCTTCGGCGCGCAGCGCTTGCAGAATTTTTTGCCGCGAGATGACGCCAACCATGTCGCTACCCCGGATCACTGGGAAGTCGTCCTGCAACGAGTGGACCGCTTTTTCCAGCGCATCTTCGAGTGTGTCGGCTGGCGAAAGCGTGGCAAAATCGGTGAGCATGATGTCTTCCAGCCGAACATTTTCCAGCACCGATTGAAACAAAATGCTGCGCTCTTCCAATTGTGCGGCCACGAACAGAAAGAAGCCCGCCATAGTGAGCCAGATGTTCCACAACATGCCGGTCAGCATGAAGATCGTGGCAAAGGTCTGGCCAATCGAAACGGCGCGGCGTGTGGCTAAAGCGGCATCTATTTTGCGCCGCAAAAAGGCTTGCAGGATTCGTCCGCCATCGAGCGGGTACGCGGGAAGCAGATTGAACAATCCAATCCAGACGTTGGCCCAGATAAAGCTGCGCAACAGATCGTCGGAGCGCAGGAAGGGCTTCGTCCAGAGATGCAGTTCGGGATTCACCGCAACCAGAATGCTGCCTGAGACAAACGCAATCAGTAGGCTGGTAAGCGGACCGGCGATGGCGATGCGGATATCGCGCTTCCAGTCTTGCGAATTAGCCTGCGCAGTCATTCGCGCTTCGTCCAACTGCGTGATGCCACCGAGCGGAAGCAGGATGACTGCTTTAACCGGAAGTCCACCATGCAGGCCCGCGAGCGCATGAGCCATTTCGTGCAGCACTACCGCGAGAAGGATCACTCCGGCCAGGGCCGCGCCCCGCGCAGGACTGAGCGCCACACGCGCCGCCGACTCGGTGAGCCAGATGAAGATCAGCAGGAAGACAAACGTCAGATGGATCCGTATCTCGACCCCAAAAAGCCGGCCCGCCGGAATCGTCCAGTTGCGCATCAGAAATCTGCCCACGCTTCCATGCTACAGGAAACCTACTCTATTAGACTCCGCGGGGTGCGCTGGAGTTCCATGCGGGGAAATCGAAAGTACTCGTCCTAGCAGATTGCGACTCTGTTATGCGAACTCTGCAGCGGTCTCGCGAACCGCGATTGATAACACACGCCTCGGGGAATCTCTCTCGCGTCCGGCCGGGCGCGTTATGCTTGCCTGAGAGTGAGGGGGAAAGATCTGGCATGTCTAAATCGATGGCGATGAAGTTCGTCGTGGCGTTCGCAACCGGGCACTTGTTGGGCGCGATGTGTTTTGGTCAAGCGACGATCGAACTCTCCAGATCCGTTGGTCCGCCCACTACGCAGACGCTCGTGTCAGGGCAAGACTTTCTGCCGAATGCCTCGGTTACTCTTTACTTCGACTCAACGCAGATCGAGAAAACTTCCACGAACAGCACGGGATCTTTTTCCGATGTTTCGTTCCAGATACCTGCGTCTGCTACGCCTGGGTCGCACCGGATCGGCGCAGTCGGGCCGGGTTCCGGAGATCGTGCCAAGGCAAAGTTTGTGGTTCAAACCGATTGGCCGCAACCCAACTTCGACGCCGCGGGGTCGCGCTTCAATCCTTATGAGAACGTACTGAGTCCAACGAACGTCGGCGGCTTGACCCAAATATTCAGTTTTACTGCGTCCGTTGCCGTTTCCCCGCCGCTTGTAGCCGGGGGCGCTGTATTCTTCAACTCGGATGATGGCAATCTATATGCCCTCAATGCGGCCACGGGAGCAGTGCTTTGGCAGAGAAGCCTTGGGGTCACGAGTTCTTACCCTCTGCCAACGGTCGGTAATGGGATGGTTTATGAGTTAGCTGAATTCCAGCTGTATGGAATCGACGCCAAGACGGGACAAATCGCGTGGTCAAGCTATGTGGGAGAGCAAGTATCTTCAATCGTGGTGTCAGACAGCACGGTGTATGTCACTGCATATGCCGTTGCGGGCTACGATCTATTCGAATTTACCCTAGACGGCTTTTTGCTAGGGGAGACCTTCATTTGGGGCACTCCGAGCCTGTCGCCAGCTTCGATCGCTAACGGGACTATTTACAGCGGGGCTGGGAACGGGATCACCTCAGACCTGTTAGCGGTAGCCAACGGCTACGATTTTGGACTAAAGCTTTGGCAATATCCTATCGCGGTAGATGGCTATCCTGCTGTGGTGAACGGCGCGGTGTATGCGGGAAGTTCTGACGGCAACGTTTATGCTCTCGGTTCCACTACCGGATCTCTCTTGTGGAAGTACACGACCGGCGGTGAGATCTTTAACCCTCCAGCAATAGGGTACGGCGTGGTATACATCGGTTCGGATGACCAGATCCTTTATGCTCTAAATTCGAAAACTGGCGCCCCGCTTTGGCAGTTCGCCGCGGATGCCTCCGCGGCAGCGGTTGCGAATGGAGTCGTTTATGTTGGAACCAACAGCGGAGACATCTGTGCTTTAAGCGCAAGAACCGGCGCGGTGCTATTCCAGCATGCTGCTGGACAAAATTACGGCGTCTCATGGCCCGTGGTCGCAAATGGGGTGGTGTACTTCTCGTCAGGCGCCAACTTCTACGCGTTTGGATTGCCACAGCAGGCTCCCCCTCGATTAAGACAAGACCTGACCGTCAGCAGCGAACATTAGCTGAAACCTTTGTCCATCGTCGAAACATGCGCGTGATCGCAGGCAATTATCGCAGCCGTAAACTTTTGCCTGCGGTCGAACTGGACTTACGCCCCACCTCGGATCGCTTGCGAGAAACGCTGTTTAATGTGCTCACGCCGGGCGATCCGGATGCGCTCGTGGGCAGCACTTGGCTTGATCTCTTCGCTGGGACGGGAGCGGTGGGTATCGAGGCGTTAAGCCGGGGGGCGGCTATGGTCCAGTTCGTCGAATCGTCAGCCGCGGCCACGGAACTGATTAGAAAGAACTTGAAAGTCTTGGGAATTGAGGCGGGCTTTCAGATTCACACTCGAGACGTTCGCAAAGCGTTGCGATCATTGCATGACCCCGCCAGCCACGTTTTTGTCGATCCACCCTACACCATGGAAAAAGTTTACGGAGAAACGCTCGAAGAGCTTTCCAAGACTGGCATTTTGAATCCCAACGCTTTAGTGATTGCAGAGCACTTCAAGAAGTTCGATCCAGGAGAGTCTTTCGGAAGTTTGCGGAGATTTCGCAAGCTGGCGCAGGGCGACGCAGTGCTCAGCTTTTATCGCACCGAGTAGCCCGAATTACATGAGCAGATCGCGATCCACGCGAACGATGGGGTGCTGCATCTCCTGCAACTCATTCTTCACCATGTTCAGTCCGTAGACGCAATCTTCGAAATTCCTCGACAGGCGGGCAAAGAGTGGCGCAACTTTTTCATACTCGAAGTGCTCAAACTTAGACACCACGTAGTAGCTTTCTTTTCCGGCCTTGATCCATTCAACGAAATTTTCCACGCGGTTGCGGCGCAGGCGATAGTGGTTGATGCTTTCGGGAAACATGCCCGCGAAGAACAACGTGTAGTCGCCGATGTGTTTGCGCACCTCGCGCTCGCGCTCGAACGACGGTGCGGGGCCATAGACGGGATCCGATTCGATCAGCATTTCTCCCACGTCGGTGAGGCGGCGCTCTGCGGCATTGCGGACTTTAAACAGCTGTTCGGCTTCGCAGAATTCGGTGAGCAGGTGGGCGACATAGTTCACCACCTGGGAGTCCCGGATGCCAATCTCTTGCGCGTAGTGGCGTCCGACCATTTCGACAAACAACTTCTGCAGCGGGTGCGACTCAGGTATCACGAAATCTCCCCTCTTGGAAACCCCGCGCCCGGCGCAAGGTTTCCGCCGAATTTGTCCTTCATACTTACCGCGAAAAAACTCAAAACGCAAGTAACTTTTGTAAGTACTCGTATTCGTTTAGATGCCGAGTTACGGCAGAGGGCTTACGGAGCAATTTGCGATTGGCAGATGATTAGTGCTGCTGCTAAATGGGTTACAAACAAGCGTCGCAAAAAGCAGAAGGCCGGCGCATGGGCCGGCCTCTGTAGTTCTCCTACTTTAAAACGTCACCTACTTCTTGGGCGCCGGAGGAGCGATCGCATCCTTGGTCGCCTTCGCGATGCGGAATTTCACCACAGTCTTTGCCTTGATCTGAATCGGTTCACCGGTTTGCGGATTGCGTCCCATGCGGGCTTTTCGGTGCGCCTTTACCAGACGGCCCAAGCCGGGGACGACAAACACGCCGTTCTTCTTCGTTTCTTTCACTGCGACATCGCTGAGTTGCTCAAGAAATGACGCGATGGTCTTGTTGTTGGTTTCAAGTTTCTCAGCCAAATGACGCACCAGCTGAGTCTTGGTCATGCCTGAAGCCATGGATCCTCCTATCGGAATGGAACAATTGATTTAGATACGATGAACGCCATACTATACCCCTCGGCTGTGGAAAAGAAGCGTTTACCCCGCATTTTATGCGGATTTATCGAAAAGGGAACCATAAAAGGCCACAAAACATGCGGGTTCCGGGATTCTGAGGGAGATTTCACTGTGGATTTGGGCAAATCGGCGATGTACTTGTGAGTAATTGGAGGCGAGGACCGTGGGTTGTCTCTGGCAGTCTAGCTAGCAGCGGGCTGATTGGCGGGCTCAGTTTCGGGGCCGAGCAAAGCGCGCGCAATCTTTAGATCTTTGTGCAAGTCGTCGAGCACGGCGGTCGGCAGTTCCGATCCCCAGTCGTCCAATTCTTTCTCGACAAATCCATTCTTGAGCTGAATTCCGTTGCCGATTTCGTAAGCAAACGCATTCACGAAATCGCCTTCACGGCTGCGAGTGAGACCGACCTTGCGTCCTGAGATGGCATCGTAAACCCGGCAACTGGAGCGCATTTCGCCATTCGACACCGCGATGAAAACTTCGCCCGCGTTATCAAAGTCCGAGCGGTAGAACCAGGCCCGCGCGGCGTGAACCTTGTGACGGACTTTCTTCTTCGCCACCGGAACCGGCTTGAGCGCGGCGTCTGCGCGACTGGGATCGAAATAAAGAATACGCTGGCAGGATTCGCAAATCACCGTCTGTCCGCTGCGAACTTCGTTATAGGTTTGCGGACGCAGCAGCGTCTGGCAGCCCATGCATTTCTGGTCGCGGACTTCCGCGATTCCTGATCCGCGAAATTTCATCACCCGCTCGTAATGCCGGATGAGGTCGGGATTCACCGCGCTGTGCGCGGTTTCACGCTTCGCACGCCATGCCGTGAGGAGCTTTTCGTCCTCTGCAGTTTGTTCGCGTGCTTGATTCTTTTCTTTCTCGACTTCCGCCGTCTCTGCTTTCAATCGCGCTTCGACAACTTTGACTTCCTTTTCCCGGCCATCGACGTTCATCATCAGCTCGAGAATCTTGTCTTCGTTAGAGCGGATTTCCTGCTCGGCAAGCTGAATCTCGAGCATCAACGCCTTGTAGTGTTCGTTGGTTTTAACCCCGAGGGATTGATCGCGATACTTGGATATCTTGCCCTGAAAATCCTGGATGGCGGCATCGTACTTGCGGCGGGCGGCTTCATCGCCTTTCACGGCGGCGCGCGCAGTTTCCAGGGCGGTTTTGGTTCCGGCTAGTTTTTCTTCGATGAGGGCAACACGTTTGGGAAGGGCGGCAACTTCATCCTGCAGGCGCCGGATTTCCCGGTCAGCTTCCTGCAGGCGCATTAAGTTTTCAATGTCAGGGAGCATGTTTTGGCTGTATTTAATTTTAGCATGGGCCTGTCAAGTTGGCCCGGAAAGGCGCATTCCCACTTCGGATTGTGCCGGGACGCTTGCAAACCGCTCTCCGCTTGGCTAACAATGAAGCGCGGCGTCATTCAGCTATAGGCCGTGCAACCAATCTTGGAGGGGTTTCGTGATTCCTCGTTTGCTGTTGACGTTCGCTTTGGCTGTTCCGTTTGCGTTGGGGCAGAACTCCGGGACCAGAGCGCAAGGCACAAAGCCCCTCACCATCGAATCAATTTTTGCCGAGGGCGGACTCACAGGTCGCGGGCCGGAGAACGTGGCCTGGAGTCCAGACGGCACGAAGGTTTCCTTCGTGCAGCGCGATGCCGCGGGCGACCACGGCGAACTCTGGTACGTGGACGCAGCCAGCGGCGATAAGAAAGTTTTGGTCAGCGAGTCAAAACTTGCCACGCTCGCGCCTCCGATCAGCGCAGTGAAGGACGAGCGCGAGAAAGAGCGCCTTATGCGCTATCACGTCGCGGCCTACGATTGGGCGCCCGACTCCAGGCATTTGCTCTTCGATTCGCATGGCCAGCTGTGGCTGTATTCGCTGGACACCGCAGCGGGTGTGCAGTTCACCTCAGATCCCGCGCCCGCGCAGGATCCGAAATTTTCTCCCGACGGAAATCATCTTGCCTATCTTCGCAACCACAATTTATTTGTGAAGCCAATTTCCGGCGGCAGCGAAAAAGCTCTGACCAAAGACAGCAATGCGAACATTCTCAACGGAGAAGTGGACTGGCTATACGAAGAAGAGTTGAGTGTGCGCAGCAATTATTTCTGGTCGCCGGACAGCAAGCAGATCGTTTACTTGCAGAGCAATGAAACGCGCGTGCCGGAGTATCCGATCACGGACTGGCTGCCGACGCACCCCAGAGTGGATCAGGAAAAATATCCGCAGCCGGGTGACCCAAATCCTTCGGTTCGCATTGGTGTTGTGAACACTTCCGGCGGCAAAACGAAATGGATCAAACTTACCGATAACGAAGACACCTACGTGCCGCGCTTCGGCTGGGTGCGCGAAGGAATTATCTGGGCCGAGGTGCTGAACCGCTCGCAGGATAATTTGGATCTTTACTTCGTCGACGTGCGCTCGGGCAAGTCGCGCAAGGTGCTCACCGAGAGCGATCCCACGGGATGGGTCTATGCCAACGATGCGATGAAAGTTCTAAAGTCGGGAGACCGCTTCACCTGGTCGAGCTGGCGCACCGGCAACACCCATTTGTATCTTTATAGTTTCGACAAGCAGAATCCGCTGGCTGCCGATGCGAAGCTCGAAAAGCAGCTCACGCAAGGCGACTTTGAAGTGCTCAGCCTCGATGGCATCGACGAGACGGCGGGCACAGTTTATTTCTCCTGCAATCGCGGTCATCCTCGCCAGTTGCAGCTTTACTCGGTCAAGCTCGATGGCGACGCGATGACCCAGGTCAGTAAAGAAGAAGGTCACCATGCAGTGACGTTCGCTGACGACGGCAAGCATTATCTTGACGGATTTTCTTCGCTGCTAACCCCCCCACAGCTTTCTCTTTGCAATCCGCAAACCGATTGCAAGCCAGTGTGGGGTTCGCAACAGCTGGATGCCTACGGTCTCTT
>Ga0181531_10001835_pt1 | contig 13301 bp, 9 predicted proteins | sample PEATcosm2014_Bin_38_FD_119743 | JGI IMG/M metagenome (GOLD analysis project Ga0181531, IMG submission 119743) | Peatland microbial communities from MTU Mesocosm Facility, Houghton, MI, USA - PEATcosm2014_Bin11_10_metaG | ecosystem: Environmental > Terrestrial > Soil > Wetlands > Peat | place... | reverse complement strand
GTTGCAGAATGAGGTCTCGCTGGAAGCGGTGGTTCTGGACTTACATACGCCCGAAGGACTGGGCGAGGTCGCCGTTCAACTGATCAGCCAGTTGCTCGGCAAAGATGAAGACCTGGTACTGATTGGTCTGATCCAGCCGACAACCAAAGCGTGGCGGCACAAGCTGCTGGCAGCGGGAATTGCGAAGTGCTTTGTGGTTCCGGTGGAATTTGCCGAAGTTCGAGGATTTCTCCAGAACGCACTCGAGCAGCGGCGCCGCGAGATGGAAGGCCGGAAGGTCCGCGAGGATGCGCTGAGCCGGTATTCCTATGGTGAACTGATCGGCGGAAGCGAGGCCATGCATCGCGTGTACGAGACGATCAGCCGCGTCGCGCCGGGCAAAACGACGGTGATGATCCGCGGAGAAAGTGGAACCGGAAAGGAACTGGTTGCGCGCGCGATTGTGGCCAACGGTCCGCGCAGCGACCAGCCGTTTATCAGCCTGAATTGCGCTGCCCTGCCGGAGACGCTGATCGAATCAGAGTTGTTTGGCCATGAAAAAGGGGCGTTCACCGGGGCACACCAGGCGCACGCCGGGCATATCGAAATGGCGGACGGGGGAACGCTGTTTCTCGACGAGATCGGGGCGATGGGTCTTGCGCTGCAGAGCAAACTGTTGCGTGTTCTGGAAGAGCACGCGGTTCGACGGCTGGGAGGAAAGGTTCCGAAAAAAATCGACTTCCGCCTGATCACGGCAACCAACGAGGATCTCGAACAGGCGGTGCATGCCGGCAGGTTTCGGGCAGCTTTGTATTACCGGATCAATGTGATTCCGATTCTATTGCGTCCGCTACGGGAGCGGGAAGGCGATGTGGCCTTGCTGGTCGATCATTTTCTGCGTTTCTACTGCGCCGCGAATAGCTTGCCGGTAAAGACCATTGATCTCGAAGCGCTGGAGGTGCTGGAGGACTATCCGTGGCCAGGGAATGTGCGCGAACTGGAAAACCTGATGCAGCGGCTGGTACTGATGGTCCCGGGGTCGAATATCGCGGTCAAGCATCTGCCGCAAACGATCCTTTATACGAGTTCCGCGAAACAGGAGTCGTTGCTGATTCCGGAAGAGGGAATTTCGTTCGACGAAGAAATGGCGCGGATTGAAGTAGCCTACCTGCAGGCAGCGCTGCGACGGACGGGTGGGAAGAAGACCGCGGCTGCGGACTTGCTGCGTATGGACCGACAAAAAATGAAGTATCTCTGCCGCAAATATGGATTGCAGAACAGTTGAAAGTCGCCGCGACGGGCGATTAAACGGTCAAAAATCAACCGGCGGATGGTTAATTATTGACCATCGCGAGAAATGGATTTTGCGATGCCGGCCCGATCAGCGGGCAAAACCCCCTTATCTTATTGAAATCATTGAAGGGGATGGCCGGCGAGCGGCAGGCTGCTTTCTTGGCGAGTTTGGCATCGCTCTTGCATTAATCAAAACCGAACAGCAGAGTTTCAGGCAGTCCAAAGAGATTGAGATCAAAAAATCTTCTCAGGAGATCAAAATCGTGAGCATCGAAAAAAAGTCCTTGATCAACAACATGACGGCCACCAAGAAAGCTCTCATCGCCACCTCGAGTTCCAGCCCAGTAGCCTCCAGCAAGCCGAGCGTCGGGCTGAGCAAGAACTTCAGCAAAAAGGGCGCTGAGTTGAGCAAGACGTTCAGCAAGAAAGGCGCTGAACTGAGCAAGACGTTCAGCAAGAAAGGCGCTGAGCTGAGCAAGACCTTCAGCAAGAAGGGCGCCGAACTGAGCAAGAACCTCAGCAAGAGGGGCGCTGAACTGAGCAAGACGTTCAGCAAGAAGTAACAGGACAGAGTTTCGATCCATCAGTCGCAGAGAGGCCGCGTGATCGTACCGGACGCGGCCTTTAGTTTTTGGCGGCGGCTCCACTGCATCTGCGGCTCTGCGGGTCTACCGGTCTACCACACCTTCCGTCTTACAAAATCGCTGGCCGTTTGCCACGCGCGCCCAGCCAGGCTGCGGCGCACCGTGTAGATCTTGGCGGTGCCAGTCATGCCGTACATCAACCGGCTTTTCGAGTTCGGTTCCTGAACGGTGACCGCGTAATAGCGAGGCGTCCCCAGGCCTTTGTATGCGGTTTTGGGTTCGAGCCCCGCTTCAATTTCTGAGGAAGCCACCGCAATTTCGCCGACGACTCCGGAAATCGAGCGAAAAGAAGAATCCGGGCGAAGGCTGACTCGTTCTCCGGGTCGCACGTCGCGCATCTCGGACTCTGGCACATACAAGCGCGCCCGCAACGAAGAGAGGTCTGCGATCTCGACGGCAATGGCTCCGCTGTTGAGACGGGAACCGAGCAGATCCTCGGGTCGCGGAGTGACTACGCTGCCGTTGATGGGACTGCGCAGCTCTAATTGCTTAACTTCCTCGGCCAGCAGCTCACTCTTCCGCTGGTCTTGCTGGAACTCCTGTCCGCTGCCTCCGGCAGAGGCGTAGTGCAGCTGGGCCGCGGTGTTGCGGGAGCGAGCCAGTTGCAGATCGGCCTCGGTCCGCGCCTGTCGTGATTCCAGATCGAGATTGCGCAGGCGCAGCAGGGGGCTGCCGGGTTCGACCTGCTCTCCTTCACGGACCAGCACTTCAGTGACAGTTCCAGGGACTTCGGCCCGGATCACGGCGCGCTGCACGGGTTCAAGAATAAACCTGGCATGCACGGTGTCTCGCAGGAAGGGGATACAAATGAGCGCGACGAGAAGGGATGCAAAGATCAGCACGCGCATGGGCGTCATGGAACGTCGCCAGCGGTCGCGCTTGTCGGCATACAGAGTCTGCATAAATTTCCCCAGCTTGAAAATTCTGGACTTGAAGATCAAGAACGCCACGAACATCGCCGGAACGAAGGCCCACTCGGGGCTGTAGTGGCGAAATACATTTCCGACGAACCGGGCGACTGCGTACAAGAGCACGTAGCTGTAAAGTCCGGAAAGAATGGCATAAGGCACGAAAAACCAGCGCAGTCGCGGCCGGACATAGCGAACTTCCACGGGAAGCCGGAAGATATATTTCTGAACCGAGCTCACCAGGAGCGCGGTGGACCGCTCCTTGATTTCGTCGATGCCCAGCGTCTCGGACATGACGTAGTAGCCGTCGAGTTTGATCAGCGGATTGAGATTCATGAGAACCACGGCGATGCCGGCGATCAAGACCACTTTGTAGGCGAGGTCGTGAATCGGGCCGCCCGGCGGTGTCCCCCACCAGACCAAGGTGGCGAGTGAGCAAATGATTAATTCGGTCCAGATACCCGCCAGAGCGGTGATCACGCGCTGGAAGCGATTGGCATAGACCCAGACTTCGGTGACATCGACGAAGAACGCGGGCGACAAATAGATGAGATGAAAGCCGGTTTTGTGCACACCTCCGCCGTAATGCTTGCAGGTGACGGCGTGCGCCCCTTCGTGAAAGAAGGCCATGATAAAAAACAGGATCCAAAACTCGGCGAGATCGGCGGCTGATTTGTCTGTAAATGTGTAGTACTCGAGCGTGTCGGTGCCGATCTGCGACCAGTGCGTGAAAAATATGACCGACATGAAGGTAAAGAGAAGGAGGGTAAAAGCGGTGAACCACGAGGTGTAGACGAACTGCAGTTTGCGATGCGCGATTTCGATCCAGGCATCGGCATCCCAATGCGCGACGACGATGTGAGCCATGTCGCCAGACTTCGCTTTCTTCTGTTTTTTCCGGCGCTCACGAAGCTTCTCCATGAGCGCGAGATTTTTCTCCTGAGGAGACTGGTACCAGAAGTTGGAATCCTCCATCATTTCGGCGAAGCCCCGGACGTCTTCCGCGCCCAGCGGGATCGCAGTTTCGGCGGTGAACGACTCCGCAATTTCCTGATAAGAGCGCTGCCCGTCAAACTGGTGCGCGAGTTTCCACTGCTCAAGAGTCAAGCGAAAGAGTTGGGTCGATCCCGGCACATGTGCCAGGATGACAGGCCCGTCCTCCTCGAGGTGCTCGCGGCCCACCAGGGACGGATCCATCCGGAAGACACGCTTGCTTTTTGTCGGCGTGGTGATCTCGGGAAGAACGTTGAGAGCTTCTGCCAGATTCATGGCTGGTCGGGAATGCGGATGCTGGTGGTCATGCCCGGGCGGAGATCCTTGGTAGGCCCGACCAGCTGGGCGAGAACTTCGATGGTGCCACTCGAGGGGTCGATGACCGGGCTGATTTCCATCACCTTGGCGGTGAACTTGGCATCCCCGGTATCGACCGAGGTGACTTCGAGCGCCTGTCCGCGCTGGATCTTGCCGGCGAAACGCTCGGGCAGAGTGAACTGCACGCGGAGGGGCGAAGTCTCGGTGATCCAGAACATACGATCGCCACGGTTGACCTGCTGCCCGGCGCGAACATAGCGACGCGCGACAACCCCGGCGAATGGAGCGCGGACGCGAGTCTTTTCCAATTCGAGTTCAAGCGAGCGCTCGGTCTCTTGGGCGTTCGTGAGCATCTCCTGCACGCGCTTTACGTCCCACTGATCGGATTCGGCTTTGAAGCGAGCGTGATCCCACTGCTCTTGGGTGATGAGTTGCGCCTCCCACATTTTCCGCGCACGTTCGGCATCAGCTTCGAGCACCTTGGCTTCCGCTTCCCAGTTCTTAAGGTCAGCGGCGGTGCTGCGGGTGCGGGCGCGTGCGGCATCGAGATCGGCCGTCACCTGCTGGTCGTCGAGTCGCGCCAGAAGCTGGCCAGCACGAACCATGAGGCCGGGCTCCGCCTGAACCTCGGCGATAACGCCATCGCGCTGCGCCGCAACATCAACCTGGTGTTCGACGATCAGCGGACCGGAAGCGGTAAAGAACGGTTCCCGTTGAGGCGTCATGGATGGGGAAGACGTCGATGTGGAGTCAACGGGCGCACTCGCTGCCGGGCGCGGTGCGGCCTTGACTTCGGTCGGCCTCGAATCAGTGCAGCCGAAGTGCCACACGACCACCAAGAAGATCGGCAAGATCCTGGCCATGGTTTTTAAAGACATATCGCTTATCCTGGCTTCCTGACTTGCGGTTTCGAGCACAGCGTCGCTTTAGGCGCTTCAAACTTTACCAGCCAAACCACCACCATAACTTGGAATAAAGCCACATAAATGGCGCTCGAAACAGCACCATGCCGATGGGATGCCATCCGACCGAGATCTTTCCCAGCCCTTGCATACCCGGACGCAATCGTCCGTCGGGATTCGTGACATCAACACGAGCGTAGAAAACTCGCGCATCTCCTTCAGACTGACTTTTGGGGCTGACGACGGCGACATGGCCGCGAAAGGTTTGCGTCGGAAACGTCTCGACCTTGATAGCCGCGGGCTGATTGGGACGGAGCAGAGAGATATCAGACTCGTCGACGGCGACATCGACGCGCGCCACGGAATTATCGGCCACTTCGGCGAAGGTGTCTCCAGCGGCGAGGTGACGGCCGGTCAAGTCTTCGACGTGAGGGGTAGAAACCCAACCGTCAAGCAATGACCGCAGATGGGTTTTCTCGAGCCGCTGGCGCGCGCGTTCAACCTCCGAATCCCAATAGCGTGCCTGCACGCCCTGGATGCCGGCTTGCGCCCCGTCGTTGGCGGCGAGCGCGCGATTCATTTCCATGGTCGCGGTTTGATACTTGGCCTGGGCGCCGGCCAGAGCGGCGCGGTAATCCCAATCTTCGAGGTCGGCAAGAACCTGACCGCGCCGCACGTGATCACCCTCACGAACGTAGACCTGCCGTACCACGCCGTCGATCTCCGGTTGTACTTGCACGGAGCGGGCGGAGGCTACGGTAGAAGTTCCATCGACCCGCATGGGGATGGGAAAAACGGCAAGAAACAATATGAGCGCCACGGCGCCCAAGACGAATAAGGCACGGCGACGTTTTTCCAGGGCCAGGAATTTGGTTTTCTTTTGCAGGATCGGCCCCAGCAGGCCGATGAACGGGACTTCCTTGTAAAGCGAGGCGTTCCGCACGGCGACGGTCGCCTGTCCGGCGAGAACCCGAATCATTTCGAGGTGGGCCGCGCTGAGAAAATCAGGGGCGCTGCTTTCGAACAACAGAATTCCCAGGCGGCCTTCGTCGTCGGCCAGGGGAAGCGTGTAGAAGGCACGCATTCCAGTCTCGGCAAAATACTTGCGAAAAGGCGCTTTCATGGCCTCTTCGGGAGCGTCGATCCGCGCGTCGTCTCCATCTCCGCGCTGCACGACGGAGATCGCGTCGTGCGCGCCAGCGACGACGGGAATGACGTCTTCGAGTTGCGCAACCTCGCGAGCTCCGGGATTGATTTGCTCCATGCCGGAAATGGCCTTCAGTCGCAATTTGCCGCGTTCGTCAAGCGCAACCGAAGCGCGTTCATACGGGATCACGGCGCTGGGCGTGTTGACGACCGCCTGCAGAACCCGGTCCAGGTTCAAGGTCGACGTGATCTCGCCGCTCACTTGTACCAAGGCTTGCAGAATTTCTACTTTGCGCTCTGCCATGAGCAGGCTGGCATTGTGGAGGGCGATACTGGCGGTCTCATTCAGGCTGCCGAGTGCGAAGAGATCATCGTCATCAAATGGTGTTCCGCCGGAGTGGTTGATCGCTTCCACTACTCCGACCAAAGCTCCTTTATCGATCAAAGGAGCAACCAGGATGCTCTCGACGCGGCCTTCCTCAATCCCGGCGTTGCGGCGAACCAGCCGTTCGTCCGCGGCATCGGTGACCAGCACAGCCTCCCCAGTATCGGAGACATCCGCCGCGATTCCTTCGCCGGTGTTTTGAGATATTCCCAGGCGGGTCGTAGGATCGAAGCCCGACTGTTGCATGAGCAAGAGGCTGCCATCGCCTTGCACCATCCACACGTTGACCGCCTGGCACTCGAGCGTCTCGCAGATCTTCGAGCCAATGATCGGCAGAAGCTGATCCATCTCGAGGGTGGAGCTGAAGACTTTTTCGATATCGTAAAACTGAGAAATGCGACTGATGGAGGTCAGAGAATTGTGGCGCTCGATTTCATATTGTCGGGCGGCATGAAGCGCTTGTGCCGCAACCTCCGTGACCGGTTGCAAGGCATCAAGGTCGGCTTCCGCCAGCGGCTCCTCGAAGCTGAGGATCTCGATCGTGCCGATCAACGAATCATCGACCAGGAGCGGAAGATAGGAAAGAGAATGCAAGGTCTTGCGGACATTGAGATGCGCATACTGTTCGCGGATCAGCGTCTCGCTCGCCAGGACGAGCGGCCTGGGGTCAGCGGCCAGGAGCCCGAGGGTTCCGGCTGCAACGGGGACGACAGCATCAGGGGCGGCGTCGCCGACAGTCGCGCGCACGGTCCAGTATTCTTCGCCGGGATTGTCGGAGACCAGATAGACATTAATCGCAGAACCGGGCAGTAAGGCAGCGAGGGTGTGGCCGATGACATTCGCTCGTGGCGCAACCTCTGGCGTCGCCAGGAGGCGAGCCGACATTTCAAGGATGTCGAGAGTCAGATCGGAGCCCGAATTTCCATGTTCGTCGCGGAAACCTACCGCCATGGTAGTTCTGTTTCTGGGGGAAGAGAGGTCGCATTTCCAACTTGCAAATTCACGATGCTTCCTCTAAGTTGAGCGGGCACTGTAGCAGACGGTCAGGGGGGTGTCAACCAGCCCCGTGTCCGCTCGATTCAGATCATCTCCCGACCATTGAGGTAGACCGGTGGACATTGAAGTACGCAGTGTGGGTCAGGTGAAAGTGGTCAAATTGCGCGGGAAGCTGAGTCTAGGCGACTCCGTGGACCGCCTTCGTGCAGATCTGTATGAACTTATCGGTAACGGGGAGACCCGTATTGTCCTCGACCTGAGCGAGGTGCCGATGATCGATTCCAGCGGAATCGGCTTGCTGGTCAAGAGCCTGACGTCCGCCAAGCAACAAGGCGGATCGATTCGGTTGCTGAATCCCTCGAAATTTATCGTCCAGACTCTAAAGATGATCGGTCTTCTCAGCCTCTTCGAGGTTTTTGGAGAGCAACAAGAGGCGGTCGATTCCTTCGGTTAGCTTTCTCTTTTTGCAGCCCGTTCCCGAACACTCGCTTGGCCCCCAGACAGCAGGATCAGCAACGCCGGTTCGCCCTTCCACGAGGCATTAAGTGAAATGCGGTTCTTCCGGGAGCGTTGAAGCGAGGAGAGAAAGCCTGACCGGGGTATTCGCCCGGTCAGGGTCGAACAAAGAGTTTGGTTGCTACTTGTTCATGCTGCTGCAGGTCTTCGAAATGTGCTTCACATCGGAGACCGTAAGCGTCTGTTGTGATCCACCCGTCGATGCGCCTGCGTTGGCACTCATCGCGCCGCTGGAGCTGCCCGTTCCAGAAGTGGAACCCGTGATCTGAACCTCGTGTCCAACGTGTTTGCTCAGTTTCGCAGAGTCCCCCTGCAGTTGGTACGCCGTTCCGGAATCAGAAGTCAGGGTATAGCTTCCGCTCGAGCCCTGCAGGCAGCCTTGTACTGTGGTCTGGCCCGTGCCCGCCCCACCGGTCTGGGCAGATCCCGTCTGAGAAGACTCCTGGGCCGTCAGCCATGCTGCCGACATCAGAAGCGCCATTGCTAGCATCAATGTTTTTGTCATAAAGCGACTCCTTTTGCTTACCGGTATTCGATAGCATTCGGGGCGCGAAGGTTTTCTGCATTTATTACTGCAGCGGAAAAAGGCCGCCAAAATACCGATGTGTCGGGGATGTGGACAACACGCTGGCAGACGATGCTGCCGATTTCGCTGAAAATGGTCAGACCGCTGTTTGCAGCGGTTCATCGCTGGCTGAATTTTCCGGCAGCTCAGTTTTCGGAATCGGTATGGCCACCTTGATTCGGGTTCCAGAGCGGTCGGACTCGATGCTCATGGTTCCAGAGAGCTGGAGAACCCTTTCTCGCAAGCCTCGAATGCCGACGCCCGCACCTCGGGAGTGAATTTCAGACAATCGTTCGGGCGCGATGCCCCTGCCTTCATCCCGAACCTCCAGGATCAGCCCTCTATCCTCGCGGACGATACGGATACTGGCGGTCTTGCTACCGGAATGGCGATGAATGTTGGTGAGGCACTCCTGGACGATGCGGAAAAGGGACAGTTCATAGATGCGATCCAGCCGCTCGATCGGTGCAGGGAGGTCGAGCGACACTTGAATCCCGCTCCGATCCGCGAACCCATTGACGTATTCCGTAAGGGCAGACTCAAGGCCAACCTCGTCCAGCAGCGGCGGATACAGGAGGTGCGACATCGTGCGAATATCTTTGGTCATTTGTGCAACGAACGATTCGATGTTGCTGAGCGATAACGCGGCACGCGCACTCAGCCGGTCGCCCTCGCTCGCGATGTTACGAGCCTCCATGCCGAGCGCCGCCAGAAGCTGGCCTGCACCGTCGTGAAGTTCTCTCGCGATTCGCCGTCTTTCGTCGTCTTGAGCCTGCAGAATGCGGGCAGATAGTTCGCGGAGTTCCTGGCTTGCTCTTACCAGCTCCTGAGTGCGTTCCTGAACCCGCTGTTCAAGCTCAGCCTGGCTGACCTTCAGTTGCGATTCTCTTTCTCTGCGCAGCCGGGCAATTTCAAGCCTGCCGCTGACACGAGCCAGCAGTTCCCGCGAAGAGAAAGGCTTTATCAGATAGTCGTCTGCACCGGCCTGCATGCCCTCTACCCGCGATTCTTCTCCGGCACGGGCCGAAAGAAGGATGATTGGAATCGCGCGAGTCTGCTCATCCGCGCGCAGCGCCTTGAGCAGCTCAAAGCCATCGAGAATTGGCATCATCACATCGCTAATGATGAGATCCGGGGAAGATGTTTGAGCAGCCTCAATGGCCGCTTGACCGTCCGGGACAGTTTCCACCTCATAATGTTCCGACAATAGACGAGCCAGATACTGGCGCATGTCGTAATTATCATCGGCGATCAGGACGCGAGGACGTACGGCGGCAGGCGATGTCGGAGGACACGGGACGGGGAGCAACTCATCTTGTACGGAAAAAATCTCGTCGCTTCGGGATGGGGAGTCCGGAAGCCACCTGAGGGCCTCTTCCACAAACGGCTTGGCTCCCACTGCGGTGGAAGACTGGCTGCGAGAATCACCCATCTGGGCCGGTTCGAGGTGACTTTGTCCAAAGGGAATGCTGACGACAAACGTTGAGCCTTTTCCCATATTGCTTTCGACCCGCACGGAGCCGCCATGCAGCTTCACCAACTCATGGACCAAAGCCAAACCGATCCCGCTCCCCTCATGGGTTCGACTCGGCATATTGGGAACCCGATTGAATCTCTCGAACAATTTAGGTATGGCTTCAGCGGGAATTCCTACGCCAGTGTCGCGAACCTGAAGCTCTGCCGCGTTCCCCACGCGACGTACACTAAGGGCAATTTCTCCCTCGAAAGTGAATTTGAACGCGTTGGAGATCAAGTTCAGAACGATTTTCTCCCACATATCGCGATCTACATAGACCGGTTCGCCAAGATCGGGACAATCCACCAACAGTCGCAATCCCGCCTTGTCGGTGGCGGAGCGGAACACGCTCGCCAGCTCCGTCGTGAAGCCGGCCAAGTCGGTAGCCTGATAGACGGCTTGCACCCGTCCCGCTTCAAGGCGCGAGAAATCGAGCAACGTATTGACCAGGCGCAAAAGCCGTGCACCATTACGACTCACGAGTTCGAGTTGTTGCTTGGTGGTTGGAGAAAGGTGAGTTTGACTTCTTGCCAACAGGTCGTGAAGCGGCCCCAGCATCAGAGTCAAAGGCGTACGAAACTCATGGCTCACGTTGCTGAAGAATGCTGTTTTGGCGCGGTCAATTTCGGTTAGCGCCTCCGCTCGCCTCTTTTCCGCCGAATACGCGCGGGCATTGGCGACGCTGGCGGCGATCTGGCCGGCAACGAGATTGATAAATCCAGCGTAACTGACATCCAGGGGACGGAACGGACTGAGGGCGGCGACGATCACTCCAGCGGGCTTGTCTTGGCCCTGGCTGGTGATGGGGAGCAGGAGCGCTCGCGAAGGCGGCTTGTCCCACGAACCGGATGGGAGTGCCTCGAACCTCTCCTGCAGGTGCTCGACGACGATGGAGTCTTTTCCAGCAAGTAGTTCGCTGATCGGCCATGGTTGATTCTTCTGATCCAATTGAATCGACCCTGGCGCGGCCGAGTGACCTGCTGCGATCCCGGTGGCACAGGCAAGGCGAGCCTCGTTGCCGTCTTCTGTGACCAGATACAGCAGCGTAAAAGGTAAATCCCTCTGATTTTCGCCGAGACAGCGTGCGATGCACGACACCACTTGTTCTTCGGTGATCGTGTTGTTCAAATCTCCAGCCAGGGAGCGCAGCGTCTTGAGCCGGCGCTCGCCGATCACGCGGTCGGTTTCTTCGGTTACTACGCACAGATGCCCAGCCACGGTGCCGTCGTCTCCAGACAAAGGACTGTAGGAAAAAGTGTGATAAGTCTCCTCGCGATATCCGCTACGCTCCAGGAACAAGAGCAGGGCTTCATCCCAGGTCGCCTCCCCGGTCTCGAGGACTCTGTGAATGCGAGGACCAATATCGTCCCAGATCTCCTTCCACACCTCGCGTGACGGCTTTCCGAGCGCCCACGGATGTTTGTTCCCCAGCGTCATCCGTGCGTAGTCATCGTTGTAGAGATAGGTAAGTTCCGGCCCCCAGCTCATCCACATGGGAAAGCGTGAGGTGAGCAGGGTGCGAACAACCGTTTTCAGGCTTTGTGGCCATTCTTCGATGGCGCCAAGCGGGGTGGTGGTCCAATCGAATTCACGCACCAACTGGCCCAAGGCCCCTCCGCCGCGGACCCATCCTGGAGTGATGGCGGTATCTGCGCTCCGGTCCACGGCAGTTTCGGAGGGCGGATTCTCGAATAGCTTTTTGACGGTGGAGGGCAACTCCTTCGTGAAGTCCGACTTGGTCACCGAGCCTTTCGCATCGACTGCGGCGGCTTGCTTTCGAGCTATGGTTTCGTGATTCTGGGTGACAATGATCACGTTGCAATCGGGAAGGTCTCGGCGAATGATTCGCGTGGCCTCCAACCCGTCCATGCGGGGCATGTTGATGTCCATCAGGATCACCTGGGGACGGAGTTGCGTCGCCTTTTCGATTGCCTCGATTCCATCCCCGGCCTCGCCGCAGACCTGCCAATTGGGGTGCGATTCAACGAAAGATCGCGCTGTGCGCCTGAACAGCTCATGATCATCGGCAATCAGAAATTGGATCACGCTCATTCTTTAACCCTTTAGCCTGCTGAGATCGGCGCCTGCGCACAAGCAGCTGAACATTATCCGACGAACCGAAATAGGGTGCCTTTACAGTTTTCGCTGTATTACTTTTTAGTTAACTCGGTCTTTTGGAATCGGGCCGGGCTCTCTTCCCGGGGCCGGGGTTTAAGCCGCCTCACCTAATGGGGATTTCGCGCGAACAGTCTGGGTTTCCGTTGCCTGCGGGCGCGCCTGGCTCTCTCGCTATGCCACTTTCTTCTTTGGAACCTTTGCACCCTTCTTGCGCGCTTCTGAAAGGCCAATCGCGATGGCCTGCTTCCGGCTTGTGACCTTGCCACCTTTGCCGCCCTTGCCCGACCGCAGGGTTCCGCGCTTCTCGCGCCGCATGGCACTTGCAACGGTCTTGCCGGCAGCCTTGCCATATTTCCGACCACTCGATTTTTTCTTGGTTGCCATCATTGTTTCTCCTCGGAAGATCGGTGTGCTGGAGCGCTCGGCTGTGGGATGAGGTACTAAGCGCGGAGGTTGCCGACGACTCTTAACCAACTCCAGGCATCAAATCTCAGCGCGAGCCCCCGCGAGGGTCAAGCGATTTGCCGAGGAGGCTTATGCCGAGACGAACGGGGAAGAAATGGGTAGCGAGCGTCAAGACCGATTCGACGCATCCGCCAGCGGGATTATTCACGAAGAGTGCTGCCACCATTGCGCGCACTCTCGCCTCTAAAAAAGTTTCGCCCAAAGGGCCCGCGTCAGGCCTGCGGATGCTCACATATTTCATGAACCGGGCGGGACGCGGATTGACCGCTGAGCGCCGCGCAGAACTGCAGGAAGCGAAGCGTCTGCTTTCCGCGCGCATTCAACGACAGAAAGAATCAGCCGCGAGAAAAGCGGCTTGAAATTGTTCCTTAGAACTTTCCCGACGGCTCAATCGCTGTATTTTGGATTCGAGAGTCGCTGGGGAAGGCCCGGCACATCACATGCACGCCAGGCAAAAAACGGGTAACGACTGCGACGAGTAGGAAGCCTGCACCCCTAGTGCGATTTCGCCTGGGACCCGGCCGACGAATCGGAGACAGCCACCTTCTTCACCGATT
>Ga0181531_10001834_pt1 | contig 13307 bp, 10 predicted proteins | sample PEATcosm2014_Bin_38_FD_119743 | JGI IMG/M metagenome (GOLD analysis project Ga0181531, IMG submission 119743) | Peatland microbial communities from MTU Mesocosm Facility, Houghton, MI, USA - PEATcosm2014_Bin11_10_metaG | ecosystem: Environmental > Terrestrial > Soil > Wetlands > Peat | place... | reverse complement strand
CGGCTGCGCCTTTAGCCGCTCGCCGCGCGGCCGTAGCCCGCGACTGAATCCGCTGTACGACTACTTGCGGACCTGCGTTCCAGTCCGAGAAGACATATTCCAACTATGTATGCGAACGCACAGAGGCCGCTGCACCCGACTGGAAATACTCCCGCCGCAACACAGTGGTGGTGAACGGAGAATTTTCCATGCACATATTCGGGCGAGATTCCACGACCAGGCTGTTTTCACTGGGCATGCTGCTCGGGCTCGTGGCGGCCGGATGCGGCGGCGGACAGGATCCGGTGCTCGGCACGGGAACAGTCCTCAATGGCGGCTCGCCCCCTGTCGTGACAGTCGTAACACCGCTCGATGCGGCTATGGGCGTGGCGCTGAACAGCGCCGTCATCACAGCGAAATTCGATGAAGCCGTTGCGCCCCTGAGCAACGGCACCACCTTCAGACTCAGCTGCGCGTCCCCCTGCGTGAACGCGGTCGGGGATCTGAGCCTCGATACCACCGGAACGGTCGTCACTTTCACACCGCGAATCGCACTTACTCCGCTGACTCTCTATACCGCGACGCTGTCGGGCGCGAAGGGTCTGGCATCCGGTCTGGCCATGACCGCGCCCTACACCTGGCATTTCACCACCGGCACCGCGGCACCGCCGACCGTGACGGCCGTCTCGCCGCTCAATCAGGCAACCGGTGTCGCCCTCAATAGCACCGTCGTCTCCGTGGGATTTAGCGAAGCCATGGAACCGATCGCAGGCGCGGCGACCTTCACCGTGACCTGTGCCTCCCCATGCGTCAGCCCGACCGGAACGCTGGCACGGGATGCGAGCGGTATCAACATCACCTTTACCGCCGCCACCAACCTGACGCCCCAGACTACCTACACAGCCACAGTGACCGGCGCGACCAGCTTGGCCACGGGCCTGTCTCTGGCTGACCCCTACGTGTGGCAATTCACCACTGGCTCGGCGCTGGATATCACCCGGCCGCAGGTGACACTGACTTTCCCGGCGACGACGAATCCCGGCCCCACCGCCGGTACCCCGGCCAATGCCGCGATCACCGCTGCTTTCACCGAGGCTATGAACCCGGCGTCAATCAGCGCTGCCAGCTTCACCGTTACCTGCGGGGCACCCTGTACATCGCCGACCGGCGTCGTGAGTTATTCGGTGGGCAACCGGACCGCGACGTTTACTCCCGCCGCTGCGCTGGAAGTAGGCGCGGTCTACACCGCGACCATCACGACGCTGGCCACCGATCTGGCCGGGAACGCGCTCGCTGGCAATCAGGCGCCGCCACTGGCGCCCAGCAACTATGTCTGGACCTTCTCCGTGGCGGCGGCGGCGGCGGCGGCGAACGTCACCGTCCTTTCCACCAATCCGGCCAATGGACAGTCGACCGTTTGCCCCAACGCCAGCGTCAATGCCACCTTCAACGTGCCCTCCGGGTTGCGCATGGATCCCAATTCCATCACCCCGGCAAGCTTTACCGTCACCGGTCCGGCACCGACGTCCACGCCCGTGGCCGCCGCCTCGGTGGTGCTCGATGCGGCCACCGGGCACGTCGCGACCTTTACCCCGCAGGCCGATTTGACCGTGGGTACCACATATACCGCCACCATCGCGGGCGGTCCCAGTGGTGTCAGTGACCTGGCTGTACCGCCGAACGACCTGGCACAGAACTTCTCATGGAATTTCACCGTGGCGGCCGCAACCGGCGCCTGCCTGGAGGCGCCAACACTCGGATCGGCCGCCGCCTATGGAACCTTCGGCGGCGCCGCCGGTATGACCAACACGGGGACACTCACCGTGATCAATGGCGATATCGGCACCATCGCCACGGCCACTTCTGCGATCACCGGATTTCACGATACGGCCGGCGATATCTATACCGAATCCCCGGCCAACGTCGGCACGGTGAACGGCACCATCAATTCCTGCACCACCTCGACCACGGGTCCGACGTCCGCGGCGGAGAACCCGGCAGCCTGCACTCTCGCAGGGAAGGCCCTCACCGATGCGCGGGCCACGTATCTGCAGCTGGCCGCCTTGCCGCCAGGCGCGAATCCGGGAGGTAACCTCGCCAACCTGACTCTGGCTCCCGGGGTTTATACCGCTCCTGGCGGATCGTTCGAGATGGAGGGCGGCAATCTCACCCTCGATGCCCAGGGCAATGCCAACGCCGTGTGGGTGTTTCAGATGGCGACCAGCCTCACGGTCGGCGGTCCCGGCGCAGCCGCTCCGGAGAGCGTGATTCTGGCCGGCGGAGCCCAGGCCAAGAATGTGTTCTGGCAGGTGGGAAGCGCCGCGACTATCAATGCAGCCGGCGGCGGCACGATGGTCGGAACCATCATCGCCCAGACCGGAGCGGTGTTCTCGACCGTAGGCAATACCACGCTCCTGACCCTCAATGGCCGGGCGCTGTCGCTGGGCGCGTCGGTCACGCTGGTCGATACGGTCATCAATGTTCCTGCTCCCTAAAGACAACGCACCACTGGGTACCGGAGATCTAGCGTGAAATGTTCAACGACTGCTGCGGCCATGGTCGCCACGACCCTGTTCGCAACGGCCCTGCTGGTGCTCGTGAGCAGTACCGCGATGGCCGATGATTCCGGCTGGTATGCCGGGGGCAATCTCGGAGAGTCGCGAGCCACCATCGATGAGGCGAGAATCGCCCAGCAGCTCAAGGCCTCGGGGTTCACCGCCGAATCGATTACCAACGACGATCGCCATCTGGGCTATAAGCTCTTCGGCGGCTACCAGTTCGATCGTTATCTCTCTCTCGAGGCTGGCTACTTCGATCTGGGCCAGTTCAATTTTGTCGCCAATACGATGCCCGTCGGAACATACCGCGGCAATCTAAAGGCCAACGGCGGCAATATCGATCTGGTCGGCACGCTGCCGCTGACCCGGCGCTTCGGCCTTTTGGCTCGGATTGGCGCCAACTACTCCGATGTGCGCGATAATTTTTCCGGCACCGGCCTGGTCGAGGTGACCGACCCGCGCCGCAGCGAGCACGCCACCAACTATAAATTTGGATTCGGCATGCAGTACGCCTTCACTGAAGCGCTGGTCATGCGCGCCGAGGCGGAGCGCTATCGCATCGATGATCCCGTCGAGCATGGGGCCGACATCGATCTGATCTCGATCGGTCTACTGTATCGCTTCGGTCGCCACGAGCCGGTGACGGTGGCGCGTGCCGAGGTTATGCCGCCAGCCCCGGCGCCGGTTGCCGTCCTATCAGCCCCCGAGCCGGTGCCGGAAACGCCCGCGCCGCCGCCGGTGATGCCCACGCAGCAATACTGCAGCATTCTCGACATGCAGTTTGAGATCAACCGCCATGAAATCCGGCGCGAGGACAAGGAAAAACTTGCGGTGGTCGGCACCTTCCTGACCAGGTACTCGCAAACCACGGCCGTCATCGAGGGCCATACCGACAATGTCGGCACTCCCGGCAACAATATGACGCTGTCCGAAGCCCGGGCCGAGAGCGTGGTCAGATACCTGCAAGAGCACTATCAGATCGCCCCGGATCGCCTGACGGCGGTGGGCTATGGCGACACCCGCCCGCGCGCGGACAACTCCAGCGAAGTGGGCAAACGCCTGAACCGGCGCATCGATGCGGTCATCGCCTGTGTAAGTGACATGGCCGGACTTGTGGTGGCCCCGGCCCGCTTCACGCTCGCGCTGGTGCTGGATTTCAATGAGGATCAGTCCGCGGTAACGCCGCAGTACTACGAGGGTCTCTCAAACGTCGCGAAGTTTCTCAAGGCAAACCCATCGGTCACGGCCACGGTGGAAGGGCACAGCGGCAATGTTCATGCCGATGCCGAGAGGGCCATGGAACTCTCGCGCCAGCGCGCCCAAAACGTCGTGAGCTATCTCACCGATCAACTCGGCGTGAATCCGAATCAGGTCACTGCGCGTGGGTTCGGGCTGAGCCGCTTGAATGCCTACGGCACCAGTGCCGAAGGGCGGCAGGAAAATCGCCGGGTCAATATCATCCTGAACTATCCCGAATCGCGCTAGCCGAGATCACGCCAGACGCGCGGGAACTGCTACTCTCGCGCCGTGATGGATCTTTTCAATCCCGGCATCATCGGTCCGATATTCGGACTCTCGGAGTTCGCCCTGCTGCTCTGGAAGCGCTCCAGTGGCGGCGCCCGTTCGGCTGACAGCGGCTCACTCGGTATGCTCTGGGGCGTGATACTCGGCTGCCTGGGCTTAGCCGTGGTGGTGGCGATTTATCTGCCGCAGGCGCAGTCGGAACTGCTCTATCGCCTGCGAGCCGTGGGCGGGGTGCTGTGCATCGCCGGACTTGCGCTGCGCTGGTACTCGATCCTCTACCTGGGACGATTCTTCACGGTGAATGTGGCGATTGCCTCGGACCATTACGTGATCGATACCGGCCCGTATCGCTTCATCCGACATCCCTCCTATACCGGGGCGCTGCTGGGGTTCATCGGTCTGGGGATCACCTACGCCAACTGGCTCTCGCTCATCATCGTCGTGCTGCCGGTGCTGACCGCCTTCCTGCGTCGCATCGGTGTCGAGGAACGGGCACTCTCGCAGGCGCTCGGCGAGCCCTACACCCAGTACATGGCGCGCACCAGGCGCCTGATTCCAGGCGTTTACTGATTCGTGCCCGGCGAGCCAGCGAAGTTCCTCGAGCGGCATCGCGCGCAGCTGGCGCTCGGGATGCTGCTGCTGGTCTACGCGTTCAATTTCATCGACCGCGTCATGCTCGGCATCCTCGTGCCGCCGATCAAGCACGAGTTCGCGCTCACCGACAGCCAGCTTGGGCTGCTGGGCGGCACCGCCTTCGCACTCTTCTATACGGCGCTTGGGATTCCGATCGGCTGGCTGGCCGATCGCCTGAATCGCGTCTGGATCGTGACCATCGCGCTCGCCCTCTGGAGCGCCTTCACGGCCGCCTGCGGCGCGGCGCAGAACTTCGCCCAGCTGTTCGCCGCGCGCCTGGGCGTGGGCATTGGGGAGGCCGGCGGCGTCGCTCCCGCCTACGCGCTGATCAGCGACTACTTTGCGCCCGCACGCCGCGCGCGCGCGCTGGCCGTGTACTCCTTTGGCATCCCGCTGGGCAGCGCTGCGGGCATTCTCTTTGGTGGACTGATCGCCGCGCAGGTGAACTGGCGCGCCGCCTTCGTGATCGTGGGCGCTGCCGGGCTGATCCTGGCGCCCCTCTTTCGGCTTTGGGTGCGCGAGCCGGTACGCGGCGGGCTGGATGAGCCCTCATCGCCGGCCGCGGCGGGCGCGGCGCCGCGGCTGCGCGAGGTGGTGCACCTCCTGGCCGGCAAGCCCTCGTTCTGGTATCTGTCGCTCGGCGCCGCGAGCGCTTCGGTGATGGGCTATGGCGTCTACTTCTGGATGCCCTCCTTCCTGGTGCGCAGCTATCACCTCTCGCTACCGCAAGTGTCGGTCTGTTTCAGCGCGCTGACTTTCGTCAGTGGTGTCGCCGGCATCTGGCTCGGAGGTGCGCTGGCCGATCGCTTCGGCAGTGCGCGCCGCGCGGCCTACGCGCTCGTACCCGCCGTCGCCTTCCTGCTATCGGTGCCGCTGTACGCGGTGGGGCTGCTGGCACCGGCATCATTGAGCTCGCTGCCGATCTTCATAGTGCCGATGGCGCTCGCGCTCGCCTGGCTGGCGCCCACGGCCAGCGCGATTCAGCACCTGGTTCCAGCCCGAATGCGCGCGCTGGCCGCGGCGCTGCTGCTCTTCATCATCAACCTGATCGGGCTCGGCGCCGGCAGCTACGCGATCGGTGCGCTGTCGGATCATTTCGCCACCGCCCGCGGCACCGAATCGCTCCGCTACGCCATGCTCAGCTGCTCGGGATTTTACCTGCTGGCCGCGGGGCTATACGGCTTGGGCGCGCGTCGCCTGGCCAGCGACTGGCATCGCTGAACCGCCCGTGCCCCACGGGACGCCATGGCGCCTGCTGGAGTATCGTGACGCCCAGCCCCAGCACAGCGCAGAGCGTCCCATGAGCAATTTCACCAAAGCATTGATCGGGTGGGTATTCATCCTGGCCGTGGGGGCGCCGCTTGGCGCTGCCAACGCAGCCGCAGCCGCAGCGCCTGCGGCTCCTGCCCCGACTGCCGCCGCCGGAGCGGTGGCTCCCACCTCGCCCTATCAGTTTGGCGGCCAGTGTGTCGAGGGCCTGTCGATGAGCCGCCACGTCATGACCAATTGCACGGTCACCTGGACGGACAAGGACGGCAAGGTCTACTGCTTCAGCAGCGATGCGGCCAAGAAGAGCTTCCTCGAGAGCCCGACCGAGAATCTGCAGAAGGCGCGGGATTTCATCGCGGCCAGCAGCGTCGAGTCGACTGAGAAGATCATGCAGTACTTCGACAGCGGCGATGCCGCCACGGTGGTCACGAATCTCATCAACGACACGACCAAGGCCAACAACGGGGTCTACCCGTATGAGGATCCGTTGAACGGCGATCATCTGAAGCTCGCCTTCGATGGCATCGACTTCACGCGCACCATCGACGGCTATGGCTTCTTTCCGGACGTCAAGTTCCACGACGCCGCCGACCCGCAGAGGAAATACCTGATTGATTTCTGGGTCGCGCCCGCCGACGGCGGGCTCAAAGTGCAGGAAACCCGCATCTACAAAGAGCCCTTCCAGAGCGATGGCGCCTGGACCACGATGGCACGCCAACCCATTCCCTGGTGGTGGATCCCGGCCTCCGAGCACCCGGGTAAAGTGGCGCAGAAGCGCAGCTGGGAGGTCATGTCGGCGGTCGAGCAGAATGCGCTGCTCCAATCAGCCAAGAACAACGGCGTGTTCAAACTCAAGGATGACAAGACCGGCAAGACGCTGGATCTGGAATTCATCGACACGCACCAGCCGATCCGCCAGCTCGATGACAACGGACATTTCTTTGCCTGCACGGATTTTCGCGTCGTCGGCACCAAGGACCAGATCTACGATATCGATTTCTGGGTCAACGACAAGGACGGAACGCTGAGCGTCGAGCAGACCAAGGTGCACAAGGTGCCCGAGCTCAAGGACGGTCAGTACGTGCAGGTGCCGCGCTACGAGTGGAAGGACGTCGGCAGTTCACACGTGGTGCCCTGAGTAGCGGGGTTGGGCGAGCGTGTGACCATTGAGGATCCTAGCCACCGTGGCAATCGATCGTGTGACGGGCCATTTGCAGCGCGATGCAGGCGTTGGGCACCGCGGCAGGTGATTCGGCGCGCGCTGCGGCGTTTAGCAACGCCTCGGCTTCGCGCGCCGGCAGATGACTTCGTTGAGATCGAAGTAGAGCGATGATGCCGGTGATTTCCGCGGTCGCGAGCGAGCTGCCCGAATAGAAATCATAGTGTCCTCCCGGAGCCAGCGAGACCACACCAAGTCCTGGCGCCCGAAGCACGCCGGCGATCAGATGATTATTTTCGACTGCATCCGCCGCAATGACGCCTGCGATTTCGGTCGGAAAGGCGTCGCGTCGACCGTCCGGCGGTACCGCTCCTACCACGATGATACCGGCGTCCAATGCTCGCTGGATCAGACGGCTCAAGAGCGCATCGCTCGGTCCGCCCAGGCTGAGGTTGATGATATCGGCATGCGCTTCGATCGCCGCAGCAAGGGCTTGTGCCAGTGTGAACGTATTGCATACGGCGTCGATTCCGGTGGCGGACGCCGCATGCCAGCACGCCTTGTAGGCCAGCAACGAGACGTCCGGCGCTATGCCGACCATGCCAATGCCATTATCAGGGATTGCCGCAATTACGCCGGCCACCGCGGTTCCGTGCGCATCGCTGCGAAAGGAGCCGGCATCGTTATCGACGAAATTGCGTGACAGCACGCTCGCCGGCAAGTCCGGATGATCGGTCTCCACCCCGGTATCGATCACAGCCACGCGGACTCCGGCGCCGCGACTGATGGCCTGCGCCTGCGCAATGCCCATCTGCTGCACGTCGCGTTGCAAGTTTGCATACGGATCGTTGTAAGGAGCCGAGGCGGTCTCGAAGCTGAGTAAGGGTTCGGCGGATTCGACCCGGGAGTCGTGCGCTAGAGCGTTGAGCAAGGCCCGGGGATCAGCGTTCGAGGACAGCTCATATACGAGGCAGTGCACGTCCAGCAGCGCAATGGGCCAACTGGCAGTCTCATGTAATTGGTAATCGTGTGCCAGCGCGCGACTTACCGTTCGCGCTGCACTTCCCGCGAAATAGGAACCGATGCCCTCGTAGCCGCGAGGGGTCGAAGCCCCCCGCGTATTGGGCATCATCACGGGGTTGCGCACGGTCACCACGATGTACCGTTGCGGCGATTCGCGCGCCGCGGCGGGCAGCGTCGCGCTCGCCCGCAACGCCGGCGCCGAGCTGCACGCAATCAGGCAAAGCGCGATCAGACCCGCGAGATATCTCATCGCCGACCACCCTCAGCGTTTACCGCAGCCTCAACGAACAAAATGACAGCCCCGTTTTTCAATGCCCTACCCCGGCCGTTGGCGGCGATGGAATATTCGCGTCAAGCGTATGTACCCTGAGGAGGCCGGCAGGTTCATGGGGGTCTGTGGCACAGCCCTTCATCGAACGACAAGCGCACCAGGGCCGATAGCACCCAGGTTCCGTTCGCACTCGCACCCCCGTACAGGCGGCTCACCGTGGAATCGGCAAAGTAGCGGCTGAGATCGACGCTCACACATCGAAACACGTATTGGGCGCCGACATCGGCTGCCCAGTAACGTACGCCGAACAGGCGATGGAGGTCGTAGTAGCCAGCTCCTGCCTCGAGAGCGAAGGCATGAGGCAGGGGCCAGCGGCCAGCCGCTTCATACGCCAAGGCAGAGCGGCGGCTGGCAAAGCCAAGGTCGGAATAGAGTGTACTGTCCGGCTGGTAGGAGATGGTCGCCACTATGCGATCGAGATAGCTCGCCGCCACCGCCAGCTCATCATAGTTAAAGCGCTTCGGCCGCGGATCATCCAGATACATATAATGTGTATAGCTGACACTGGCGGTGAACTCATCGCCCAGCGGGCGGCTGATTCCCGTGTAAAGATCCAGTTCCAGGGCCGATTGTGCAATCGGATAGGGGGCAACGCGGGAGCCCCAAGCCCCGGCGAACCAGCCCCCGGTCCCCTGGTAGTTCGCGCCCAGCTGCAGCGCTCCGCGATCGTAGGTCTGGGAGACGCCGCGGAAGATGTAGTCTGTGGTCGCCGCGAACGATGCGCTCCAGGGCCCATCGGCGGCGGCGCACGCCAGCAGCGGCAGAGCTGTCAATACCGAGGCCTGCAGGAGCCCAGCAGCGAGGTGTCCGATGAGTGGCCGGTATGACAACACGACAGCCGCGCGTGATTTCAAACCGTTCACTGACTGTTGCTTCATCGGCGCCTATAGGCGGTGGTCGATGCGGAGAATATCGATCTCACCATTCCGAATGTAGGGATTCTGGGTTTGTCACGATCGGTGATGTCGCCTTGCGCGCCTAACACCCTGATTTTGCAGGGCAGCACTACGTTCTGCCGGTGTATCGAAAATCTCGATCCAGCGCGACAATGCCCGCCCTGCGACGCAGCGCAGCGTCGTAGCGCCCAGCGTGCGAGGTTAAATCGGTCACCGACACAACCGCGGAGAGGGAGGCCAGGCACTCACGCATTGCGGACAGTCATGTTGATGGAGAGGGGAATGCTCGGACCTGAGGGTGAGCGCGTGTCGGTGACGGTGCGCGATGATTCGCGCGACCGCGAACTGCTGCAACAGATCGCGGCTGGTGAGCGTCGGGCACTCGAGCGTCTGTATTTCGATTACCACGGTCGTCTGGGCCAGTTCCTGTCGCGTCTGACCGCGCGGCGAGATGCGATCGATGAGGCGATCAACGATACCTTCTGGATCGTCTGGCAGAAGGCTGCGCAGTTCCGCGGGGATTCGCGGGCCTCGACCTGGATCATGGGCATCGCGTGGCGTTGCGGTCTCAAGACGCTGCGGCGCGCGGGGCCGCTGCCACCGGAGCATGGCGAGTCGCTGCTCGATACGCTACCGTCAATGGATACCACGCTGGCCAACGAGGAGCTGCGCGAATGGCTTGATAGCGGCCTGCGCAGCCTGCCGACGGAGCAGCGCGCGACGATGGAGCTGGCGTATTTCCTGGGCCACTCGTGCGAAGAGATTGCCGCCGTCATGGAGTGCCCCGTCAATACGGTCAAAGCGCGCATGTTTCAGGCGCGCATCAAGCTGCGCAATCTGCTGCCGACACTCGGAGGCTCGCCACCGAAGGAGAAAGGTTCAAAATGACTAACCTGATGCAGTCACACCGGCGGGTATGGGAGCAGCTGCCATGGATTCTCAATGGCAGCGCCTCGGAGGCGGAGCTGCGCCTGGTACAGGAGCATCTGCCGCAGTGTGCGGATTGCCGTGAGGCGTTGGCGTTCGAGCGCCGGTTGCGCGAGGTGCTGCTGCAGCAGGCACAGTCCGCGGTGAGTGACCCGGAGGCGGGCTGGGAGCGTTTGTCCGCCCGGATCGATCGCAGCGAGAGCAACCCATTGCCGAGACGACTGCGGTCCTCGGCGACGCCGACGCGCTGGCTGGCTGCCGCGGTGATCGTCGAGGCGTTGGCGCTCGGCGCGATGGTGGCATCATCCGCAAGGCACACGGAGCGTGCAGCCCCGGCGGTGTATCGAACGCTGGCGACACCGGACGCGGCACGCGCAGCAGCGTCGATACGCGTCGTGTTGGCGCCCGACATGACGCTCGATCAGTTTCGCGCGCTGCTCAACCGCGCGCATCTGCAGGTCGTTGCCGGTCCCGGCGAGGCGGGGGTTTGGTCATTGGCGCCAGCGGAGAATACCGACTTGATTGCCACCGATGTCGCGCTGGGCGCACTGCGTCAGAATCCGCAGGTGCGCTTCGCGGAGCCGATCGGCGGCGCAACCCACCCGCCGGCGCCCTAAGAGACTCGCGCCGGCGAGCGTTGCGCGAGCAGGTGGATCAGTGCCACGACCGACTCGCTCGGGTGGGGCCCACGCCGAAGCTCGAAGCCGGGTATCTTGTGGATGGCTTGGCGGAACGCGCGCCAACCGGGGAGCAGGGTCGCGTAAGGCTGCGCCGCAATAAAGCGGCGCAGCAGCTCGGGCGGGAGCAGCGCTCGCAACTGGGCCGTCCGGCCCGAACGCCGGCGAGAGAGGAATACGATCGCCGCGAGGCTCAGCGGTGCGGTGCTCACCCGAGCGCCGAATCGGCGCAGATCCACTTCGAACTTTGCCACGCCGCTGCGCCTATGAATCACGGCAGAGCGCCGCAAACGTGCGGCTACCGCTGGTTGCTCGATGGCGGCCACGGCTTCCGCTCGCACGTGCACGAAGTTCGGCACCCCCAGCAGCCGCAGACCAGTGGGCTCTACGAACGCCGCGTCCTCCGATAGGAAATCCAAACCCTGCAGCGCGCTGTGCAGTGCCAGAGTCGACTTTCCGGCGCCGCTGTCACCCATCAGCAGCAAGCCGCGGCCGGCAGCGCCGACGCTGGCTGCGTGCAGCGAGAGTAGCCCTTGGGCGCGCGAGGCGAGCGTGTAGACGGCAAATTCGATCAGCTCGTAGCGCAGGTGGTAGGGCCGATCAAGCATGTCGCGCGACACCGCGACCAGAGCGGCACGCGCCGCCGGCGATATAAGCACGAAATTGGCGGAGTCCATGATGCCGCCAAGCACGCCACCGGCGCCTGAGAAGGTTTTCATTACCGGGGGCGTTCGGGCAACTCGCGGTGTGCGCGCGGCCGAGAGGCGCAGCTCGATTTCGAACGGTGGTGCGGACCGGGCGAGCGATCGCATCGGTAACTGCCGATAGGCTGAATCGACCAGTTGCAGCAGCCGGCGGCTGTTGCTCGTGAATCGAAAGCGCCCGCCGAGCAGCGGGTAACGCCTGTGCCATCGGGCAGAGGAGCGCTCTGCAAACGGGTCGCGGTCCGGATCGCTCGCACTCACTGGCTCTGTCCTCCGTAACCCAGTGTACCGCGCCGGCATGCGCTGCCACCACGCGCCAAGGGGAAAAAAAGGACGGCCGCCATAAAACCGGCGGCGGCGCGGTCCGCACTAATCACGGCATGCTGTCCGTCCTCGTCGCGCATTCCTATTTTTCACGCTTCGATCAGAAGCAGAGCGAGCGGGCGAAGCCCTATCCGCCACTGGCAACCCTGCAGGTGGCGGCGACGCTGCGCCGGAGCGGCCATAGGGTCGAGGTGTTTGACGCCATGCTGGCCGATGGCGTCGAAGACTTCGAACGGCAGCTGCAGTGTCTGCGGCCACAGTTGATACTGCTTTACGAAGACACGTTCAATTTTCTGAGCAAGATGTGCCTGGGACGCATGCGTCAGGCCGCATGCCGGATGATCGCCAGCTCACGCCGCGCGGACGCGCGCGTCATTGTCGCCGGACCCGACGCATCGGATGCGCCGCAGTCGTATCTCGCCGCCGGCGCGGAGATCGTGCTGCTGGGCGAGGGTCTGACGGCATTGCGGATCCTTATCGATCGACTGGCAGCCGATCCGTCAATCGGGGTCGGCGCCTTGAGCGAGGGTCTGCCGGGGGTCGCGACCGCACTCAGTCCGAGTGCGCCGGTGCAGAACGGTCAGCCGTTGCTGCCAGCTGCCAGCGATCCGCCGTTTCCGGCGTGGGACCTGATCGACCTCGAGCGCTACCGTGCAGTCTGGCAGCAGGCGCACGGCTACTTCAGCCTCAACATGGCTGCATCGCGCGGCTGCTCGTTTCGCTGCAACTGGTGTGCGAAGCCCACCTGGGGTAACCACTACGTGCAGCGCCATCCTGCCGACGTGGCCGCCGAGATGGCTTACCTGCGGCGCCGCTACAATCCCGACCACATTTGGTTTGCCGACGATGTGTTCGGATTTCGAGTCGATTGGGTGATGAAGTTTGCTGCCGCGGTGCAGGCGCAGGGCGGATCGATTCCCTTCATGATCCAGACCCGCGCCGACCTGCTCAGCAGCGCCATGACTTGTGCCCTGCGGGCTGCCAACTGCCGCGAGGTCTGGATCGGCGCCGAGAGTGGTAGCCAGCGCATTCTGGATGCCATGAACAAGGGCACGACCGTGGAGCAGATTACGCAGGCACGGCTGCGATTGCGTGACCAGGGCATTCGCGTCGGCTTCTTCATCCAGCTCGGCTATCTGGAGGAAGGTCTTGAGGACATTCTCGCCACCCGCGATCTGATCACCGCGGCCGCGCCGGACGACATTGGCGTCAGCGTCGCCTACCCGCTGCCCGGCACGAAATTCTACGAGCTGGTTCGCCCGCAGTTGCGGGCCAAGACGCACTGGCAGCAGAGCAACGATCT
>Ga0181531_10001833_pt1 | contig 13310 bp, 12 predicted proteins | sample PEATcosm2014_Bin_38_FD_119743 | JGI IMG/M metagenome (GOLD analysis project Ga0181531, IMG submission 119743) | Peatland microbial communities from MTU Mesocosm Facility, Houghton, MI, USA - PEATcosm2014_Bin11_10_metaG | ecosystem: Environmental > Terrestrial > Soil > Wetlands > Peat | place... | reverse complement strand
TCAGGCATCATGCGGTATTAGCGTCAGTTTCCCGACGTTATCCCCCACCCATGGATAGATTCCTACGCGTTACTCACCCGTCCGCCACTGCCGTCCGAAGACGACCGTGCGACTTGCATGTGTTAAGCATGCCGCCAGCGTTCGCTCTGAGCCAGGATCAAACTCTCAGGTTCATCCTGCTCCCCGTCACCGGAGAACAAAACGAACTAATCCTGAACTCCATTCTCGGTTCTCCCCAGTCCCACGAGGGGTAGGAGGAGGAAAACCACCTCGAAAATCACTGCGTTTGTATTGCGTATGCGAAATACACCCACAGCATCCCCAAAGCAGCCAACCGAGCAAGCCAGGATCAATCCCAGCCCACACCAATCAGCCACCCTCACCGCTCAAACCCATGCCTCTCAGCACAAGCCCAAGCCAGCGGGACGCCGCCAGCGTATCCCTTCCATTCAGATTCACCAGTCAAAGAACAAAACCAGACCTGCCACGCCCCACCCCCTCTTACAGGAACAGAAGCCCGTCAGATCAAGCCCGCCTCTCAGCAGCAGGCCGAGGAAGCTAATGCACCGCGCGTCGCTTTGCAAGGGGCTTTGGCACCCCCCCGGCGCGGTGAGGGCGCTTCCTAGAGCCCCCTACCCCCCGTGTCAACACGATGACAGCCATGCGAGGTGAACTGTGCGGCACAGCCCGCCCGCCCCGGCACGCCGTGACCTGGATGGCAATCCTATGCGTCAATGCACACCATGCCGCAGGGGGGATCCGCCGCCCGACGCCACCCATAGGGTGCATCTGCCGCTGGCGGCCGGCGCCGGGCTCCGCCTTGCAAACGCCCGCGACTCGCTGAAACTGACCATATCTCAACCCTGATAGTCAGGTGCGGCGCACGCACGACGTGCCGAGCCCGTGATCGTCATCCTCGGCCAGGCGGCCCTCACTCCAAAATACACCAGCAATGAGAAAATAATGGCCGGCAGCCAGGACACAAAACCGGATCCACGCAACGCCCAAGCTCTCGTCTACCTCAACGGCGCACTCGTCCCGCGAGGCGAGGCCCTGGTCTCCATCTTCGATTCCGGCTTCGCGCTCGGCGACGGCATCTGGGAAGGCCTGCGCGTCCACAAATCCCGCCTCCTCTTCCTCGAACCGCACCTCGACCGCCTGTTCGCCGGTGCCGCCGCCATCGACCTCAACATCGGCCTGAGCCGCGAACAGATAAAATCCGCACTCTATCAAACCCTCGCGGCCAACTTCATGACCGACGGCGCACATCTCCGCCTCATGGTCACGCGCGGCGTCAAATCCACGGTCAACCAGGACCCCCGCAACGCGCTCGGCCGCCCGACCATCGCGATCACCGCGGAATACAAGCAGCCGGCCCCTGAAATCGCCGCGCGCGGCCTCAGTCTCTTCACCTCCAGCATCCGCTGCTCGCCGGCCGACATGTTCGACATGCGACTCAACTCGCACAGCCGCCTCAACCTGATCCGCGCCTTGCTCGAGGCGATCCGCGGCGGCGGCGACGAAGCGCTCATGCTCGACCCAAACGGCGCCGTCTCGAGCTGCAACGCGACCAATTTCTTCTGCGTGCGTGGCGGAACGGTGCTCACCTCCAGCGGCGATTTCTGTTTTAACGGCATCACCCGCGCGAACATCCTGCGCCTCTGCCAAATCAACAACATTCCGTTCCACGCCGGCCCATTCACGCTCGATGACGCACAGCGCGCGGACGAAGCCTTCGTCACCGGCACGCTGGGCGGCATCACACCGGTGCGCAGCATCGATAGCCACCCGATGGCCACAATCCCGGGCCCGGTAACGACCCGCCTGCGCGCGCTCTACACCACGCTGATGGACAGCGACGCAGAATCCGCACCATCGCCATGACCGTAACGACCGCCGATCCGGTGCGCATTGCCATGTGGTCCGGTCCGCGCAACATCTCGACTGCCATGCTGCGCTCGTTCGGCAACCGGCCGGATTGCGCCGTCATCGACGAGCCGTTCTATGCCGCCTACCTTGCCGAAACCGGCCTCCTCCACCCGATGCGCGACGCGGTATTGGCGTCGCAACCCGCGGATTGGCGTCAGGTCGTGCACACGCTGCTCGGCCCGGTGCCCAACGGCCGCGCCATCTTCTACCAAAAGCACATGACGCATCACATGCTCGGCAGCATCGGCCGCGCCTGGATGCCACAATGCCACAACGCCTTCCTGATCCGTCGCGCCGAGTATGTGCTAAGATCGTATCGAGCGCGCCGCGACACGGTCACCCTGGAAGATATCGGATACCGCCAGCAAGCCGAGCTGTTCGATGCCGAATGCGACCGCCTTGGCACCCCGCCCCTGGTGATCGATGCAGAGGACTTGCTCGCCAACCCGCCCGGCCTGTTGAAAGCGCTGTGCGACGCGCTGAAAATCCCGTTCCGCGCGGAAATGCTTCGCTGGCCAGCCGGACCGCGCCCTACCGATGGCGTCTGGGCACCCGCCTGGTACGGCACGGTCGAGCAATCCACGTGCTTCGCGGCCCCTGGCCCCGGATCGTCGACGGCCGCGCTGGAAGACCCTCTCCTGAGGATTGCCGAGCAGGCCCGTCCGTTCTACGAGCATCTGAAACGTTACAGATTGGCTGCATCCGCATGCGACCATGGGCCCTAATGGCGTGCCGCCGATGTCGTTAGCGCTGCGCGGCGGGAGTCTTCTGTAATGCTTTGGCAGAACCTTGAAGTTAGCCAATTGGCACGCTGCCGATGCCCTTCTCGGAACAAATAAAATGGGGTCCGGGGCCTACGGCCCCAGCGGGTCCAGGGCAGAGAGCCTGTGAACCTATTGGTTTTTGAACTGGATGCGCAACAATAAGCCATTGAAATTGCTCGCTTATTTTTCGCCAAAATCGGTGAAAGTCGATAGATTCCCAAACTCAGAGCCCTGGCCTTCTTGTGCCTCAACCTTGACTTCCCGGAGAGGCTCATTTAGTGTGCATGCATCAATCAATGCATTGAAAAGCCATGGATCGCCGCATCGACGCGCACCTCGCCCGCACCCAGTTCGGCCAGATCATGGACCTGGCCGTGAAGGAAAATCAGCGCTTTGTCGTTGATCGGCGCGGCGAACCCGCCGTCGTGATCATGAGCGTGCATGACTTCATCCGCACCGTGGCGCCCCCGCCCGACTGGCTTACCAAGGCCTGGGCCGGCGCCAAGCGCCGCGGACTGGACAAACTCACGCTCGACGACATCGACGCCGAGATCGCAGCCTATCGCCAAGAAACCGAGGCCGCCGTAACCCCCCAGCCGAAGTGATCAAGGCGGTCATCGACACAAACGTGCTGGTCTCCGGCCTGCTGTCGCCGACCGGCAATGAGGCCCTCATCATCCTGTCGGTCCAGCACGGCTTCCTGCATCCCTGTCTGTCCCACTCAATCCTGCAAGAATACCGGGCTGTCCTGGCACGCGCCAAATTCGCGTTCCCACCTGACGAAATCGCCGCGCTGCTCGCGATGCTTCAGGAACGCGGAGCGATGTTTGCACCGGCTCCCGCGTCGATCGTCTCGCCAGACCCGGCCGACACGAAATTCCTGCACTGTGCCCTCGCTGCGGATGCCGATTTCATTATTACCGGCAACAAGCGAGACTTCCCTGGAGCGCCCTATGGCACCATACGCGTCGTGAATGCCGGCGAGCTGTTGGACCGCATCACATCGGAGATATGACCGGTGCCCATCGACAAGATTGAGCCACCCGTGGCCCTAAGCCGCGAAAACAATAGGAGACCACGCGTTGTGAGCACCCAATGGTCGCAGCTCGATGCCTACCTGGTCGATCGCCTGATTCCAGCAGACGCAGCCCTGGCCGATGCCCTTTCCGCCAACGAGGCCGCCGGCCTGCCGCCGATCGACGTCTCGCCACCGCAAGGAAAATTCCTGCACATCCTGGCTCGTCTCATCGGCGCCCGCCGCATCCTCGAAATCGGCACCCTGGGCGGCTACAGCACCATCTGGCTGGCCCGCGCGCTGCCCGAGGGCGGGCAGGTCGTCACGCTCGAATTCAGCCCGCACCACGCCAAGACCGCCGCCGCCAACATCGCCAAGGCCGGGCTCTCGCATGCCGTCACGATCCATATCGGCCCCGCGCTGGAATCCCTGCCCAAGCTGCCCCTCGATGCCCCGTTCGACCTGATCTTTGTCGACGCCGACAAACGCACCAACCCCGACTATCTCGCCTGGGCGCTCAAACTCTCCCACAAGGGCAGCGTTATCGTGGTGGACAACGTGGTGCGCGACGGTCTGGTGCTCGATGCCGCTACCACCGACCCCGACATCCAAGGCATTCGCCGCTTCTTCGACCTGCTGGGAAACGAACCGCGCGTTACCGCGACCGCCGTGCAAACCGTAGGCAGCAAGGGCTGGGACGGGTTTGCCATCGCCATCGTGAACTGACGTCAGCGCCGGCCATGGCCGCGCTTTCACTTCAACGCGGCGCCGCCGCCATGCTAGCACCCAGGCCATGATCGACCCGTTCTCCGCAGCCGCCGGCTGGTTGCACGAACACTACCTGATCCCCGTGCTCTACCGCCTGGGCATGATGCAGTGGGAGGACATCGCCTACGGCTGGCTGCTGTTCGCGCTTTTCGGCGTCGCCCAGGTCGGCCTCACGCTGGCGATCTGCTGGCCCATGGAGCGCTTCCGCAGACTCGAAACCTGGCCCGACCGCCGCGCCGTCTCGGTCGACATCTTCTACACCTTTATCAACCGCATCGGCGTCATGCCGTTGGTTACGTTCGTGCTATTCTACCAGCTGCAGGTCTGGCTGAACGGCTTCCTCACCGACCGCGGCTACGTTCCGCCCACGCTGGAGGGGTTTTTCCCCGGGCTCCTGGGCCACCCGGCGGTCACCTTCGTGATTTATGCGCTGATCCTGGATTGCGCCGACTACTGGCGCCACCGCCTCAGCCACCGTTTTGGCTGGTGGTACGCGCTGCACGCGGTCCATCACGCCCAGCGCCAAATGACGTTCTGGTCCGACGACCGCAACCACGTCCTCGACGACCTGATCGCCTTCGCCTGGTTCATGGCCATCGGCCTGCTGATCGGCATCCCGCCGATGCAGTTCCCGCTGCTGATCCTGCTGCTGCGTCTGCTGGAAAGCATGAGCCACGCCAACGCCCGCATCCAGTTCGGCGCCATCGGCGAGCGCCTGCTGATCTCGCCCCGCTTTCACCGCGCGCATCACGGCGTGCGCGCCGCCGGCCAGCGCAGCTGCAATTACGGCGCCATCTTCCCGTTCTGGGATATGCTGTTCCGCTCAGCCGATTTTTCCCGCGCCTACCCCGAAACCGGTGACCCGACAGCGGAGCCCGCCATGGTCAGCGGCACCTGGCTGCAGCAACAAGGCGCGGGCTTTCGCCGCCTGATCGCAACGAAGGCCAGCAGCCCTCCGCTAAAGCGTCAATCGGCCGCCAGGCCAACCAACCCATGAACAAAAGTTTTTGCTTCTTTTTTCAAAAAGAAGTGCTTTCTTCTGTTCTTTTTTGAAAAAGAACCAAAAAACTTTTGTTTATTTTAGTTCGAATTCAATCAGGCGCCCGGTTCTGCCGTCACCAGCCTTGGCCCGGCGCGTCGTTCCGGCGGCAATCCGGCCAGCGCAACAAGCTCCGCCGGACGGAATGGCTTGGCCAGAAACAGAATGTCCTGCGCCGCCAGCGCTTGCCGCTGCCGCGCGTCGGCGTAGCCAGACATCAGCAGCGCCGGCAACCCGGGCTGCCGTAGCCGCAACGCGTGCACCAGCGCCGGGCCGTCCAGCCCGGGCATGATCACGTCCGACACCACCAGCGCCAGCTCGCCGGTCACCGACTCCAGCGCCTCGCTGGCGTTCGCCGCCTCAACCACGTCCCACCCGGCGCGGCGCAGCGCCCGCGCCGCCAGGCCGCGCACCGGTGCCTCATCGTCAACGACCAGCACGGGCCCGGCGGCGAGAACCTGTCGCGGCAGGCTGGGCGCCGGCACCGCGGTGGCCACCGGCGGCGCCTCGTGCCGCGGCAAGGTGATGCAGAAGCTCGTGCCCCGCCCTTGCGTACTCTTGACCGAGAGGTAGCCGCCGCTTTGGTGAACGATGCCCTGCACCGTTGACAGCCCAAGGCCGGTGCCGCCGGCGCCGCGCCGCGTGGTGAAAAACGGTTCAAAGATACGCGGCAGGATATCCGGTGCGATGCCGGTCCCGGTGTCGCTGATTTCCAGCGTTGCATAGCGGCCGGGCGGAATCGTCTCCCCGCCCTCGGTCACCGCGGCCAGCAACAGGCGGCGGCCGGTGGTGATTTTCAGCGTGCCGCCGTGCTTCATCGCCCCCCCCGCATTGACCGCGAGGTTCACCAGAACCTGATCCAGCTGCGTCGGGTCGATCAGCACCATGCGCCCCGGCTCATCGAGATCGAGCTCCAGCCGCACCGCGCCGCCCAGCAGGCGCCGCAACAACCCGGCCGCTTCACGCACCGCCTCGTTCAGCGCGAGCACACGCGGCTGCAGCGTCTGCTGCCGGCCAAACGCCAGCAGCTGCCTTACCAGGGCAGCGCCACGCAACGCGCTGGCCTTGATCTGCGCCAGATCCTCCCGCCCGCCATCGCCGGTATGGGCATCCAGATCGATCGCGGCGCCCAGGATGGCGGTCAGCAAATTGTTAAAATCATGAGCGATACCGGCCGCCAGCTCACCCACGGCCTGCAGCCGTTGCGCCTGCGCCAGCCGCTCCGCCAGATCGTGCTCGCGCGAAAGGTCGGCGAGCCGCAGCACACAAGCGGGTTCGCGCAGCCCGGTCGGCGTCAGGCTGAGCGCCACCGGCATCGCCGTACCGCCCAGCAGCAGATCCGCGGTCGCGGCAAACCCCTCACCCGCCGCCAGCGCCGCCGCGTAGCGTTCGGCCACGGGCGCCGCAAAGCACGGTGCCGAACCTGCCAGCGCCGTAAAAGCCGCCCCGGCCCGCAACACCGCGCCCGAACGATCCAATATTGCGATCGAACACGCCGGATCCGCCAGCACCGCATCCAAAACGCCCCGCTCCGGCCGCCAGCGCCCCAGCAGCGCGGTCATGCGGGCGGGCAGGGTAAGGAAGGCCAGGGGCTCTGCCCCTGGACCCCGCTGGGGACAAGTCCCCACACCCCATTAATTGGTCGGAGGAACAGGGGGGGGCCACTCGGATGTGGCCACATCCTCGCAGCCCCCCCCCCTGTTCCTCCGACTGAATAAAAAGGTTCTAAGGACTTGTCCTTAGCGGGGGTCCAGGGGGCAGAGCCCCCTGGCCTTCTTATCCAAGCCACCCGCATCACAGCACCGGCCGGGGGCGCAGACGCCAGATGTAGGCGACGATTTCGGCCACTGCCTTGAAATGTTCCACCGGGATTTCCGTATCGAGTTCGACACGATATAATGCGCGTGCCAGGGGCGGGTTTGCAACCATAGGTATATGGTGTTCGCGCGCTTCCAACCTAATGCGATCAGCGACGTCGTCGATGCCCTTGGCCACCACGCGCGGGGCGCTGCGGGCGCCGCGCGCATAGGTCAGCGCCACCGCGTAGTGCGTCGGGTTGGTCACCACCACGGTGGCGGTGCGCACCGCGGCCATCATGCGGCGCTTGGCCCGGATCCGCGCGATTTGCCGCAGCCGCTGCTTTGCCAGCGGATTGCCTTCCTGCTCCTTGTGTTCGTCGCGCTGTTCCTGCTTGGTCATGCGCATCTTGGCGGCGTGGCGCAGCCGCACCCAGAACAGGTCGCCCAGCCCGATCGCGAGTTGCGTGCCGGCCAGCAGCAGCAACAGGCGCCACGCCTCCGCCAGCAGACGGTGCCCCAAATAGGCGGTCGGCCAGCGTGCGGCGACCGCCAGGCCAGGCAGCATCCGGCGCAACGCGAGCCATAGCGCGAACGAAAGCACGCCCAGTTTGACCAGGGATTTCAGCGCCTGCATCAGCGTTTCGGGCGACAACATGCGCTTCACGCCCTTCATCGGGCTGATGCGCGAAAAATCCGGCTGCAGCGCGGCGATCCGGAGCAGAAACCCGGTTTGCAGCAGCGTGGCGGCGGCCACCGCGACGGTGGACCCGATCGCGGTCGGCAGCGCCGCGCGCAGGATTGTGGCGGCCGCCGCCCACATCGCGACTGTGGTATCCATGTTGCCGTGCCGCAGCATGGCGGCGAACCATGCGGCCGGCGCCGACCCGGCGCCGGCGATCTGCGAGCCGAGCGCCGCCGTGCCGCCCGCGAGGCCCGCCAGCAGCGTCAGCTCCTTGCTGATCGCCACATCGCCTTGTTCGCGCGCCTTCTCCAGCCGGCGCGCGGACGCGGTTTCCGTGCGGTCCGCTGAGGACTCGCTCACCGGCGCGCGGCCGGTGTTTGCGGTTCAGCTACCGGGCAGCGCAGCGAACGCCTCCCCGGCCGCGCGCACCCAGAACTGCACCAGGCCGCCGGCGAGCAGGCTCAGCAGCAGCAGGCCGCCGAGCACCTGGCCCGGAAGCGCGGCGAAATAGATTTGCAATTGCGGCACCAGGCGCGACAGCAGGCCAAGCGCCACCTGCCAGATCGCGCCGACCAGCACGAACGGCGCCGCCAGCCGCAGCGCCAGCGACATGTGCGCGGCCACCGCGCGCAGCACGACCTCCATGAGATCGGCGCCCGGCGGCAACTGGCCGGGCGGCAGCGCCGCGTAGCTGCCGGCCAGCGCCTGTAGCGGCAGCGCATAGAGACCGGTACCGAACATCAGCACCGGCACGCCGACGCCGAACAATCGGCCGAGGGTCGCCGACTGCGCGCCGAAATTCTGATCCGGCTGCAGCACGCTGGAAAGGCCGGTGGAGAGCGAAACGATTTGCCCGGCCGCCGGCAGAGCCAGTGCCACGACGCGGGCGAGCCAGCCGAGGATTCCGCCGGCCAGCAATTCGCCCGCCAGCAACCCCGCCAGATGGACAAAATCTTCCGGCATCGACGGCAAATGCGGCCCGACCGCGGGCACCAGCAGCACGGTGAGCGCCAGCGCCATGCCGACGCGCAACGTCGGCGGCGGCCCTTCTTCGCCAAGGCCGGGCAGCAGCATGATGGCCGCGCCGCACCGGCACAGCACCATCATGAAGGCGAACGACCAGCCGAGCAGCGTCTCGGTCAGGGCGGGGTCCGCCACGGTGGGCTACTGGCCGCCGACCAGCACCAGCTTGGCAAAAGTTCCGTGCATATAGTCCGCCATCGTGCGCGCCAGGAACGGACCGCCGTAGTACCCGGCGGCCAGCGTCGCGCACAGTTTCGGCAGGAACGACAGTGTGCTGTCGCTGATTTGCGTAATCGCCTGAAACACCGCGGTGGCGAGGCCGGAGACCAGCGGCGCGAGCAACAGCGGCGCACAAAGCTTGAGCGTTGTCAGCATGGCACCATGCAGCACGCCGCTCACATCCAGTTCGTGCATGGAACACTCCCGGCGCGCCACGGTGGGAGCCGGGGGCGCGGCTGGAAGAATGGGTGGCTAAGGTTAACGGGGCGTTATCGACCCGGACCCGAGCCGCCCCAGCCAGATGTGAGGCGTGCCCTCGAGCCCTTATAGACCCGGACTATCGGCGGTACCCGTTAGAGAAATATCGTCACAGGCTGGGTCAGCACGACGATAAAATCGCTCGTCAAAAAGGGCCAGAGGGTGATTGGCACCGTCAATTCAAGTTAACCTCAGCCGATAAGGCTCTAACCGGAACGAAGCAGATCAAGGCGGATGCGCGTCGTTGAACCAAATTCATTTACAAAAGTTTTTGCTTCTTTTTTCAAAAAGAAGTGCTTCCTTTTTGACGCTGCTGAACGGCCCGTCACACCAAATGCTGCCCGCCGTCCACCGGGATGATCGTTCCGGTAATGCGGCGCGCCGCGTCGCTGACCAGGAAAGCGGCCAGCGCGCCCACGTCGTCGATATCCACCAGGTGCTGTTCTGGTGCCGCGGCCGCCGCGGCAGCGAGCAATTCATCGAACCGATCGATCCCGCTGGCGGCGCGCGTGCGGATCGGCCCGGGCGAAATGGCGTGCGCGCGGATGCCCTTGGCACCCAGTTCGGCCGCGGTGTAGCGCACCGCACTTTCAAGTGCCGCTTTCACCGGACCCATCAGATTGTAATGCGCAACGACGCGCTCAGAACCGTAGAACGTAACGGTCAGCAGGCATCCACCGGCCGGCATCAACGGCTCGGCCAGGTGCGCCATGCGCAGGAACGAGTGGCACGACACCCCCATCGCCAGCGCAAAACCCGCTTCGCTGCAATCCACCACACGTCCGTGCAGATCCTCCGCGGGCGCGAAGGCAATCGCGTGCAGCAGGAAATCAAGCCCGCCCCACTCGCCGCGGATACGCGCGAATACCGACTCCAGTTGGCCAGGGACGCGCACATCGCAGGGTAGCAGCAGCGCGCAGCCGAGCGGTTCGGTGACCGCGCGGACATATGGCAGCGCACGGTCGTTCAGGTAGGTCGCCGCGAGTGTCGCGCCGGCGGCAGCGAACGCGCGTGCACAGCCGGCGGCGATGCTGGCATCGTTGGCGATGCCGACGACAAGGCCGCGCTTGCCGCGCAAGGTGGTTGCGATCGAGGTGTCCATGCGGGTGCCTCCGGTCAGGTCGTGGCGCGCTGGATCGTTGCGTGCGTATGGCGCGCGATCATCGCCTCCTCGTCGGTCGGGATGACGCGAACCTCGACGCGGCTGTCGCGCGTGCTGATGCAGGCGGCGCCGGCCAGATTGGCGGTGTCGTCAAGGCGCAGGCCGAGCCAGGCCAGGCGGTCGCACACCGCGGCCCGGATCGCCGGCGCGTGCTCCCCAATGCCGGCGGTGAATACAAGCCCATCCAGGCCGCCGAGCGCACCCACCAGGGCGGCGGTTTCGATGGCGATCCGATAGCTAAACAGTTCGAGCGCTTCACGCGCATGTGGATCGTTGCTGGCGAGCAGCACGCGCACATCGCCGCTGATGCCGGATACACCCAGCAGCCCGGATCGCCGGTAGAGCATGTCCTCGATATCGGCAAAGCTGTGGCCCCGGGACCCGAGATAGAGGATGACGCCGGGGTCCAGGCGGCCGCAGCGCGTCGCCATGACCAGGCCCTCGAGCGCCGAAAAGCCGGTCGTGGTGGCGATGCTGCGCCCGTTCAGCAGCGCGCACAGGCTGGCACCAGAACCCAGATGCGCGGCGATCGTCCGGCCGGCGGCGAGCGCGGGTGATTGTTCCGCGAGGCGGCCGGCGATGTATTCGTAGGAGAGGCCGTGGAAACCGTAGGGCCGCACCCCCTGCACCGTCACCGCGCGCGGCAGCGCGAACCGCGTCGCCACCGGCGGCATGGTGTGATGAAAAGCGGTGTCGAAACAAGCGACCTGGGCAAGCGCCGGCCGCGCGGCGGTAACATGGCGCATCGCCGCCAGGGCATAAGGCATGTGCAACGGATCAAGCGGCGTCAGGGCCTCCAGCGCCTCCAGCAGGGCCGGCGTGACCAGCTCGGGCTCGATATGATCGGCGCCGCCCTGCACCACGCGGTGGCCGACCGCGGCGAGCCCGCCGCTGGCGTGCGCGTCGGCAAAATCGAGCAATGCGCCGATAACGTCCGTAAACGGATGCGGGTCACCGGGCGGCCAGCACCGCTCCGCGAGTACGGCGCCGCCGGCATCGCGCGCCAGCAGGTGCGGCGTTGTATCGAGCTCGTCAATGACGCCGCGCACGTTGGCGTGCGGTGCAAGCAGGGCGAATTTGAGGTTCGACGAGCCGGCGTTCAGGGTTAGGATCGATAAAGGCAGGATCATGGAAGAAGGCCAGGGGCTCTGCCCCTGGACCCCGCTGGGGCCGTAGGCCCCAGACCCCATTCATTAGATTCGATGTCGATGCAGGCCTCGTACCAAATTAAATGGGGTCTGGGGACTTGTCCCCAGTGGGGTCCAGGGGCAAAGCCCCTGGTCGGCGAAGCCAACCTTCCCTTGCCACCAAAACCCCGAGTGCACACGACGCCAGCCGTGTCGGCGCACTATCGGCACGGCTGGTCAGAACGATCGGCACGCGCGCGCCGAGCACCACGCCGGCCGCTTCCGCCCCGGACAGGAAGGTCAACTGCTTGGCCAGCATGTTGCCGGCTTCAAGATCGGGAACCAGCAGGATATCCGCGCGCCCGGCAACCGGCGAAACAATGCCCTTCTCCGCCGCGGCGGCCGCATTGATCGCGTTGTCGAACGCCAAGGGGCCATCCAGCAGGCCGCCGGTGATCTGGCCGCGGTCGGCCATCTTGCATAGCGCCGCGGCGTCCAGCGTGGAGGGCAGCAGCGCGGTGACGGTTTCCACCGCGGCAAGGATCGCCACGCGCGGTTGCGCGATGCCGATCAGGTGCGCCAGATTGATCGCATTTTGCACGATGCCGACCTTGTCCGCGAGCGTCGGGCGCACATTGATGGCGACGTCCGTCAGCAGCAGCGGGCGCGGATAATCCGGCACGTCCATCAGATACACATGGCTGATCCGCCGCGCGGTGCGCAGCCCGGTGGGGGATGCGACAACCGCGTGCATGAGCGTGTCCGTGTGCAGGTCGCCCTTCATCAGCATGGCGATTTCGCCGGCGCGGGCCAGTGCTACCGCCTGCGCCGCGGCCGCCGGGGCGTCCGGTGCATCGACCATGCGCATCGCGGAAATATCCGCGCCCGCCGCCCTCGCCACCTCGCTTATGTGCGCTGCCGGGCCAATCAGCACGGGAACGATCAACCCGCACGAAGCGGCCTCCACGGCAGCCATCAGCGCCGCCGTATCGACCGGAAACACCACCGCGGTCGGCACCGCCTCGCCACCCTCGGCGCGGGCCAGAATAGCATGCATGGCATCGTGACGGCCGACCCGCACCGAGGGCAGCACGGCCGCCCTGAGGCGAATTTTGACGGTCGGCGCCCTGGTGTAGGCGGTGCCGGTAATGACCGCCGCGCCGTGCTGGTTGGTGCAGACGCAATCCAGCGTGACGTTGCCCTTTGCCGGCAGTTTCTCGCGCACTGTCAGCGTCGCCGTAATGGTGTCGCCGATGCTCACCGGGTGCAGGAAGTGCAGGTCCTGGCCTAGATAAATTGTGCCGGGCCCCGGCAGCCTGGTGCCAAGCACGGCGGAAATCAGGCCACCGCCCCACATGCCGTGAATGATGACGTGGTGAAACATGTCCGTTGCGGCAAACGCCGGATCGACATGCGCCGGGTTCACGTCGCCCGTGACGGTCGCAAACAAGTCGATGTCGCGCTGGGTGACGGTATGCGACAGGCTGGCGGTCTCGCCGATGGCCAGTTCGTCGAAGGTCCGGTT
>Ga0181531_10001832_pt1 | contig 13318 bp, 11 predicted proteins | sample PEATcosm2014_Bin_38_FD_119743 | JGI IMG/M metagenome (GOLD analysis project Ga0181531, IMG submission 119743) | Peatland microbial communities from MTU Mesocosm Facility, Houghton, MI, USA - PEATcosm2014_Bin11_10_metaG | ecosystem: Environmental > Terrestrial > Soil > Wetlands > Peat | place... | reverse complement strand
GCGGCTCATGCCGCCACCACCCCGGGGGCGAGCTCCGCGAGGGCCGTGCTCACCTGGATCCGGTCGGTGCGATCGCGCTCCCAGCCATCGAGTGCGAGCCCGTAGGATTCGAACAGACCGCGAATATCGCGGGTCTCCCAGTGCAGGAGCTGATCGAGGACGGGGACCATGACGCTGAATGCGTTGTCGCTCAAGACGGTGCTCGTCGCGATGCGCGCGAGCTGCCGGTTCTCCGACACCGCGATCGTGAATCCCCCGTGGTTATTGACATGCAGCATGACGTGCACGTCCGAGCTGCCATCGCCGACGTAGATCACCCGGTCGGGCGCCACCGCGCAGCGCAGCTCGAGCTCCTCGAGGACGGCGACCTTGCCATATCCAGCGGGCACGCGCTGGATCGAGCGGACCTCACCGGAGTGCCCGTCGAACTCGAGATCGGTCCCGAAGATGTGATCCGGCTCGACGACTCCCTCGAGGGCGGCGAGAACGATCTCGCGCGGCGCGGCCGACACGACGAAGAATGAGAACTGAGCTTCTCTGCAGCCGCGATTCAAGAAGTCGACCAGCGCCGGAATCGCCGCTTTGAGCCGGATGAGACGACCGACCTCCCGCAGGTGCTCGCGCCGCACGCCGCGAAATTCGGGATCGTGTCGTATGAGATAGGCAAGCTCGCCGCCCTGTTGCACGAGGTTGCAGCGGGCAAGGCCGGCGACGCGATCCTCGAAGCCCGAGATCCCCATCAGCTCGCTCAGAACGAGGCCCGAATCGTTGAAGCTCAACGTCTGGTCGAAGTCCGAGGCAAACAGATAATGCGGCGTCCGATGCATGCGAGACTCTCCTGAGATCTCGCTTCAATCATAAGTAGGGTCCTCATTCTGTCACGCGATAAAGACTCGTGCGGCGAGCAGTTTTTCTCATGAGGTCAAGCGCGGGGAGTGTGATGCATGCACGCGTGTCCCGGCATGGGGTATGCTTCAGGCCCCGATGCCGCATTCGCTCGAGCTCACCACCGCCCTGCGTGCTGCGGAGCGCGCCGGCGAGATTGCGCGCGCACTCTACCGGCACAACCTCGAGGTCACCGTGAAGGCGGACAAGTCTCCGGTCACGGAGGCGGACGTGCGCTGTGAGCAGGCGATCCGTGAGGTTCTCGAGGAGCGCTTCCCGACCTATGGCTTCTACGGCGAGGAGACCGGCCGTCGTGACGTGAGCGCCGAGAGTGTGTGGCTGGTCGACCCGATCGATGGCACCAAGGCCTTCATCCGCGAGTACCCGCTGTTCTCGACGCAGATCGCCCTGCTACGTGCCGGTCGGATCGTGCTCGGCGTGTCGAGTGCGCCCGTGTTCGGTGAGCTCGCGTGGGCGGAGCGCGGCCGCGGGGACGAGGCCGCCGGGGGCGGCGGCGGCGAGGCCTATCTCAACGGTCAACCGATCCGCGTGAGCGAGGTCGACTCGCTCGAGCGGGCGACGATCTCCTCGGGAAATCTGCAATCGCTGACGCGCGGTCCCTCCTGGTCGCGCTACGGAGCGCTCATCAGGCGGGTGAGCCGCAGCCGGGGCTACGGTGATTTTCTGCATTATCATCTGCTCGCCGCGGGTCGGATCGACGCGGTCCTCGAGTCCGACGTGAACATCCTCGACATCGCCGCGTGTGTCGCGATCGTCACCGCGGCGGGCGGCTCTTTCACCGACCTCGCCGGCGGACCCGTGACGCTCGAGACCACCTCGGTGCTCGCCACCAATGGCCTGATGCATGCCTCGATTCTCGAGGCCTTGCGCGCGGATGAGAAGTGAAGGCGAGGGGGCCGTCAAAAGGGCGGGACCCCCAGATGCGCGGGACCCTCGGATGCGCAGAAAACCCTCAGATGCGCAGCACCCTGACGTAGCGGACATGCGGCAAGGCGCGAAGTCGCTGCTGAACGTCCTCGGGCAAGACCTGATCCACACCCACGATGGCTATGGCGTCCTCGCCCGCGGCCTGGCGGCCCAGGTGAAAGGTGGCAATGTTGATCTGCGCATCTCCGAGGATGGTGCCCAAGGCGCCGATGAAACCCGGTTTGTCGCGGTTGTTGATGAGGAGCATCACGGGATGAAAGTCGGCCTCGAGGGCCATGCCTTTGACCTCGACGATTTTCGGGCTGCCCGCATTCACCGCACCGGCCAGGGTGCGCCAGCGTCCGCCGGTCAGCACCTTGATGCGGATCAACGAGCCGTAGATCGGTGAGGTGTCGCGCCGCGATTCGGTGAGCGGTATCCCTTGGTGCTTGAGCATGACCGGTGCGGACACCATGTTCACCTCGGGAATCAGGGGGCGCATGATCGCCGCGAGTGCGATCGCGGTGAGCGGCTTCGTATTCAAGCCCGCGACCTCTCCCTCATATTCGATCTCGATCGCTTCGAGCCCCTCATCGGCGATCTGACCGGCGAAGCTGCCGAGCTTCTCGATGAGCACGGTGAAGGGCTTCAGGCGCGACATCTCCTCCGCGCTGATCGATGCCATGTTGAGCGCGTTGGTGACGGCGCCGGTGAGCAGGTAGGCGCAGATCTGCTCGGCGATCTGCAGCGCGACGTTCTCCTGCGCCTCGTTCGTGCTCGCCCCGAGGTGCGGGGTCGCGACGAAGTGCGGAGCACCGAACAGCGCGCTGTCGCGGGCCGGCTCGGTGACGAAGACGTCGCAGGCCGCCGCCGCCACCTGGCCGCTCTCGAGCGCGGCGCGCAGGGCGCTCTCGTCGATGAGGCCGCCGCGCGCCGCATTGACGATGATCACGCCGGGTTTCGTCCTGGCGAGAGCCTCGGCCGAGAGAATGTTGCGGGTCTTCTCGGTCAACGGCGTGTGCAGTGAGATGGCGTCCGCCCGGGCGAGCAGATCCACGAGCTCGACTTTCTCCACACCAAGCGCGACCGCGCGCTCGGGTGAGAGGAAGGGGTCATAGGCGAGCACCTTCATTTTGAGGGCGAGCGCGCGCTCTGCCACCAGTGCACCGATGTTGCCGCAGCCGATGAGCCCCAGGGTCTTCGCGTAAAGCTCGACCCCCATGAAGCGATTCTTCTCCCACTTGCCCGCCTGGGTGGAGGCGTCGGCTGCCGCGATCTGACGCGCCGCCGCGAACAAGAGTGCGATCGCATGCTCGGCGGTCGTGATCGAGTTGCCGAACGGTGTGTTCATGACGACGATCCCGCGCGCGCTGGCGGCCGGCAGGTCGATGTTGTCGACGCCGATGCCGGCGCGTCCGATGACCTTGAGGCGCGTGCCGGCCGCCATCAGTTCCCGATCCGCCTGCGTTGCGGAGCGCACCACCAGGCCGTCGTACCCGGCGATGATCGCCAGCAGCTCGGGCTTCTTGAGGCCGGTGCGCACGTCGGGCTCGATCCCGTGCTCGCGAAAGATCGCGACCGCGCGCGGGCTCAACTCATCGGCAATGAGAACCGTGGGAGACACGGAGATGGCGCCCGCGGTCACGGCGGCGCCGTCTGCATCGCCTTGAACATGAAGGCGTAGACATCGACCACGGATTCGATGCGTTTCGCTGTCGGCATACCCTGTCCGTGTCCGGCGCGCGTCTCGACGCGCAACAGGATCGGCTTGCCGTCCGGGTCGGCGTTCTGCATGGCCGCCGCGAACTTGAAGCTGTGCGCGGGGAACACGCGATCGTCGTGATCCCCCGTCATGATGAGCGTCGCCGGATAAGCGACGCCCGGGTGCACGTTGTGGACCGGTGAGTAGGCGGCGAGCGCCTTGAATTCCTCGGGCTGCTGTACGGAGCCATAGTCCGCTTCCCATGCCTTGCCCACGGTGAATTCGCGGAAGCGCAGCATGTCGAGCACGCCGACCTCGGGAACCGCGACCGCGGCGAGATCGGGCCGCTGCAGCTCGACCGCAGCAACGAGCAGGCCGCCGTTCGATCGGCCGCTCAGCGCGAGCCGCGCGGGGCGCGTCCAGTGCTCGCGCGCGAGGTACTCGCCCGCGGCGATGAAATCGTCGAACACGTGCTGCTTGTGGACCTTCATGCCGGCCTCGTGCCAGTTCCGCCCGTACTCGCCGCCGCCCCGCAGGCACGCCACCGCGTACACGCCGCCGCTCTCGAGCCACGCGGCAATCGTCGGGCTGAAGTTCGGGGTGAGCGCGACATCGAAGCCGCCATAGCCGTAAAGAATGGTGGGATTCTCGCCGTTCTTCCGCACACCGCGCCGTGCGGTGATGAAGATCGGGACCCTCGTGCCGTCGCGACTCGCGGCGAATCGCTCGACCGTCTCGTAATCCTCAGGTGCGTAACCCGTGAGAGCAGGGCTGTGCCATGCCGTGACGGCGCCGCTCGCGAGCTCGAGCCGGAAGATCGAGGGAGGGACCGGGAAACTGCTGTAGCTATAGTAGGTGAAGCGATCGGCGGGATGCCCCCCGAAGCCGCTGGCGGTGCCGATGCCCGGCAGCTTCACTTCGCCGAGCGCGTGACCGTCGGCGTCGTAGCGCCGCACGACCGTGTGTGCATCGTGCAGGGTATCGAGGATGAGCTGTCCGCCGACGAGGTGCGCCGCCCCGATGCTGTCCGGGCCCTCGGGCACGATCACGCGCCAGTGCGCGCGGTCGGGATGCTCGAGATCGATGGCGACGATGCGATAGCGCGGCGCGCCATCGTCGGTGCGCACATAGAGCATCGAGCCGATGGTGTCGATGGGATCGAACTCGGCGGTGGGCTCGGCGATGACCGGCGTGAGCGCGGCGCCGGGTGTCGTCAGGTCCTGCACGAGGAGCGCGTTCCTCACGTCGGTGCCGCGGTTCGATGCGACCAGCAGATAGCGCCCATCCTCGGTGACGGTCGGATCGGAGAACCAGTCGGGTGAGTCGCGGCGCGTATAGACGAGCGTATCGGCGCTCTGCGGCGTGTCGAGCCGATGGAAGTAGAGCCGCTCGTATTCGTTGGCGGCCTTGAGGAGCGCCTTCTCGGCGGGCGCATCGAATACCGTGTAGTAGAAGCCCGAGCCGTCCTTGCGCCAGGCGGCCCTGCTGTCCTTCGACCAGAGCAGTACATCCGCCCGGTCCACCCCCTTGTCGACGTCACGCACATGCCAGCTCTGCCAGTCGGATCCGGCGTCCGAGACCGAGTAGGCGATCAGATGCCCATCGTCGGTGATCGCCGTCTCTCGCAGCGCCACCGTGCCGTCCTTCGAGAGCGTGTTCGGGTCGATGAGGATACGCCCCGGCGCGGCGGGATCGTCCGTCACGAACAGCACGTTCTGATTCTGCAGTCCATCGTTGTGGAAGTAGAACCAGTGCGACCCGTGGCGCACCGGCGGTGTCCAGCGCTCGTAATTCCACACCGCGCGTACCCGTTCGGTGAGCTTGTCGCGGCCGGGCAGCGCATCGAGGTAACGCCGCGCGAGCGCCCCTTCAGACTCGACCCAGGCGCGGGCCTGCGGGCTGTCGATGTCCTCGAGCCAGCGGTAGGGGTCGGCCACCTGCGTGCCGTGATAGTCGTCCACCTGGTTGCCGCGCGGGGCGATGGGGTAGGCGAGTTGCGGAAGCGAGGCGAGTGCGGCGCCGAGCCCGCATAGAGCCAGCGCCGCGGCGATGAGGGTGAGCTTGAGTGTGGGCGGACGCATCAGGACTCCGTGGGCAAACGGTCCCGCGGCAGCGGGTGCGGGACGCGGCGGGCATTGTATCAGCCGAGGGCCGAGCGCCTGCCCCTCGCGCTGACCCTCGGGCCGCCCCGTGATCGCTTCAGCACCGCGCCGGGGCCGCCACTGCGCTTCAGCTTCGAGAACTCGGAGAATTCCCAGGCGCGCAGCGCAAGGATCGCCGAGCAGGAGTGGCGCTCATCGAGCGGCAGGCGCGCATCCTGGTGATAGAGCTGCTCGAACTCCGCGGCGACCCGCCGGATGGAGGCGCGCAGCCTCAGCATGGAGGCCGAGGAGAGCAGGCCGCCGACGAAACGGAACTCGTCCGCGGCCTGATCGAAGGCGGTCTTGAAGAACTCGGGCAGCACGCGCCGGATGAAGTATTCCTGCACGGCCCCGTCCTTGCGCCAGCTGAAATTGCGCGCGGTGAGCTTGCGCATGCGCTTCGGCGGACGGAAATCGACGATGCGCAGCGCATCGAGCTTGAGGAGGATCGCGATCAGCTGGTTCGCGTCGAGCTCGAAGGTCGATGTGATCTCGTCGAACCTCCAGTCGTTGACGATGAGATAGGTCACGACCAGCGCGCGCGGGTCGTTGACGAGCGCCTGCTCCTGCTGCTCGCTCAATTCGGTGAGCGCGGCCGTCTCGGCCGGTTGCAGCAGATCCTCGACGTTCGCGCCGAGCACTTCGCAGATGCGATCGAGCCGCTGCAACGTGAAGTTGCCGCGGGCGAGGTCGCGCTTCACGGTGGGCTCGCTGACCCCGATGCGGGTGGCGAGCTCCCGGTACGAGATGTCCTGCAGGCGCAGGTGCGCCTTGATTCCCTGCACGATGACGGCCGAGCTGTTCATGAGTAAACGATCCCTTTGACACCAATCGGTATCATTTAATGATACCGCAGGAATCACCCGCCGCGGCAGCGGTTTGCGCTTTTGCGCGGCGCCCCGCGCGCGCCCAGCATCGCCCTCGTTCCTTGGATTCGTGTTGACAGGAGTTCCAGCATGAGGCGATCGAGTGGTGTGATGTCGACAGCGGGCGCCCCCGGTATCCCCGGTGCGGCGGGCAGCCCTGGCGCCCCCAGTGCCCTCGGCGCGCCCGGTGCGCTCGCCGTGCGCACCCCGGGACGGACGGCCCTCTGGATGCGGGGCGCCTTGCGGCTCGTGCTCCGGGTGCTGTTTCGCGTCGAGGTGCGGGGCGAGGCGGCGGCGTTCACGAGCGCGCGCACGCTCATCGTCGCGAACCACGAATCCCTGCTCGACGGCGTGCTGCTGGCGGCCTTTCTGCCGGTTGCGCCGACCTTCGTCGTGCACACCGAGGTGATGAAGAGCGCCTGGCAGCGCGCGCTGTTGCGCCTGGTGCCGCACCTCGTCCTCGACTCCACCCAGCCCTTCGCCATGAAGCTCATTTGCCGGCTGGTCGAGACGGGCACGCCGGTGGTCATCTTTCCCGAGGGGCGCCTCACGGTCACCGGTTCGCTCATGAAGGTGTACGACGGTGCTGGTTTCATCGCCGCCCGCACCGGCGCCGCCGTCGTGCCGGTGCGCATCGAGGGCGCGGCGCGCAGCTACTTCGGCCGTCTGGCGGGACTCTATCCGCGCACGTTGTTGCCGAAGATCCGCATCAGCATCCAGCCGCCGCGCGTGCTCGCGATGCCTGCGCTGAGCTCGGCAAAGCAGCGCCGGCGGCGCGCGGGCGAGCTCATGCGCCGCATCCTCACCGAGATGCTGGTCGCGACCCGGCCGCAGCGCACACTGTATGAAGCCTTTCTCGATGCACGCGCCGTGTTCGGCTCGCATCACCGGCTCATCGAGGACGTGCGGCTCGAGGAGCAGTCTTACGGCTCGCTGTTGCGCATGGCCCTGGGGCTGGCGCGTCTGCTCGAGCGGGAGACCGTCGAGGATGAGGTGGTCGGCGTGCTCACGCCGAATGCGGCACCGACGCTCGCGCTCATCTTGGGACTGAGCGCGCGCAAGCGTGTGCCGGCGATGCTCAATTACACGGCCGGCGCCGAGGGGCTCAAAGCGGCCTGCACCGCGGCGTGCATCCGCACCGTCATCAGCTCGCGGGCCTTCATCGAACGGGCGCGTCTCGCGAGCGTGATCGGGCAGCTGCGTGGGGTGCGCGTGCTCTATCTCGAGGATCTCAAGGCGCGGCTCGGCCTCATCGACAAGCTCTGGATCGTGGCACGCGGATTCTTTCCCGCAAGCATCGCCCGGCCGGCCTCGCCCGAGGATGCGGCGGTGGTGCTGTTCACCTCGGGCTCGGAAGGCAGCCCGAAAGGCGTCGTGCATTCGCACGCCTCGATTCTCGCGAACATCGCGCAGGTGCGCGCGCTCGCCGACTTCACGCCGCATGACAAGTTCATGATCGCGCTGCCGCTGTTTCATTCGTTCGGCCTCACCTGTGGCGCGCTCCTGCCGCTCGTCGCCGGCTGCAAAGTGTTCCTGTACCCGACGCCGCTGCACTACCGGATCATCCCGGAGCTCGTTTACGACCGAAACTGCACGGTGCTGTTCGGTACCTCGACTTTCCTCGGGCAGTACGCGAAGTTCGCCCACCCCTACGATTTCAGCCGGCTGCGCTACGTGGTGGCGGGCGCCGAGAGGCTCGCCGAGGAGGTGCGCCGCACCTGGATGGACAAGTTCGGCATCCGCGTTTTCGAAGGCTATGGGGTGACGGAGTGCGCGCCGGTGGTGGCGGTGAACGTGCCGATGGCGTGCCGCACCGGCAGCGTCGGCCAGCTGGTGCCGGGCATGGAGTACGAGCTCGAGCCCGTGCCGGGCATCGCGGTGGGCGGGATGCTCAAGGTGCGCGGTCCGAATCTCATGAAGGGATACCTGCGCGTGCAGTCGCCGGGCGTGCTCGAGCCGCCGGATGCCTCGAGCGCAGGCTGGTACGCGACCGGTGACATCGTCTCGATCGACGCGGATGACTTCGTGTTCATCCAGGGGCGTGTCAAGCGCTTCGCGAAGATCGCCGGCGAGATGATCTCGCTGGAGCTCGTCGAGCAGATCGCCGCGCAGGCGTCGCCCGCTGCGCAGCACGCCGCCTGTTCGCGGCCCGATGCCGCGAAGGGCGAGGCGCTCGTGCTCTTCAGCACCGATCGCGGCCTCACACGCGAGCGTCTCGTGGCGGCCGCGCGGCGCGTGGGAGCGCCCGAGCTCGCCGTGCCCCGCATCATTCTCACGCTCGAGGAGATTCCGCTGCTCGGCTCGGGCAAGACCGATCACGTGCGGCTGAAGGCGCTCGCCCTGCGCTCTTTGCCCGCCGCGGCGGCCAGCTGAATCGCATCGTTCAAGGATGAGGAGGACCGCATGATCTCGAACACCCCGATTCGCCCTCTCTGGTCGCGCCCACTGGTGGCCGTGCTCGCGGCCCAGTTCCTCTCGGCGCTCGCCGATAACGCGTTGCTGTTCGGCGCGCTCGCGCTGCTCAAGGCAAAGCTCTATCCGGCCTGGACCCAGCCGCTGCTGCAGGAGTTCTTCGTCGGAGCCTACATTCTGCTCGCGCCGTTCGCGGGACCCTGCGCCGATGCGCTGCCGAAGGGGCGCGTCATGCTCATCGCCAACGCGCTCAAGCTCGCCGGGGCGTGCGGCATCCTGGTGGGGCTCAACCCGTTCCTGTGCTACGGGCTGGTCGGCGTGGGCGCCGCCCTCTATTCGCCCGCGAAATACGGCATCTTGGGCGAGCTCACCTCGGCTGAGCAGCTCGTCAAAGCCAATGGGCTCATGGAGGGCTCGACCGTCGCAGCGATTCTCCTGGGCGCGATCCTCGGCGGAACGCTCGCCGATTCGAGCATCACGGGCGCGCTCGGGGCGGTCGCGGGCTGCTTCGCGCTCGCCGCGCTCGCCAACCTCTTCATCCCGAAACTTCCGCCCGCGCATCGGTTGCCGAGCTACTCCCTCGCGGCGCTCTTGCGCGATTTCGCCCACGGGGTGGTGCGCCTCGCGCGCGAGCCGCAGGCGCGGTTCTCGATCATCGGCACCAGCATCTTCTGGGGCGCGGGTTCGACGATGAGGTTCCTGCTCATCGCGTGGGTGCCGGTGGCTCTCGGCATCGCGAACAACCGCATGCCGGCCTACCTCAACGCGATGGTCGCGCTCGGTATCGTCGTCGGCGCGGCATTCGCCGGCAAGTTCGTGCCGCTCGCGAAAGCACCGCGTGCGCTCGGCGGCGGCGTGCTGTTGGGCCTCGCCGTGTGCGCCCTGTCGGTGACGACGAACCTCAACGCGGCCTTCGTGCTGCTCGCGCTGGTGGGCGCCGCAGGTGGGTTCTTCGTCGTGCCGCTCAATGCCTTGCTGCAGGAGAAGGGTCACGAGAGCGTCGGCGCCGGCCACGCGATCGCGATTCAGAACCTCGCCGAGAACGCAGCGATGCTGCTCATGATCGGCCTGTATACCCTCACCGTCCGCGCCGGCGCGCCCGTCAACGCCATCGCCGCCTCTTTTGGCGCGGCGCTTGGACTCGGCATCGCCGCACTCTGGTGGCAGCAGGCGCGCCGCAGATCCGCCGCGTGCGCCCGCCGCCCGACGCTGCCGCGGATCGTTTCAACGAATCGTTGATCGACACACCAGGAGAAGGAGAATTGTCATGCGACTGAGGACATGGTTACTGATCGGCACGGCCGCTTGCACCGCGGGCTGCGCGGGACTCGATCATCTGATGTGTGCGCCGAACTGCCGCACGCAGGTGCACAACTCGTCGAGCCTCGTCAGCTACCTGTACCCGAACGGCGCGCTGCCGCCGCACGATAACTCGGTGCCCGAGCTGCACGTGCCGCTGCGCGTCGGGCTCGCGTTCCTGCCCTCGCAGGGCGGCGCGGGCGCCGCGCAGCTGGACGAGGCGCACAAGGAGGTGCTGCTCGAGCGCATCCGCGAGCGTTTCAAGAGTCGCCCGTTTGTGAGCGAGATCGTGATCATCCCGGATTACTATCTGCAATCGAGCCGCGGCTACGTGGGGCTCGCCGGAGTGCAGCGGCTCTACAACGTCGACCTCATGGCGCTCGTCTCCTATGATCAGGTGACCGAGACCTCCGATACGAGATCGTCTCTGGCCTACCTCACCATCGTCGGCGCCTACTTCATCCCGGGGAGCGTCAACGACACGACGACGCTCGTGGACCTCGCGGTCGTCGACCCGCAGACCCGCTCGCTGGTGCTGCGCGCCGGCGGCACCGACACGAACCATCATTCGACCACCCTGATCGACATGCAGCGCGAAATCCGCCACGACAGCGGCGCGAGCTTCGACGCCGCGACCAACCAGATGATCGAGCACTTCGATACCGCGCTCGTGGCGTTCGAGCAGCAGGTGCACGAGGGCAAGGCGCGGATCCACGTGGTCGCGCGCGACGCCGCCCACGGCGGAGGCGGGGGCGCGTGGTCCTTGGGCGAGCTCGCGGGCGGGATCGTGCTCGTCGCGCTCAGCCGGCGGCGCGCCGCGCGGCGCTCGCCTCGAGCCTCGCACAGCAACGGCATGCACAGCAACGGCACGCACGGCACCGGCATCCACAGCAGCAGCACAGGAGCGAACGTATGAATGCAAGTCCCAAGGAGCTCGAGGTTTTCGTGCACGATGCGCTCATCAGAGGTCTCGAGCGGCCCGTCATCCGACAGGTGATGCTCGAGGCGGGATGGACCGCCGAGCAGGCGGGCACGGCGATCAATGCCTATGCCGACATGGCATTCCCGGTACCCGTCCCGAGGCCGCGCGTGCAGCTCTCGGCGCGCGAGGCGTTTCTCTATCTGGTGCTCTTCACGACGCTGTTCCTGAGCTGCTATCACGTCGGGAGTCTCGCGTTCGATCTCATCAATCGAGCGTTTCCCGACGTCGCGAACCGCGCCTTCGAGGCCGGGTCGATGCAGAGCATGCGCTGGTCGCTGTCCTCGCTCATCATCGCCTTTCCGACCTTCGTGTTCCTCGCGCGCTACATCGGGCGCGCGGCGGAGCGCAATCCCATGATGCGGCTCTCACCGATCCGTCGCTGGCTCACCTACCTCACGCTGTTCGGGTCGGCGAGCACGCTCATCGGCGACCTGACGGTGCTCGTCTACCATGTGCTCGCCGGCGAGCTCACCACCCGCATCGCGTTGAAGGTCCTGGTGGTCCTCGCCATCGCCGGCGCGGTGTTCGGCTACTACCTGAGCGACCTGCGTCGCGAGGAGCGAGAGTGAGAATCTCGGGCAGGATGCTGATGGTGGCCGCGAGCGCCGCGGTGGGCGCACTCGTGGTGGCAGGACTCGTCGCCGTGGGGCCGCCCGCCGAGGAGCGCCAGCATCGGCTCGATGAGCTGCGTGCCCAGGACCTCGCGATGCTGAAGAATGTCATCGACTCGTACGCGCGGACACACGACGCACTGCCGGGCGACCTGGCCACCCTCGTGCACGAGAACGCCACGCTCAAGACCCACGACCCGCAGAGCGGCGCCCCGTACGGCTACGACATGCTGGCGAAGGATCGCTACCGTCTGTGCGCCACGTTCGCCCGGGATAACACCGGGACGGATCGGGCGCCTTGGGCGACGGAATGGGCGCACGGCGCGGGTCGGACGTGCTTCGAGGAGGTGGCGCCTGTCCGTGGTCCGCCAACCGGGCGCGCGCTCTAACCGTTCGACTGAATTACTTTGCAAGCTTGGCGGGCTGACTTGAGACGCGCACAGGCGTCATCCGCATCCTGCTCCGTCATCGGCCGCGAGGTGATCCGATACTCCGGCGCCGAAGGATCGGGCATCAGGACGATGACTTCCGGCACGGTCTTGCTGAAGCGCTTCGCCAGCGCGCGGCGCTCGCGATCGGCGGCGCTGCGGCTGTGAGCGGTTGCGAGCTCGACCCGATAAGCAGCAAGGTGCCGGAGTGCTGCGTGGGCCTCGTCGGCCTCATCGGTGTTGGGGTACTGCTGAATGAACGCCTGCAGTGCCTCGACGGTGTTCGCGTGCTGCGCCCGGTCCCAGGCAGCGGCGCGCTCACGAGTCTGAATCGTGCTACGCGCTTCCTCGGTGTGCGCTCCATGCGGCTCTGCCGCGAGATAAGCCCTGTAGCCCCCCACATCCGAGGCAACCTGGGCTTTGTTCCATGCCGCATCGTCTTCGAGCTGTGCGATCCGTTGTCGAGCCTGCGCGTCGTGGGGATCGGCCGGGTGCTGTGTCAGGAAGGTTTGATAGCCCACGATGGTATTGGCAGCGCTGGCGTGGGCCCAATCGGATTGCGGTGAATGACAGGCGGCGAGTGTGCCGGCACAGTACACCAAAAGCAGCGAACTTCGCTTGTTCATGCAAGCTCCAGCACGATCAAACACTGTGGCCGTTGGTTTTGACGAGCCGCGCCCATGCGAAGTTCCTGCGGGGGCGCAAGGATTTTGGTGCGAACGGCGGTCAGGGAAGTCCTACCGGTCAAGCCCCGCGATGAGTACACCCTTGATCCACCGGAGCGCGCGAAGCGCGGCTCAGGATCCACAAGGCGCCCGGCAGCGCGGTGAAGTCGGCGATGAGCGCAAGCACGAAGGCGGCCGAGGAGACGATGCCGAACTGGCGCATCGGCGGCAGATCCGAGAACGTGAGGGCGAGAAAGCCGCTCGTGTTGATGAGCGTGGCGAACAGGATCGGCCGCCCGGCCACCAGCATCGCGTGCTTGAGCGCGCCGGCAGTGCCGGCGTCGTGGCCCTCCTGCAGATGATAGAAGAAGTGGATCTGATCGTTCTCGGTCGCACCGAG
>Ga0181531_10001831_pt1 | contig 13321 bp, 10 predicted proteins | sample PEATcosm2014_Bin_38_FD_119743 | JGI IMG/M metagenome (GOLD analysis project Ga0181531, IMG submission 119743) | Peatland microbial communities from MTU Mesocosm Facility, Houghton, MI, USA - PEATcosm2014_Bin11_10_metaG | ecosystem: Environmental > Terrestrial > Soil > Wetlands > Peat | place... | reverse complement strand
GATGTGACGATCGACAGCGGTACAACGCTGGACATCGGCGCCTCAAGTACAGCAACAGTCACCTTTGCGAACGGCAGTGGCAACACCGGCGAACTCGTCCTCGCGGACTCCAAGGATTTCACGGGCACGATCTCCGGGTTCACGGGCGACGGGACGATCGCAAATTCGGACCTGATCGACCTCGCCGACGTCAATATTGCCGATGTCGCGCTGAGCAAGACGACCTATGCTGATCACGGCAACGGCACGGGCACCCTGACCCTGTACAACGCCAACGGTCAGGCGCTCGACAGCATCACCTTCACCGGCGACTATCAGTTGGCCAATTTCACCATCGAGAACGATGGTGACGGCGGCACGCTAATCGTCGATCCGCCGGTAAAGACCAGCGGTCAAACACCGGACACTACGCCTGTGGCGTCGACCCAGAACTCGACCGGCGCGGCCGCTACCGACGGCTTTGTCTTCAATTTTGCCGGGCTGAGCCATGCGTCGACGTCGGATTTCCATCCGGACCTGGATCTGTTCCAGCCTGGGGGCGCGATGTTGACCAACCTGCACATCGGCTCGAACGGCGCCCCCGACGAGGGTCATTCCAACATGCCCCTGGGAAGCGACGGCCACGACCATCTCGGCCTGGCCGGTTTCCTCAAGGCGCATCTTAACGCGGCGGACTTCCATTTCGTATGAGCGGCGCTTGCTGCCGTTTACCGGTTAAGCGGTAGCACTTGTCTCGAGCAAGGCAGTCGCATTATTGATGGCTGACCTGACGATATTGCTCCAACCCGATTTGCCAGCATGAGACGTCTTAAATTCATCCGGCGGTGGTTCGGACGGACGTTCGGCTATTCGCGACTGATATGTCTCTTGCTCCTGGTCGGGTTCGCCGCTTTGCGGATCGCGGATCCGCGGCCGGTCGAGGAGCTGCGTGTCAGGACTTTCGACTTCTACCAGTTCTTCGTTCCCCGCGTGAAGACCGCGCGCCCCGTCACCATTGCCGACATCGACGAAGCAAGCCTGAAGAAGTTCGGGCAGTGGCCTTGGGCGCGCACCACGCTTGCGGACATGGTCATCAACCTCGCCAATCTCGGCGCGGTTGCCATTGCGTTCGACGTGGTTTTCTCCGAGCCCGACCGGCTCAACCCGGATATCCTGGCCGGTAACATGCGCTATCTGGATGAGCTGACCCGAAGCCGGTTGCGCGGGCTGCCGAGCAACGATCAGACTTTGGCTGATGCCGTCAGGCGTGCCCGCGTGGTACTCGGCGAGACCGGCCTCGACAAAGTGGCTTCGGAAATCGACAACGACCTTCCCTTCACCGGCTTTGCGACGCGTGGTGAGAAGGCGAGCGACGCCGAGCCGGTCTTCTTTGAATTTCCAGGTCTGTTGCGCAATATCTCGGTTCTCGAAAAGGTCGCCGCCGGTCGTGGTCTGGTGACGATTGTGCCCGAGCGCGACGGCATCATCCGCCGGGTGCCGATGCTGTTGCAGGCGCAGGGTCACATGATGCCGTCGCTCAGTCTGGAAATGCTCCGGGTCGTCTCGGGGACATCGACGATCCTTGCCAAATACGACAAGAACGGCGTCAAAAGCATCGCGCTGAGGGGATTCGATATTCCGACTGACAAGGTGGGCGAGCTCTGGGTTCATTTTGCAGACCAGGACCCTTCGATCTACGTCTCGGCGATCAGCGTTCTCGACGGAAGCGCGCCGGTCGACAAGATCAAGGGCAAGCTGGTCTTGATCGGCACCTCGGCGGCGACTTTGAACGATATCAAGACCACGCCGGTGTCCGCAGTGATGCCGGGCGTGGAGATCCATGCCCAGGTGCTGGAAGCCGCGCTCACCCACGCGGTGCTGTCACAGCCGAACTACGCGCTCGGCATTGAACTCCTCGCGGCGTTTGTTCTGGGCTTGCTGGTCATTATCTTTGCTCCGAATCTCGGGCCGATTACGCTGGTCATCGTCGGCGCGCTATTCGCTTCCCTACTGTTCGGGACGTCCTGGTATTTCTACCAGGAGTACCGGCTGCTGGTTGACTTCACCTATCCGCTGTTATCGACCACCGCGATCTACCTCACCCTGATTTTTGCGAGTTTCGTCCGCGAACAGGCGCAGCGCCGCCAGATCCGCTCGGCCTTCGGCCAGTACATTTCGCCCGCCCTGATCGAGCAGCTCGCGCAGTCTCCGGAAAAGCTCAAGTTGGGCGGTGAAGAACGCGAGATGACGATCATGTTTTCGGACGTTCGCGGCTTCACCACAATTTCGGAGTCTTACAAACACGATCCGCAGGGCCTCACCGCGCTGATGAACCGCTTTCTCACGCCGCTCACCGACGCCATCCTGGCCCGCAAGGGCACCATCGACAAATATATGGGCGATGCGATCATGGCGTTCTGGAATGCTCCGCTGGATGACAAGGAGCATCAGATCAACGCCTGCAATGCCGCGCTCGACATGCTGGACAAGATCGACGCGCTGAACAAGGAGCGTGAGATCGAGGCGCAGCACGGCGGCCATGTTTATATTCCGATCAATGTCGGGGTCGGTCTGAACACGGGCGTTTGCGTGGTCGGCAATATGGGCTCGAATTTGCGCTTCGATTATTCGGTGCTGGGCGACAGCGTCAATCTGGCATCACGGCTGGAAGGGCAATCCAAGGAATACGGTTTTCCGATCATCGCCGGCTCGAAGACGGCGCTCGCGGCGAAGGACAAGTTCGCCATTCTCGAACTCGATTTCATTATGGTCAAAGGCAAGAAGGAGCCGGAGGTCATCTACGCCATTGCCGGCCGTGAAGACGTTGCCCTTTCGGCGCGATTTCAGAGACTGCGCAACCTCACCATCGAGATGCTGGCTTGCTATCGCAGCCGCGATTGGGAGGGCGCCCTGTTGTCGATCGAGCGCGGCCGGCGTACAGATGAGGCTGGCGCGCTGAGTTACCTGTACAAGCTCTATGAGGTGCGCATTCTCGATTATCAGAAGAATCCGCCGCCCGACGACTGGAATGGTGCTTTTGCGCTGCTGACGAAATAATCCCGCTGTTCCCCGCCGGCGAAAAGCCTCACGCCACGCCGATCGTTCTCAGATCCAAAAACCAGTCCGCGCGTGCACGCATTTCCTGCGAGCACGAGCTTGCGTTTGCATCTTCTTGTGCGTTGGGAAAAAAGCGAAAGGCGCGATGGCCATCACATTCAAGGGAGCTATTGGCGCCGCCGGCACAGCCATCGCTGCTGGCACAGCCATTGCATAAGATTGCACAAGAAATAGTCATCGAAAAATCAAGGGGATTGATGGCATGTTGAGTAACATCACGGGAAAGCGCCGCGCTGCCGCGCTGGTTATTGCGGCCTCTCTGAGCGCGTTCCTGACGCCGGTCGCCCGTGCCGAAACGGTGGTCCGCATCGGCATGACCGCGGCCGACATTCCGCGCACGCTGGGCCAGCCCGATCAGGGGTTTGAGGGCAATCGTTTCACCGGTCTGACGATGTATGACGGTTTGACGATGTGGGACCTGTCGTCGGCCGACAAGCCAAGCGTTTTGATTCCCGGCCTTGCGACCGAGTGGAAGGTCGATGAAGCTGACAAGAAGAAATGGACATTCAAGCTTCGTCCCGGTGTCACATTTCATGATGGTTCGCCGTTCAATGCCGACGCGGTGGTCTGGAATGTCGAAAAGGTGCTCAAGCAGGATGCGGTTCAGTTCGATCCGAGCCAGGTCGGCCTGACCGCGTCACGGATGCCGACGCTGGCTTCCGCGCGCAAGATCGACGACCTGACGGTGGAATTGACCACCAAGGAGCCCGATAGCTTCCTGCCGTTCAACCTCACCAACCTGTTCATGGCGAGCCCAGCGAAATGGCAGAAGCTGTTCGACGCCGCCCAGGGTGCGGATGTCAAGGCGAAGTCGCAGGCCGCCTGGGACGCCTTTGCGAAAGATGCTTCGGGCACCGGTCCGTGGAAAATGTCGGCCTTTACGCCACGCGAACGGTTGGAACTGGTCAAGAACGCGAATTACTGGGACAAGGCGCGCATTCCCAAGGTCGACAAGATGCTGCTGCTGCCGATGCCGGAAGCAAACGCGCGCACCGCGGCGCTGCTATCCGGCCAAGTCGATTGGGTCGAAGCGCCCGCGCCGGACGCGGTCGCTGAGATCAAGCAACGCGGCTTCATCATCTATACCAATGAAGAGCCTCATGTCTGGCCATGGCAGTTCTCGCGCGTCGAAGGCTCGCCCTGGAACGATATCCGCGTCCGGAAGGCGGCCAATCTTTGTGTCGATCGGGAGGGCCTGAAGGATGGTCTGCTCGCCGGCTTGATGGTGCCGGCGACCGGCACCTTCGAGCCCGGCCATCCCTGGCGCGGCAATCCGACCTTCCAGATCAAATACGACAAGCCGGCCGCGCAAAAGCTGATGCAGGAAGCGGGCTTCGGCCCGAATAAAAAGCTGACAGTCAAGATTCAGACCTCGGCCTCCGGCTCTGGACAGATGATGCCTTTGCCGATGAACGAGTATCTGCAGCAGGCGCTCGCCGAATGCTATTTCGATGTTCAGCTCGACGTCATCGAGTGGAACACGCTGTTGAACAACTGGCGTCGTGGAACCAAAGATCCCTCCGCCAATGGCGCCAACGCCACCAACGTCACCTACGCGGCGATGGACCCGTTCTTCGCGATGGTGCGGTTTCTGCAATCGGGAATGGCGCCGCCGGTATCGAACAATTGGGGCTTCATCAACAATCCAAAATTCGACGAACTGGTGACCAAGGCACGGCAGACCTTCGATCCAGTCGCGCGCGATGCGTTATTGGCGGAGTTGCATGCAGCTTCGGTCGATGATGCGGACTTTCTCTATGTCGCCCACGATGTGGCGCCGCGCGCCATGAGCCCGAAGATCAAGGGCTTCGTGCAGCCGAAGAGCTGGTTCGTCGACTTCTCGCCGATATCGATGACGCCGTGACGACGACGCTTTTCACCTTCTCCCACTAGGGGAGAAGGAAAGAAGAAGGTAACTCGTGCTCACCTACATTGTCCGTCGCATCGTCTATGTGATCCCGATCCTCATCAGCGTGGCGCTGGTGTGCTTCATGCTTGTTCACATTACGCCCGGCGATCCGCTGGCTGCAGTGCTGCCGGCCGATGCTTCGCAGGAACTCGCCGATCAGATGCGCGCTGCCTATGGCTTCGATCGCCCGCTCCCGGTGCAATTCGGTTTGTGGCTGTGGCGAGCTATCAACGGCGATCTCGGCCATTCGATTGCGACCGGCCGTCCGGTGCTGAGCGAAGTCGTGCGCGCGGTCGGCAACACCGTGACACTGGCGATCGCGGCGGCCCTGATCGGCTTCACACTCGGATTGTTCTTCGGCCTGATCGCGGGCTATTTCCGCGACACCTGGATCGACAAGGTCGCGACTTCGATCGCCATTGCCGGCGTGTCGGTGCCGCATTACTGGCTCGGCATGGTGCTGGTCATCATCTTCTCGGTGCAGTTGAGCTGGCTGCCGGCGGTCGGCGCCGGTCCCGGCGGCTCCGGCGCCTGGGCATGGGATTGGGAGCACATCCGCTACTTGATCCTGCCTGCGATCACCACTTCCGTGATTCCGATGGGCATCGTCACCCGCACCGTGCGCGCGCTCACCGGCGATATCCTGAGCCAGGACTTTGTCGAGGCCCTGCGCGCCAAGGGTCTGCATGAGACCGATGTGTTCCGTCATGTCATCAAGAACGCGGCGCCGACCGCGATGGCCGTCATGGGGCTTCAGTTGGGCTATATGCTCGGCGGTTCAATCCTGATCGAAACGGTTTTTTCCTGGCCCGGCTCGGGATTGTTGCTCAACTCCGCGATCTTCCAGCGCGATCTGCCGCTGCTCCAGGGCACGATCCTGGTGCTGGCCATGTTCTTCGTCATCCTCAATCTCCTGGTCGATATCGCGCAAGCCGCGATCGACCCGCGGATCAAGCGGAGTTAGCGCAATGGGGGTCGGCCGATGAGCGCGATGACGGAAGTCGCCCTTCAGGCGCCGCCCGCGACCAGGTCGCGCGGCTACTGGGCGACCGTCGGGCGGCGTATCACCCGTGACAAGGTCAGCATGATCTGCGCGGTCATATTGATCGCGATTTTTCTCTCTGCGATTTGCGCGCCATGGCTTGGGTTAGCCGACCCCTATCAGGGGTCGATGATCCGGCGGCTGCGCCATATCGGCACAGCGGGCTATCCGCTCGGTACCGACGAACTCGGCCGCGACATGCTGGCCCGCCTGATTTATGGCGGGCGGCTGTCGCTGATCATCGGCATTCTTCCGGTCATCCTTGCTTTCGTGATCGGGACGTCGCTCGGCCTTATCGCCGGTTACGTTGGCGGCAAGGTCAACACCGCGATCATGCGCACGATCGACGTGTTCTATGCCTTTCCCTCGGTGCTGCTTGCGATCGCGATTTCGGGTGCGTTAGGGGCCGGCATCGTCAATTCCATCGTGTCGCTGACCGTCGTCTTCGTCCCGCAAATCACCCGCGTTTCCGAAAGCGTCACCACCAGCGTTCGCAACATGGATTTTGTGGAGGCCGCGCGCGCCTCGGGCGCCGGGCCCCTTACCATCATGCGCGTGCACATGCTCGGTAACGTATTGGGGCCGATTTTCGTCTACGCCACCGGCCTGATCTCGGTGTCGATCATCTTGTCCGCCAGACTTTCATTCCTCGGTCTCGGCACCAAGCCGCCGGAGCCGGAATGGGGGCTGATGCTCAACACGCTGCGCACCGCGATCTACGTCAACCCGTGGGTCGCCGCCTTGCCCGGCGTCATGATCTTTGCGGTTTCGATCGGCTTCAACCTGCTCAGCGACGGCCTGCGCTCGGCCATGGACATCAGGAATTGAGACCATGATGGGGACGAGTGGCGTCGAACTGCTCAAACCGATCGAGGATGTCGGCGGTGCCGCGCAGCCGCTCCTGCAGGTCAGGGGTCTGACGAAACATTTCCCGGTACGGGGTGATCTGTTCGGCGCGCGCAAGACGGTGCGCGCGGTTGATGACGTGTCGTTCTCGATCGCCAAGGGCGAAACCGTCGGCATTGTCGGCGAATCCGGTTGCGGCAAGTCGACCACGGCGCGGCTGTTGATGCACCTGATGGCGCGGGACGCCGGCGAGATCATTTATGACGGCATGCAGGTCGGGCGCGCGTTGTCGCTGCGTGAACTGCGCCGCGGCATGCAGATGGTGTTTCAGGACAGCTATGCCTCGCTCAATCCGCGTCTGACGATCGAGGAATCGATCGCGTTCGGCCCGAAAGTGCATGGCGTGGCAGATAGCGCGTCGCGAGCGCTCGCACGCGAACTGTTGGGAAAGGTGGGCCTGCGGCCGGAGAATTTTGCCGGCCGCTATCCGCACGAGATTTCCGGCGGCCAACGGCAGCGGGTCAATATCGCACGCGCGCTCGCGCTGTCGCCACGCCTGGTGATTCTCGATGAGGCGGTTTCCGCGCTCGACAAGTCGGTCGAAGCGCAGGTGCTCAATCTGCTCGCCGATCTCAAGCGCGAATTCGGCCTGACCTATCTTTTCATCAGCCACGACCTCAACGTCGTCCGTTATATCTCGGACCGCGTGCTGGTGATGTATCTTGGTGAAGTCGTCGAACTCGGTCCCGTCGATCAGGTGTGGGACGCACCCGCGCATCCCTATACAAAGGCGCTGCTCGCGGCGATGCCTTCATCCGATCCTGATCGCAGAACCGAGACGCCGCCGATCTCCGGAGATCCGCCCAATCCGATCGATCCGCCGGCCGGCTGCCGCTTTCATACCCGCTGCCCGTTTGCGGAGCCGCTCTGCGCGAGTACAACACCCAAACTCACTGCGCTTGATAAAATGGGCCATCAGGCGGCGTGTTATATGGCGATTCCGGGCTCGGGCCATAGCCGTGCGCCAAAACAAGAAGGGGGACATAACGCATGACAAGACCCACGGAGAAAGAGATTCTCGCCGTCGCCAGCGCCGCCGGCGTGCCGGTCGACAAGGAGGTAGCGACGCGCATCGCCAATTCCATTGGGCCCGCGTTCGAAGGCTTTGCGGCAATTGCCGGCACGCTGCCCTTTGATCTTGAGCCTTCGACCTTTGTCGTCGTCCAGACTGAAAAGGCCGCCCGATGAGCACTGAACCGGCTTTGATGTCTTTGACGGCGGTTGCCAGTGCAATCGCGGACAGGCGGATTTCCTCGCGCGAGGTGACACAATCCTGTCTCGACCGGATCGCGAAATGGCAGCCTCATCTGAATGCCTTTATGGTTTTGGAGGCCGACGAGGCCCTGAAGGCGGCCGATGCCGCCGATGCGGCCCTCGCCAAGGGCGGTCGCCGCGGGCCGCTGCACGGCGTGCCGCTGGCGCACAAGGATATGTATTATGAGGAGGGCCGCGTCGTGACCTGCGGCTCGCGCATTCGTCGCGATTTCGTCGCAACGTCCACGTCGACCGCGCTGCAGCGCCTCAAGGACGCTGGCACCATTCGCCTCGGCTCGTTGCAGATGGCCGAATTCGCCTACGGCCCGACCGGCCACAATGCTCACTTCGGTCCGGTGCATAATCCCTTTGCGCTGGCCCATGTCACCGGCGGTTCGTCCTCGGGCTCCGGCTCGGCGGTCGCAGCGCGATTGACGTTTGCTGCGCTCGGCTCGGACACCGGCGGCTCGATCCGGATGCCGGCGCATTTCTGCGGCGTGACGGGCTTAAAGACCACCGTGGGCCGCGTCAGCCGCGCCGGGGCGATGCCGTTGTCGCAATCGCTCGACACCGTCGGGCCGCTGGCGCGCACCGCGGAAGACTGCGCCGTCCTGTTGGGATTGATGGCGGGCGCCGACCCCGCCGATCCTACCGCGATCGCGGGAGCTGTGCCGGATTACGCCGCCGCGACCGCGCAATCGATGAAGGGCCTCACCATCGGTGTGCCGAGCGCCTTCTATGTCGACGATCTCGATCCTGAAGTCGCAAGTGTGCTCGATGCGACGATCGCCGTCTTCAAGCGCGAAGGCGCCAATGTCATTCAGGTCGATTTGCCCGACCAGCGCCAGCTTGCCGGCGCCTCGCAACTGGTGCTCGCGGTGGAAGCAGCAGCCTTCCACAAGCGCTGGCTGATCGAACGCCCGCAGGATTACGGTCCGCAGGTGTTGATGCGCTTGCAGAACGGGCTTGCGATCTCGGGCGTCACCTATCTCGAAGCCCTGCGCTGGCGGGGGCCGGCACTGGCCGCTCACGTTGCGGCTACGGCGAACGTGGACGCCGTCATCGCGCCGGTGTCGCCGATCCCGGCGCCGACCATTGCCGAAAGCGATGTCGGCAACGCACCTAACGCCGAAGCCGTGATCCAGCGGCTGACGCGCTTCACCCGCCCGATCAACTATCTTGGCCTGCCGTCGCTGTCGATTCCGTCGGGCTTCACCAAGGGTGGCCTTCCCATCGGCCTGCAACTGGTCGGCCGCTCGTTCGACGAGGCGACGATCTTGCGGATCGGAGCGGCCTTCCAGCGCGCCACCGATTTTCACGAAAAGGTGCCGCAACTGCCATGACTGCGCTCGTCGACGTCCGCGACCTCAGCATTCGCTTCTTCGGCGAGCGCACTGTGTACGCCGTGAACAATCTCTCGTTCTCGGTCGGCGAGGGAGAGGTACTGGGGCTGTTGGGTGAATCCGGCTCGGGCAAGAGCGTGACGCTTCGCGCCCTGATGCGGCTCTTGCCGAAGAAGCGGACCGAGATTACCGGCAGCATCCGGGTGCTCGGCCGCGATGTGCTTGCGCTCGACGACGAGGAACTGTCGGCTTTCCGCGGTCAGGACGTTTCGATGATTTTCCAGGAGCCGGCGCTGGCGCTGGACCCGGTGTATACGATCGGCCGGCAGATTGCCGAGACCGTGATGCGCCATGAAGGCAAGAGCCAAAGCCAGGCGACGGCGCGCGCGCTGGAAATGCTGGAAGTGGTCCGTATCCCCTCGGCCAAACGCCGGCTCGACGCCTATCCGCACGAGATGTCGGGCGGTATGCGCCAGCGCGCCATGATCGCGCTGGCGCTGGCCTGCAAACCGAAAATCCTGCTCGCTGACGAGCCGACCACGGCGCTCGACGCCACCGTGCAAATCCAGATCCTGCTGCTGCTGCGCGAGCTGCAGCGCGAGTTCGGCATGTCGGTGATTTTCGTGACCCATGACATCGGTGTCGCTATCGAAATCTGCGACCGTGTTGCGGTGATGTATGCGGGCGAAATCGTCGAGCAGGGTACGCTCAGCCAGATCGTGCGCTCGCCGGTTCATCCCTATGCGAAGGGGTTGTTGGCCGCCACCGTCCATGGCGCCAAACGCGGCGAGCGGCTGGAGACGATACCGGGAACTCCGCCAACGCTGGACAAGGCGCCCGCCAATTGCTCGTTTGCGCCAAGGTGCGCTTTTGCCGAGGCGCGGTGTCTCGACCGCCTCCCGCCCAACGTGCAGATGGCCGGGGATAGAGTTGCACGATGCATCCTGGCGGAACCTGTCACGGTTGCCGCGACGGCCTAATATCGTCCCCGTCAGGCCAATCCGGGTTCAAATTGGCATGGTCACGTCGGCCAATAGTGGCTAGGTTTCCAACCAGCGCGGGGAGGAACGTCGCGCATTATCAGGGGGAGTATTATGCACGGTGAAGGTCTTATCGTTACTTTGTTCGTCGGCCTGGTCGCGGGCTGGTTGGCCGGCAAGGTCGTACGCGGTGCCGGCTTTGGCATCATTGGCGACATCATTATTGGCATCGTCGGCGCCTTCATCGCCGGCTGGCTGTTTCCGCAGCTACACATTTCGATCGGTAGTGGGCTTGTATCCGAAATCATTTTTGCGGCGATCGGCGCGATTATCCTGTTGTTGATCGTGAGGCTGATTCGGACCGGCGGCCGCTTTTGACGTCAGAATCTAAATTATGAAGTCATGGCCGGCCGAGCCTTTGCCGGCCGGCCTTGGACTTCTGGCGCCCTTTCCGTGACTTAAAAAGGCGGGCGCGGGTTCGGCCGCCCGATGCAGGAAAAAGCCTTTGAGCCGAAGGCATTTAGGTTAACGTGACTTCATTAGACGCTGGTCGCGAAAATCAGTAATAATGCGTCGCGGCCCCGTGATTTGTGGTGGCCGCGACCCCCAGTTGAAGAGATCAGGATACATGGCAGCCGCTTCCGGTGTCCGGCGTTCCGAACTCGGTGAAGCCCTGCGCGCCTGCCGCACCACCTTCATCGGCGTCGGCGTCATGAGTTGCATGATCAACCTGCTCTATCTGACCGGGTCGCTGTTCATGCTTGAGGTCTATGACCGGGTGCTGCCGAGCCGCAGCGTTCCGACCCTGGTCGGCCTGATCATCCTGGCGGGCGGACTTTATGCCGCCCAGGGCGTCCTTGATCTGATCCGGGGACGAATCCTCGGCCGCATCGGAACCTCGCTCGACGAGGCGCTCAACGCCCGGGTGTTCGATATTGTCGTCCGGCTGCCGCTGACCGCTGGCGGCCGCAATGAGGGCCTTCAGCCATTGCGCGACCTCGACAATGTGCGCGGGTTTCTCGGCGGCATGGGGCCCGGCGCGTTCTTCGACCTGCCGTGGCTGCCGTTTTATCTCGCGATCTGCTTTGCCTTTCACGTCCTGATCGGCGTGACCGCGCTCATCGGCGCGATCATCCTGGTGACGCTCACCGTCATGACCGAGTTCATGTCGCGTGCCCCGGCCCGCCAGGCGTTGGGACTGGCGGCGCGGCGCAACGATCTGGCTGCCGCCAGCCGGCGCAACGCCGAAGTGCTGGTTTCGATGGGGATGTCCGGACGGCTGACCCGGCGCTGGAGCGAAGCCAATCAGAATTATCTCGACGGCAATCAGCGCGCGAGGGACGTCTCGGGCGGGTTAGGCGCGATCGCCAAAGTCTTGCGGATGATGCTGCAATCGGCCGTGCTCGCGGTCGGTGCTTATCTCGTGATTCATCAGGAGGCGACTGCCGGTATCATCATCGCGGGGTCGATCCTGAGCGCGCGGGCGCTCGCGCCGGTCGATCTCGCGATCGCGCATTGGAAGAGTTTTATGGCCGCGCGCCAAAGCTGGGGCCGCCTTAACCGCTTGTTGGAATCGATGCCGGCCCGCGCTACGCCGACCCTGCTGCAAAACCCGTCGAACCGCCTCTCGGTCGAGGGTGTCAGCATGATGGCGCCCGGCGATCAGCGGGTCATTGTACAGGACGTGACGTTCGCGCTGTCTGCCGGAAACGGTCTTGGCATAATTGGGCCGAGCGGATCAGGCAAATCCTCGCTGGTGCGGGCGCTGGTTGGTGTGTGGCAGCCGGCGCGCGGAAAAGTGCGGATCGACGGTGCCGCGCTCGACCAATGGTCCTCGGACGTGCTCGGCCGTCATATCGGCTACCTGCCGCAGGATGTCGAATTGTTTGCAGGTTCGGTCGCGCAGAATATCAGCCGCTTCGATACCGAGGCCACTTCCGACGGCATCATTGCGGCCGCCAAGGAAGCCGGCGTCCACGAAATGATCATCAAGATGCGCGAAGGCTACGACACCCAGGTCGGCGAGCAGGGAACCGCGCTTTCGGCAGGGCAAGCGCAGCGCGTGGCGCTGGCGCGCGCGTTGTACGGCAACCCATTCCTCATCGTTCTGGATGAGCCGAATTCGAATCTCGACACCGAAGGCGACGAAGCGCTGACCCGCGCCATCCGCGGGGCCCGCGAACGCGGCGCCATCGTGGTGGTGGTCGCGCACCGGCCGATCGGGATCGAGGCGGTCGATCAGTTGCTCGTGCTCCGGGATGGCCGCATGCAGGCGTTCGGGCCGAAGGAGACCGTATTGGGGCAGGTGCTGCAACAGCGCGTCGCCGCGCCATCGCCGATCAAGATCGTCTCCGAAGGAGGCGTCGCCAAGCCATGACGGGTGTTCAGCCGAAAGGAGCGCGTCTTTCGATCCGGAAGCATCTGGTCGTAGGACTTTCCGTGGTGGTGCTGCTGGCCGGCGGTCTCGGCGGTTGGGCCTCGACCGCGCAAATTTCGGGAGCATTGATCGCGCCCGGATCGATCGTCGTCGAATCCAACGTCAAGAAGGTTCAGCATCCGACCGGCGGGGTCGTCGGCGAGGTGCGAGCCCATGACGGCGATCTCGTCAAGGCGGGCGACGTAGTGGTGCGGCTTGACGACACCGTCACCAAGGCGAGCCTTGCGATCGTCACCAAGAGTCTCGACGGTCTGTGGGCGCGCGCGGCGCGGCTCGAGGCCGAGCAGCGCGGCCTCGACAGGATCACCTTTCCGCCGATGCTGACCGATCGCGCCAATGACCCCGACGTCAAGG
>Ga0181531_10001828_pt1 | contig 13325 bp, 11 predicted proteins | sample PEATcosm2014_Bin_38_FD_119743 | JGI IMG/M metagenome (GOLD analysis project Ga0181531, IMG submission 119743) | Peatland microbial communities from MTU Mesocosm Facility, Houghton, MI, USA - PEATcosm2014_Bin11_10_metaG | ecosystem: Environmental > Terrestrial > Soil > Wetlands > Peat | place... | reverse complement strand
GACGATCGATTTCGCGGGCGTCCGCGACCGGGTGACGTTCTTACCGGTGGGCTTCGACGTCGAGAACGTCGCGGTCACGCCCGACGGCAAGACGCTCGTGCTCACCGCGGCGGCCGCGGGTCAGGACAACCTCTACACCTTCTCGGTCGACGAGACGTCGGACGACGCGTCGGTCGCGCACCAACTGACCAGCGACGCCGGCCACAAGAGCAACACGATCGTCGCGCCGGACGGCAAGAGCGTCTACCTGCTCGACGGCGGTCGCATCGTCGACGTCGGCCTCGACGGCAAGACGCGCGCGGTCGGCGTTTCGGCGGCAGTCGACGTCGACTTCGCGCGCGAGCGCCTGTTGGTGTTTCGCCAGGCGTGGTCGCTGCTCGACCGCTGGTACGCCGATCCGCACTTTCACGGCGCGAACTGGAACGCCGTTTACGACACCTACGAACCGCACGCCGCCGGCGCGCATACGGTCGGCGAGCTCGACCGGGTGATTTCGCTCATGCTGGGCGAGATGAACTCTTCGCACATGGGGATCTCGGGACCACCGACCGGCGTGCCGCGCGAGACCACCGGCTACCTGGGCGCAGAGTGGGATACGACGGCCTACGAACGTAGCGGCACGCTGCGCATCGCGGGACTCCTCCCGCTCGGCCCGCTCGCGCTTGCCGGCGCCGCGGTCGGCGACGACGTGCTCGCCGTCAACGGCACCACCATCGAGGCGCATACCGACCTGGCGGCGCTGCTCGCCCAGACCGTCGGCAAGCGCACCGAGCTGCGCATCGCTCCGCACGGCGAGGCATCGTCGGCGCGCACGATCGTCGTCCAGCCGGTCGATCTTTCGACCGACCAGGGGCTGCGCTATCGCGCGTGGGTGCTCGCGAAACGCGCGTACGTCGAGAAGATCAGCGGTGGTCGCATCGGCTACGTCCACCTCATCGACATGGGCAGCGACTCGCTGGCGAAGTTCTACACCGACCTCGACACGCTCAACCGCGAGAAGCGCGCCGTCGTCATCGACATCCGCAACAACGAGGGCGGCTTCGTCGATCCGTACGCGATCGACGTGCTGACCCGCCGACCGTTCGCGACCTTCCGTTCACGCTTCGGCACCGATCCCAGCGAGCGCAGCTCGCTGGGCGAACGGGTCCTGGGCTTGCCGACCGCCCTGGTGACCAACGAACACAGCCTCTCCGACGCCGAGAACTTCACCCAAGCCTATCGTGCGCTGCACGCCGGGCCGGTCGTCGGCGAGCCGACCGCGGGCTGGATCATCTTCACTTCGGGGACGGGCTTGGCCGACGGCTCGTTCTTGCGGCTGCCCTCGACCAACGTGCTCGCGCCCGACGGCACCGAGCTCGAGTTGCACCCGCGCGCCGTCGACGTGCGCGTCGACGATCCGCCGGGCGCCGCTGCGCGCGACGACGACCCGCAACTCGACGCTGCGGTTCACGAACTCATGCGGCGCACCTGAGCGACCAGCTCGTCGGCGACGAGTTCGAACGGCTCGAGTGAACGTTCGGCACGGCTGAGGACGACGGCGCCTTCGGACGCGGCGATCAGGGTCGCCGCGAAGCGTGCCGCGTCGTCCGCCGGCAGTCCGCCTTGCTCGAGCAACTGTGCCAACCGGATGCGCCAGGCACGAAAGATCGCGGCGGTGCGGTCGAGCAGCGCATCGGAGTCGGTGGCGACCGTCACCGCCAGAACGGCGCAGCCGGCGGTCAACTGCGAGCGTTCGAGCACGCTGCGCCACATCGCGAAGAAGTGGCGGGTGATCCGCTCGGCGTCGCTGCCGGCCTCGCGGTCGAGGAACGCCAGCGCGAGGGCGCTGGCGTGATCGACCGCGGCGCCGACCAGCTGGTCCTTGCCGTCGGGAAAGTGGTGGTAGATCGATCCCCGCGGGGCGCCCGTCTCGGCCAGCACCTCGGCGAACGAGGTCGCCTGGAGCCCGTGGCGGGCCAGCAGGCGCATCGCGCCCGCGACCATCTTCGCTCGGACCTCACCGGCCATGCCGGCATCTTGACTATGCCGATCATCATAGCCTATCGTGCTATGCAGATCGTCATAGTCCGCGAAGGAGCTGCCCCGTGCCCATGATCGACGTCATCGCCTCGGCCGACCTCTTCCCGGCCGGCGCCGACCGGCAACTCGCCGAGGAGCTCACCGCCGCGCTGCTGCGCGCGGAGGGTGTGGCGACGCCCGGCCCCGCCCACCTGAACAACACCGGCTGCTACATCCACCGCCTGCCGGCCGAGGCGGTGAACACGGCCGGAACCGGGAGCGCCCGTACGGTGCGGATCCAGGTCCTCACGCCGCCCGGCGTGCTCAGCCGCGAGGGCCAGAAGCAGCTCGTGGCCGACGCCACCGCGATCGTCGCCGCGATTGCCGGTGATCCGACGCAGGCGCAGCGGACCTGGGTCCTGCTCACCGAGGCGGCGGAAGGCGGCTGGGGGATCGCCGGGACGGCGTTCGGTCGCGAGGAGTTTGCTGCGTTGGCTGCGCGCGCCGCGGCGCGCTAGCCGCGCGTCCGTACCACAAACGTCGAGGATTCGTCTAGGCGAGGATAGGGTCGCCGCTCCGACCGCACGAATCGGTACGCTCGGACGGAATGAGCGGCGTCAGCCACGACCTACGGACGGTGCCTCGCCAGATCCGGCGCACCGCACTCACGACGCGCCTCGCGCTCGGCGCGCCACGCATCGTGGCCGCGATCGCGCCGGCAGGCTACGGCAAGAGCGCGGCGATCCGGCAATACGCGGAAACCTTCGCATCGGTCGCGCTGTGCGACTGCCGCGACGTGCGCAGCGGCGTCGATTTCGCCGCCCGCGTCGCCGGCGTCTTGGCCGGCGGCGATCCGCGTCGTCAGCGGGCGCTGGCCGAGCAGCGCATGGCCGACACCGGCGACGCGGCGGTGTGGGCCGGGCTCATGCTCGATGCGTGGGCGGAGCCACCCGCGCACGAGTTGTTCGTGTTCGAGAACGCCGAGGATTTGGCCGACTCCGTCGAACGCATCGACCTGCTGGCGCGGCTGCTCGCGCGCAGACCCGCCCGCCGGCAGGTCGCGATCTGCTCGCGGCGCGCACTCCCGCTCTCGCTCAGCCGGTTCGCGCCGCCGCACGAGTTGGTGACGCTGCGCGAGGAGCAGCTTGCCTTCGACGTCCACGAGATCGCCGACGCGTTCCGCGAAGTCGCGTTGCCGGCCGGCGCCCTCGAGCAGATCGCGCGCATCACCCGTGGTTGGCCGGTGGCCGTGCTGCTGTTCCTCCGACTCGCGCGCGAAGGGTCGCTGACCAAGGCGCTGGCAGAGAGCCGGGGCCTCGAGTTCGCCGACCTCTACGACTATTTGGTCGAGCAGGTCTTCGCGGTCCTCACGCCCGCGCAGTTCGAGCGGCTGGTCGCCATCGCGAGCATCCCCGGCGCGCGCGGTGAGGAGATCGCGCTCGTCCTCGACGACCCCGCGGCCGCGCGCGAGTTGGCGGTCACCGCGCAGGTCTCGCCGTTCGTCTATCAGGTCGGCGAGGATGCCTACGAAGCGCACCCCCTGGCCCGCGCATCGCTGCTCGAACGCTATCCCGAACGCTGCCACGCGATGCAGCTGCGTGCGGCCGATCGGCTGGCGCAGACTCGGCCGCTGCGTGGCGCGCAGTTGTATCAGGCGGCCGGCGCCGGCAATCGCGCCGCAGCGTTGCTCGAGGGACAATACGAGTTGTTCATCAACGAGGTCCCACCGCTGTTCGCCGAGGTGGTGGCGAAGCTCGACGAGCGCGAACTGCTGCGGCACGGCGGTTTGTGGGCGGCGGCGACCGCGGTGCGCTCGGGCGCGATCCCGCAGCGCCAATGGCTCTACGAAGCGTTGGTGGTGCGCGAGGATCTCCCGGCCGACGCACCGCTCGCAACCCGTGTCGGCGTGTTGGTGAGCTTGGGCAACGTGCTGACGAATTTAGGCCGGCACGACGAAGCGCTCGAGATCTTTGCGAACCTCGCACCGCCCGGCGTCGTGCTGCCGGAGCGGTACCGCGGCGTGCAGTTGCTCTTCGAAGCCAGCGTCGCGGTACGCACCGGACGCTTCGGCGACGCCGCGCGGCTGTGGGCGCAGGGCGAGCCCTACTTCGCCGATGTCTCCTTCACGCGCGCGATCGGGATCGAAGAAGTCGCCTCGCGCATCGTGCGTTTCGCCGACCGCGCGCGCGAACGCGCCCTCCTCGATCGCTCGGTCGCGCTGGCGCGCGAATCCGGAGCCGCCACCGCGCTGGCGCTCGCACTGGAGGAGGCGACCTTCGCGGCGTGGTTCGCGGGCGAGGACACGCTCTTCGAGCAGTACGCGCTCGAGCTGGAGAACGGGATTCGTCCGAATACGGCGGCCGGCACCGAGGTGTTGCGCGCGGCCGTGCGCGGCGACGTCGGCCCCTTGCAGCGCCGCGAGTACGTCGAGCGACCGCGGTTTCGTTGCTACGCCGCGCTGATCGCGTGCGCAGCGACGAGCGGCGAGGTGCGGGCAACGTGCGCGCGGCGCGCGCTCGAGGCGGCAACCTCCGCCGCCGAGCCGGCCTACGTCGCGATCGCCAGCATCGCGTGCGCCGAGTTCGAGCCGGCCGAACGCGAGACGCACGTCACGCGCGCGCGGGCGGCCGTGGCGGCAGTCGAATCACCCGAACTGCAGGCGGCCGTCGAAGCCTATGCGCGCGACGGCGAGGAAGTCGGGGCACTGGCGCCGTTCGTGCGGCGGCTGCGTGGCCGTCGCGCACCGGCAGCGAACGAACCGCCGGCAGCGCTGACGCTCTCGATCTTCGACGGCACGATCCGGCGCAACGGCGAGCTGATCGCCCTCTCCAACCGCGAGCGCGAGCTGCTGACCTATCTCGCGCTCCATCGGCGGCCGTGCAGCCGCGATGAGCTGCTCGAGGCGATCTGGCCCAACCGGCCGGGGCCGAGCGACTCGCTGATCCGCGTCTGCGCGCGCCGCGTGCGCGAGCGGCTGCGCGACCCCGCGATCATCCGCGGGTCGGCGTCGGGGGAGTACCGGCTGGGGGCCGACGTCCGCGTCGACCTCGAGGACGTCGAGCGGCTCGTGCGGCTTGCCGCAAGCGAACCGGTCCTGAGCGCCGAGGTGCGAGCCCGCCTCGAAGACTGTGCCCGCGCGACCAACGGGACGATGCCGGCCGCGCTCGCCGCCTGGGATTGGATCGCGCCGTTCGTGCCGCGGCTGGAGGAGCTCGCGCGCGCCGTCGTCTTGCGCCTCGGGTACGACGCGCTGGCATGCGCGCGTCACGACGGTGCGCGCGAGTACGCGGAGCGCGCGCTGGTGAACGACCCCTGCGACGAACCGGCCTGGGAGTTGCTGATCCGCGCGCTGCTGGCCGGCGACGGCCTCGCTGCGGCGCAGCGGGCGTTCCGCAAATATCGCGACGTCCTCGCGGCCGAACTGGGCGCCGAACCGTCGCGGGAATTGGCCCAGCTGGCGGGTGCTGTAACGGCATTGTAACGCTGGCCCGCTAGACTGCGGCCATGGCAGACGTACGTTCCCGCCTCGTCCTCGCATGCAGCGCGAGCATCGCGCTCGCCGCCGTCCTGGCCGCGTGCAGCAGCGGAAGTAAGAGCACCCCCAATCCCTCCGCCGGCGCGACGGCGACGCCGACGCCCGCCCCGACCGGGAGCGGCACCGCGACCGCCACGCCGAAACCGACCGCCACGCCGACCGGCGGCGCGACCGCCACGCCGACGCCGGCTGCGACCTCGACGCCCGGGGCCGGTCTGACGTACACGTTCCCGGCTGCGACGCAAACGACGCTGCCGCTGACGGCAAACCAGACGCCGGGGCCGGTCACGCTGCCGGCCTATCACAACATCACCATCAGCGGTCAGTTCGGTCCGCCGAACGTGAACGGTTCGCTGGTCTTCAGCGACGGGCTCAACAACGGCGACATCACGCCGGCAGTGCCGACCGACAACGCCAGCGCGGCGACGCCGATCATCTACATGTCCGTCTACAACGGCGGCTCGTCCGACATCAGCTTCGGCACCCAGATCCCGCAGCTGACGCTCACCGATACGGCCGGCTTCGGCGGCAACACCTCGTGCGAGTTCGACAGCTACAACGGCGGCACGTGGAAGACGTTGCTCACCGCCACGGCCTCCGGCACGTCGGTCACCTTCGGGCCGGAGTCGATCCCCGGGAACACCGTCGACTTCGCAGCGACGAACCAGAGCATCGTCGCCTTCGCCTGCTCCTGACCGCCTAGCGGCGTGTGCGCGCTACGAGAGCAGCGCGCGCACGTCGGCCGCGACGTTGGGAGCCGGGTCTTGCCAGCCGTGCAAGACCCGCAGCCGGCCTTGGGGATCGATGAGGTAGACCGCGCCGGTGTGGGCCATCAGGTAGCCGCTCGCGCTCGTGCCGGGCTGACGGGTGTGGTACTCGCCGTAGGCATGGTAGATCGGATCGAGCGCGGCGTCGCTCCCGGTCAGCGCCTCGAAGTGGGGATCGAACAGGTCGACCCAGCGGCCGAGCACCGCGCGGGTGTCGCGCTGCGGATCGATGGTGACGAACGCGACCGTCACCTGCGCGCGCTCGGCGGGCGCGAGCGTGTGGTAGACGCGCGCGAGCTGCGCCATCGTGGCCGGGCAAACGTCCGGGCAGTGCGTGTAGCCGAAGAAGAGGATGACGACTCGGCCGCGCTGTGCATCGAGGCGAAACGGCGCGCCGCGCTGATCGGTCAACACGACGTCGGCGGCCGGTTTGCCGCGCAGCGTCACGCCGGTGAAGTGCGGCGTGCGCGCGCACCCCGCCAGCGACGTCCCCGCCAGCGCCAGCACGGCCAGCGCGGTGCGTAGCCTGCGCATCACTGCACCTGGATCTTGGCCATCATCCCACCGTCTTCGTGATCGAGGATGTGACAGTGGAAGAGGAACGTGCCGACGACGACCGGGTCGCGGAAGTCGATCAGCACCTTCGTCACCGACGGGATCAACTGACCTTGGACGCCGACCCCCTCGGGCGGCAGCGGCAGCGTGTCGAGCCAATGCGGTTGGCTCGCCGGCACGCCGTTGATGCTCTCGACGATGAAGTGGACTTGGTGGATGTGGAAGTCGTGGAATTCCTGCGTGTCGTTCTCGAGCGTCCACTCTTCGGTCGTCCCATGCTGTGAGACGATCATCGGCGGCGCGGTCGCGCTGTATGCCGCCCCGTTGAGGTAGAAGCCGTTGGCGTCTTCTTCGAAGTGGATCGTGTGCTGTGCGCTCGGGAGCGGCAGCGCGGTGGCGTAGTATTGCGAGCGGCGCAACGATGCGAACGGTTTGCGCACGCGCGTCTGCGTCGTGGTGTTGTCCGGATTCGACCAGGTTGCGTCGTTGACGAGCTGACCGAGGGTGACCTGCGGATCGAGATCGCCGGCCGTACCGGAGTTGAAGCACTTCGAGATCAGCGGCGTCGCGCCGGCGGTTCCGGTGACGAGGAATTCGACCCGACCCGCCGGCGGGATCACGATGTCGGTTTGCGTGATCGTCTGCGGCGCACCCGGATACTCGTTGACCGGCACCCCGTCTTGCGCGACGATTTGCATCGGCTGACCGCCGAGATACAGGTCGAAGTGGCGGTGGCCCGACATGTTGACGACGCGGAACAGTTCGGTCTCGCCCGGGCGGATGCCGATCGACGCCTGCGCGAGGCCGTTGATCATCGGCGTCGCATCGGTTTCCGGCGCACACGAGTTGCCGCCGCCGTCGTCGTCGCGCGGTGAACGGCGCGCCGCCGCGATGCGACGCAGACGTGCGGATTCACCCGCAGCGAGCGAGCTGTCGTTGGGGACGTCGCGCAGGATGATGACCCGCTCGCGCAGCCCTGCCGTCGACGGAACGTAGTTCGCGATCCCCTCGATGACGATCGCGCCTCCCATGCCGTTGCCGACTTCCCATGACGAGAGGCCATGCGGGTGCGCGTGATACCAGTATAGGCCCGGCGGCTGGTCGGGGTTGACCTGGACCGTGTAGTCGTAGGTCGCGCCCGGCGCGGTCAGGGTGTCGATGACGTCGTCGCCGGGTTGATTCGGCGACGAGGTGAAACCGTGGAAGTGCAGGTTCGAGTCGGTGGCGATCCCCGGCCCGCAGAACGCCGGCAAGTTGTTGACGAAGTGAATGTGGATCGTGTCGCCGGGTGAGACGCGGATGGTCGGCGCGACCTCGACCCCGTCGTAGTAGAATGCCGGTCGCGCGTCTGGATCGAACTGCGCGGTCAGCGTCAGCGAGGCCACGCCGTTGACGCTGGCGACTTCGGGGATGACCGGAATCGCGGGCGGCCCCGCGCTCGCGCCGGAACCGGCGATCGGCGGGGTCGAGCTCCCGCCGCCACCGCCGCCGCAGGCGACCAGGGCGAGGGCGACGAGCAACGCGCCGGCGCGGCGCACACGGTGGATCAGCATGTCAGTAGGCCACCAAGAACGAGGAGGAGATGACGTGGATGAGCCGGCCGGTGAAGTCGCGTTCGCCGGTGTCGAAGAGCGTGAGCCGCGTGTTGCGGGTCAGCCGGTAGCCGACGCCGCCGGTGTAGGTGCGAGCGAACGTCGCATCGCGCGTCGCGTCCCAGCGCGCGATCGCGAACGCCCGATTGCCGAACAGCGACTCGCGGATTTGCACGAAGCCGCCGCTGCTGAGCAGATCGTCCCCGTAGACGTCGGCCGCGCTGTCGTTTCCGGTCTGATAGACGGTGTCGATCTCGGTCGGCCCATGCGACCAGCTCACGCCGTAGCCGGTACGCCAGAACGTGTCGGGGATGCCGCTGAAGAACTGGGTGTTGTTGAAGCCGAAGCCGGCGATCTCGCGCGTGCCTCGATAGTGATACGCGGAGACGGTGAAGTCGCCCAGGTCGCGCTCGAGCGTGACCATCGTGTCGACGCCGTGGGCGGGCAGCGTCGAAGCGGTGTCGTGACCTTGCAAGAAGTTGACCGTACCGCTGATCTCGCGTGCCGGGTTGCCGATCACGACCTGGCCGCCGATCTTCACCTCGAAGAAGTCGAACGGATTGATCCCGCCGGTCTGCTGCCAGATCGCGTACGGTTGCGTCGTCTCGCGGAACGTTTCGGGATCGAGCGGCAGCGGCAGCGTGAATTCACCTGCGCGCAGCGTGATCGGCACCGCCGCACCGTCGCTCGTCGCGCGGTAGGCGTACCAGACGTCGCGTGGGCGGCCCGGCTCGCCGCCGTCGACCACATACGCCTCGGCCCAGTACGAGCCGCGCGGCCCGATCGACCCGCCGGTCAGCAACTCGACTTCGTCGACGATCGCCTTGGGCAGGGGCCCGTGCCCGGCGTCGTCGGGGTCGGCCGCGCCGGCGCTGGCGTAGCTGTCTTCCATGCGGACCGCCACCGGGAAGGCGGCCTTCGGCTTCACCCCCGGCAGCCGGTACCCGTTGGCCAGGAACAGCTCCCCGAACGGCGTCAAGTGCGGGACCACCGTGTGGCACGCCTGACACGTGAGACCATAGCGGTGTGCGAAGACCGGGATCGCCCAAGCCGGGACGGGGAGCATCGACGCGAGGAACACACAGGCCGCCAATGAGGCACGGCGCAGGGGGAACATAGGTCCTCCGAACAGGGATATTAGGAGAACCTAAATTGAGAATCAGGCGACCCTTTCCTGCTCGCCGCGCCCGGCGGAGCGTCAGAACGCCGGGAAGATCGTGCCTCCGAAGTGCCGCAGGATGAAGCCGCGGATGGTGGTCGAGTGGTAGAGCGCCAGCAGCGCCTTGGCCCACGGCTGGTCCTTGTCGGCGGCGCGCACGACCAGCACGTTGCTATACGGCGAACGCAGCGCTTCACCCACGCCGCCGCCTTCTGCTACCAGCGCGTCGCGTGCCACCGACAGCCCCGCCGCGCCGGCGTAGTTCCCGTTGATGCAGGCGGCGTCGACGTCGTCGAGCGAGCGCGGCAGTTGCGCGGCGTTCAGCTCACGGATCTGTAGGTGGTGCGGGTTGGCACTGATGTCGGCGATGCCGGCGGTGAAGCTCTGCGAGCCCAGCGTGATCAGCTTCGCGTTCGCCAGCAGCTTGAGCGCGCGCGCTTCGTTGGTCGGGTCGTTGGGGACGCCGATCGTCGCGCCCTCGCGCAGCTCGGCGAGCTTCTTGACTTTCCGCGAGTAGATCCCCATCGGCAAGAGAATCGTCTTGCCGAGCACGGCGAGTTTGTAGCCGCGCGCTTTCACCTGGTCGTCGAGATACGGCTGGTTCTGGAACGAGTTCGCTTCGAGATCGCCGGCGTCGAGCGCGGCGTTGGGCACCGCGTAGTCGTTGATCTCGACCACCTTGATGGTCAGGCCGCGCTTGGCGCCGAGCTGCGCGATCTGATCGAAGATCTCCGCGTGTGGTCCCGGCGTCACGCCGACGCGGATGACCGGCGGCGTCGCCGCCCCGATCATGGTGGGGGCGAGGGTGAAGGCGGCGAGCGCGGCGAGCGCGCGAACACGAACGAGCGGGGACACGGGTTCTCCTATCGGTGGGTGAGCCGGCGCGCGATGCGGTCGCCGACGAGCTGGATGAGTTGGACGATGACGATGAGCACGACGACGACGGCCACCATCACCGGCGTATCGAAGCGCTCGTAGCCGTATTGCTCGCCGAGCGCGCCCAGGCCGCCGGCTCCGATGACGCCGGCGATCGCCGAATAGCCGATGAGCGAGATGACGGTGACGGTAAAGCCGATCGTGATCCCGGGTCGCGCCTCCGGCAGGAGCACCTTGGTGACGATCTGCAGCGGTGTCGCGCCCATCGCGCGCGCGGCCTCGATCAGCGTGCGCGGCACTTCGCGAATCGCACCTTCGACCAGACGGGCGAAGAACGGGATCGCCGCCAGCGAGAGCGGGACCATCGCTGCGGTGGTACCGATCGACGTGTGGACGACCAGGCGCGTGAACGGGATGATCGCGACCATGAGGATGATGAACGGCACCGAGCGGATCGCGTTGACGATCACGCCGACGATGCGGTTGACGACGAGATTGCGCGTGATACCGCCGCGGTCGGTCGCATACAGCACGACCCCGAGCGGGATGCCGAGTATGAACGCGACCAACCCCGAGACGGCGACCATCTGCGCCGTCTCCCAGATCGCTTCAGGAAGCAGGGTCGAGAGTTCGTTCCACATAGCCCAACACGTCGACGCGCACGCCGACCGAAGCGAGGTACGCTAGCGCTTGCGCGCGGACGGCTGCCGGCGCGGTCAGCTGGACGACCAGCGTTCCGACCGGTTCGCCGCCGATCCGCTCGATCGCGCCGCCGACGATGTTCAGCTCGATCGGGAAGCGGCGGATCAGGGTGGTGACGATCGACTCGTGGGCCGATTCGTCGGAGAAGCCGAGCCGCCAGACGACGTCGGCGTCGGGATCGTGGGGCTGCGCGACCACCCGTGCGCCGAGCATCGCGTCGAGCTCGGCCGTGCTCGGCTCGCCGATCAGCGCCCGCGTGACCGTGCTCTGCGGGGCCAGGAAGACCTCGCGCACCGTCCCCTGCTCGACGATGCGGCCGGCGTCGAGGACGGCGACCCGCGTGCAGATGCTCTTGATGACGCTCATCTCGTGCGTGATCAGCACGATGGTGAGGCCGAAGGTGCGGTTGGCCTCGCCGAGCAGCGCAAGGATCGACTGCGTCGTCTCCGGATCCAGTGCCGAGGTCGCCTCGTCGCACAGCAGGACCGACGGGCGTACCGCCAGCGCGCGCGCGATCCCGACCCGTTGTGCTTGGCCGCCGGAGAGTTGCGCCGGATAACGGTCGCGCATCGCCGCCAGACCGACGAACGCGAGCACCGGGTCGACGGCCGCGGCGATCTCGAAGCGGTTCTTCCCCGCCAGCTCGAGCGGCAGGGCGACGTTGTCGCGCACCGTGCGCGACGAGAGCAGCGCGAACTGCTGGAAGATCATCCCCATCCCGCGGCGCACCTCGCGCAAGCGCGCGCCGCTGATCGTGGTCAAGTCGACGCCGTCGATTACGACACGCCCGGCGGTCGGTCGTTCGAGCAGGTTGATGCAGCGCAGCAGCGTCGACTTGCCGGCGCCGCTGCGGCCGATGACGCCGAACACCTCACCGCGCTCGACGGTCAGGTCGACGTCCCGCAGCGCTTCGACACCGCCGCGTGGACCGCGGTAGGTCTTGGTGAGACCTGCCAGCTCGATCACAATACGGGCCTTGACCTCCCACACGCGAGCAAGGTTGCGAGGGCCGGCGCCCGAACGGCGGCTCGTGGTCTCGCTGCGTTTCTTGGGCACCGGCGGCGCACGTTGGGTGGTCGCCAAGCAGATCCGCTCCTCGGGTGGGTTCTGGCTGCACGCCGACGGCACGAACGTCCACGTCGATCCCGGCCCGGGTGCGCTGGTCCGGGCGCTAAACCTGGTGCCGCCGTGCGATCCGGCGACGCTCGACGCGATCGTGCTCTCGCACAAGCACCTCGACCACAGCGGTGACGTCAACGCGATGATCGAGGCGATGTGCCAAGGCGGTTGGCGCCCGCGCGGCGCGATCTGCGCTCCGCTCGACGCGCTCGACGCCGCGCAGCAGCCGGTCGTGTTGCCCTACGCGCGCAAGTTCGTGCCGCGCGAGTGGGTGGTCGACGAGCAGGGCGGGCCGTTCGAGGTCGGCGCCGTCGAGCTGCGCGCGTCGCTCCGTCTCAAGCACCCGGTCGAAGCGTACGGGCTGCACTTTCGCACCTCGGCCGGGACCGTATCGTACCTGCCGTGCACGCGCTACTTCGAGGAGATCATCGCCGACTATCGCGCCCACGCGCCGGCCGTGCTGATCCTGAACGTGCTGCGCTACCGCGACTCGATGGACGTCGACCACCTGACCTACGACGACGCGCGCACGCTGATCGAGGGCATCCGGCCGGGGGCGGCGATCATGTCGCACTTCGGTACCCGCATGCTCGAGCGCGATCCGCGGCGGCTGGCCTACGAGCTGGAGGACGCGACCGGCGTCAAGACGTTCGCCGCCTACGACGGCTGGACGTACGATGTCGCTTGAGATCGAGAACGCGCGGCCGGGCGAGGCCGCGCCGTTTTGGACGACGCACGACCGCGACTGGCGCAGCGAGCTGTGGAACTTCCGCGTCGTGTGGCACGAACAGGCGCACGACGTCCTCGCGCGTGACGGCGAGACGGTCGTCGGCGCCCTGCGGCTGCACGTCGCTGCCTCGCTGGGTACGATCGCGGCGCTCTACGTCGTCCCGGCCCAGCGCCGGCGCGGCCTGGGCCGCCTGCTCACCGCGCGCGCCGAAGAGCTCTCCAACTACTACAACTGTCACAAGATGACGGCCGCCGTCTTCCACGACCGCGACGCGCAGAAGTTCTTCGTCGCT
>Ga0181531_10001826_pt1 | contig 13327 bp, 13 predicted proteins | sample PEATcosm2014_Bin_38_FD_119743 | JGI IMG/M metagenome (GOLD analysis project Ga0181531, IMG submission 119743) | Peatland microbial communities from MTU Mesocosm Facility, Houghton, MI, USA - PEATcosm2014_Bin11_10_metaG | ecosystem: Environmental > Terrestrial > Soil > Wetlands > Peat | place... | reverse complement strand
CCCCTCGCAAGACATCGCACAAATAACCTGATTTTATTCCGATAAACACGGCATTTCTCTCTCTCATTTGCCTCCCTTCTTTTTGCCAATTTTGCATGACCGGACCCTGCACACCCACGCCCCCATACTCACATGGTGCCCCGTCCCCAAAAGGCCCCGCTTCATCAATTATAGCGCTCCAGGCCACAATATTGCTTTTTTTGAGGAGTCGTGGTACCATAAAGCTCTCTGTAATAGAAAAACAATCAAATAGGTGCTGCCACAAAAACGTTGGTGGCCTATTTTGCTTGAAATAAACAATCCAATACTCTTGTAGAAAGGGGTTCATTCATGATCATATCCGTTATCCAATATTTTTGGCCAAGCATCAGTAAAGAAGAGGCTCGTAAATTCGGCCTTCTAGCACTTGGTCTTCTCTGCCTTATCGGCTGCTACTGGATGTTACGCATTTTGAAAGACATCATCTTCTTCACGATTGCATTCCCTGAAATTCTTGGCTACGCAAAAGGTCATGGCGCTAATCTCCAGCCAAAAGCAAAAGTATGGTCACTCGTCGTTGTATTCTGCTCAATTCTTGCATACACCCCATTAGTCGACAAATTCAAAAAACATCAATTGTTCTACATTGTTGGCGCATTCTATGCGACAATCTTTTCTGCTGTTGCAGCAGTGCTCTTTGCCAATGATATGGGCATGCTCGGCACTGACGAATTTGCAAAAACCGTTCTCGCCGCAACGGGTTGGACTTCATACTTCAGTATCGAATCATTCGGTTCTGTAATGATTCCTCTCTTCTGGGCATTCGTAGTAAGTATCACTAAAACTGAAGCTGCTAAAGTTGGTTTCCCTATTATCGTAGCGGGTGCGCAAATTGGTAGTATCGCAGGTTCTGCATTGAACATTGTGGTTCCTCATAACCAAGCTGCTTTACTTATGTTCGGTGTTGCGTTGGTCTTCACTAACATGTATATCATTCACTACTTTATCCAAACAACTCCGCCTACCCTTCTTGAAGGTAATAAAGTTGCAGAACAACATGATAAAGTGCACGCAAAAGAAACTCTGGTTGAAAGCTTGCTCAGCGGTATTCGCTTGCTCTTCACGCGTTCATACCTCTTTGGCGTATTGCTCTGCTCTACTCTTTATGAAGTAATCGTTACTATCAGCGACTTCCAAATGAAGAAGCTTGGCGATAGCATCTACGGCAAAGAAGACTTCGCTCAATTCCTCGGACTCTTCGGTGTAGCAACAAACAGCCTTGCATTCTTGCTTGCACTTCTTGGTACTAGCTATGTCATGAAACGTTATGGTCTTAAATTCTGCCTCTTGCTCTATCCAGCAGGTCTTGGCATTGCACTTACTGGCTTATACGCATACTACTTGACTGGCCCCGCAAGCGCAGCTCTTCTGACTGCAATTGCAATCGTGGTAATTCTTGGCAAAGGTTTGAGCTATGCAGTGAATAACCCAGCTAAAGAAATGATGTACATCCCGACAAGCAAAGACGTTAAGTTCAAAGCTAAGGGTTGGATTGATATGTTCGGCGGACGTTCAGCTAAAGCTGGCGGTAGCTTGATCACTGATGCACTCAAAGCAGATGCTGCACACCTCATGGGTATGGGTACATTAATCAGTCTTGGCCTTATCGGCATGCTCTGGATTCCAGCTGCAATGTTTGTAGGTAACAAAAACGAACAGTTAATTAAAAACAACGAAATTATTGAATAACTCTCCTCTTGAGAATTAAACCCGCCTTAATCCTGAGTGTTTAAGGCGGGTGTTTTCTAGGAGATCTATTCATACGAAAATGAATGACTATGAAATCTCCTATTCTTGACATACAAAATGTCACCAAAGTGTACCACGACAATAACACCACGGTACGCGCACTCAACGGCGTCTCACTCACTATCTATCAAGGTGAAATTTTTGGCCTTCTCGGGGTCAATGGCGCTGGTAAAACTACTCTTTCTTCCATTCTTGCAACCCTCCATCCGGTTACTTCAGGAACCGTCCTTTTCAAAGGCGTCTCCATTTATGATGATCTTTTGCGCTATCGTAAATCGCTCGGCTTCTGCCCTCAAAAGCAAAATCTTGATCCTGATCTGACCGTCTATGAAAATCTGCTCTTTGCAGGCCGTTATTTCTTAATGCCTGAAGCTGAAATTAAAGAACGTATTGAACAGCTCCTCAACCAGCTTGAGCTTCAACGTTATCGCGATTTTGAAATCGAAGATCTTTCGGGCGGTAACCAGCAACGCGTTCTTATTGCGCGTGCGCTCATTCATAAGCCTGAAATTGTGCTTCTTGATGAACCAACGGTCGGGCTCGATCCGGATATCAGGCGCAAGCTCTGGCAGCAAATTAACGATTTGCGCGCGCTCGGCGTCACCGTTATCTTGACAACCCACTACCTTGATGAAGCAGAATATCTTTCTGATAGAGTCTGTATTCTCAATAAAGGAAATGTGGTGTTGATTGAATCGGTGAAGGATTTGCGAGAAAAGTATCAAATGGCGCATCTTGAAGAAATTTTCTTGAAGATTACGCAGGAAGAACGGGAAGCGTAGGTCTGGAATTATTATGAAATTATCTGAAAACGCGCGCATATTTTGCGCACTCATCCAACGGGACATGAAAGTCTTTGGTTCGAAATTCAAAGATGCCTTTATCGATGGCATGTGCGTGGTGATGTTGCAAGTGATTATGTGCGGCTACTTGCTGCCTCAAATGGGCATGAAGCCTCACCTGATTGCTCCGCTTTACATCAGCACCTTCGTCCTCATGTTATTCACCATCGGATTTTCTCAATCGCTGCGCATGGTATTTGATATCAAATTTAATCGATACATCGATTATTTGCTCACGCTGCCGCTGCCTAAAACCTGGCTCTTTAGCACCTATGTGTTCTCCTTCATGCTTGAAACATTGCTCACCACGCTCCCGCTCATTACGATCGGCATTCTCGTGCTGCATAAACATTTCCCGTTTGATCAAATTCAATGGTTCTCGTTTTTTGCATTCTATGTGCTGGCGTTGCTGTTTATGTCGGTGTTTGTGCTCATGCTTGCACTCAGCTTTTCTTATCAATGGTACATGGATAACATTTGGCCGCGCATATTATCGCCACTGCTCTGCATTGGCGCAATATTTTTTACCTGGCACGGTATTAACTTATTTTCGCCGCGCGTTGCGCAATTGACGCTCTTGAATCCGTTTACCTATATCGCTGAAGGAATTCGTATGGGGCTCCTTGGTGGCACTGAATATTTACCGTTTACCTATTGCGTGCCTGCGGTCATGTTGGCGCTCGTGGTTGTTATCCTGTTGCTTGCGCGCGGTATTAAACAACGTCTTGATCCGGTGTGAGGAAATTATTATGACTTCCACACTTCATTCACTCTCGGTATTCTGGCAACTTTTACGCCGAGATATTTACGTTGCGTTCAAGCACATCAATGTTTTGGGCATTAATTTCGGTTTTATTTATCCCTTCATGTATGCCTTTTGCTTTCTATACGTAGAGCCGCGCGTGCTTTTTGAACCAACTATGACGCTTCAAAATGGATCGATCACCTTTATCGGCCAACTTTCACTCGTTGCGCTCATTCTTTCATTTCACGCAACAATTCCGGTACTTTTTGATCTTATCGGCGATCGTTTTATCGATTATCAATGCACCCTGCTTCATGCACGCATCGTATTACTTGAGCGTTTGGTATTTGCGGCACTATTTTCTTTCTGCTTTATGATGCCATTCTTCCCGGTTGCAAAAATGTTATTTCCCGATTCGTTTGATATCCCGCATGTATCATGGATCTCGCTTGCATGGATCCTCCTGCTGGCCGCGTTTATGACCTCCGCTTACCATCTGATGGCAACGTGTCTGATGCGAGGCCCGCATCAAATCTCGCGCCTTTGGGTTCGCTGCAATGATGTAATGCTGACGCTGGGCGGAATGTTGGTTCCATGGCACGTGATCTATCAAACATCACCAATACTTGGTTACGTCGCATTGCTTAACCCATTGGTCTATGTATCAGAAGGCGCACGCCAAGCGCTGCTTGCCAGCCCTGCATTCTTTCCGCTTTGGATATGCTCTGCTGCCATGATCGGCGTTACGATTCTATGCACCGCCGTTGCATGCAACGCGTTCAAAAAGAGAATGGATCATATCTAAGGGACCCATATGAACTCATTTCGCACCTTTTTATATTTTTTATGGCGTGATTGGCACGTCCAAGCAAAATATGCTGGCCGCTTCATTCTCAATAACGTCATCTTGTACCCGATCATTCAGGGGCTGACCTTTTTATACTTGCAGCCAAGTATATTATTTGGGGATCGCGATCCGCAGCTCAACATGATGTTTTTTATTGGAAACATCTTGTTACTCATGATGGTACTCACCTATAAGCTGAGCATCACGCTCCTTTTCGATCTGGATCAAGATCGATTTATTGATTATCAAATCAGCACATTGCGCCCGCATTTGGTGTTGCTGGAGCGGGTGATATTCACCTCACTGTTTGCCTGCCTGATGTTATCGCCGATCTTTCCCATCGTAAGTTGTTATTTTCCCGCCCATTTCAATACTGCTGCAACCTCATGGTGGCGCGTTATGTTGGTTCTTTATTGCGGATCATTATTCTGCGCCAGTTATCACACCTTCATGGCATGCGCACTGTCATCACCGCGCGATATTCGTCGATTATGGATTCGGTATAACCAGGCCCTCTTTCTATTGGGAGGTTTTAGTGTGCCTTGGTATATTATTAATCAGGCATCGCCAATTCTTGGGTATATCACCCGCCTCAATCCAATGATGTATATCACCGAAGGCCTGCGCCAAGCATTTCTCAATGATGCACACTTCTTTCCATTTTGGCAGTGCATTGTCGTGTTACTGTTTGCTAGTTACGGCATGATCGTTCTGGGATGGCGCGTATTTAAGCGGCGCGTTGATCATATTTAACCCTGAGTAAAGACAATTTTTCAGTCAGGTTCTCGTTGATTATAAAAAAAGGCGCCGGGTTTTTTCCCAGCGCCTTTTGCTTTTTATTTAATCAGTTATCGTTGTGCACGAGCTGTACGTGTGTCTGCTGCTGATTGTTCTACATCCAGCAATTCAACTTCAAATCGAAGGGTTGCATTTGCAGGTATAACATTACCTACCGCACGATTACCGTATGCGAGGTTAGCAGGAAGAATAATCAAGCGTTTTTCGCCAACCTTCATATCCAACACTGCTTGATCCCAACCAGCAATTACTTGACCGATGCCAACAATAAATTCAAATGGCTGCCCGCGATCAACGCTGCTATCAAATTTCTTGCCGTTTTGGCCTTTATCATCCAGCCAACCAGTGTAGTGAACTTTTGCTCGTTTACCTGCTGTTGGAGATTTAGCATCAGCTGTCGGCTCTTTTAACACCACATAGCGCAATCCTGATTTTGTTTTTATTTCTTTGTTATCCATTGGTTTACATCCTGTTAATAATGAAAGTGATGAGAGATAGAGCATAAATGCTATGCGTTTTTTATACATAGGATACATCCTTTTTTTTGTGGGGTTTTTAATAGGCGATAACGTACGATTTTTATGGGCTTTAGTCAATGTTTAGCGCTTACTAAACATATCAATAATTTCATCCGCATGATCACTGACGTTTACATCCTTCATGATCGCCACAATCACGCCATTTTCATCGATCAAATAGGTATAACGAGCTGGAAGACCTAAGAAGCCTTTTGCGCCATACTTGCTGCTTACTTCTTTCTTACTATCGCTTAACAGCGTGAATGTCAGATTATATTTATCCGCAAACTTCTTATGCGATGCAACTGAATCATGGCTCACGCCAAGCACTACGATGCCTGCATCTTCAAGTTGTTTTCTGCCATCGCGAATACTGCATGCTTCTTTGGTGCAGCCTGGCGTTTCATCTTTTGGGTAAAAATAGAGTGCGACCTTATGGCCACGATAGGATGAGAGTGTGTGATTTTTTCCATTTTGATCTGGCAATGTAAAATCAGGAGCCATACTCCCGACTACAACTGTTGACATAGATTTTCCCTTTTTTGATTCGGCACCACAACCGGCGCCGAGTAAGACAATACAGCTCATAATTAAAAGAGTCTTGTAGTTCATATTTTTCCTTTTGCTATAATTTTGCATTGGTTATCGATAGTCAGCATATACCAAATATAAAAGGAGTACATCATGAACCGCTACCTTCCCCTCTTATTAATGAGCATGATACTTCCCTTACAGTTTTCTGCTATAAACCCCTTTGAAGACGCACCCGCTACTCAATACATAGAACTCATTGATATGTCCGCTCCTACTGCCACGCGTCTCCCGCTATCGCATGACCAACATCCTGGCGTGCCCTACCAATCTTTAGGCGAATCTCAATATCAAAATCCGGGTAACGATCTCGATGGCGCAAGACTCCGTAGATCCACCATGCAGCGCCGCATTTTTAGTCACACCCTCCCTGAACAGGGGCTGCTCATGATCATGAGGGCATGTTTTTCCTGCTGTTTTCCCCCTATCCCCCCTACGCCGCCAATAAGCCCATCAGATAGCCTATAACGGCATTTTCGTTGCTCAACACGGTCGACCAGGCCCAGTTTTTATGCTATAGTATGAATATCCAACCCGTCTACGTTTATCCAGGTCTTCCGACTTGGCAAGCTACGTCGGGTCTTCTACTTCGACTATAATCGCATACAAAATACGTTGATGGCGTACGAAGTGATATAAACATATTAAAGACCCCTTTCTATTAAGGTTATACGGACCATGGGAAAGATCTTACTTTTCTACAAATATGTAGATATTGAATATCCAAAACAAGTGCAAAAATGGCTGCAAAAGCTTTGTGCTGATCTGCATTTAACCGGACGAATCATTATTGCCCATGAAGGCATCAATGCCACCGTCGGCGGTAGCGAGAAAAATACCGAAATTTTTAAAACCGCAATGGCAAAAGATCCGCGTTTTACCGGGATCGATTTCAAAGAAAGTCCAGGCGGCGAGCATTGCTTCCCGCGCATGCGCATTATCGTTAAAAATGAAATTGTATATCTCGGCCTTGATCCGCAAAAAGTGACTGCCAAAAATGGCGGGCAACATTTAACGCCTGAGCAAACGCACAATCTTATCGCATCAAAACCAAATGATTTGGTGATTCTTGATGCACGTAATGATTATGAATGGCGCATCGGCGCGTTTGAAGGCGCCATCAAGCCAGATATCGAACATTTCCGTCAGTTTCCAAAATTCGTTGATGATAATCTTGAGCAATTCAAAGATAAGCAAGTGATCATGTATTGCACCGGCGGTATTCGTTGCGAACGCGCATCAACCTATTTGAAAGAAAAAGGTGTTGCAAAAAACGTCTATCAAATTCTTGGTGGCATTCATCGCTACGCTGAACAATATCCTGATGGATTTTTCCGCGGTAAGAACTATGTGTTTGACGATCGCATTGGCGTGCGCGTCAATGCCGACATCCTCTCAACCTGCAACTTATGCCCAACGCCCTGCGACGATTACACCAACTGCATGAATGCAGAATGTAATGAACACTATATCGCATGCGCTCCCTGTATTGAGAAATATGGCAACACGTGCAGCACAAATTGTCAGGAATTGTTGGCAACTCAAAAAGTAAAACCACGGCCTGAGCGCAACGTAGTCTCTGCGTGTAGCCTCTAATCAAAAACTATTAAAAGCCCTTGCTATCTGCAGGGGCTTTTTTTGTCTTTTTATTGCTTCTACCCATTCACTCATAGTAACGTTTCATACATCCCCATTAATCAAAAAAGGATTTGTATGAAAAAAATCATCATTGCATTGATGATTACATCATTAATCATTACCGAAATAAATGCATCAATCGTACCATTCGCGTATGTTGCATGCACTGGATCAAATACGGTCGTCGTCATTAATCTTAATACCAACACTGTTGTTAAGACCATTCCGACACCCTTTGCACCATATGGTATCGCGATAACCCCCAATAACACGTTTGCATATATAACCTATCCAAATGACGGTGCTGTAGGCGTTATTGATCTTACTACCAATACTATTGTCGGATCTCCCATTGGCGTAGGTGACACACCAGTAAATCTTGCTGTAACTCCCAATAGTGGTTACGTGATTGTTGCGAATCGAAATGATAGCACGTTTAGTATTATTAGCACGGCAACTCAAATGAACATTCCAGGATCACCTTTTGCAACCTTGCTCGATACTCCAAATTTTGTTGCCATTGCTCCTAATGGTGAGACTGCGTATATAACCAATGCGGATAGTGATAGTGTTCTGCCCATAGACATAATCAATCCTCTTATGCCTATAATTTACTCAGTTATCACGATCCCTGTTGTGGGAGCTCGAATGGCTGGTATCGCCATAACCTCTAATAGCGATACCGCATATGTAGTCGATTATCTCTCTAACCCATCTACAGTTGTGCCCATCAATAATCTCCTAACAAGTCCAACGTTTGGCAGTACAATCAACCTCTCAGCCGGCGCCAATTCCCCAAATTCCGCTCTTGCACTTTCACCCGATGACCTCACTGCATATGTAACGATCAATGCTCCAAGCAGCACAACTACAGACTCAGTTCTCATTTCGGGCCCAACGGTAACTCCGATCACTGTTGGTACTTATCCGGCTTATGTTGCCGTTTTACCTGATGGCCAATTTGTATATGTAACTAATAGATCAAGCGATACCGTCAGTGTTATTAATCCTTACAATACCGTAACGACGACTATTAATCTCTCACCCTATGCAATGCCGCAAGGTATTGCCATCGCCCAATTAAACATCACTCCACCCAATCCACCAGCTTCTGCGCAAGGCTGCGCAATGCCGCTACTTAATGATTTGACCAACATCATTACCTGGACACCTCCCGCATCAGGTCCAGCGCCTACCGCCTACAATATTTACCGTGATGCACTCCTCACTGACCTGATTGCTACAATCTCTGCGACTGATCCATTAGTCTATGAAGATCACCATCTATATCCGAATATTACGTACACGTATTATATTGTTTCGGTCGATGGATTGGGCGTCATGTCCACCGCAACGAGTGTAACGGTAACCCAATTATGTTACCCGGCAATACAGCCCCCCAGTTCAATACATGGTTGCGCAATGCAAGTGGGAAATACCGTAACGAACATTATCACATGGACAGCACCAGCATCCGGCCCAACACCTGCAGAGTATCAAATATTCCGTGATCCCTATTTATATGATCTTGTTGCAACAGTCCCGGCTACTCCACCATTACAATATGAAGATCCAAATCTTTCTCCAAGCCAAACCTACACGTATTACATTATTTCCGTCGACCAATATGGCGATGTTTCTGAACCAATTAGTATTACCGTCACAGCATCATGCTCCACTCCCGGACCATCTGCACCAACAAACGTTATCGGCGTCATCAGAAATAATGTGTTCCTTGATAAAACAGAACGTATTCTGACAATCACCTGGACCGCAAGTAGCAGCACTGATGTTATCTCTTATAACATCTATAACGGCACCACATTAATCGCTAATATCCTTGCAACGGCTCCGCTTACCTTCTGCACGCTTCTTGTAAATGGCGATAATGGTCAGAATTTCTCAATCACCGCGGTTGATAGCAATGGCAATGAAAGCGTGCATGTACCAGTAACCGTCATGTAAAGAACTGCATATATTGCATCCCACGTCTCACTTATAGTAGAGTCTGATGCATATAATCTTTAAAGAAGAAAATGTGATGAAAAAAATAGTATGCCTCTCACTCTTATGCATCACCTCTGCGTTGCATGCCAACGTAGAATGGGAAGCGAAAATTCGCGGCGGAGCGTTCATTCCCCGTTCAAGTTTATTTCGTGATATTTATGGCACTGTAGCCGGCAATTTTGATGGAGAAATTGCAGGTCAATTTCATAAATATCTGCAAGCTTGGCTGAACATTAATTTTGCACTCGCGCACGGCTACTCATTAGGTTTTTGCAATACAACCAAATTATGGATCGTTAATAGTAGCTTAGGATTGAAAACTCCCTTTGATATCAAAGATTGGCTCAGGGTATATCTTGGCCTCGGCCCAACCTTCGGCGCCATACGTATCAAAGATGAGTCGCAATTTACTGGATGCACCTCATCAACCAAATCATCGATCGGATTTGTCGCAAAAAGCGGCATAGATTTCTTTTTCTGCACCCGTTGGTTCGTGGATATCTTTGCTGATTATGTGTATCAAAAAGCTGACTTTCTAAAAGATGTTAATGCGAGTGGTTTGAGAATTGGTGCTGGCATTGGAATTACATTCTAACAATATAAAAAAAAGGAAACTAAATGATTATTAAAAAACGTACCATTAAAATCGTAATCCTTGCGATAAGCAGTATTATCTCCACCCATGCTATCGTCCGTATGCATCACCAACCAGAAGATCAAAATGCTACAGATTCCTCCCGCATTGCCGCTCAAGATAATCAACCCATTCCACAACAAGACACCGTTATCTCTGAGCCACCAGCTGCAATAGCACAAGAACCGGCCGCGCAACCTGCTATTCCAGAACAACAAGAAGCAAAAGAACCTGAATCAGCAGCTCCTGTTGCCGCAATCGTACAAGAACCAGTCGCACAGCCTGCTCTTGCCGAACAACAAGAAGCGAACGAAACTGAACCCGCAACTCCTGCTCCCGCAATCGCACAAGAACCAGTCGCACAGCCTGCTCTTGCCGAACAACAAGAAGCAGAAGAACCTGAATCAACATCTCCTGCTCCCGAAATCGCACAAGAACCAGTCGCACAGCCTTCCATGCCAGAACAACAGGAAATGAAAGAAACTGAACCCGCAACTCCTGCTCCCGAAATCGTACAAGAACCAGTCGCACAGCCTACTCTTGCCGAACAACAAGAAGCAGAAGAACCTGAATCAACATCTCCTGCTCCCGAAATCATACAAGAGCCAGTCGCGCAACCTACTCTGCCTGAAAAACTCGAAATGAAAGAAACAGAATCAACATTCTTCGCTCCCGCACCAAAACACGCCCATAAACCTTCTTATACTGATTCTCGATATAAATATAAATCATCTTCTTTTTCTCGCAGATCGGCAAAACAAACAGCCTATATCTTCTCTCATGCTGACTATCGATTCGAAGTGAAAGCACGAGGCTCAGCCTTCATTGCTCTTTCGCATATGTTCCGCGATGTCTATGGCACTGCAGCAGGAAATGTCGATGTTGAATTTGCAGCGAAACTGCACAAATATCTGCAAGTGTGGACTAATATTGATTACACGCAAACATGGGGTGATGCGCTCGGTTTTTGCGATATCACATCGCCCAACTTCTGCGCCACAACGCACATCCGCATCATCAATGGTAGCGCAGGACTTAAAGCTCCTTTTGATATCAATGATTGGTTCAGAGTTTATCTCGGAGTCGGGCCAACATTCGGCGGCATTCGCATCAAAGGTGCTACCATATTTACTGGTTGTTACTCCTGCTCTGATTGCGCATCATCAATCGGATTTGTCGCAAAAAGCGGCGTTGATTTCTTCTTTTGCAAACGATGGTTCGTGGATATCTTTGCTGATTATGTGTATCAAAAGGCTGATTTCCAAAAAGATCTCAATGCGAGCGGTTTAAGAGTTGGTGCTGGCCTTGGTGTTGCATTCTAAATATATAAAAAATAGGAGATGAGATGATTATTAAAAAACGAATGATTAAAATCGTAATCCTTTTGATAAGCAGTATTATCTCCACCCATGCTATCGTCCGTATGCATCACCAACCAGAAGATCAAAACGCTACAGATCTCTCCCGCATTGCCGCTCAAGATGATCAACCCATTCCACAACAAGACACTGCTGTCTCTGAGCCACCAGCTGCAATCGCACAAGAACCAGTCGCGCAGCCTACTCTGCCTGAACAACAGGAAGTGAAAGAACCAGAACCCGCAGCTCCTGCTGCCGCAATCGCACAAGAACCGCCCGCGCAACCTACTCTTGCCGAACAACAAGAAGTGAAAGAACCTGAATCAGCAGCTCCTGAAATTGCACATGAACCGGCCGCGCAACCTGCTATTCCAGAACAACAAAAAGCAAAAGAACCTGAATCAACATCTCCTGCTCCCGAAATCGCACAAGAACCGGCCGAACAGCCTGCTCTGCCAGAACAACAGGAAGTGAAAGAACCAGAATCAACATTCCTCGCTCCCGCAGCAAAACCCGCCCATAAACCTTCTTACACTGATTCTCAATATAAATGGAAAACAGATAGATCAGCTTCTCTTTCTCGCGCATCGGCAAAACAAACAACCTCTATATCCTCTCATGCTGACTATCGATACGAAGCAAAAGTACGAGGCTCAGCATTTATTCCTCGCTCAGATTTATTTCGTGCTATTTATGGCACTGCTGTAGGAAATTTCGATGGAGAAATCGCGGTAGACGTCTACAAGTATCTGCAAGTATGGTTAAACATTGATTACACGCAAGCGCATGGCAAATCATTAGGGTTCTGCGATCCAACCAAGATATGGATCGTCAATGGCAGTTTAGGATTGAAAACTCCCTTTGATATTAATGATTGGTTCAGAGTTTATCTTGGCCTTGGCCCAACTTTCGGCGCCATACGTATCAAAGATGAGTCTCAATTTTCTGGATGTGTCTCATCCACCAAATCATCAATTGGATTTGTGGCAAAAAGTGGCATGAATTTCTATTTTTCCTCATGGTATACCTCAGACTACAGATCCCGCAGACGGTGCTTTGTAGATATTTTTGCTGATTATGTCTATCAAAAAGCTGATTTTGAAAAAGATGTGAATGCGAGTGGTTTAAGAGTTGGTGCTGGTATTGGTGCTAAGTTTTAAGGAGTTTCTATGAAAAAATTATTCTCACTCGCCGCCCTCGGCGCGCTACTTTATGCGATGCCCATGAATGCATGCATGCTTCTGGGTATACTCCCTTACTATGACCCTACAGCAGTTATTTTACTCCCAATAGCCTTGTTTCTTCTTGTTCAAGCCTTATTGCTGCGACACGCAAATCATAAGATTTCTTATCCCAAAGCATTGCTCATGGCATGTGTCGGCAATATACCCTCAACAATCATCGGTTACTTTCCGTCTGCGTGGCAATTTCTTGGCAAAGCAGGACTCATTTACATCTTTCCAATCATTGATATTACACTGACAACGCTAACTATCAGTATTATCTTTCGTTACCCCTCTAGTAAAATAGTTCGGTCAATAGTAGTCAGCGCAGTCGCTTT